>Ga0302114_10000722_pt1 | contig 22716 bp, 28 predicted proteins | sample AG5_Surface_MG_FD_203107 | JGI IMG/M metagenome (GOLD analysis project Ga0302114, IMG submission 203107) | Marine microbial communities from Western Arctic Ocean, Canada - AG5_Surface | ecosystem: Environmental > Aquatic > Marine > Oceanic | place: Canada: Western Arctic Ocean | collected...
TCCCTCAAGCGTTCGACGCTCTTGCGGAGTGATGATTTGATTGCGTTCGAGGGACTCCAATGAGCGATCGAAGCGCTGGGGTGGCTTTACGCGAAGTTCCGCTGGAGGAAGTAGGGGTGCCTGAGGCTCTGGAAGGCCTTGAGGACTCTGCGGAGCAGAGGGGAGGGTCAGCACTAAGGGAGCAGCAAGCCAGCGCAGGACCAATTCGTTTCAAAAGTTTTCTCAAGTTAGATCGTAGAGATTCTCATGGTTGACATCAGGCCAGCGGGTCCAGCTGGCGGTCCGGGCTCCTTGACACAATTGAAGGGCTCCATTCAGAGCTAATCCTTGGATTTTCCAGATCTCCCCGCTCTGAGGATCCTTGACCTGATTGGCCCAAAGGCGGTTTTCGATCCCATGACGCACAGCCTCAGGAAAGTTTGCCAGCGTCTGGACGCTATCCAAGGCCTTTAATACCTCCACCGTCCAAACGTCTCGTCGTGCGCATCCACGAGGCAGGAGGTCGCGAAGGGCAATGGCCCCAGCGGGAACCGGATTGGCCACATTCATTCCGACTCCGATGCGCACCATGCGCAAGCGGCCGCTACGAAAAACCAGTCGAGGAAGCAATCCAGCCAGCTTGCGGGAATCGATGAGGAGATCGTTGGGCCATTTGATCCGCACGGGTAGCCCCTTCCGTTCCAAGCGTTCACTTAAGGCCAACGCCACCATCAGCCCGAGCATGTCGGCATGGCCGCCCTTTGAATTCCAAGGAAGAGCAGCGCTGATCCAGACCCCTCCACGGGCGGCCTCCCAGCGTCGGCCGCGCTGGCCCTGCCCTCTGGTTTGATGATCCGCCAGAACAGCTCGAGGACGTTCTCCGCGCCAGGGCACCGACTGAAGCCAATGGCTCAGTTCAATTTCCGTGCTTGCACAAACAGGTTTGCATTTCAGTCTCCAACCATCAGCTTGTTGTCTGCGAAGGCGATGGAGTAATGCGCCTGCCTGTTGATGATGGTTCAACACTGTTGTTGCCACCAGGGCGTGAGTCGTGCGACGGCAGCTTCAAGTTCGTCGACTGGACGAACTAAAGCAAGGCGTAACCAATCACGACCAGCCTCTCCAAAACCGGAGCCAGGTGTGACCACAACCCCGCAATGCTCAAGAAGCTGAGCCGCCATCTGCTCGTCTCCCCATCCTTTGGCGCGGGCCCATGCAGGAAGGGGCATCCAGAGATACAGGGCCATTGATGGCGATGGGACCGACCATCCAAGATCAGACAGTGCAACGCGCGTTCGATCACGCCGTTCGCGGTAGATCGGCAGGAGATTGGCTGGCCAATCGGGGTGCTCCGAGAGCGCCACAACAGCGCCCTGCTGCAGTGCCTGACATTGATTGAAATCGATCACGCTTTTGATTTGCCTTAAGGCTGTAATCAGGGGTTCGGCTCCGATTGCGAATGCCAGGCGAAAGCCCCCAAGACACCATCCCTTGGAGAGAGAAAAAAATTCAATCCCGCGTTCGCGCCAGTGCGGACAACGCAGAAGAGAAGGTGCTTCTCCTTCAAGCGCTAGATCTAAATAAGGATTGTCATGGGCAACCACCAAATCATTGTGTTGTGCCTGACTCATCGCTTGATCAAGCCAGGATTGTTGGCCGACACAAGCTGTGGGGTTATGGGGAAAACCGAGCATTAACAGACGCAGTTGATCCCACTGACTGGCTGTGATCGCCTTGAAGTTTGGGGCCCAACCTCGCTCCGGTGTGAGCGGCAGGGTCTGAATGGAGGCGTCTGCTAATTCAAGGCCTCCGCGATGGGAGGGGTAAGACGGATCAAGAATCAGGGCTTGATCTCCTGGATCCAATACCGTCAGCGGGAAATGGGCGGTGCCCTCTTGAGATCCAACCAGGAGCAGGACTTCTCGCTCAGGATCCACCGTCACACCCAGACGCTGCTCGCACCAGGCTGCGGCTGCCTCTCGAAACGAAGCCGTTGCTGCGTGCAGACAGTACGCAGCACTCCTTGGCTCCTGGAGATGGTCCCCCATGGCCTGCACTGCAGCGGGCGGGGGGAGCAGATCAGTACATCCCAGTGAGAGGTCGATCAGCGGTTGCTGCTGTTGTGTTGCCCCGAGCTTGTACGAGCGCTTGCGCTGATCATTGCGATCAAACACTCCGCTCCCGAGGCGAGCTAAACGCTTAGAGGTGAGCATCCAGAAAGGCTTGCAGCTGTGGGCGAGCAATGGCCCCTTCGTGTCGAGCGATTTCCTGACGGTTCCGGAACAAGATCAGGGTTGGAATGCCTTGAACTTTGAAACCATCGCGTGTGATCGGATTCCCATCCACTTCAAGTTTTCCCACCAAAAGGCTGTCGGCGTAGGTCTCCGAGGCCCAGTCCATCAACGGCGCCATCAACCTGCATGGGCCACACCATGGGGCCCAGAAGTCAACCAAAACGGTCGTTGACGCACTCAACACCTCCTGCTCAAACGCTGCATCTGTGAAGTCGGAAACAGCTGAAGACACGGGTGAGAGTTGAATTAAGTCAATCTTATGGACTCGACTGCTGATGGCGTTGATTCATCACAGTTTGTCGATAGATCGACGCAACTCCTCCAGATCAGCATCGACCTCTTCCACTTTTACGGGTTGCACCTCGGAGTCGGCTGCTGGAAGAGCCGCCGCCTCGGCGCCTCCCTTGACCTGCTTTCTCAGAGCTGCCAATTCATCGTCCACATCGTCGCCACCTTCCAGCGCGGCGAACTGGCTATCGAGGTCAGCACCAGCGAGTTCAGCAGCTGCTTGGCTACTGGCTTCGAGAGATTGAACTTTGTCTTCCATGCGCTCGAAGGCAGCCATGGCTGAATTGGTTCCCATGCTGCCAACAGCGCTCTGGAGCTGCTGTTGGGCCTGGGCGGCTTGAGCCCTGGCTTTGAGCATGTCTTTTTTGGTGCGAGCCTCGGCAATCTTTCCTTCTAGAGCGACCAAGCTTTTTTTGAGCGTTTCAACTTGAACGCTCTGAGCTTGAACCTGGGTGCCAAGAGATGTGGCCGTTTCTTGGAAGGTCTTGCGACGGGTGAGAGCCTCGCGTGCTAATTCGTCTTCGTTTTTCTTGAGTGCAAGTTCGGCGCGCTCGTACCAGGTACGGGCTTGTGACTCGGCCTGTTCTGCTTGATTTTTGAGCCGTTTTTGACTGGCGATTGCCATGGCAACAGCCTGTCGGAGCTTGACCAGGTCGTCTTGCATGTCGGAGACGGCTTGATCGAGGATCTTGACGGGATCCTCAGCTTTGCTAACGAGATCATTGAGGTTGGCGCGCAGCAGACGGCTGAGCCGGTCGAAGAAACCCATGGATCGGTGCGAGCAGTGCCAGAGATTAGCGAGCTGGGCCACCTTTCCCAACTAAGGTCCAATTTCATTGGATAGCGTTATGGGGCGAGCCCCTCGATCCCAACGGCGCCGTTTTGGTCGGGGAGAGGTGTTGGTGCCGCCGCCGCCGCCGCCGGTTCAGCCCCTTGTGGAATGCCTTGAGTCTCTGCGGAGCACCTGGAGACGAGAGGGCTCCCTTGCTGCTCTTTGGCAGGACTGGCCCCAATTGGCGGGGCGTCCCTTGGCTGATCATTGCAAGCCCCTGAATTTGATCCATGGGGTCCTCACGGTGGGAGCGCGCCACCCTCAATGGCGGCAGGCTCTGCAATACAGCAAGCCTCAACTCTTGGCGGCCGTGCGCAGCGCTGGCCATGCCGTGCGTGATCTGAGGATTCAGCAACACCACCCGTCACCCACAGCCGATTTAGACACGGAAGAAAGTGTTTGGGCTCGCCATCCAAGTCGGATCGATGTGCATGGAATGGCCTCATGCCCTTGCTGCAAAAGCCCTGCTCCTGCTGGAGAAATGGCGCTTTGGGGCCACTGTGGGTTTTGTCGAAGATTGAAGCTGTCAGAGCTCTAAAATTCGCCCTAGGTCGAGACCACTCAGTCGCTCAATAACGCTCTGGACGTGGAGTTTTCCACGTCAGAGTGACCCCTGCGTCCTGAAGATCGGCAGCCCGTCGTTCCAGCTTGGCCCTGTCAAGACGTACAACCCTGTAGATCCCGAATTGCCCGAGGACTTGGGGATCGAGTCCTTGCCAGTAGCGACGTTCCAATGTTCCGGAATCAATAATGATCAGAACGGTTGGCGACCCTTCTTTGGTGTGGATGGGATGTCCTACCCACCCACGGCGCCGTTCATGGCTTAACCGATCTGAAAGGTTGACGAGGGCAGAATCTGAGCGCCCCTCGTACACCACCACCTGCTCTGTGTAGAAATGCAGAGAGGGCTTCATCGCTCCCACCATCGCGAGGGGTTCGGACGGCTTTTGGACGCGCAGCATCGTGGCTGCAGCCTTTCGCACCGGAAGCTGACGCACGCGATCGCCTAGGCCCATCATTGGTATGAGAGCAATGAGCTGAAACACCACCAGCGGTCCCTGAACGGCTAGCAAGCGGCCGGAGGCCTTCCTTCTGATCATCCAGAGGCCCAAAACGCCAGCAATCGAAAAGCACACCGCTGCCCTTAGAACCAAGCGGCTTGCAAGCAGTTCGGCCGGCAGCGTGGGCATCTCGGGGTCATCGATGAGAGGAACCCAGATCGATGAACTCCAGAACCCCACCGCCAACACAAACATGAGCACGATTGTTGTACCCCAGGCCCAATCCAAAGTGAGGCGGTCGTTTCGTTCGGAAGGCCTTGCTGCAAGGGCAATGAGAATGGCAGCAGCCGGCGTTGCCGGAATCCAGTAGCTCGGAAGCTTGGTGGCCGCGGTGGTGAACAGCAGCAGTACCGAAATAAGCCAGCAACTGGCGAAACTCTGCAGAGACAACGTTGGGTTTGGTTGGACTGATGACATTGCACGCTTCAGGTTTGAAGGGCGCAAGGTTTGCGCCAGCCCTAGGAGCAACAGGGGGGTGAAGGGCAGGGAAGCCACAACCAAAATCACCCCAAAAAACCACCAGGGTTGGAGGTGGCTGTTCACGACTGACGTGAAGCGTTGCAGGTTGTGATAGCCAAAAAAGCTGTCCCAAAAGGGCTGGCCTTCTACCAGCAGTTCTGCGAGGTACCAAGGGAGGCTGATCAAGGCGGTCAGCGCAAGGCCGCGTAGCGGTTTGATGCAGTGCGAGATGCCCTTGAGATCCCATCGCATCAAAGCAAATAGCGTCAGGGTGATGCCACTCAGGATCACGGCCACAGGCCCTTTCGTGAGAACGGCAGAGGCGAGCAGAACCCAGGCGAGCCACCAGCGCCGAGACGTTCCGCTGGCATAACAACGCCACTGGCAGAGCAGGCTCAGCGTAAGAGTGCCGCTGAGTAAGGGATCACTGACGGCCGTCCGACTCCAGAGCAGCACTAATGGAGAGAGCGCGAAGGCCAGTGCTGCTGCGACTGCGGTGCGTCGAGGCTGGTTGTCATTTTCGGCGGGATGCACCATCAAGGTGTCCCCAAGCATCAGCATGGTGGCCACGCTCGCGAGGGCTGAGGGAAGCCTGCCGGCCCAGGTGCCAAGTGGATCCCAGAGCTCATTGGCAGGAATCGAGTACCCCAACCCCATCAGCCAATACACCAGGGGCGGTTTGTCGAATCTGGGCAATCCATTAACCCGAGGGGTTAACCAGTCACCGGTGCGTGCCATGGCACGGCCCGCGGCTGCAAAGAGCGGTGGGGTTTCATCGACCAGACCAGTGGAACCAAGCTGCCAGCAGCACATCGCCAGGCCAAGCGCCAAGATCAACAACAGCCCTCGGCTGCGCTGACGTGGCGAGATTCGTGGCTCGGCAGGGGCGGTGATCATCGACATGGGGCGATCGTGCCATCCCTTGCAGAGAGGCCCTGCCTGATCCAAGCCTCAACGCGTTGAGCAAATACCGTATGGCTGGCGTTCTGCTCCACCCAACGGCGACAAGCTTGTCGATCGATTTGATCGACTTTGCTGCTGGCCATTTTTAAGGCCTCGAGATCATCTGGAGGCACAAGCCATCCCGTTAGCCCGTCTTGAATCAGTTCGCCCGGACCACCGCGGTCGTAGGCCACAACCGGCACACCGCAGGCCATGGCTTCTACCACCACGTTGCCGTAGGCCTCATTCCATTTGGGCGTATTCAGGAGAGCGCGGCAGCATCCAAGCTCCTTTTGAAGTTGGTGGGTCGGCTGAAAACCACGCCAATCAATGGTTCCTGGAGGCACGGCGGCTTCGACCGATTGCGCATATTTAGCATCTTCGACCAAGCCCCAAACCTGAAGCGTTTCTCCAAGAGCAGCGGCAACAGCTGCAGCATCTTCGAGGCCTTTTTCAGGTGCGATGCGTCCGGCCCAACCCAGTGGGCCATGGAGGGTCAACTGCACCTGGTAACGCGTCAGGTCAAAGCCATTCCCCACAATTGATGGTGGCTTGGGCAATGAAAAATCCCCCGCCTGTCGTTGGGTATGGAATGACATTCGCCTCTGGTCCCAGCGGGCGAGTTGTGAGATGACCTCATCCATCGCCTGCGAGACAGACCCCATGCTCACCAGATGAAATAACGAGCACTTGGAATGGGGGGTGAGCCAGAGCGGTAACCAGTCGTAGCTGAAGTTGATCACTGCATCGGCGTCCTCGCCTAAGCACAAAGCAAGGTCCCACAAATGGGGAAGTACACCATCAAAGGGAATTTGAACGGAAGCGTCTTTTTTGGCATGTTGCCAGCTGGGTTGATCCGTGCCCTTAGCGGTGTGTAGTGCGAGTCCAGGGCAGTCGTCAGGCGCCACCGATCCGTTAGGGGCGACCAGGGTGATTCGATGCCCTCTTGCTGCGAGACCGCGCAACAACGAGGTCAGCGTCAGTTCCACACCACCACCGCGTCCACTGCCTAAATGACCGATGGGTGTGCTGACCAGTATTAGATGAAGAGGGGTGTTGCTCATGATCCGAGATCGCCCTGCTGGGGTTCATTCACGAGAGCAACCGGTTCCCAGAAACGTTTGCGTTGGCTCACCAATACCACCGAAATCAGAACCAAAAGCACTGCCAACCATTGAAGGTTGTCGAGTCGTTCTTGCAACAACAGACCCCCGGAAGCAAGCGCAAAAACGGGTGTGAGAAATCCCAGTGTGGTGAATCCTGTGAGGTCCTCACGACTGGCAAACCAGAAAAATAGGGCGTAGGCCACGGCGCCCCCCATCAGGGATGCGTAGGCCATTTGCGTCCAAGCAGAGATGGACCAAGGAGGAATCAACGGGAAGGCTCCGTCGAGGCCATGCCAAACCAGCAAGGGGAGTCCCCCCAGCAGCATGTGCCATCCAGTGACGGCTACAGGATCACTATTTCGGCAGGCAAATCGACTCAGAACGGTGCCCACAGCCATCGCAATGGCAGCCGCCAACATCCACCCCGTTCCAGCCTGCCAACCCGATTGAAATGACACCCCCTCACCTAACAGCCACCAGTGCTGAAGGAGCGGTTGGGGAACGCCTAGACAGACAATTCCCACCAGGCCAAGAACTAATCCCACCCAACCGATGGGATTGATCGTTTCTGCAAAAAGCCAGCGGGCGAGCAGTGCAACCATCAAGGGCTGAGAATCAATCAGCACTGAACCGAGGCCGGCGCCAGTGCCTTCGAGTCCGCGGGCGAGACAGATCTGAAACAGCAGGGCATCAATCAGGGTGAATAGGAGAAACCAGCCCCTATCCCCAGGATCAATCGCTAATGAACGCCCGAGGAGTGGAACAACGGCGATCACGACGATTCCAGCCGGGAGCAACCTCAGGCAGGACACCAGAATTGGCCCTCCTGTGCTGACCAGGGGAGCCATTGCTGTCATCGCCGTTCCCCAGAGAACGAAAGGAAGGACCATCAGCAGCCCTCGGCGGAGAGATCCCATGGGGTGCTGCGAACAGGCTCCTTTTTAAGATCTAAACGTGTTCGATTGACCGTCATGATCTGGCCCTTGCGCCGCAAGTCCCGTCGAACAATGGCGAGGATCGCCATTGAGGGGGCGATAACTGGCTCCACTCGCCGTCGCGTCCTTAAAGCCCTAAAAGAGGTTCAGGAGCGGGAATTCCCTGCACTGTTGCTTCGAATTGATAGTCCTGGAGGGACTGTTGGCGACAGCCAGGAGATTCATGCAGCCTTGCTGCGGCTGCGAGAAAAAGGCTGTCATGTTGTCGCCAGTTTCGGAAATATTTCTGCATCTGGTGGGGTTTATGTGGGTGTTGCCGCAGACAGGATCGTGTCCAATCCAGGCACGATCACCGGGTCCATCGGTGTGATTCTTCGCGGCAACAACCTGTCCAAATTGCTGGATCGTGTTGGTGTCAAATTTGAAACGGTCAAAAGTGGTGCCTTTAAAGACATCCTTTCCCCAGATCGTGCTCTTGGCGCAGAAGAACGTGAGCTGCTTCAAGCTCTGATTGACAGCAGCTATGAGCAATTTGTGGCGGCCGTTGCAGAAGGACGAAAGCTTGATCCAAGTCGTGTTCGCGAGTTTGCTGACGGTCGAGTGTTCAGTGGTGCGCAGGCCAAAGATCTTGGGCTCGTGGATGAACTGGGTGACGAAGAGCGCGCAAGGGTGCTTGCGGCACAGATGGCTGGTCTGGATGAGGAGCGCTGCCGTGTGGTGACACTTGGAAAACCCCGTAAGCCTTTGCTGCAAGGGTTGTCAGGGTCCAATCTGCTGGTACGAATTCAGGAGCTCGTCACGGTTGAAATGGAGCTCAGCGGTCAACCTTTGTGGTTGTTTCGGCCATGACCATGGGGAGTGGATTGACCTTGCGCGGTTTACGTGGTGCGACCACCTGCAGCTCCAACACAGTTGTTGCGATTGAGCATGCGGCCTCTGAACTGATGGACGCTCTGGTGAAACACAACGCTCTCAAGCCGGACTGCATAGTTTCGATCACGTTTTCTGTGACGACCGATCTGGATGCGTGTTTCCCGGCTGCCGTTGCAAGGCGCCGCGAAGGTTGGGAGGGGGTGGCCCTCCTCGACTGTCAGCAGATGGCTGTTGAGGGTGACCTGGCTAGGTGCATTCGTCTTCTTGCCCATACCTGGATGCCAGAAGATCAAGAGCTTCGCCACGTCTATCTGGGGGAAGCCAGCCGCCTTAGGCCAGACAGATCCAGTCACAACTGACAGATGCCACGCCGGCCCTTCGAACCCCTTGCCGCTGCCTCTCCTTAGGACAATCATGGGACATAACCATTGCGGTGATTGTTTTCACCAGCTGAATTAATGGACCTTTTTCCCACGACCCCGATCCGCCGCCTCGCCGTTGTTGCAGGGGTGATCGGTTGCGGAGTAGTTGCTTCTGCTTCGGTGGTCGAGATGCTCCAACCCGTTGCTGTTCAAGCTCAGAACACTCCTTCTTTGATGGAGTTTCGCTGGGAAAGCGACAACAACTATCGCAAGTTGTACTACGTCCAAACGAGCACCCGTTCGCGCGAGCGCTCTGAATACTTCCTGATGCTTCGACCGAAAGATCGCAAAACCGCGATCCTGAAACTCACTATCACCATTCCTGATTACTTCAGTGCAAAGATCCGGCCTAGCAAATTGAAGCTCTGCAAAATGAAGAAGGGCGGCATGCTCAGCAGAAGCCGTTGTGAAGAGGTCATCCCTGCTGTTTTCGAAGTCAGCGAGAACCAAACTGCGATTGAGGTTTTTCCAGAAACTCCGATTCCCACTGAAGACACCTACGCCGTGTCGATGACGATCTTCAATCCCAATCAAGCCGGGATGTTTCAGTTAAATGCTCTGGCACAGGCGCCTGGAGACGTTCCAGTGGCGGGCTACTTAGGCAGCTGGAACTTCAGTATCGACTAAGCATTGGCTGATAAGCTCTTCTACTGATGAAAGGCTGGGCGCCGGAGTGAATCCATGACCAAACGAACTTTTGGTGGCACCACCCGTAAGCGCAAACGCGTTTCCGGTTTTCGTGTTCGCATGCGATCTCACACCGGCCGTCGCGTGATTCGTACGCGTCGTAAGCGTGGACGTTCACGCTTAGCTACCTGAGCCTGATCAGCAACGCCTAGCCCCTTCAGGGATGACGTTTGAACGAATTTTGATGGTGCTTCCGACGTCAATGCGATTGCGCGGTCACCGCTGTTTCGATTATCTGCATCGCAGGGGTCAACGATTTCATGGCTCGTTGATGACTCTGCGTAAGGCCTCGGCGATGTCGAGGCTTCTGCGTTGGGAGTGTCGCCCTGTTGAGGAGAAGGGCGACACGGCTGTTTGCCGATGCGCTGTGGTGATTAGTAGCAAGGTTAGTAAACGTGCTGTCATCCGTAATCGGCTGAGACGCCTGTTGCACGACCATTTACGTGAGCATTTTGAGCAGTCGTTTCAGCACTCCAATACTTGGGTTTTGATCAGTCTTAAGCCCGGTGCAGAGACCAAAAACGCCCCTGTCCTGGAAGAATGCGACAGATTGCTCCAACAAGCAGGGTATTAGCAATGCCAACTTCCATCCAAGAAGAGACTTTCTACGAAGGGGGGCCAGCTCGCGGTGACTTGATCTTCAATCTTTTGCTTGGGCTGACCTTGATCGGTCTGCCCTTTGCGGTTGGAGCGATTGTTCGTGCGGTCTGGTTGCGTTTCAACATCACCAGTCGTCGCATTTCTGTGACCGGTGGCTGGATGGGACGCGATCGCAGTCAGGTGGCCTTCAGTCAGGTGCGTGAAGTCCGAAGCGTGTCGCGCGGCTTTGGCGCCTGGGGTGACATGGTTCTTGTATTGACAGACGGATCACGCCTGGAGTTGCGCTCGGTCCCACGGTTCCGGGAGCTCGAGGCTTTCATCGAAGAGCGCATCCGTGCCCGAAGAGAAAACGCGAGTGCGAAGGACGAAGACAGCAAGGGCTTCGCTGCCTGAGTTAGGTGTTCGCCTCAAGCGAATTGCCACAGAAGCCTCTGTGCTGTTGCAAACTGGCAACAACATTCACCAATCACTCGGAACTTCATCGTGATCGGGTACATCTCCGACAATCTGCTGCTGCCAATCCTAGATTTTTTCTATGGATTGGTTCCGAGCTACGGCTTGGCGATCGTGGCCCTCACGGTGGTAATTCGCCTGGCATTGTTCCCTCTCAGCGCAGGGTCGATTCGTAGCGCAAGACGCATGCGCATCGCTCAGCCTGTGATGCAAAAGCGCCAGGCTGAAATCAAGGCCCGCTACGCAAGTGATCCCAAAAAGCAGCAAGCCGAACTCGGAAAGCTGATGAAGGAGTTCGGCAGTCCCCTAGCGGGCTGCTTGCCGCTCCTCGTTCAAATGCCCATTTTGTTTGCGCTGTTCGCGACCTTGAGGGGATCACCCTTCGCGGATGTGCCTTACACCCTCAATCTCAAAGTGCTTCCCGCTGATCAGATTGCCGCTGTTGAACCCAAGCCCTTCACCAGCGCTAGTCATTCGATCTTCATTACGGAAACGAATCACGTTCCCATCATCGCGAGCCTTCCTGGCGGCACCAAGATCGGTACTGGAGATACTGTCCCGATTCAGCTCGAGACCCGCACTGGAGAGAGTTTCCGCGATGTGATTTCTGGTGTTGATAACGGCCAAAGGTTCCTTCCAACTTGGACGGTTACAAAGGGTGAGGGCATTGTCAGCGTGAGTGAGACGGGAACGCTTACTGCCCTCACGACAGGAGATGCAACTGTTGAAGGCAAAATCACTGGATTGGCAGCCCGCAGCGGCTTCTTGTTCATCAAAGCTCTTGGTCAGGTTGGCTTTTACACCGAGGGAGCGATCAATTGGGACATCGCGATTCTCATTGGCGCATTCGGTCTGAGCCTTTTTGCTTCTCAGCTTCTCTCCGGAATGGGAATGCCTGCCAATCAGCAGCAGTCCACCGCTAACAAAATCACTCCGGTAATGATTACTGGGATGTTCCTGTTCTTCCCACTTCCTGCAGGCGTTTTGCTTTACATGGTGATCGCCAACATCTTCCAGGCACTGCAAACGTTTTTGCTCACTCGCGAGGCTCTTCCGGACAATCTTCAGTCGATTCTTGATGACCAAAAGCTTCAGAACTCTCAGCCTGCAGGGGCCTCAGCAGGTGGTGGATCTATTTCTGGACGCATGCCTTTCGAGCCTAAAGGCGGAAACAAATGATTCCTGGGCTCGAGCCCGTTCCCCTTCGCGAGCTTCAGGCTATTGGTTCCGTTCGTGATTGGGAATTCGAAGGCCAACTGGATGAGCTGCCCTCCCTCACTCCAGTTCGCGGAACCATTCGGGCCGAGCATCGCGGCAATATTCTTGAGGTATCAGGTTCAGCTCAGACCATCGTTTGCCTCTGCTGCGATCGCTGCCTGAAGCAGTTCAACCGCAAGTTGTCCGCAGGGACGAATGAGCTGATCTGGCTTGGTGATAGTGAAGCTTCAGCGGAAATGGCTGAAGAGGGCCTGGATGCATTTTCAGTGGATGGACTTGTGGAGTGCCTGGATCCAAGGGGCAGCTTTGAACCAGAGCGATGGGTGTTTGAGCAATTGAGTCTTCAACTGCCGGCTGTAAATTTCTGCGGTGATGGTTGCCCAGGCATGCCTCAATCGGTCAACCAAGAGCTATCAGCTTCGGTGACGCCGTCTGCCGATCGGCGTTGGAAGGCTCTCTTGAGCTTGCGCTCTGACTCAGGCGAGGAGTCGGAGGTAACGCGTGACTGAACAGTGGGCACAACAACTCGATCTGCTCATTCGCGCCGGCACCCCTCTGATATGGATTCGCAGCCACGAGGAGGAACGTGTTGAATCTTTGCTGAGTCAAGCGGCAGAACGCTTGCCAGGGCGTCGACTGGCGTCTTGGGACTTTGTGAGTGGCCTGTCAGGCGTGCTTGGCAGCGAGGGACTCGGTGCTCGCCAGCCCATGCTGGTTTTGCAGTGGTTGCAGGATCTTGATGGCAACAGCCCCACTCTGCTTTTGCTCAAAGATGTGCATCGCTTTTGCGATGACCCGGGCATCGCCCGCATGCTGCGCAATCTCACAAGTTTGTTGCGTGGACGCCCTCACACGCTTGTGCTCGGTTGTGGTAGCTGGACGCCGCCACCCGATTTAGAAGAAGCCCTCACCCTGCTCGACTTGCCCCTTCCGCAAGAGCAGGAATTGATGACTTTGCTTGGGAATATTTCTAAGGCAACAGGATCACCCCTCAATAGCGAGGTGCTTGAAGAGCTCACCCATGCCTGCTGCGGATTGAGTGAATCACGGGTTCGTCACGTAGCGGCAAAGGCGTTGGCTCAGCGCGGTGAGCTCGGGCGCCAGGATCTTGCTGACGTACTGGAGGAGAAGCGCCTCGCCCTGGCTCGCAGCGAAGTGCTGGAGTTCTGCCGTACTGATGCCACCCCAGCAGATATTGGTGGGCTGGAAGCTCTCAAGCAGTGGTTAGAGCAGCGCCATCGTGCCTTTAGTGATGAAGCCCGGCGCTTTGGTTTGCCTCTTCCTCGTGGTGTTCTCTTGGTTGGGCCGCAGGGAACGGGCAAATCGCTGACGGCGCGAGTGATTGCCCATAGCTGGTCCATGCCACTCCTGCGTTTGGATGTGGGGCGTCTTTTTGCCGGCCTCGTTGGAGCGAGCGAAGCACGCACACGCGAAATGATTCAAAGGGCTGAAGCGATGGCTCCTTGCGTGCTTTGGATTGATGAGATCGACAAAGGATTTGGCAGCGACGGCCGAAGCGATGGTGGAACGAGCCAACGGGTGTTGGCCACCGTTCTGACCTGGATGGCGGAGAAAACATCTCCAGTGTTTGTTGTGGCTACAGCCAATGCAGTGGAGAGCCTGCCCGCTGAACTCCTAAGAAAGGGCCGCTTCGATGAGATTTTTCTCCTTGACATGCCAGCTCGCTCTGAACGTCAGAGCATCATGAAATTGCATATCAGTCGCAGACGGCCAGGTCTCCACCTTCCTGTTGAAACCGTTGTGGACCGGACGGATGGTTACTCAGGTGCAGAGCTAGAGCAAACGGTGATCGAAGCCATGCACCTCGCCTTTGCGGAGGGCCGTGAATTAGCTGAGGCCGATTTAATTCAAGCTGCGGCTCAATTGGTTCCTCTATCGCGCACTGCAAAAGAACAATTGGAAGGCCTCAAACAATGGGCTAGCAGCGGCCGGGCGCGGCCAGCTTCATTGCGACTGGTAACGAACCCTGACAGGGCGTAACAAATCAGGGGCATGCGTCCAGACAACGTTGGTCCCCCTCCGTATGTTTCGTGGATAGCGCCTTTTTGTCCGTGAATCGTTTTTCGGATCTCACCACCCAACTCGCTGCTGCCTGTCTTGGTGCTGGTGTAATTACAACCGTTGCGGTTGCTCAGGGGCAGAACCCAATTACCGCTCTCGGCATCACGTTGTTCTCGGCAGTTGCCGCTGTGATGGTTGGACAAGTTCTCTAAGAACTTTGATCGTTCGTGCTGAACCGAGACGTAGGCTTTTCAGCCTGCCCTCTTCAGACTTTCCGTGCTTGACCAGCGCCTGGTGCGTGACAACCCCGAACTGATTTCCCGTGAGTTGGGACGTAGGGGGATGGATGTTGATCTCACAGGTCTTCAGCTAATTGCACAGCAGCAACGCGATCTTGAGGAGCGTCGTAGCGGCCTTCAAGCCGATGGCAACCGCATTGGTAAAGAGGTTGGTCAGCGCATTCAAGCCGGTGCCGATCCCCAGGGGGCTGAAGTTGCTGAACTTCGCCTGCAAGGCAACCAAATCAAGCAGACGGTGGCTGTTCTCGAGGATGAGGAGAAGCAACTCACCGCGCAGCTGCGTGAAGAGCTCCTTAGCTATCCCAATTTGCCGTCAGAGGCGTGTCCAGACGGTCGCAGCGAAGCTGACAACAAGGAAGTGCGTAGCTGGGGCGATCCCAGGGTGGAAGAGGGGCTTGTGGAGCATTGGCAAATCGCAGAGCAGCTGTCTTTGCTCGATACGGAGCGTTCCGTCAGAATTGCTCAGAGTCGCTTCGTGACCTTGTTTGGGCAAGGCGCTCGGCTGGAGCGAGCACTTATCAACTTCATGCTGGACCTGCACACGGGGAAGGGGTACCGCGAGGTTCTCCCTCCGGTTTTGGTTAACAGCGCAAGCCTGAGGGGATCAGGGCAACTTCCCAAATTTGCTGAAGAAATTTTTCGTTGTGCAGACGATGACCTCTGGTTGACCCCAACCGCTGAGGTTCCGCTGACCTCGCTGCATCGCGACGAAATTATTCCTTCGGAACAATTGCCACTGCGCTACGTGGCTTACAGCCCCTGCTTTCGCAGGGAGGCCGGTAGCTATGGACGTGACACGCGGGGCCTTATTCGCCTGCATCAATTCAACAAAGTTGAGCTGTATTGGTTTGTCCATCCCGAGCACTCTGAGGAGGCTCATGCACAGATCACCGCCGACGCCGAAGCCGTGCTTCAAGCTTTGGAGCTGCCCTATCGCGTTCTTGAGCTCTGCACGGGTGATCTGGGCTTCTCCGCAGCCCGCACCTACGACCTCGAAGTTTGGTTGGCGGGTGCCGCTGCTTATAGGGAAATCTCGAGCTGCAGTGTCTGTTCTGATTTCCAGGCTCGCCGTTCTTCGATCCGCACAAAAGACGGCAAGACAACACGGTTAGTTCACACGCTCAATGGCAGTGGTCTTGCGATTGGCCGGACCATGGCTGCTCTGCTTGAGAACGGGCAACAGCCTGACGGGAGCGTGAAGCTTCCCCAGGCTTTGGTTCCTTACTTCGGTTGCGATCGTCTCCAGCCAGAATGAATTCATTAATGGATCAGATATGAACGTTCTGGCAGCACTGTTGGTTCTGGGGCTGCTGATCGTGATCCATGAGGCTGGTCACTTTCTTGCAGCCAGATTTCAGGGAATCCGTGTGAACGGATTTTCGATTGGATTTGGACCTGCCCTCTGGAAACTTGAGAGTGGAGGCGTGACCTATGCCTTACGCGCTCTCCCTCTTGGCGGATTTGTGTCCTTCCCTGACGACGAAGAAGACAGTCCAATCCCTGCTGATGACCCTGATCTTCTTCGCAACCGCCCGATTCCACAGAGAGCCCTGGTTATTAGCGCAGGGGTGCTCGCCAATTTGCTGCTCGCTTGGGTGGTTCTCGTAGGACACACCGCTTTGGCAGGAGTTCCAGGCGACCCTGATCCTGGGGTGATGGTGATGGCAGTTCAGCAGGGAGAGCCTGCTGAGATCGCTGGCTTGCAAGCCGGTGATCAAATTTTGAGCATCGAAGGATTGTCACTGGGTCGCGGCGAGAAGGCCGTGAAAGAGGCTGTTATGCCAGTACGAGATAGCCCTTCCAAAGCGCTGTCACTTGAAGTGCAGAGAAATGGATTGGTGCGGGTGATCCAGCTCACTCCGGAAGACCATCAAGGGCAGGGACGCATCGGTGCTCAGCTTCAGGCCAATTTCAGTGGAACGACGCGAGCTGTAAACGGCTTGGGTGAAGCGATTGCGAGTGGATCAAAGCAGTTCGGTGGACTTTTGCAGCGCACCGTGGTCGGATATGGAGCCTTGTTTACTGACTTTGGAACGACGGCTCAGCAGGTGAGTGGTCCGGTCAAGATCGTAGAGATGGGTGCCCAGCTCTCCAGTCAGGGAGGAGGTGGTCTTGTCCTGTTCATGGCTTTGATTTCGATCAACCTCGCGGTTCTCAATGCGCTCCCATTGCCGCTTCTCGATGGAGGCCAATTGGTGTTCATCCTTTTGGAGGGGGTCCGCGGACGGCCTATCCCAGAGCGCTTTCAGCTGATCGTGATGCAATCCAGCTTTTTGCTCGTCGTTGGTCTGAGTGTTCTGCTGATCGTGCGCGATACAAGTCAACTCTCGGTTGTTCAGCGCTTTCTTGGTCAGTGAACCGATAGAATGAATTCATAAGACGTCTGATCTGACCCGCTGCATGGCCAAGAAGTCGATGATTGCCCGCGATGTGAAGCGGAAAAAGATAGTTGCGCGTTTTGCGGACAGGCGAGCAGCTCTTATGGCTGCGTTCCATGCCGCTAAGGATCCAATGGAGCGTCTCGAGATTCATCGCAAAATCCAGGGTTTGCCCCGCAACAGCGCTCCAAACCGTGTTCGCAATCGCTGCTGGGCGACTGGAAAGCCTCGCGGTGTTTATCGCGATTTCGGGCTCTGCCGCAATCAGCTTCGTGAGCGTGCTCACAAGGGTGAGCTGCCCGGTGTTGTTAAGTCCAGCTGGTGATTTGAGTTCACTCTCTTCCAATCCATCGAATGAGGGGGTGAGTGATCACCTCTTTTTTTATGCCGTTTTTTATGGCGGTGGATCTGTTGGATTTTGTGGATCTAACCGGGTAACTCCAACAATGGGTTCCGCTCAAATGTAAGAATCAGAATTGACAGAAAGACATAAACCAACGTGCAAGGTCAGACGCAGTCGATCTCCTTTGACGGTCGGGAGATACGGCTGACCACAGGGCGGTATGCCCCCCAAGCCGGCGGCTCGGTGATGATTGAGTGCGGAGACACCTCCGTATTGGTTACGGCTACACGCTCCAAAGGTCGAGATGGACTTGATTTTCTCCCGCTGATCTGTGACTACGAAGAGCGCCTGTATGCGGCAGGCAGGATTCCCGGAAGTTTTATGCGGCGCGAGAGTCGCCCTCCAGAGCGCGCCACTCTGATTTGCCGTCTCATCGATCGGCCAATGCGTCCGTTGTTTCCAAGTTGGCTTCGCGACGATTTGCAGATTGTTGCGACTTGCATGTCGCTTGATGAACGAGTTCCGGCTGATGTGCTCGCCGTTACAGGGGCCTCCATGGCCACCCTCCTGGCAAAGATTCCCTTCTATGGGCCGATGGCCGCTGTTCGCGTCGGTCTGCTGGGTGACGATTTTGTGCTGAATCCCAGCTACCGGGAGATTGAGCGCGGTGATCTAGACCTCGTTGTTGCAGGCACCCCACAAGGTGTAGTGATGGTTGAAGCCGGTGCAAATCAGCTCCCTGAGGGAGATGTGATTGAAGCGATCGACTTTGGCTACGAAGCTGTTTCTGAGTTGATCAAAGCTCAGCAATCCATCCTCAAAGAGGCTGGGATCGAGCAAGTGATTCCAGAGGCTCCTGAGCAAGACAAAACACTGCCTGTCTATTTAGAGAAAGCCTGTAGCAAATCGATTGGAGAGGTGCTCGGCCAGTTCGAGCAAACCAAGGCTGAGCGTGAGGAAAAGCTTGATGCGATTCGCAGCACAACCGCGGAGACGATCCAGGGTCTTAAGGACTCTGATCCTGTTCGAGTTGCTGTTAGTGCCAACGGCAAGGCCCTTCCGAACAGTTTCAAAGCGCTCACTAAAACCTTGATGCGCCAGCAGATCCTTAAGGATGGCAAACGGGTGGATGGTCGCACCCTTGATCAGGTGCGTCCGATTAGCGCGGCTGCAGGAGTACTTCCGAAGCGAGTGCACGGCTCAGGTTTATTTCAACGTGGTCTCACTCAGGTGTTGTCGACCGCCACTCTTGGCACTCCAAGTGATGCCCAGGAGATGGATGACCTCAATCCAAGCAACGAAAAAACCTACCTCCACCACTACAACTTCCCGGCTTATTCCGTCGGTGAGACCCGGCCAATGCGCTCTCCGGGACGCCGTGAAATTGGTCATGGTGCGTTGGCCGAACGCGCCATCGTGCCAGTGCTCCCCGCGAAAGATACCTTCCCCTACGTGGTGCGTGTTGTAAGCGAAGTGTTGAGCTCTAACGGATCTACCTCAATGGGTTCCGTGTGTGGAAGCACGTTGGCTCTGATGGATGCAGGTGTTCCTCTGAAGGCACCTGTGAGTGGCGCGGCGATGGGCCTGATCAAAGAGGGAGATGAGGTCAAAATCCTCACCGATATTCAAGGCATTGAAGACTTCCTCGGCGACATGGACTTCAAAGTGGCGGGTACCGATAAGGGGATTACTGCGCTGCAGATGGATATGAAGATCACGGGTCTCCCCGTGAGCATCATTGCTGAGGCTGTGAATCAGGCTCGTCCTGCGCGCCTACACATCCTTGAAAAGATGATGGAAGCGATCGAGAGTCCGCGTGAAGGGCTGTCTCCTCATGCGCCTCGCTTGCTGAGCTTCCGCATTGATCCTGAGCTGATTGGCACGGTGATCGGACCAGGTGGACGCACCATCAAGAACATCACGGAGCGCACCAACACCAAGATCGATATTGAGGACAGTGGCATCGTTACCATTGCGTCTCATGATGGTGCTGCCGCAGAGGAAGCTCAGAAAATCATTGAAGGCCTCACCCGCAAGGTGAATGAGGGCGAAGTGTTTACGGGTTCTATTACCCGCATCATTCCGATCGGAGCCTTTGTAGAAATTCTTCCTGGTAAAGAGGGAATGATTCACATCTCACAGCTTTCTGAGGCAAGAGTCGAGAAAGTTGAAGATGTGGTGAAAGTGGGAGATGAGGTCACAGTGCGCGTCCGTGAAATTGACAATCGCGGCCGTATCAACCTCACCCTGCGTGGTGTTCCCCAGAACGGCGAGTCTCCTGACTCCCAACCGGCTCCTACGCCAGTAGCGCCCCTTTCCTGAGTGGCGCCCAACCAGGCTCAGACCTGAAAACCGGGATCAATAAGTTTCATGGCCCGTGTCGCTTTTTCACATAAAGCGGCATGGGTTTTTCCATGGCTGGCGATCAAACAGCCTGCCTGGCGAACATCTCCGGTGTTGTACGTGAGCTCTGCGCCGTTGGCATGGGTAAAGGCACCACCAGCAGCGAGAAGGACGGCTTCTGGTGCGGCCATATCCCAATCTTTTGGAGCACTTTTCCCAGACAGGGAAATGTACAGATCGGTTTCGCCACGAAGGATCGTGGCCACTTTGCAGCCAACACTGCCCACTGCCTTTGAGTCGCCGAGTTCTAGGGCGGTGATCAACTGTTCAAGTCGTTGATCCCTATGACTGCGGCTTGCCACCAAGATGAGCTCATTTGTGACCTCTCGCTCACTGAGACGAACGGGTGTTTGCTCACCGGAGCGGTTTTCGCACCAGGTGCCGTTACCCACCACACCGACCCAAAGCTCTTCTCGTTCTGGAACCAGAACGACCCCAAGCACAGGGCGTTGTTGGTGCACCAAGGCCAGATGCACGGCATATTCCCCTGTGCCTTGCAAGAAATCTTTTGTTCCATCGAGTGGATCCAAAATCCACAGCCACTCAGCAGCTAAGGGTTGTCCCTCCCTCAGTTGCTCCTTGGCGGTTTCTTCGCTGAGAAGGGTCCAATCGGCGGTAGGGAAAGATTGTTTTAAGCCATCCAGGAGCCATTGATTGACCGCTAGATCAGCAGCAGTCACTGGGCCTTCGCCGCCGTTGTCAACGCTGAGGGCTTTCGAAAATCCGTGGGGAGGCTGTTCTCCACGGGCATAGGCGCGCAGGATGTCTGCTGCGCCCCAGCTGAGAGGGCGAACAACCTTTAAGACATCTTCCAGGTTGATACCGGCAAGAAGGGTTGGCGAGCTCGGCATCATGGTTTGATCTGGGCGGAGCCATTGTGAAGCAACGCGCTGAACCTGCGGCTGGAGTGCTTTATGTCGTAGGCACTCCGATTGGCCATCTCGGAGACCTGTCGCCTCGTGCGCGTGAGCTGTTGATCGCTGTGGACACGATTGCTTGTGAGGACACGCGGCACAGCGGACAACTGCTGAGCCGCATCGGTTCAGTAGCTCGACGCTGCTCGTTCCATCAGCACAACACCCGCACGCGGATTCCCCAGCTGTTGCAGGAACTCGAAGAGGGCCGCAGCATTGCGGTGATCAGTGATGCAGGGTTGCCAGGAATTAGCGACCCTGGGCAGGAATTGGTCGCTGCAGCGCGGGCATCGTCTTTTGAAGTGATTTCTATTCCCGGTCCCTGCGCGGCGACGACGGCCCTGGTGAGCAGCGGGCTTCCCACCGACCGGTTTTGTTTTGAGGGTTTTCTCCCTTCTAAAGGCAGGGAACGCAGAGATCGGCTGGCCTTTATTGCCAGTGAGCAGCGCACCAGCGTGATTTACGAAGCCCCTCATCGTTTGTGCCAACTTCTTGAGGAGCTGTTTGAGCTCTGCGGTGAGGAGCGACCGTTACAAGTAGCTCGAGAACTCACGAAGCGGCATGAGCAACAGGTGGGCCCAACCGTTGGTGCTGCGCGGAATCATTTTCAAGAACACAGCCCCCAGGGGGAATGCACTGTGGTGTTGGGTGGAGCTGTACCCATCGAGATCGAAGCCTTAAGTGACAAACAGTGTTCTGAGCAGTTACTTGCACTCACAGCAGAGGGGATGAGTGCCAAGGATGCGGCCAAGCTGTTGTCCAGCAGGATTGGACGTTCCAAACGCGAGCTTTATGCGTTGCTTCATGCGGAGACCGAACAGGCAAACTGATGGAGTCAAAACCGATTGTGATGCTGATCCGCCTGAGACTGCTCTTGTTGAGTTTGGGGAGTGGGCTGACCTTGCTGTTGGTTCTCTGCCTTGGTGCTCAGAACCTGAATGATCGCCATCGCCTAAATCTTGGCGTTGGTCAGTCTGCCCCCCTTCCCTCAGGCTTCATTGTTGGAATCAGCTTGGTGCTGGGAATTGTCAGCGGCGGCAGTGTGGCGGCGGTGTTGGCTCCAGCTCCTGATCCAGACCGCTGAATCAGGACTTGAGTGCAAACAGGGATCCCTCAACCACCAAGTGCGTGATCCCACGGGCGAGCAAGTAAGAGGTTGTTTGCTCAAAGACCTGGGTGTCCGGAACTTTGATCACGCGCTGACTGCGTCCGCATTGGCGTTTAGCAGCGCGTGGACTTGCATAGAGGCATAAAGCCTGCCGTTGCTGCTCTGAAGGATCACTGAGGCCCAATTCGGGGAACTCACTGAGCGGCCGTGGATCGAGCTCCACCGTTTTGTCGACAAGCATGTACACGCTGTCTGGCAAAAGTTCAGATGCGAAGGGTCGACAAATGACTTGTTGGGTGGTGACCTGTGGCAGGTCGACCGGCAGCACTGCTACTTCATGAAAGACATTTTCATCGTCCGTGTTGAAGGTCTCGTTGTCGTTTAGATCGGTGCCACCGAAATCCCCGCCCTCTTCCTTGGAGCTTGGTGCTTCTGTTATGGAGTCTTCGAGGCTGGTTTGTGGGTTCTCGGGATGGCTGACATCAGCAGTCTCGATTTCAGGCACGCTGCTCTCTATGTCAGAGCTTTTGGCAGAACGCTGGGCTTTGAGCTCGGAGTACTCCGCAGGGCTGAGGAGGGACCTTACGGTTCGACTCACCGTGTTGGTGCTGCAGCCATAGGCCGCGGCGATCTGGGCGCTTGTGTCTCCAGCGCGGTACCGCTCCACAATTTCGTGCTTGTGGCTGTCGTTAAGCCGGCTGGGGGCCATCGTCTGTACCGCACAGTTTTCAAGCTTAAGCGGGGTGGCGTACGTCGACTGTCAAAATGAGCAGATGCTCCCTTAGCTCAGCTGGATAGAGCAACTGCCTTCTAAGCAGTCGGTCGTGTGTTCGAATCACACAGGGGGCGTTAATTACAGCAAAGTGTTTCAGCGAAAGCTGAGCCCCTTTTTTATTGCCAACTCGCATCTGCTCTCATTCCGCTCTCACCTGTGCAATAAAAAAGAGACCTACTGCTTTGCGCTCTCACTCTTATGGCAGCAAAGCCCAAAACACCAGGCTGGGTCTGTCGGATGAGGACTTCTTGCTCCAAAGGCTGGTCTGTCCGAAACATGCGAGGGAAGGTGTTTTTGAGTGTTCGCTCTGGAGCAGGTGGTGCTA
>Ga0302114_10000723_pt1 | contig 22687 bp, 27 predicted proteins | sample AG5_Surface_MG_FD_203107 | JGI IMG/M metagenome (GOLD analysis project Ga0302114, IMG submission 203107) | Marine microbial communities from Western Arctic Ocean, Canada - AG5_Surface | ecosystem: Environmental > Aquatic > Marine > Oceanic | place: Canada: Western Arctic Ocean | collected...
GCGTGCAGCTGATGAAAAACTTAATGATAGAATCTTATACAAAAATGAGAAATCAATACAGGAATTACAGAAATCCAAGATTTCTTTACATCAGTGGCAGGAATTGTGTGTTGCGGGTGTATTAGAACGAAAAGAAATGCAAACCATAATAGATTCAAACTCTTTCCTAAATAAAATAAAGTAAAGTATAAATTATTTATCATTATTGAATAATCATAAAAAATATTTTAATACACATGTGTTATTCTCTCATTTACATCCAGGTAATGAATTACTTTTAAACATATATATCTTGGACGAATTTTTTTATCGCATCACCAAATGAAATATCAAATAATTTATTTTGAAAGTTTGTAGTCTTATTGGAAAGACTTAGAGTATTATCGGTATATGTGAGGTATTGAGTATATGGAGTTTCCGTTTCAGTTGTTGCAATCATATTCTTATTACCGGCTGCAAGTATATAAAATATTTTAGCATCCACAACATTCAAGCTATTACCCTCGGCGCCCATAATTTTAAAACCGTTTCCGGATGCAGGTGAAAAATAAACTCTTTGATCCGGAAAAATATCAGTAGTACCAAGTTTGACAGTAACATAATTTTTCATAAATATTACATTAGTTGAAAGCGATTGATCACCTACCAGTAATGATACATCACCAGACTTATTAACAGATGCTAAAGAAAGTTGTTCTTCAGATATACTAACTGTAGTAGATGGTCCATCTTTTACAGTATCAGAAACAAAGGTAGTATACGTTACTTTTATAGTATGAGTTACAGCCATATTTTCGTTTGGTTTTGGTTTGAAATATATAATTTTGTCACCGTCTGATATTGGTATATCTTGTACATCTACATTACTACCATTAGTACGCGTAATTTTAAACGTTTTAATTAAGTAAGAATCCTTAACATTTATAGTCGTTTTGATTTCGACACCTTTGGAAAGTTCAGGTAAACTATAATATTCTGTCATCATCTTATAATTTTCAGTTTCAGTCTGTTTTGCAAGTTTAACACTTGAAATAGATATAATTGGCTCTTTTTCTTCAGTTGATTTACTTGGTCTGGTAAACAAATATACAATCAGTGCAATAACCAATAATACCACAAATATACCTAAACCAATAATTGTTGAGTTTTTACTCATTTTACTATTATAATATAACATTTTTTTTATCATTATTGAAAAATCATAAAAAAAATTATTTTTAAAAATATTGAACTATCTCCTCGAGGGACTTTGTATAAAATAAAAAAAATAATTAATAGTACCCAATACTTAATGTAACTCGAGGACCATGTGTCTCTGGATTGTGATAAATAAGTTTTGGTATATATAACGCGTCCCCGGGTTCAAGTGTGTGTTTAGTTCCATCATCAAATTTGTATGAAACAGTACCAATAGCAGAAATAATTATAACATCCTCTTCGTCGTCGTTATGTCTTCCATGTGTATGACTATTTTCGCTCATTGATATATAGAAGTGTACGTCATCGTATGGTTTTAAATTATAAACTTCTTTCGTAGCATTTACTATACCGGTAAAAGGTGAATTGTGAACGTCATTACAAAAAAACGTTGGTGGTGTTGCATCACTTTTTTTATCGCGTATAAGTTCAGTGCTACCAATTTTATACCCGCGTTCTATTTCATTTATGGCATCACTCCATGTAATTTTGTGGTGTGAGTTAAAACAATTTTTCATAAAAATAGGTTTACGTTTCTCCTTCTCCATACGTTCACTTTCTTTTATCATTTCTACAAATTTAACACCGTTTGTATTGGTATTATTATTGTAAATATAATATACCAAAAGTAGTATTATTATAATAATAAAAATAGTATTATTAGATATATCCATTTTTATTATTATACAATATTTTTAATAATTAATTAGTTACACGTTTCTTAATATGTCTTTTATATAAAAAGGAGAATAGTCTGAAAATCATTTCTACATTTATCCATGTTGGTACAACATTACATTTTTTATCATCAAAAATCTTATATAAATTACCTGCTATTGTTATTCTCGGTCCATCGTGTTTCTGTTCTTCTACAAAATGGTCTAAATAACTTGGAAATATAACTAAATCCCCTTCCTTAATATTTAATGTAACCTGATTAGAAAATATAGGATGATTTTCAAGTTCTTCACATAAAGTATATGGAGATCCCTTCATTAGAAACCCATTCTGTTTAGCCATTGTCATATCTTTAACAAAAACAAGATCAGCATCTTTAGTTGGATCGTAGTTTGCAAAATAGACAAAACTAAATATTTCACCTTTATCTATATGATTATGAGACGCTTGATGCATACCCTTCGTATATTTACTAGACCATAATTCAGCACAATTTTTACAATTTTCAACTCCACAACTATTTACCGTCAGTTTTAAATTTTTTATACCCAATTGTTCTAAAAATTTATGTGCACTATCCAATATAACATCATATATAAAAAGGCCGTTAAGATTAAACATTATATCAGCTTCTCCATCTATAACATGTGTAGACCCATGTGCTGCAGTTGTAAGACAATGTGTACCTTCCCATACATCTGTAATTCCAAATTTTATATTTTTTAATAACACTTTTAGTTTTTCTTTATAATCATCTACTGATTCTATATATATTGGTACCGAATGTATACCAGTAATCATTACTCTACTTTGTACACTCTTTTTTAACCCCACAATTTTGAGTTTCGATTTCTCCATCTTTATATGTACATTGTTGACCATTAAACCCGTTTTCAAATGTTGTTTGTTGCTTATTTGCTTCTACTTCTATATCAGAAAAATTATAAGTTCTATATTGTGTGGGTTGTGTGCCACATTCATCTTCACATTCACTCCATTTACTCCACATACCCGTACAATCAAGGGCACATGGTTCTTGTACACACTCATGCCATACAACTTTAGGTTCACACGTTTCAGGCGTTGCAGATTTATTAACAAGTTTCTTATACCCTTTCCCACTGCATGGTACATCTACTAAATTATCATCGTTTTTTTCCATATAACACCCGTTCGCTACGTCATCCCTTTTCCAATTTTCTACTGGGTATTTACATTCATTTACACCCGCATACGATTTTCTATTTATAGATACACATATCAACGTTAAAAGTACAAATATAGTTATAAATGTTATAATTGTACGTTTATTAATATACGAAGCCATAACGTCTATTAATAAAGATGGATATTTTTTTTCTATTTAAGCATCACAACTAACGATTTCACTACATTTTCTTTTCTGTTCCTGACCATTTTTAAATTTACATGGTTTACCCCCAAATCGTACCACCGAGTCGTGAGTATAAAATCTAGATTCCGATGGTTGTTCTCCACATGGCTTTTCTATACACTTTTCCCACTTTGACCATGATCCTACACAGTCTACTGGACATTTTTTAGTATGTGTACATCTATCCTGTCTTGTTTTTGTAGGGCATGATTCGGGTGTACTTGACTTATTTTTAGAAATTCTAAAACCATAATGATCTCTCAATCCATAATCAGTATTATCATCATCAAATCCATCACATGGTATAACCGTTAAATCATCGTATCCAACTACACATTCACCGTCTTTCTCCTCAACCCATAAATCATCTGGGTATTCACATCTTGGTTTCTCTTCTGCATATTCTTTGGAATTTTTATATACAAAAACGCATATAATTATCAATACGATTATCGATAATACTATATCTACATTTTTAGTAATTTTTTTATAGAAAGACATGTAGTTTATTACTATAAATAAACATTTTTATATTAATCTTCGAATTCTTTTAAATTTGAACATTAAATTAATTATATTTAGACGATGAAAATGTTATGCATTACAGTCTGGGTCATGGGGGTTATACCCTGCACACTCATATCCTAAATGTTTTTTGTGCTGTCCTTCGGATGTTTTAAACCAGCTATCCGTTGCTTTCTGCTTACAAAAAGTGCAACCCCCCTTGGCTGGTTGGGGTCGTTTTGCACCATGTGCTGGAAACGTGTTCGGGCAAACCCCCCCGTGATTTGGAGTATGATTTTTTGTTTTACTAAATTCTTCCCATTGGTCTCGTTTATGTCTACTTCTTCTATTTTGACTATAACCACCGTGGTTTTCGAACCAGTACCCTTTACAGTTACTACATGATCGTAATTCTTCACCACCTTGGCCAGCAGGCCATGTCTCACCAGTAGACGGATGTGGAATTGTTTCATTTACTATTGTGCGTGTACGTTTTTGATTTTTACCATCACAAACCCCCCAATTACTCCAGAGACCTCTATATTGACAGTCTTCATAATACGACGATTCCATTTTAGTTTCTTTTGTCATCGCACACGCGGGTATTATTTTCCTCCACTTAGCATCAGTTATTGATGTAAAGTCTGCTGGTACTACATCCATAACATCTTCTAATTTAGCTAGAGTATCCGGGTCAGCTGAAAATGAATATGTTTTATACGTATTGACTGTATCAGCTGCAGTTATGTCTCCACCCGTTTTTAACACGGTTTTATTGGAATCCAAAAGTTCAAGAACTGCGCCTTGCCATCTCTGTCTCCATGGGTCTCTCGTTACGTCGGGATGCTGCGAGCTGCGTGAATCCTCTCTATTAAACACTTTTACTTCATCTATAGTGTATTCTTTACCTAAATCGATTTGAATATAATTGTCTTTGTACGATTTTTCTTTAATCCCAGCCGCGGTTGTTAATTTCCATACCTCGTCTAACCTGGCATCTGGACAATCAATATCATTTTGATTATCACCCCATAATCCCCATGAACCTTTTTCTTTACTCCCAACTGATGATGATGATGAACATATTCGACCACACCCTGGTACGTCTTGGTGAATTACATCACCAGTACACCAACCATCAGTACCAGGATCGATTTGGTGAGGAAATCCGTTACCCGTTATCTGAGCACCACTATGATACATAGTAGAACTATTCCCGTCAAATAATCTCGCTGTGCCATAATCACCGGTGATAACCTTTGTGGCATCCTTTTCCCAACTCGAATTCACGGTAACCCCTTTCAGTAATTCAGTTTCCTGATCCCAATTTTTCACTACATTTTCACCTCCCGAATATATTTCGATTCCTCCGATGTTTAAAAAATCGTCAAGTGGTTTTCCAGCGTGTCCGTGATATGCGTCGCTCGTGAAGTTTCCTCTTGATGTGTTTGTTTTTTTGTCTTTGTATCCAAACCATACATATCGAACACCTTTTACTCCTTCCTTTGATTCTATATTTTTTAGTCTCGCCAATTCCGAATCACATAATACTTTATCATCCTCTGTTGGAACGGCGTCACAAGCTCCAACTAATGTGCGTTCCCATTTTTGTTTACCGTATATATCACAACTTCCGTCGGGTTCGCCACCAACTTTAGACCACTCAGTTGAATAACAACATGGGATTTCCTGTGTTTTTGCAGCTTCCAAACAATTACCCTTAGTAGCTTGTGACTGCGTCTGTGTCCCGTTCGATTTACAGGATCCTACATTTTCCCATTCTCCTGACTCGTAACAACACAGTTTTAATTCCGATTTAACATCTTCGGGGCAACCACTTGAAACTGTTTGTGTAAATATACCAAAACCATCAGGTCTACATGCACCTATAGGTCCGGTCCAGTTAAAGGATTGTGTACAACACGGTTGAATAGGATCTTGTCTAGATCGAGTTTCTACTTTATCGTGGATTTCTTCACATGGTTTACCGAACCCATATTGAGTATTACCAACGGCTTCCTTAGTTATCGAATATATACGAGATTCCGAAGGTTGTACGTCACACGCATCTGGGTTAGGCGTCCAATCACTCCACGAACCTTCACAATCTTGGGGACACGCTTGCATGGTACACGATTGCCACTTCGTTAAATCTCTACAGTATTCGGTATTCATGGTCGCCGCCTTATATAGCTGTATCTCACCAGTTTCACCACATCCAACGGGTGTTAAATCGTTTCGACTTTTAACACACCCAAGGTCGTTCATTTGCCATCCCTCTACTGGGTAGTTACATGCAGGTGGTTGAGCTTCGGGACACGTTTTTTGACATGCACCACTCCTTTCAAAAGTACACAAACCCCCTTGAGTTGCTGGTTGGTAATCAGATGCATTCGTATCCAAAGTTTGTTTAAGAATACCATCCCCACATGCATCGGCATTACCATCTTCCAAAACAAGTTCATTACCATTAACATCGAGACGCACACACATTGCATCCAACCATGTATTTCCACTACACGGTTTAGGGGGGTCTACATTACATTCAACAAGTTTTGGTGGGCATACACCATCCCCCAATTGTCGAACAAAACCTTCATGGTTTTTATCTAAAACGTGTGTTTCAAAACCAGCACCACTCTTTTCGTCTGATAACCCGTCTAATACTATACCGTTTCGAGAACATTGTTTCTGTATGATATATTCTGTACCCGAACAGTCTCTATGTACTATTTCTTCGGCGGCTTTTTCAATTGCTTCACCTGAAGGACCTATAAACATAGGGGTTTTGTTTTGTTGATATACATACCCTAAAACTAGTAATATAACGACAAGAAGTAATATTTTTACGGTATTGTCTGCCATTTATATTATTAGAGATTATTTTTATTTAATTTAAATTGTATTTGGAAAAAAAGTTGGTTGTACTGGTATGGGTTTTGCTTTTGATGTTGATAATACTATTGATACTAAAACTAATATTATGATACATGCAACTACACCACCTATAATCATCTTTTTCTGGTCTTCTTTAGCTTCGATTATAATTTCTGCATTTTGCATATACGTAGCAGATTGTTTAATCTCTTCTGCATCATCAAATTCCAATTCCCATGGATCTGAACCTATAAAATTTGTATTTTGAGCACACTCCGCAAAAATTTCCGAATCAACTGCACCCCCTACATTTACATCCTGTAAACATATATCCAACTTAAACGAACACGGAGAATAGTCTCTTAAATCATCGAGAATTTTAGGTTTATATTTATTAGCTCCAACGCATACACGCGCGGGACAATATAAACGTTCCATTAATTCAAGTCTCGCAACAGCTTTATGTGGACCTTGGGTTTCGGGTACAGCTTCCAATGTCGTCTCTACCCATTCCATAGCTTTATCACACCCTGGTACAGTTGAATTTTCTTTACAGTCGAGGTATACGACATTATAACATGAACACCTTTCATCTGTAGGATTTGTTTCACAGAATTCTTTTGTAGGAACTTCTTCTTCTTCTTCTGTCATCTTACATAAACACTAGATTAAAAAACGAGAAAGATAAAAAGTATAAGTATAATTGCAGCAATTATCGCGAACTGTTGTTCTTTTGAAACATTAAAAAGGGGTGCATTCATTAATTCTTGTTCCTTCTTTAAACGCTCTTGTTTCGCAGCTTCGTCTATAAGTGATTGTCTATATATTTTCTGTGCTGCCGCTACAACTGCTGAGTTTTCAGGACTTCTATAATTTGGATTCCGGTACATGTTATTAACATACTCCTGTGCAGGTTCATTAAGATCACACTCAATAAACATAGTCGAATCCACCATAAGACCAATATCCACTTCGGTCGCACATATTTTTATCTGATAATTACAGTCTGTTGTCATGTTTAAATCTTGTAATTCGGTAACCGGTTTATATTTATCTGAACCATTACATACACCAGGTGCACAATGTAAACGCGCATTCAATTCGGTTGTTGCTACGCTTCTTTGTGAATCATATTTATCAGATATTGGTATACCTTGTATTACCTTATCCGCCCATTCTCTCCCCTCAGTACACCCTGCCATTGATGGATCAGTATCACACCCTCTAACCGCAACGTTATAACATGAACATCGAGGATCATTTATATTATCTTTACAGAATTCCGCTGTTGGAGCTTCCTGTTCTGACATCTTACAAGTATCAGAGATTTTTTCTTAGTATACTGTAACATACAATGAAGAGAAATATTAGTCCCAGGACATTAAAGATAATAATAGGTCTTTCGGTTATATTAGCCATCTGGATAATATTCATCCGAAAACGTGAAAATGCAGAAGGTGATGATGAACCAAAGCCAGCTGACGAGGTTGTCAAATATATCGAAGAAACAGATCCATTAAATCCATACGTTGTAAGATCATTGGCAAAAAAACTTACAAAGGACCTTACAAAATTAGAATTGGTCGTTGATCTTGCAGATGATGTAAGAGATGATAAAACACGTGATAAGCTCATAAGGTACATGGAGCAGTTAGAGTCTGAAATGTAAAAGAAAGAGAATTAATTAGTCAAATTATTTTTATTCACGATGATCATTCGTGTGTAAAAATATTGAACAAAGTCGATGAAGGAGTTTGTATAAAATAAAAAAAAGTTTTATTTACCACACCCACAAGATGGTTTACTTGGATCCTTTTCGGAAACTTTCATTAAAATGAGTAATGATATTACTGCAGCAAATGCGAGCATCCAGTTATTAGATGTCATGTTGTATATATTACATCTACATTTTTTTTAGCGCCTGATATTATATAAAGGAAATAAATCCTTATTCACTAAAGTTATCGTAGCCAATTCGTTATACCCATAATACTTTATTGAAATACCCGCCGTATTACTAAACTCATCTTTTATAATTTTTTTCCAGGTAGTTATATTTGATTTATAAAAATCTGACATATTTTCAATATTGGTAAATGTACGTTTTTTAATGGTTTTTGAAAATTCGTCTAGAACTTGTTTCTTATTTGGACGACTACCTTTACGCGTTTCGATAAAGTCTATAACATAGTACCCATGACGATCTAAAATTATATTAACTTGCATTCGAGGATAATATTCAATATACCGTTTCATATCCATTATACTTGGAAGTGTAAAATACCCCTCGATACCTGGGTGACTATGATACGATACATACGCATCATCAATTTTACTATAATTACCACCAACTGTCGCGTAATTACCACTTGTTTGGCGTGAAGGGGGTTTGAAAATTATATCTCCGTTATTCGAACGAGTCATATCAATTGTACCCATATACTCAGACTTGTTTCTATATGTAAGTAACGTAATACGTCTCAGTTGTTGTACAGTTTTTTCCGGGAGTTTAACTTTTATAATTATATCAGTTTCACTATTTGGCTTTGAACGAGTTGAGTGTATCTGTTTTCTGGGTAAAGGTTCTCTACTAATATTCATGGGCGATGCTGTATTTTTATTATTCACATTCATGGGTGATGCTGTATTTTTATTATTCACATTCATGTTTGTTGGTGCCATGGTTTCTACTATTCTATGATATTTTTATTGATTTGGTTTTCAATAGAAATATTGTTTATTTATCTTCTTTTTCCTCTTTTTCCTTAATACGAATAGCGTATTTTGAATTTTTATTAAAGTGTTCGTAATCGACTTCACCATCTGGTGCAAATATTTTAGTTAAAAAACCTTTCATGTTAAAAGGGTTCTTCTTGGGTTCCTTCTTCTTTTTATTATCACCCTCGCTACACCTAACTATTAATCGTGGTCTTGATATCGTAAACATTATGTATACTATTTACCCCGTTTTTTTTCCTTCATACTAGATTTTTCCTTTTCAAGTTCTTCTAGTATCTTATAGTAAGCTCTCTGTTCTCTGCCTTCTGAATACGTACAATGTAAACTTATTCTATCTATACGCCTTTCTATATTTTGAATGTCATCTTTTTTAGAAGATTTTGTCCTTATAGACATTCGGTTCAAAACGGGGGATGAGGGTGATATTCTCAACATACTATTACTTTCGATTTTTATAAACGATTGCACGACCCTTCGAATTTGTATTAATAACACTTTGACTATGTTTGAATTTATTTGCCTCCTGCTGGATATTAGCAAGCTTCTTGTTCTTATTAAAGAACTTTACGGCCATAATCTTATCGTTTCGTGGTGCTTTGGGTATGTATACGTTACCTTTAAGACGTTTCAAGTTATAATCTTCGATTAACATTTCCCTGAGTGTTTTGTCTCCTATGTTTAGGGTCATTCTCGCGGGGTCTCTTTTGTAACAGGTTTCATAGACTCTAACGTTCGACATTTAGTATTACTAGACATTTTAGTTTCGTGTTCTGCGAGAACTAACCACGAACCAACACCAACACCGGCGCCGACGAGTGATGTAAGAGATAAAGTTGCGAGTGATAAAAGTGTATGTTTCATAATAATTACATTCTATTTAGATATTTCTGAATGGAAATAAGCACAGAAATTCTTAAGTGCTGGTAAAATTTCCGATTTCCATTTCATTTGGTCTCTGTAAATCAAATACGTTTTACGTTTATCGTTATACTGTTCGATAAGTTCACATTTATCAAGATCTAACATTTCCATATAGACTTGACACTGAATTTCTTCGTACAATCTAACACTATTGAATAGACCCCTTGTTCTGTTCTTAATTTCAATAATGGTTTTATCGTCCCTGATACGATCTATGCGTCCACATATTTTGTATACAGTTCCTTCAATAGAACACACCTCGTATTTGTAAAAGGTTTCATCTTCTTTTAAATCTTCGTAATTGGAAGCTGTAGTGTCTTCGTGTCTCGTTCCGTGATTCGTAAACAATGTTTTACGAAGGTGTTGTTCGACCAATTTTATATCTGGTTTAGAAAGGTTTGATTTAATGTGTAACTGATTTGAGACCGCATTAAACTTTCTTTCTATGTCTGAACTGTTCATTGATTTGTACGTTTCAGCATCTTTAAACAAAAACTTTGACGCGTCACACTTTTGAATTGTATCCAATGCTTCCTGTTCCTTTGTTTTTCCTTCAAACGTCTCGGGTGCGTATTTCGCCCATAAATTATCGAGAACCTCTTTTGGTTTCTTATATGGATTCATACCGATGATCGAAGCGATATCACTCGCTTTGAGTGTTACCTTTTCAATACCCACATCTTTCATTTTAAACTCGTTATCACGAAGAAGAGGGTATATTGTACCACACGCGCGACTGTCATTCAAAGCGTCATGTGCATCAAACTCTTTACCAAAATAGTGTTTATACACGGTCAGAAGTTTATGGTTATATAATCCAGGTAAAACCGAACGCGACATTTTAAGTGTATCCACAAAATGTACGTGTTTAAATGGTTCTATATCGAACCCCCTTCGATAACACTCCGAAAAGAAACAGTTTTCGTCAAAGCTACTGTTGTGTGCCACGAGTATAGACGTATTTGAAACAGCTTCTTTAAAGGCTGCGTACACGTACCCGAAAGGTTGTCCCTTATGTAAAGCGTGTTCGTGTGTAATACCATGAACATTAGTCGACTCTTGTGGTACATTAAATGTATCCGGATAAACAAGTCCATGGTATGAACTCAGTTCACGACCTTTAGACGAATATTTTACGAATGCGAGTGTAAGCATACGGCACCTATCAAATAAGTGTGTATTTTCATGTGTTGCTTTTTTGTAACCCATTGGGAGACCAGTGGTCTCCGTATCCCATGCAATGTAGTTCATTGTGTTACTTTTGCATGTAATATATTCTTTATACTACTTAGGTTTTAAAATACAGCGATTCCTTCATTATAATTTTCAATAATTGTTAAAGCTAATAATCCAATCATAGCCCCTCTACCATTAATAAGTTCGGCACGTTTCGTAAATGGTCCAAATTCCGCATCTTTATCAACAAGTTTGAGTTTGGAAAACAACGAACCGGTAACGATAAGTCCGGCCACAATCTGTAATACAAAGAAACCAGTTGTTGGATACGTAACAGTATCAACTGTACCGTCGATAAGTGTAAACGTTCTCGTTTTAAACACTTGTTCCCATACCGTTTCATTCTTAGTAATCTCGTAATAGAGTGCCATCATCCATCCAACTTGTGCAACCCTACCGTTAATCATTTCAACAGATTCTGGGTTTGCAAATGTTTCGAGTGTTGGCGACCCGTTACGCGTTGCATACTTATTTAACCATGCAGAAGAGAATCTTTTCATTCTATCATCAGAAGTTTCCAAATCTTCGATCGTTACGTAAACTGGTTTATCATCGTGTGTATCTAAAAAGGTGTCATCTTTTTTTGATGCGCGTTTAATACGTGTAGTTCTACCCAATTTAGGTGTAAATGGTGTAATTCGGAGTGCAGTGTTCATATTTATTATTACAACATCTAAACCTTTAATCTACTTCTTCAATAGTCGGCCCGGAAGTTGATGCGGGTTCCGGTTCACCGCCTTCCTCTTTCTTTTCTTCGGCGTACATCTTTGTAACGATTGGTGTACACACATCCATAAGTTCCTTCTGTTTAGCCTCAAACTCCTCCACTTCGGCAGATTGGTTCGTATCTAACCATTCGAGTACCTCCGAAACCTTCGTTTCGACCGTTTCCTTATCCTCACCTTCAATCTTTTCAACCGTTCCTTTCATTTGGTAACAATAGTTTTCGAGACCATTCTTCGCCTCGACCCTTTTCGCGTACTTTTCGTCCTCGTCTTTGTACTTTTCCGCATCTTGGACCATCTTTTCAATGTCATCTTTAGACAACCGACCCTTATCGTTCGTAATGGTAATCTTTTCGGAATTACCCGAGGCCTTATCTTCGGCACTTACGTTCAAAATACCGTTCGCGTCAACATCAAACCGAACATTAATCTGTGGTGTACCTCTCGGTGCGGCAGGGATACCAGTTAAATCAAATGTACCAAGTAAACTGTTATCGGTCGCCTTCTTACGTTCGCCTTCATAGACTTTAATCGTCACCGCAGGTTGATTATCTTGTGCCGTCGAGAAGATTTGTTCTTTCTTAGATGGAATCGTCGTGTTTCTCGGAATAACCGGGGTCATGATACCACCCATCGTTTCCAATCCCAAAGACAACGGTGTCACGTCCAGGAGTAAAAGGTCTTGAACAGCCTCGTTCCCTTCACCCGTTAAGATGGCGGCTTGGACCGTCGCCCCGTATGCGACCGCCTCATCGGGGTTAATCGTTTTATTCAATTCTTTACCGTTAAAAAAGTCCGATAACATTTGTTGAATCTTCGGAATTCGCGTCGATCCACCGACCAAAACAAGTTCATTAATTTTCGATTTATCGATTTTTGAGTCTCGAAGTGTTTTTTCGACAGGTTCCATACATTTACGGAACAAGTCCATACACAATTCCTCAAAACGTGCGCGAGTAATGGATGTATAGAAATCAATACCATCATATAACGAATCAATTTCAATGGTTGTTTGTGCCGTCGAAGATAACGTTCGCTTCGCACGTTCACATGCCGTTCGTAAGCGTCGAAGGGCACGCGGGTTACCAGAAATATCTTTCTTATGTTTACGTTTAAACTCTTCAGAGAAGTGTCGAAGGAGTCTCGAATCAAAATCTTCACCACCCAAGTGTGTATCCCCAGCGGTCGCCTTGACTTCGAAGATACCCCCTTCAATGTTTAGTACCGAAACGTCAAACGTACCACCACCAAGGTCAAAAATCAGTACATTCATATCCTCATCTTTGTTCTTATCGAGACCGTACGCGATAGCCGCCGCAGTTGGTTCATTAATAATACGAAGACAATTCAGGCCCGCGATAGTTGCCGCATCTTTCGTCGCTTGTCGTTGCGAATCGTTAAAATAGGCTGGGACCGTTACAACCGCATCCGTTACTTTCTTACCGAGATACGATTCCGCGATATCTTTCATTTTGGTAAGAACCATCGATGAAATTTCTTCAGCCGCAAACTGTTTCGTTTCACCGTTAAAATCAACTTCAATCATGGGTTTATCCGCAGCACCGGGGATAACCTTATACGACCAATCTTTCATATCGTCTTGGACCTGTTGGTCCGAAAACTTTCTTCCGATAAGACGCTTTGCGTCAAAAACTGTATTTTTGGGGTTCATGGCTGTTTGGTTCTTCGCCGCGTCCCCGATAAGACGTTCATTATTTTCCGTAAACGCGACGTACGATGGGGTTGTGCGATTCCCTTGGTCGTTCGCGATAATTTCTACGCGGTCGTTTTGCCAGACGCCGACACACGAATATGTTGTTCCTAAATCAATACCGATTGCTTGAGTCATTTTATATATTTTGTACACGCACCATTTCTTTATGTAAAAAAATATACTGATTTCAAGGTTGTCTAAGAATGCGTTTAGCGTTTGATAACACTCTAGCTTTGATATTAGCTAACGAGTTGTTTGTATTACTTTCACTGAGTTTGGATAAATACCTAGGTTTATTTAATTTATTTAATTTACCTTTGTTACTAAGTTGTCTCTGTAGATTATTTATATAAGCATTGAGACTTCTAACACGTGTTAATTTATTTGCTCTTTGATTGCGGTTCGTGTCTCCACCCGCAGCTCTTTGTTTGGCAGTTGCAGCTGCTGAAGCACCTTGTTGTTTGAGTTGATTCACTCTGTTCTTAGGTAAAGTAGTTTCGAGTCTTTTCAAATAAGTTTTTTGTCTATTTATAATTCCCTTTACAAAAGGTCTCTCGTTGGCGTTAAGAGAATTTATCATTTGAGTCTGAAGTTTTTCCGCAGTGACAATTGCACCATTTCTACCATAACAGGTATTAGCTTTATTAGCTAATCTACCACAACCACTTTTCGTAATAAATTTGACATGTTCTGGATTCATACCCGTATAAATTATAAAACCAGTCACGGCATCTTCAATCATACATTTAACAATTTTCCTGTTTAACGCGTTTACATACATTCCCGTAGCGATACCCATCTTATCACCACTTCCCACGATTGTATTGAATTTAGCGGCGTACATAAATTGAGACAAGTCTCCAATTGTTTTAAATAGAGCTGGGTATTGAAGAATTTTTGCTTTTTTTACCACACCATTTTTACCTTTAACATTATGAGTCATAAAATTCGTCGAACCATTAGCCTTTGATGGTGTCAATATAGACCTGTATGCCTTATAGGACTTCGCAGCAATTGTTTTACCTATCAACTTACTATACGTTACAATACCTGGACGTCCAACACTATTTGATCCACCCCCAGATGCAGGTTTTAATCCAAAATCGGGGCTATTGAACTCTTGAATAAATTTATCTCTAAACTCTTCAAAACTGTCAGTCTTGTTAACGACTTCATCGTGTATTAAATCATAAAACATTGTACGTATCACACCATCTGTGAGTGTCACTACCTGAAGTTCTTTCGAATTGGAAAGTAAACCATCCTCACCAGCAAATTTAATCCTATCATATTTTTTAAGAAAATTGATAAACGTATCGATGTATTTATCTTGAGTGTTTATACCAGTACCTCTATTACCAAGATTATAGTTCATGTTTAATACACTTTTTTGGTTAGATCCAAAAGCTTTACCACCAATGACAGCTTTTACAAGTGATTTAAATACAACTTGAGAAGTTTGTGTATTTTTAACGGGTGTGTATGGATACGTAGTTAACGATGTATGAGGTGTAAACCCTAATGCACCGGAATCATTGTCAACCGTAATATGCTGAGTTACGTGAATAAGTCGTCCCTTGTTGTTGTTGGTCTGTTGGGGTAATCTGAGTGCGAATGTATAAGGTCTAAAATCGAACACAGTACTTGGATAACACGATGAACTCCGATTGGTTTTGGTACTGTTTCGACAATTCGAACTACTATTCGAAGTTTGGGTGTACCCCTTTCCGAAATCATATACAAATTTAAACATATACAAACGAGATTCAATATAGTTTCGCAAACTCCAATTTTTACTCATGATAATACCTGGATCACACAAACGAGGGGTGTTGTAAAGAATTGGTACATTGGCCCTTTCAATTGTATGTGTGAGAGATATTTGATTTTCTTGGTCAACAGCTGTTAACCATTTACACCAGTTTTTGGAGTGAATATCTGGTAACTGAGTTTTACATTGCTGTTTTATATTAATCGTTTTGCCGTTCATACACTGTCCATCAATATGTGCAAGCATATTTCCAAGAAATACAGCCTCGAATGCTCCTTTAGCTGCAACACCATTTGGTAATCCTGCTATATCCTGAGTGAGATCCGTCTTACATTTATTATTTGTCTGGTTAGACATATTTACTATAACCTGATATTTATTATGAATCCGAAACCCGAACAAATCAAATCATCATTTTTAAAAATCCCGAAAGTACCGGGTTTTGAAAAGTGTGGAAATATATTTGGGTCACGTTTACCCGACCACCATCGCTTTGAGAAACTTTATGGCCGATGGACCATATTGCATTGCAGCGGTCACCGTCGCTTTTTTTGCTTCTTGGGTTCGAGTAAAAGCTGACTGTCGTTTTTGTCGCGAAGATTCTTTTATAATTTCAAATAAAAATTTATACATTTGTTTCGTAGAATCAGTTAGAAACTCTGTCATTTTTCTAAGAACAAAATTACCTTCTTTTTTTCCAAATTTACCCCTTCCCATACTAGCAATCCATAAGGATATGAAAATTGAAGTCAAAGTAGTCATACTACCTACTATAGATGAACCTGTACCAGTAACATTCGTAAGAGAAGCTGTATGTATAGCTTGTTCTTCTGATATTGACGTTTGAAATAACTCAGCCGTGTTTTTCCAAATTCCCAGATCAGCAGACATAACACCCAAACCCATAGCTCGTGCAAAATCACTTTCTTGAATTGGATCAATAACAAACTTGTTCATTGTTGATTTCCCTGTTGTAATGGATTGAGTTATAGACACACCAGCGTATAAAAACGTAGCGAGTGTTCGAAATGCGCGTAATGGTTTTTCCTCTTTAACGAGTTTTAATATTGAGTCAATTTTCTTCTGAAAAATTTCGGATACTTTTTTAACCACCTTTTCTTGTTTTGGATCACCTTTTACTAACTGTTCAATGGGGAATTGTATTCGTTGATTTTCATTCATTTTATTCCATGTTTCGTTAATTGACGAACTCGCGTTGTAAAAAATATTGTTATTATTATTATTAAATCCGTTCTTCGCGTTCTGAAAGACATTATTGTTATTGTTCATAACTTTTCCATTATTCTGAACACCACCCTGGGCTTTTTTCTTCTTCAGTGCGGCTAATTGTGCGAGTGAGATACTCTTTCTCATTTTTCGTTTCAAGGCTATATCTGTTTTAAGTATTTCTTTTACACGGTTTCGTAAATCTCTTTCTGAATTACTCGCGTTGCTATTACTATTAGTATTACTACCAGATGTATAATTACTATTAGTTTTGTTAGTATTACCTCTTCCATAATTTATAACATTTCTAGAATTAGTTTTTTTGCCAAAGTTTACAACGTTTCTGGAATTAATTTTTGCTTCTAATTCTTTGAATTTAGAGAATAAAGCGTCGTTTATTTTTTTATTTTTTATAGACCGTGTAGTCATTACTTATATATAAAAACATTTTTAAAAATCCCGAAAGTACCAGGTTTTGAAAAGTGTGGAAATTATTTCGTCATTTTACTAAGTATCGTCGCAAGTTCGACTAATATGACCGTATGGTGTGTCATAACGAGCGCTTTTGCGCGTCTCGTTTTTGGGGAAAAGTCACCGTACCCTACTGTACTCATGGTCATGAGTGAAAAGTAGTATGGATCGAGTGGATCGTCTGAAAACCCAAAATCTTCTTTCATCGTAGAATACAAGTACCCATAAACGAGTGTTATGATAAGTGCTATTGTAACCGCTTTATTCAACATTGTTTTATTAGTACCTTATATTTTTATTGTAACTTCGCGAGCTGACGCGCAACTTTCAAAATCTTTTTTGGGTCTTCGCCGTTATTCATTCGACTCCTGAATTTTATTTTATTCGACTCCTGAATTTTAATTTTGTTAAGTTTTTCTCTCGTATCTTTGACGAGAATGTTTCTATTTTTAGAAAGGGATAATTTAACTTTCATATCGGCACACAAATCCTTTATAGTTTTCTTTTTACCGCCTGTCTTCGTTAATGGTACATTTTCCTCTTTCGCAACCTTAACAAGGTCGGCTTTTTTGTACCCTTCACATTTTCGTTTACCGATCTTAATCGTACCCTTTTTGTTTAAGGACACTTTACCGACCGATGAAATAAACCTGACGAATTCAATATCTTTTCGGTAAAGTCTTTGGCGATCGAATGGGTTTACTTTTAAAAGAGTCTCTGTAGGTTTATAATCATTTATAATCGGTATACTTTCGACAATATTACTCAGAGTTATATTAAGATTCGAATTGTTTACATGGTCTCGTTCATGTAATTTCATGAATGTTTTCATGGATAAATATTGATTATTTCGTTTTATATAGACAGCTAGATCTCCAACTTTAAATTTTTCGGCTGATATAAAGTTTTCGGCGTTATTTGATAACTTTACCTTCCGAACAACTTTAACAAAGTCATTGGATGATATAAAATTTTTATTTGATATATTTTCAGTGTTTACGTTTATCATCTTACTAGTAACATATATATATTTTTAAATCTCGTTCATCTCTTCAAAACTATCATACGTATCCATATATTCCTGCATTGTAGCGTCTTTTGGTTTCAAGCGAGCTCTTAAATCACACGACGCGATCATTTCGTATACAAGACTCCCGTCGATGATTTCCTCCTCAATGAGTATATCTTTCAAGTGTTCGAGTTTAACACGATATGTATTAAGTAGCTGTTTTACTTCCGTGTAACAGTTTTCAACTATATCGTGTATTTCTATATCGATATGGTTTGCTGTTACGGGGGATATAAGATCAGGGTTAATATTCATTTTACCTATAGTTTCACTCATACCATACGTGGTCACCATTTCACGTGCAATGTTAAACGTTTGTTGAAAATCACTGGATGCACCTGTAGTAACGTGTTCACGCCCATAAACAATCTCTTCTGCTGCGTGACCACCAAGTGCAACCTTAATTTGCGATAAAAGGTAATCTTTCGTATACATACCTACGTCATCCGTAGACGGTTGAAAATATGTAACACCACCCGCGTCCCCTCTTGGTAAAATACTTACTTTACGAACTTCATCGTATTCTTGCATAAGTACACCAATAATGGCGTGTCCCGCTTCATGGTATGCAACTCGCGCCTTACGTGCTCCAGAAACAGAACGACTTCCTTTAGCACCAACAACTATTCTTTGATACACATCTTCAACGATATCAGATGTTATTATACCATCTTTACCATCGCGAACGGCTCGTATCGCACACTCGTTCATAACATTTGCAAGATCGGCACCCGAAAACCCAGTCGTTTGTTTTGCAAGATCGCGAAGACTTACATCAACACCCACTAGTTTATCTTTAGAGTGTACTTTGAGTATTTCTTCACGTCCGTGAACATCTGGTAAAGAAACTTGTATTTTACGATCGAATCTACCGGGACGTAATAACGCATCATCTAGAATATCTAAACGGTTTGTTGCCGCTATAACAACAATTTCAGTATCATTCTCAAACCCGTCCATTTCTGTTAATAGTTGGTTAATCGTTTGTTCACGCTCATCGTTTGCCGCAAATCCATTCATACTTCTTTTCTTACCAATTGCGTCAATTTCGTCTATAAAGATAATACACGGTTGGTTTTCACGTGCCAATTCAAATATATCACGGACTCTTTTTGCACCTACACCCACAAACATTTCAACGAACGATGATCCTGAACACTGAATGAAAGGTACGGAAGATTCACCCGCGATCGCGCGTGCCAAAAGTGTTTTACCCGTACCTGGTTTTCCTGTTAATAACGCACCTTTTGGTATTTTAGCACCCGTACCGAAATACTTTTCGGGTGACTTGAGAAAATCAACGATTTCTTCGAGTTCATCTTTCGCACTATCTATACCCTGAACATCATCAAAACGCGTTGTTATTTCACTTTCAATATCAGTATCCTGTTTCATCATAGAAAATGGACTTTGACCAACGCTACCACCCGTAAACATTCTAAAAATTGCAAAGAACCCTATAGTAATGAACATGAACGATACAAAATCATTAAAACTTCCACCGATCGGTGCTCGAATTAAATCAAAATCAACTTGACTTTCAGACATGGTTTTCCAAAAATCTTCCGAAGGTGTATAATACGACGTACCCATAGTTCCATTCTTTTCTTCGAAATATACGATATCACTTTGTGGATTTATTTCCGCTTTAACGATTTCGTTTTTCTTAACGCCTTTAATAAAATCACTATATATTCGGTGTTCATATTCAGGTTTCTTTTCGATTTTTAAGGGTGGGGAACTAAATAATTTTGATACGGTTAACATGGTTCCCATTATACTTAATTGTAAGAATATAATTACAATAATTGGACGTTTATCTATAAATTTTTGTATTTTTTTACGCTTTTTTCTTAACCGTTTACGGAACTGTTTCCAGTTCATCTTATAGTATATTTTTAAATTAAACTCTAGTATATCTCGCAAATCTTTTTTAATCATCGCCTCCATCCGACACGTAATCGTCTTCAACGACTTCTTCTTCGTCATCTTCATCAACAACAATCGCCTCATCTTCTTCTGGTTCGTCGTCGTCTTCAGGATCTTCATCTTCCACCCCTGCTTCTGCTTCTGTAGCTTCTGCAGCTGCAGCTTCGGCGGCTTCAGCGGCTTCGATAGCTTCGGCTTTCTTATCAGCTTTCTTCTTTTTGTTTCTCGACGCTGTTGAAGGTGCGTCAAAACTTTTCTCGAGTATTTTCCATTTCCTTTCTATGAGTTCATTACGTTTTTTGTATTTTTCCATCATGGAATCCATAAACTCTTGTGAATATCCAAGTGCTTTCAATGCACTTGTTATACTCTTTATCGGTGGTATCTTATATTTAGAATAATACTTTTCGTTTAGTACTGCCATGTGTGGTATCACTTTTATACGAATTTTACCGGATTTTAATACATTTAAATGAACTACAATTTGATCAAGGTTATCAATATGTTGTTCTACGTAAGAATTTATTTTTTTTGGTATAGGTATTTCTTCAACATTCGGTTTTTTAAAGGGAATACCAATTTCTCTACAGTTTCTTTCCAAACTTTCTAAATAATCTTTCTTATTCTGAACATAAAATGGTTTGGTTTCGGGTACTTTATTGGTATTTCCGTATACGATATTATATAAAAACGAACCGGGGGTAAGTTTGCACGGGCTAGTACAGTTCGTTTTTTCATAGTTAGTGATTTGTGAACGTTTGTTCATATTTACTTTATTTATACTTCTATTTTATTACAACTTAGGTCTAATTCACACTCTAAAATTTGATGAGCCGAAAAGTATTGGAGAGACTCGTACGGTCCCCAAAGTTCAATGACTCTACGTTCCTTATCGTACCACATGTACGAAAGATCAAGGTAACGCGTTAACCAATAAAACTTCTTACCACTTTTACCGATAAATTTAAAAATATCGTCTTCTTCATACATTGACACGTCCATTTGACTGTAGTGTGTGTTTGGTGGGTTGTACGGAGCCATCTTCCTTCTTATTATTAGTACTAAGCGTCTCCTGTTTAAGTCTAATATACTTTTGTGTATATAAACCTTTTTTAGCCTTTTTATCGTTTTTCGTGACGCGTTTCTTAAAGGGGTCCATTAGTACTATATAGAGAGATTACTTTAATCCACACGCACCACAATACTTTTCACTTTTGGTTGGTTTATACATAAAGGTATAAAGAACCACGAGGGCGACTACGGAAGCTGGTAACATATATTGGTTTTTCATTTATAGTACACCAATATTATAATTCTTCGTCGTCCAGTGATACATCCGATTCCGATTCGTCGTCTTCTGAAGAGGCTAATTCGTATTCAAAATCAGATTCGTCCACCTCGACATACATACCATTCTTAAGTTTTTCGTAAAGACCCGTACTTTCAAGATCTGTAGTATCATAGAATCCGGATACAGAGTCCTTAGTAATAAGTATTGGTTCTTCTGTATCAAAATCCCATTCCCCATCACCATAATACTCCAGTAGTGCTACTTCATATTCACTATAACTATCTTTTACTATTTTCGCAATAGATTTAAACCCATCGTCAAAATCAACATCAATTATTTGGGTTTCCATTTTATTTTAAATGTTTTTAATTCTTAAAGTATATTAAATGGAGGCAATTCTTAAAAATAGAGTGGTAGGCGAAAAAGACGCCGTTATGTTCGATATAGACGATACTCTTATTTTTACGAATGGTAATGCGAATGTTCCTATTATTAAGTTATTACATTATGCTAAACAGTTAGGGTATAAAATCATTATTATTACAGCTCGACCAAGTGTAAGAGGAACTTTAGAGATTACTCAATACCAACTCAAACAATATAGTATACCATACGATGCACTTGTCATAACACCCGCACATAATAAAGGTAATATTAAACGTAAATCGGGTTTAAATTATGTTTTATCTGTGGGAGATCAGGATACAGATCTTACACATACAATGCACGCCCTTAAAATAAAAATTAATTAAGATTTCCACCTTCTATCGCATGTATGACACGTAATGAATACCGTCATTGGTTCATCTGCACTACGCGTTTGCATTTGATAAAATGTCGTTTTATATCCTCTACATTTACCACATTTAAAAAGACCTTTATAGTCTTTATCATGCATATAATTGGCCGCATGCTGTTTTTTCATTTCTTGAACGGCTATTTTTT
>Ga0302114_10000728_pt1 | contig 22629 bp, 16 predicted proteins | sample AG5_Surface_MG_FD_203107 | JGI IMG/M metagenome (GOLD analysis project Ga0302114, IMG submission 203107) | Marine microbial communities from Western Arctic Ocean, Canada - AG5_Surface | ecosystem: Environmental > Aquatic > Marine > Oceanic | place: Canada: Western Arctic Ocean | collected...
GATGGGGAGCGCAGTAGAATCTTCCGAAACTTCATCTCTTTCACCATCCTCTTCTTCTCCCATTCCTGTCTCGACAGAAGTACCCGCATCGTCGTCTTCGGATGGTATAGACGTCATCAAAGCTTCGATGGTTTCTTCATCATCTGAGGAAGCATCTGAGGAGGCGGATGTGCCAAGATTCGGCACTTCAGTCCCATCCTCTCCATCGTTACCAGTTGCAAGAGCGGGGTCGTGGTCATCCAAGTCATTACCGACGAGTTTCTCTTCATCACTGATGGGGAGCGCAGTAGAATCTTCCGAAACTTCATCTCTTTCACCATCCTCTTCTTCTCCCATTCCTGTCTCGACAGAAGTACCCGCATCGTCGTCTTCGGATGGTATAGACGTCATCAAAGCTTCGGTGGTTTCTTCATCATCTGAGGAAGCATCTGAGGAGGCGGATGTGCCGAGATTCGGCACTTCAGTCCCATCCTCTCCATCGTTACCAGTTGCAAGAGCACTCGTTTGATCTCCCAACATTGCCTCAGCTTCGGTCATGTTGTTAAACTTTGCGTCAAATTCTGCTCGAAACTCATCCTCGGAAATTCTCGACTCCGGAGGAACGTAATCCAAAGGTAAAGGACCGTTTTCATCCAAAGGTTCAATATAATGCACATTTTTTGACATGTCAAATTTTTCAACAAAGTCACTTTTTCGAACTTTCACGAGTGGATCTTCAACTTTGAGAACCTTCAAAGACGAATCATCGACAACATCGTTGTCGCCTTTGCCAAGCGCGACGATTTCGTCATTTCTTTCGAAAACCGCCGCGTTTGCCGGGGCAAAAATCTCTCCCTTTCTGATAAATCCTTCGGAAAGGTCGTCCGTTTCCCCCGCGACTGCGGGTTCGACGGTAGTCGTCGACGACGGCATTTTCGTCATCGGTGCGCTCGAGTCGTTCGCGACGGACGACTTTGAACGTTTCGACGCGCTTTTCTTCTTCACCTCGAAAGAAGAAGAAGACGAAGACGATAAAGACGCGCGTGTTTCGTTCTCGACGAAACCATCAATCTTGAACGAAGGAACGTTCGTTTCTTCGGCGCGGCTGCTTTTCGTTCTCGACGCTTCCACCGCCACCTCCGTTCTCCCCGCGACTGGAACAACGTAAAGAGTCGAAAGCATGAATGTCAAAGATAGAGCCATCGCGAGAAGAACACCGCGACCAGCCGTAATCTTCTTCATCTTTATCTTCATTGTCCAAGATCCAACCTCCGCGAAACAGCGCGAGGAGTTCCTCGTCGATGATCGAAGAAAGAAGCAAGAGTTCGCAAGAAGAAAGCAAAGATGCGACTCAACTTTTTCCTTCGCCACCGAAGCGGTTTCTTCTTCTTCTTCTTCTTCTTCTCCTCCCTTTTCTTCTCAAAGATAACCTGTACTATAACGTTGGATGAGAGAGAGATTAATAGAGTCAGTTTTTCGTTTCATTTTTTTCTCCCGTAACTCAATAAAACTATCTTCCCTCGGTGTTTTTAAAAATGTCGAAGAAGAGAAAATGTAACACCCAAAAAACTGTCGAAAGAAAGACAGGAGAGAACGATGACGGAGGACAACAACCCATCCCACGAAAACAAAGGCGAGAGAAGCAAAGATGACACAGAAAACATCAAAGAGCGAGAGAGAACAAACGCGAGAAAGATAACGACAGGAGAGAGTTTCCTCGTCGTCGTCGCGCCGTTTTGTTTTTCATCTCTCTCATTTTCTCTCGCAATCGATGAGGAGAAAAACAATTTTCTGTTCAAATCCAATCGATCGCGAATGGAAGAGATGCCCTCACCTTCTTCGTCTTCTTCTTCCGAAAAGTTAAAAACTGTGTTGGTGTGTGTAAGCGATGCGTATTTTATGCGCACGTGCGTCGCGCGTGCTCTTCTGTGTTGTTGTTGTTAGAAGTGGAAACGTATCTCAAGTCGCAAGAATAAAAAAGTGAATTGTGGTGTAAGTTGAAGGAAAAACAAAAAATTTGCGACATGGGTTTTTTCGCCGAAAAAATTTAGTATTTGCCGAAAAAAAATTTATGTCCAAAATACGAGAACAAAAACAACAAAATTAGGGGTTGAGATCGCGCACAACATGCATCACAAAGGCACTTACATGTGCTTAAAACAGACTCCAATCTCGCATCTATGCCCCGCAGGGAATACCACAGCTCCTGTGTGTGTGTCCCCCCGGGAGGTCCCCCGGAGGGAATACTAGACATAGCAGAGTACATTGTGTCTCGAGTTGTTTTTCTTCTCTTCTTGTTTTGGGGCTAAATTTTTTTTCGGCAAATACTAAATTTTTTCGGCGAAAAAACCCATGTCGCAAAAAATTTGCAAGGGAAAAAGGAGGAAAAAGCAAGCGAGAAAAAACAATGTCTAAGCGAATTCAAGCCAAGAAGAGTTCTCTGATGATGACGATGACGTAAACGACACATACACTAAATAAAAAGCAGAAAGAAACAGAGCTTTTTACCGATCAGGGAGAGAACGTCTGTTGATCGAACGCACTTTTATCAGCAACCAACGGCAACAAAACGACGCAAAAAGAAGACGAACAAAATGGCCAACCTATTAAAAAAAAGTTTTGGTTTGGGTGTTGGGATTTTTAGCGTTTGTGTACGCGCGCGCGTTTTTAAAGGGGATATAGGATTCGTTGTTCTTGAATATTACAAACACATACACACACACACACACACACGCGCGTAACTGATGAGGATGGCAACTTAAATATGTGATATTTTCATCGTAATTTTTAGTTGTTGTCGGTATCGGAAGGCGAAGACGGCGCTTGGGTTTGCCCTTTCGGTTCGCTTTCGGTTGCTTTCGTCACCGCGTGGAACTCTTCGCACACGCTCGTTTCGGAGGTGCTGATGATTCCCGCGTTCGCGATAATTTGTTTCAGTCCTTCTTCTTTAGCGAGAGGACCGTCGAGCATCGCGGCTTTGGCGGCGGAGATGTCGTCGCACACCTTGGTGATTTCAGCCTGCTTGTTAGAGATGTGCTCGCGCATATATATGGATTTTCCTGTGAATTTCCTGTGAAAATCGTGTGACCTTGAAACTCTACGCATTACCCTTATTAACTTGAATTCACGTGTTCGTGCCTCGCTATGGTCGCTTCCCGGGAGAGGCTCTGGATCTTTTCTTTCTTCTTAACCACCTCTTTGTTCATGATGTTTTTGGGGAGACGATTTGTATCATCATTTTTCTCCTTCTGAAAATAGTTCCGACGTCACTCGTAACTTCGCTTACCAAAAAGAAAGGTGCCTTCGCCCATCACGCTTTCTTAACAAGCCACTTTATGAAGAAGTAGAGGCCCACGCCTCCACCGGCGCAGGTAGAAACTATCTCTCCAACGCGAGTCCATTTTTTTTTTCACGTCGTCGCCTCCATCGGTACACACCAGGGGAGTTTGAGACATAGTGCGTGTGGTGCGGGGTAAGTGTACGGGATTGTTGTTTTACCAAAAATATCAACTCCCCCCAACTTCCGTAAACCCCAACCCCAGGTTTAACGAATCGAACAAATTATCAAAATACACGTGATTCAACTAAAGATCACGAGTTTAATAAGGTTCACGCAAGGACACGAAGTGTCTGTAGCGGACTTTTATTTGGTGTTAGTTGGGGAAAAGTAAAAGCGTGTGTCGAAGAGTCGTTGATATTTATTTTGTTTATATAATAACAACAAATTTTTGTGACTGCTTTCCCTCTCTCTTTTTTTTTGTTTTTCTCCCAAAAATGTATCGCGCTCAAATCCAGAGAAGAAGGAAGTGAAATGGTGTAATTTGTTGCATTACAAAGACAGAAATATTGTTTTCGTGATCTGTGCTCTCGATGTGTTTTTTTGTTTTTGCAGCGAGAAAGGAGCCCCACAAAAAGAGCCCGAAAGGAGCAAAAAACACAAAAAAAGAGGAAAAGGACGGACGCGCGATCTCATTCTCACTCTCGTCGTCATCTTCAATCGTGTCGTCACATTTTTTCATCTCTTCTCGTCCGTCGTCACACCACCAACGACAACAAAAACACCGCGCACTACTATTATACCACTCCTTTTAAATCTTTTTGCGATTACACGCGCGCGCGCAGAGAGAGAGAGAGAGAGTGTGTGTGTGTGTGTGTGTGTGTGTGAGAGAAAGAGAGAGGAGAAGTTTGAGTGAGTGAGAGCGAAAGAGTTTGCTCGTTTTACGCGCGCGTGGATTATACTAAAAAGCATTTACGCGTTACGCGAGAAGAGAGGAAGTGCTGGGTGCGCGCGCGCTAAAGAAGAAGAAGAAGAAGAAGAACACGAGACGAGGAAGAACGACAGAAGAGGGTGGTGAGAAAGAGAGAGTAACAACAGTAGAGAGAGTAATAATAAAGGTAACAATAAGAATAATAAGCAAAGCAGTAGAGGGCGGCGTGAAAATAGGAAGGAAGTAGAAGAAGAAGACAAAAGTAAATAATATTAACGGGAGGAAAAATGGCATCATCATCATCGTCGTCGTGGCAACCGGCGCAAGAAGGCGTGCAACAGGTTGGACAACTCTTGCAAGAGTACATCCAACCGAACGCGAACCAACAGTTGATGTACCAAAGATTGCAGGAGTGCACGAAATTCCCGGATTTCAACTCGTATTTGGCGTTGATTTTGTGTAAAGGAGACGGGACGTACGGGGACGACGTTCGGCAAACCGCCGGTCTTTTGTTGAAGAACAACTTGAAGACGACTTGGCAGTTTTCGGAGGAACCGCACGAGTCGTTCATCAGAGACGCGCTGACTGGGAGCATGACGCACCCGTCGAGAATTGTCAGACGAGTCGTCGGGACGTCGTTGGCGATATGTGTTCGACAGAAAGGGTGGCAATCGGCGCCGCAGTTGTGGCAATTGATTGCGGAAAATTTGGACGCTTCGAAGGATCCAAACGCGTTAGACGGCGCGTTGGACGCGTTGTATAAAATTTGCGAAGAGACGAACGGGTATTTAGAAAGCGACGTGGCCACGGCGAACCAAGTTGGTTTGCCAGAGTGCCCGGCGAGTTTAGTCATTCCGAAAACGTTGCAATTGTTTGGACATCCGGACGGGAAGGTGAGACAATCCGCGATTGCGATTTTGAATATGATTGCGCCGTCCTGGCCGAGGGAAAAACGAGACGTGTTGGACGATTATTTACGAGGTTTGTTCGCGTTAGCGCACGACCCAGACGACGTGGCGAGGAAATACGTCTGTCAAGGTTTAGTGCAATTGCTTCACATCGCGCCGGAAAAAATGACGCCGAATTTAAGAGAGATTATTACTTTCATGTTGGAGAGGCAGACGGATCCGGACCCGGACGTGGCGGTGGAATCGTGCGAGTTTTGGGCGGCGTTCGTTGAGGCAGATTTAGAACCCGAGTCGGTGAACATTTTGAGAGAGTTCACTCCGCACTTAATCCCGGTGTTGTTGACAAACATGGCGTACGAAGAAGACGACGAGGAAGTGTTGCAAGCCGAGGAGGACGAGTTGAACGCAGACAGACCAGATCGAGATCAAGATATCAAACCGACGTTTCGTGCGCAAAAGGATAAATCGTTCGGTGAAGGCGGCAAAGACGGCGACGAGGAATACGACGACGACGACGACGACGATTGGGGGACGTGGAATTTAAGGAAATCTTCGGCGAGCGGTTTAGACACGCTTTCTTTACACTTTGGCGACGAGCTTTTGCAAATCATGTTGCCAGTGGTTGAGCAACGTTTGGCGGATCAGAATTGGAGAATTCGAGAATCTGCGATTTTGGCGTTGGGTGCAGTCGCGGAAGGGTGCACGAACGGTCTCGCGCAGTACCTGCCTCAGCTCGTTGGTTTCCTGTACCCGATGTTGGACGACGCGAGACCTTTGGTGAGATCGACGACGTGTTGGACATTGTCTCGATTTTCTCCGTGGTTGTGTCGATCCGCCATGCCTGCTGATCACCCTAACGCCGTTCCAGGAACGACCGCGGAAGCTTCCGCGGCTGGTTTGCAACAGTTACAAACGGTGTTGATGGGAATTTTGAACAAGATTGTCGATAAGAACAAGAAAGTTCAGGCGGGCGCCTGCGGCGCTTTGGCAAACTCTTTACAAGAAGGTCGAGAACTTCTCGCGCCATGGACGGAACAGATTGTCCAAGCGTTGAGTGCGGCGTTAGAGAGGTATCAGAGAAAGAATCAGAGAAACTTATACGACGCTTTACAGACCATGGCGGAGTACATCGGTCCTTCGATTTCCGATCCAAAATACGCCGATCAGTTGCTTCCGAGAATGTTGGAGAAATGGAAAAACGCGCAAGAAGGCGATCCAGAAACTTATCATCTCTTAGAGTGCATCACAGCAGTCGTAGCCGGTACTGGTAGTGGATGCATGAAGTATGCGCCGGATATTTTCGCGGCCGCCTCGCAACTGTGCACGACGGAACTGCAGAAGAAAGAAGCGGTGCGAAGAAATGAGCTTCCTCACGACGCGCACATACACGAGCATCTCCTCGTCGGTTTAGATTTGCTTTCTGGGTTAGCTGAAGGTTTAGGTCAACAATGCGAACCGCTGTTGATGAATTCGCATACGCGAGAGATCTTGCTGGCGACGTGTGCGGATGATACGCCCTCGATTAGACGATCGGCGTTTGCGCTTTTAGGGGACGTCTCCAAGGCGTGCCCTCAACACGTCAGTCCATCGTTGAGAGAGTTTCTCGATTTGGCCAAGCAAAACTTGGCTCCGGATATGATTACTGCGGCGACGGTGTCCTGTTGTAACAACGCGTGCTGGGCGGCTGGTGAATTAGCCATTCGATGCGAGCCGAGCGCGTTGCAACCTCACGCTCGTACGTTTGCGGAATCTTTGGCGGGAATTCTCGAGATGCGAATGGTCAATCGAAGTTTGGGTGAAAACGCGGCGATTACGCTAGGAAGAATCTCTATGCAGTGCGCGGAAGAGTTGGCGTCGGCTTTGCAGAATATCGCTCCGACGTGGTGCGTTGCGATGCGAAGATTACGAGACGGTGTCGAGAAGGAACACGCGTTTAAAGGTTTGTGCGAGTTGATCAAAGTGAATCCAAACGGAGGCGTGAACTGCTTGAAAGAGATTTGTGAAGCCATCGCGTCTTGGAGACAGTGCAGAAGCCAAGAAGTATCCTCGGCCATGCGCGACGTTTTGCAAGGGTACAAGAATCACATCGGCGCGGAGCAATGGGCGCAACTGGAGAGGAATCATTTAGAGCCGGCGGTGGCGCAAAAACTGAAACAAACGTACGGCGTTTGATAAAAAAAAGAGAGCAAAAGAGAGAGTGGTGTTGCGAAGAACAAGGCTTTATTGTTGTTGTTGTATATATTTCGCTACTTGAACAATTAGAGGCGAGCGGGGTGGTTTCTCACACCGCGAGCTTTATTTATTATTAAGTCAAATCTAAACCTTCTGAACATAATAATTTACACGCGCTCGCGACTACTACATCGCAAAACTGGTCCAAATCGCTACTTTTCCGTTCGCGTTGCTACCGGCTAATCTTAATCCGTCGCTCGAAAAGGAGAACGAATCCGCACAAAACGCGAGCGCGGGCGTTTTTGGTTTATCTTGCTTGGTCTCATCTTCGCCATCGCTGAAGAACGTGTCGTCCTCTCGCGTTTCAAGGACTTGCTTGATCTCGTAATTCCGCTCGTCCTGGCCTTCCTCGTTTTGCGAGAGCGAATTTTTCGTTTGCAAAATTTCGCACACCAGACCGGTGACTTTATCGCGCGGAGAGGCGACCATCGGCGGTGCGGTGGAGACTTTAGCCGGACAAAAAGAAAAACCACCGCCTTGCGACGGCATAGATGCCGTCGCAATTGGCATTAAATGGTCGCCAGACGTTCCTAAATCGACAATTCTGAGTAATCGAATTTTCCCGTTTGCCGTAGCCACGGCGAGGACGGGCGCGTTGATCGAAGCAACGTACGCGCACCAAAATAAAGCGCACACGGGCGATCGCTCTTGGCCTAAACTATTCACGTGCAAAACCGTGAGCGAAAATCCTTGGGAAGGCTTCGTCGCTTTTTCTTTCGCGTAAGTCTTCACTCTGTTCATGGCCACTTTCACGTCGTCCTTCATGCGCTTCGCCATCAAATTCGCCTTCTCTTTCGCTTTTTCTTTAATCTCTTCCGGTTTTAACGCGGACATTAAAGACTTTTTAGCGGCAGGAGCGGCAGGACTTTCAGAGGTTTCACCTTTAATTCCGTTGTTATTATCGTTATTATTATTATTATTATCGTTATTTTCAGCGGCGTGATCACCTCCCCCGCCGTCATCGCCTTCGCCGCCTTTTGAAGCCATATCCCCGCTACTGCTATTACTTCTACGCAAATCGTTTTTGTTCTTCTCTTCTTTTATCCGTCGAGAAGTTGGATCAGTTTGTTTCGCTAACGACGAGTTGTTACTGCTTTTCTTACCTTTATTCAGAAGTTTCGAGATGGATAACTTCTTCGTAAAGTCTTTCCGTTCTATGCAGGAAAGCGTAAAGACTCTTCCGGTGTCGTCGCCGAAATACGCGAGTCTCCCAGACGTGTTGAAACAAATTTCTTTCAATCCAGCTTCGGGATCACCTTGCACGCGAACTCTGTCCGGCGGTTGCGAAGAGTTCACATCCGCTAACATTACGCTTCGCTGTTTCGTAGTGATTAGCGCCAAGTTCGTTCTCACTGGATGTATCTTTACGCTCGTTGGATTTTCTGATATTTGTACGACAGCTTCGAGAGTGCCCGAGCGAAAATATTTCGTCGCGTTGTTTGTGTTCCCAGAATTGTTATCATTGAGCTTATACATGCGAATTTCTTTACCTTTCGCGGAACACGCGAGCAAAGCTGAACCATCTAACGACCAATCTAAATCCGAAACGGCTTCGGTGAACACATCTTCGAGCTCAAACACGTGCGAGACACCGTGCGCGTTGTACTCGTCCATTTTCTCTTCGTCTTCGTCGTCCGAGAGAATGATTTCAGTCGTAGGCGGTGGTGGCGTTGATGCACCATCTCGTCCCTCTTCTTGTTTTTGTTCTTTTTCAATGCTCGCTACTCTATCTGCCACGGATCCTCCTTTCTTGTGTTGCTTTTTCTCGTTTCCTTCTTCTTCTTCTTCTTTTTGCTGCTGCTGGCTATCATTTGTAGCGGCGCGCTTCTCGCTCGTCGCTTCTTTCGTCTCTTTGTTCTTCTCCTTCTTCTTGTTTTTTGCCCTATTATCCATACCATTCTTACTCCCAAACACAATCACTCGTATTGTTCCATCTTCTCTTCCAACTGCTAAACACCTAGGAAACATCACGCTCCATTTCATCACCGTAACTTTCGCCAACGTCGCGTGGTCGCCGTCCGCGTACCCGAGAAAACGCAAGTCGTCCTCCACGTCCAAGAATATATCCGCGTTGTTGTTCGTTTCCGTCGTGCTCGCGCGTATCCCTCGTTCTACGCGTTTCTTCGCTTTCGCGTCGTCGTCGTTTTCGTTCTCGTCTGCATTCTTCTTAGTAGCGCTCAACTCTTTCATTTTCTGCACGCTCTCTTTCATCTTCACGAACGATTTACTCGACACGTCTTGCAACAAATTGCCCGCTTTAAACGTCGTCTCTTTCGCGTTCTTTGCAAACTTTTCAAAAGCGTTTTCTTTCGAGAAGAGTTTCTTCATTCGTTCGTTCATCGTCGCGTTTATGGGTGTAAAGCTCTTCTTCTTCTTCGTCGCGTTTTCTTCATCATCAGCTTTACTAAAACTTTTCGTCGGAGAATCGTTCACGACGACCGTTCGGTCCAATTCTTCTCCTTTGTCTTCTTCTTCGTCGTCTTCCATCTTAATACTAATCAGTTCTGCTTTCTCCTCTTCGTTTTGCGCGAACGCGTGCTCTTTTCTTCTTCCTCTTCTTCTTCTCCAGAGAGAGTCAGAGAGTCAGAGAGTGAGAGTTATAACAGAGAGCGTAATCAGAGCGTTGATTTTGGAACGCGACAACGACGACGACGACAACTTTTAGTACGCCGCAAACACAAGCCAAAACGATCGTCGTATTGCGGAGTAAAAGTCGCACACAAACACGAGGGAACAAAAAGACAAACTTTTTTTTTGTAATACGAGAAAAGGCGAGAAAGAGGCGAGAGAGAGGAATATTTTTTCACTCACACAAAGAAACGCGAGAGAGTTTGATTTTTTTTTGGACAGAGAGCAAAGAGCAAAGAGGGAGCAGAGAGAGAGAGAGAGAGACGCTCTCTCTGGGGTGTGTTTTTTGGGCAGGAGAGACGATGGATGATGCGTTTTAGATTTTTGGAGCGACGAGATATCTCGTGGAACATCATCATCCTCATCATCATCTTCATCATCTTCAATCATCACTTCCCCAGCACGCGCGCTAATAATAACAACACACGAGTAGAGAGAAAAGAAACGCCCAAAACACGACGCAAGAAATAGAAACCACGCACCCCTTTAATAATAAAAAGCGATGTCGTCAACGATTTATACGCCGAGTAGTAGTACTACCTCGAGAATGATGACGACGACGTCCAAGACGATGAAAACGAGAGAACCAAACACTTCTTCTTCTTTAACTTCTTTCTTTCCGAGAGGAGGGAGAGCGTCGTCGTCGTCGATGCGAACAAAAGCGATTGACCCGCAAGTCGCACTCGCGGTGGCGCAACAAAACCTCTCCTTGGCTTTAGTTTTAGGCGCGGAAGGCGTTCTGAATTCCCAACGCATGCCTTCTGATTTTATCGGACGACCGGATTTGCCAAAACTGGCGCCAGGTATCGCCGGGTGCGCTACGGCGTTCGCGTTGATTAACAGCGATAACGACGTCATCACGCCAATTGGGTTAGCGGTTGGCGCGGTGGCGTGTTTATACGTAATTAAAATTGAGTTTGATAGATTGAACGAAACGAAAGACGATCCGTTAGATTGGCCGGGACCGAAGGTCTTTCCCGGCGGTTTGTTGGTGTTCGGATTGTTGCAGTTTCTCACCAACGCGCAAGGCTTCGTGAGAGAGATGTGATAACTTTTATTTGATTGTATAAGTTTCGTACTCTTTGATGAATGTGTGATAAAATTACAATATAGTTGTTGTTTGTCGTTTGTTGTTCGTGTTTTGTTCTTGTTGTTTGTTGAGACGCAGAGCAGATAAAAGCGTTTACGAGCTTCTCTCCTCCTCCATCTGAGCTTTCATCGAAGCGGCTTGGATAGCCTTCTTCGCTCTTTCCTTCGCCTCTGCCGCTTTCTTCTCCGAATTCTCTTTCGCAGCTTTCTCCAAGTAGGCGTTATACGCCGCGTGCGCTTCCGGAGAATCATTCTCCCCCGGTGCTATCATTGTTTCTTCTGGTTTCGCGCACGACAAATTGCAACCCTCGCAACCTCCGCAGTTGTTCACCTTACACGACGGTATCGACGGCATGTTTGGTCTTCCGGTCACCTTTCCATCCTCAATCACGCAACAGTTCGGATCCCCAAGCGACTTGACGCAGTTCGTCGTCGAATCTTGCAACGTTTTACACTCCATCCCGCAGCACCCGCAGCACATCCAGTTCGCGCACGAGTTGAACGAATCCGCGGCGTAGCAACACGGCTTGCACTCGCCCAACCATCTCGCCGGCGTTTCCTCGTTCGCTTCCGTTTCTTGATTCCAATCTCTCAATCTTTTCGTTCCCCAATAGCAATCCTTGTACATAACCTTACATATATCGTTCCAAAAGAAACACAAATAAAGTTTACGCAACGGCGCGCCGAGCGGCGCCAGCCACTTCTTCGGCAACGCGCACGGGTCAAACTTCTTCCCGCTATCCGCGTACATCGGCAACGCTAATCGTTGGTACCGATCTTTCGGTAATTCCCCTCCCGCGTAGGCAATATCGTATTGCTCTGCAATCATATCTGGCGCACTGATTGTTTTGATCCATTTTCTCACCGACATTCGTCCGTGCGAGACGTAATCTTCCGCTCCCGGGAAGGTCAATTTCCGTCTGCGGTGTTGAGCGGCATCGGCTAAGCAACATCCGACGCCGATCATTATACCGACGAATAAAATAACGCCGAAGCAGATGAAAATGATTTCTCCGGTTTCCACTTTCACGCCTTCACCGAGATCTGCTAATAGGGCTCGAGCATGGTGACCGCTCATCTTCTTTTCCTCTTGGTCTTTATGTTCTTCTTCTTATAATTAGTATTGGAAGAATCGAATCTTCTTTCAAACGATCACTAATCCCCCGGGGACGAACAGAGAGGAAATTACTCTTTTGTTTTTGCGATCTTTATTCCTCAATAATCCAACAGCAGAGAAAAGCTCTGAGAGAAAGAGTGTGGTCCACTCTTCTTCTCGCTTTCAACAAGAGAAGGAGTGTAACAGCGAAAACAGAGAAAGCCGCAAAAGCTCTTCTAGTGGTGTTTGTGTCTCTCTTTTGAAGAGATTTGATCTCTAGAAGGTGGCAAGTTTCAAGCTTATAATTAGGGTAAGGAACCCTAAATACTAAATGAAGCATTTCTCTCCTCTTTGATGCCTTTTTCCCTTCAATCAAAATTGGTACTTAAAAAGAATGAGAGCGTTTAATAAAGAGAAAGAAGAAGACCTCTAAAGGATATGAGACGATCAGAGAGCGCTCTCAACGTTAAAGCACCCGCAGTTGGTGGAGCGGTCAACGCGTTTTTACACTCCGGGTGTGAATACGGTGCGTTGTTTTGTGTGTTGTTGTTTAATTAATTATATCTCTCGGTTCGTTTTTTTTTACCCGCACTTTTACTCCTTCCGCAAAAATCATCATCTGCGGCTTTTGTCGTATCTTTACAGACGAACAAAAGCAGTGTTTTGCTGCTTTCGTTTTCCTCTCTCTCTCTCCCTTCTCTCTCTCTCTCTCTGTGTGTGTGTGTTTATAGTCCTCTTTCCTGCGCGTGCGATGATGATTCCACATCAAAAAAGAAGACGAGAGAGAGAGAGACACTTTTTCCGTAGAAGCAGTTAAAAGTGAACAAACAAACTTTCTGTTTGAATACCCAATTCGCTGACATCTTTTCTCTCTTTTGTCTCTCTCTTTTTCTTTTCAAACATCCTTTGTCGTCGTACAAATGAAAAGGCATATTCCAAGAAAAATCAACGAAAGATGAGGACGCGTACTGCGTGTTCGTGGACGATGCGGTTCCCGGGAAGTTTGCGGATGCGGTGTTTTGCATATTCGACGGCCACGCCGGGAAGCTGAGCGCGACAAAGTGCGCGGAAGAATTTTTACAGCGAATATGCGACGCTTTGCCAGAGGACGAGAAGCCGAGCACGAGTAGCGGTAAAAGAAAAGAGAGCAAGAACAATAATAATAATAATAGAAGAAGGAGCAGCGTGGATAATCTAAGATATCACGATATTTTATTGGACGATAGAGAAAACGCCAAACGAGTGTGGCCGAAATCGTTAGAGCAGGCGACGAGAGACGCGGCGGCGAAGATTAACCACGACATGCGAGTAACTGGAAGAGATGGAACGACCGCGTTGGTTGTTATGATTAAAAGAGCATTAGACACAAACATCGCGTACGTGAAAACAGCCTGGGTGGGGGATACGCGAGCGGTGATTCGATATAAAAACAGAACGTTCAATTTGAGCGAAGATCACACGGCGATGAATTTAAACGAACGCTCGAGGATGGGGCAGTATTACAGAGCACGCGCGAGAAAAAGTCGCGTTTTGAAGCAAAAAGCGGACGAGTTGAAATCACCTATGAGCAGACGAAACCGAAACGCGAGTGTGGATGATCTTCTCACGGATTCGGATAATCCGTCCATCGAAGGCGGTTTAGCCTTTAAAGAGTGGCAAGAGAAGTCGCAAGCAGAAAAAGAAAAATCAATCAGAGGTGGATCAGAAATGCTCACGCGATTTGCCGGTGGAAGAAGAGCTTCGGAGGTGCTCAAATCTCGCAACGATAGCTTTACGCAAACCTCGGAAGCGGTGAGAGAAAGAGAACACGAGGGCAGGAACACGCCGCCACCGATAACGACGAGTTCTACCGGGAGAGATACAATAAAAATTCCAAAGAGCAATAGTGGCACAAATCTAAACAATATAGTAGTAAAAAGTGTCGTAAAATCGACTTCGGGGAGCGATTTAACCCAAGCCCAAGGTGCCGGAAACGCCGCGGCAAAACTCGCGGATTTATCTTTGAAATTACCAAGAGAAGATGCCAGAAAAGAGTTAAAAAAGATGCACGCTAAATTCGAGGAGAAAGAGATTAAGAAGACGATACGATCGCTCGCGGCGGGAGTCACTCAAGACGACTCTGCGTTTTTGAATAACAATCATAGTGGCGAAGATTCGAGCACCAACGGGAACAGCTCAGGGAGGAAGAGTTCTTCCTTACCTTACAGCTCCTCGAGCGAAGAGTTGGAAGATTCGCGTCTAGAACCGTCCACAACGCAGAATTTTGGCGGAGAAGAGAACGAGGACGACGACGACGACATCTACGCGACTTTGTTTCCATTCAAAATTGAAGACATACCTCGAGTGCACATCGATCGATCCGGTCTAGTTTCCTCGATGCACTCGAGAAGAACGTCGTTCTTAGCAAGGATAGAACACGAAGAAACTGGCGGTTTGTCCGCACCAAGAATTGTCGCCCGAACTGGCGTATCCTGCGCATTCTCGCGGTCGATTGGTGATTCCGGCGTCGCTCGCGCCGTCATATGTACGCCAGAGTTCAGAGATTTCACCATCGCCTGCGGAGAACCGGCTCGGATAGTTTTAGCCTCAGACGGGTGTTGGGATGTGTTTACGAGCGACGAAGCGACGTTACACATTGAATCCTTGCGTGACGCCGATCACACGCGAACGAGCGATTTTTCTACGAGAGGGGGAGGTTTCCACAACACGGCAACCGTGGACGCCTCGGTCCGAGGCGGAAGCAATCACAGCGGGAATAACATGAGCTCCGGGAAAGATGGGAGCGGGATGTACGCAGATTTAAGCGTTCGATTTGGCCAAAACTCCTCGTTTCAAGAGTCTGCGCCAGGTATACCTGCCGCCCAAGCGGCTAAGAAACTCGCGAAATCGGCGAAGCAGAGAAGATTGTATCGAAGTTACCCTCCGGACGATATTACGGTTATAGTCGTCGATATCAACTTGGCGCATTTCGAAGTGATTGATCAACCCGGATGTTCGTGCGTGGTTTCATAAGTATGATAATACTTTTGTTTTAATACCTGTACTATTGTTTTTGTTGTAAACTACCTATTCCATGTTCAATACATAACTATAACTGCTACTATAACTGCTATTACTACTTAGTGCTAGATTAATAACTACTCTTCTGAAAGAGAAATCCGAAACACGGCGATTCTCTGGTCGGGAAACAAACTCTCAAACGGCGGGGGACTCGGTGGCGGCGTTTTCGTGCCACTTTTTCGAACTTCTTCACAAACTAACCCTTCTTTTTCTACATTCTCAAAGAAATCCACGTCCATCCCATCGTATCTGTGTTTCGTGTGCGCGTAGAGCATGAAACCGCTTTTTGTCTTTCGGCATCTGGTTCGCAACAGTTTTGCGATGACTCGCGGTAATATTTTCACTCCAGATTCGTCGTACACGAGGTCCGAGCCGAGGAAAAAATCAACGTCAATCATTTGAGCATCGTAATCGTCTTTTACTTCTTCTTCTTTATCTGATAGTATAACTTCGTTCCAATCCAACGACGTCGCGTAAATCTTCTCTCGTTCCTTCGACGATAATTTTCTCTTCTCTCTGTTCGAATCGAGTATCAAATTTAACCAATCCAGAGCACCTCCCGCTTCCATCTCTGTCGCGTGAAAAGCATCAATGGAGTCGCAAAATTTCCTCACGATCGTCATCGCCAGCCACCCGTTTCCACTTCCGAGCTCTAAGACTCTCACTCTCTTCGTGCCGCTACTAAACAACTCTTCTGATTTTGAACAGAGAAAATCTTTCAGAGCGACAGCGGCGTCCCATCTCTTCTGTCCAGTCGTATTGAACGTGGTCGTTTGCATGTATAAAGCGGCGTCGCCGAGATATAAGTAATTATCCTCGTCGTCTGAATCGTCGTCGTCATCATCATCATTGGGTGGTGGTGGTAATGGTGGTTCAAAAGACATGTGTGTTCGCATTAAAAGTTTTGGATAATGAGGAGTTGTTCGTTACAAACACGGATTTGACATGCGAGAGAGAAAGAGCTCATACATAACAACAACTAAGTATCGTCCAACTTCTCCAACACCCCCTCGCTAATCAACGGCTGCGCTTCTTCTCTCCTCAACAAATGCACGGAGTCCTTCTTTAAATCGACGACGCCGTCTTTGAAATAAATCACGCCGTGATCTTTGGTACACCGCACTTGCACTTTGTGCTCCTTGGGCGGATCCCGGTCTAAAATCAAGTTCATGTTAATACCTTCCTTCTTCCCCATGTATTTGTTCAATATTTTCGAATATTCCGTGAAATAATCTCGTTCCGAGTGCGATAAATTTTCCGAGATCGAATCCGGTAAGCCGACGCCTAACGTCCATCGTAAACTCTGGATTCGTTTCACGCGTTCGTTGAGATAAATCATCAGTGCTTTCTTGTTCCGTAAAATCGAGTGATGGTGCGTTTCTAAAGCCGCTTTTATTCCTTCTTTTTCTTCTGATTCCTCCGAGACTTGCTTCCACTTTTTCAGTAAAGATCTGCTTTCCTGATAATGCGCTTTCACTTCCTCTAGTATCGACCTAACTAACTCGTCGTTATACGGTGGAATCGAGGACGGACTCGCGCTCGATTCCACGGACGAGGCGATTTCTTTCACCAACTCCGTGGCTTTTTTCCCGAAAGATGTGGATGACATTTGTCTTCTTATATTCTTCTTCTTATCTCATAAAAATAAACAAAAACGCAAAAAGCCGTCGCAGATATATATATATTCTCTCTCTCTCTCTCACTCTGTGTGTGTGTGTGTGTGTGCGTGAAAGAAGTCCGAAAAGCGTGAGCGAAAAGATGTTTACCAAACAGGATTTTGACGATTTTTTGAATAATTTTCTTCTCTGCAAAGAACAGACAAATCACACAAATTCTTCTTAGTGTGTGTCTCAAGTGTCTACTATGCGTGTGTTCATAATGTAATAGTGTACTGAGCAACTTTCTTTTAATTAGGCGTGAAATAAATATATATTAAGTGTTACAATCATTGTTTAATAATTACGCGGCAGACTTCTCCGAGGAGGACCCCGATAACAACGGTTCCTTCTCCAACGCCTCCCTCTCTTTCGCTTCTTGCTCTTTTTGCGCGATTTTCGCAAAGTTGTACCAAAAGAAGCCGACTAAGACGATCCCGTACCCGATCGCTTCGACGACCGTGACGACGTCGTGATACACCGCCATGCCGTATAAAATCAACAGCACAGATCTAGACATGGAGAGAACTTTCAAAGTCAACGACCCGGCGGCTTTGATGACCCCCAAGGAACACAGGTTGGTGAAGAAACCGAGACAGCCGGCCAAAGCGAAGAGGTGCGGTTGACCTTTCACCATTCCCCACGCGTCTTTATCTACCATATCTTGAAACTCCAAAGCCGCGCTCGCCACGAATAAGAAGAACAAAGACGCCGGGGAGATGAAATATAAACCTTCCCACATGGAAAAAGATTTATTGGCCAACAAAAACTGCATCCACGCGCTCTTCGCGGCTTCGCTCAACTCGGCGACGAGAATGCACGTAAAACCAACCGCGGTGAACGAAACATCTCCCCAGGCAGCCATTAACGTCCCAACGACGATGACCAAAATCGATAAGAATACCCGAGTGTTGAACCTATCCAATCCCATGCCAGTTAGTAACGCGAACAACACCACCGGTCCCATCGCTTTACACATCTGCAAAAAACTCAGCGAGAGATAAAAGTACGCGGTATTCCCAGCCGCTAACGTCGTCGCTTGGAAAAACCCAATCGGTGACACCACCATCACGTATTCTTTCAAACCCATCTCAAACTTATCTTTTCCTAACTCGATGACGTTAAATTTATACAGCAACGCCGTCATCACCCATCCAAACGCGACGCCTAAGGAGGAGAGGACGATTGGAAAATGGAACGGCGTGACCGATAAAATGTATTTGTTCAACATGATAATCCCAGCCGCGGAGGCTAAGTAGCCGGCGCCGTAAAAGACGATGGACCAGACCATTGAAGTCGTGGATGCTGCCTTCATCTTTTAATACTATTATATGATAATACGCGTCCTTATTCTCGTTCTTCTCTGAGGGAAAAGAAAGAATTTTTTCCTTTGGGGCGCGGCCTTGTGCAACCCTAAATCACATTATTGCTTTCCTTTTCGTCAGTTCGAGCAACTGTTCGAGCTTCGCGCACTTGGCGGTCAACGCGTCGACTTTGACGGTCAAACGAGATATCGCTTCGTCTTTCTCCTTTATTACCGACGACGACAACAAAGATGATTTTCGAGGATGGTTTTTTTTTTCTTCTTCTTCCTTTATCGTCGCTTCCTTTAGAGGGAGGCGCTTCGTCGTCGTCGTCGTCGTCGTTTTGGTTTCTTCTTTGTCTTCTTTTTCTTTTTCGTCGTCGTTCTTCTCGTCGTTTGCGGCTGACTGCGCGAGCCTTTGTTTGTGCGTATTTTTTTTTTCTTCTTCTTCTTCTTCTTCTTCTTCTTCTTCTTCAATCTCGTATTCGTCCGTCTCGCTGTTCGATTCTTCTTCTCCTCCTTCTTCTCGGTCTCGGTCTCTTTCGTCCGGGTGGTCGAGAGACATAAAATCATCCTCCACGGCCGTTTTAATTTTCAACAAAACTCTCTCCGCCGCGTCCTTCTCGCTTCGTGCGACCGCGCTCATCTCCTCTCTCGTCAACTCGCACCGTATTTTTGGACTTCTCAACACTTTCGCGTTGAGAAGTTCCCAGTTTTCCAGTTTCCCTTTGAAGCTGTTTTTGATCGGGTAGTTGTGCATGGATATCATCCTCGCAGTATTCGAACGACGAGAAGAGGAGGAGGAAACGGACGTCGTCGTTTTCATTAAAATCTCCGCGCACAACACTCCGTCCGAGAAGTCTCTCGCGAAGTGCTTCTTCGGTTTCGATTGCAGGTTCAACCGGTCGATCCAGACGTAAATTTCCATTCGCTCTCTTTCGGTTATTTTTTTACTAGTCGTCGTCCTACTAATAGTCGTCGTCGTCATCTTCAAACGGTACTACAAACGCGCTTAACAATTACTCGTTATAATCGCGATTGATTTTTAAAAAGCGTAATAATACTGCTCTATCGTCAGTCCGGGTAGTGTGTAATGTAATGTTAATGTGTTTATTTTTAGAACACATGTGAAGCATGTTTGACTTTTTTTTTGTTTTTTTTTTGTCTGAGAAACGGCTTTTTTTGTTCCTCTCCTGTCTCGTTATCCTCCTTTTATTTTTCACAAGAGAAGACAAACGACTCTCTGCTCTTTCTCAAAAATGCTTCAAAATGGCATCATCTCTCCGGTCCGGTTGTTCTTTAAGAAGCGCAACAACAACAACAAGAACTCACTCAGAAGAAGACAAAAGAGAAGAAATATGATGGATCCGCTGGCGACGACGGAACGTTTCGAGCGCGAATTCAGAGAGGCTTTATCTTCTTCTTCTGTTTCTTCTTCTTCCTCTGTTGTTGGCGCTACTCATAAAGTCGTTAAAACCAGAATCCAATTCGCTTTGGAGGCGGTTTTGTCTTCGACTCGCGACGTGTATTACGACGACACAAAAGATGATGAGTACTACCCCGACGACTCAGACGAGAAAGAACTGGAAAAGATTGAAACTTTGGCTGAGTTTTTCCACCAGTGCGCGTCCGTCAACCTTAACCCGCACGCGTTCGACGTGCGCTTGGAAAATGTCACGTCCTCGGCTTCTTCAATGAGTGAAGAAACGAAAGCTTCGTTGAGACGAGCGTACGTGCGAAACAAAACAGAATTAACCAGAGCGTGCCGAATTATGGCGGAAATGGAAGACGAGAAAACGACGGAGCAGTTGGAGAAGATCGAGTGGCGGATGAGTGCGGAGACGAGCTCGAGGATGCGACAGAACAGAGGACGACATCGAAAAGGAAGAGGCGGACGGGAGGAGGAGGAAAGCGAAGGCGAAAACGGAGGAGTAGGAGTAGAAGGAGGAGACCGGTTGCGATACGTGGTGAAAGTAACCCTGAGAAGTGTGGGCGAGAAGAAGAACAACGCGGCGGCGAAAAGGAGGGTGGAAGTTTTTGAGTGTTCGTACGAGACGTTGAAAAAGCTGAGCGAGGACGTGGAGAAATGCCGGGAGAAGAGCGAGGACGCTCGAGCGAGACGGATTCGACGGTTCGTGAAACGACCGACTTGATGTAATAATAGATTCAATGAATAGAGAGCGCATAGAAGAGAATAAGTTAGACGACGAATAGCGGCGAGTATACCAGTTGTTAAAGTATATTTATAATAACGTAAATTTTCTTCTTCTTCTTCTTCTTCTTCTTAACCGAGCGCGTCCGGAAACACGACGTAGTGCAAAGTCTTCACGATAATATACGTCACCGTAAACGCGACGAAATATCGCGAACAAAACGTATCAAACACCTCCAAAATCTCTCTCGTTTTTCTACTCACCGTTCCGTACACTTTCAAAGGAATCGCTATCACGCTCGCGCCTTTTCTAAATTTCGCGATGCCGCTCGTTTCGTCCGATCTCTCCTTGTCCTCTTGCGTCGATTTAATCTTCTCCATTTCCGTCGCGTACCGGGTGCTAATTTCCGTCGTTTTCTTCTCTCTCTCCGACGCGCTCATGTTTGCATCCAACATTACTTTTTTCGTCTCTTCCATCTGTTTCGTCATCAACTTCTCAAACTCTTCCTCTCTCGCTTTCCTCACGTCTCCCGGGCTCATAAATCCGAGCAAACCGCCCATACCTCTCGCCACCAATCCTACGCTCAAATCGTGATAGATGGCTAAAATCGCCACAACTTTTGTGCTTCCCAACAAGATAAAATTCGCGCCGACGACAAACACCACCCCGGCTAAATACGTCTCCGACGTCTCGTGTCTCGGCAACACCCACCCTAACCCTTTCGTTTGGACGAACGGTATCGCCGTTTCTCTCACGAACGATTCCAAAACGCACAACTCCGTTCTAACGCGAATCAACACGTCGTTAATCAGCGGTCGATAATTTTCAATGTTACTATCCCCAGCCAAGGAAAGCGCGAGTCTTTGACCGACTCGAAAGACACCATCTGATGCTGGACAGACTGGCGAGAAGTTCGCGAACGGGTCGATGGATTGTTGCGAACTCGCGGCGAACGCTTTTGCCCCTTCAAAATTTTGGAGGAGGAAACCACTCCCACGAGTACCAGCGGATACGCTGTTGATGTCTGTGGTCAATCCAACGTACCCAACAGTCGTTGTCATCATCATCATCCTTGTCGCTGTATTTAACGTCTTAGTGTTAGTATTAGTATTACATCTCCCAAAATCCTTTTCTTCCGAGAGGAGAAGAATATCCAGCGGGTCGAAGAAGATGGTATCCTCATCGGGAGAATCTTCTTCAACAGAAAAATAATGTTTCCCCGCGCTTCTCGCCACCATCGTCCTCGCTTTAGTATTATTATTATTCTTTGAAGAAACGCTTCCTCTTAAAGATCTCGTTTTCGCGTTTTCGCCTCGGCGTTGGACGACCGTCGTCCTCGCGGTACGTATCGTCGTCGTCGCACGCGTCGTCGTCGTCGTCATCTTTCTTGAATGCTACTATTTTATTAATAATAACAATACGAATACGACGAGAATGTGACTCTTGCGAGTAAAAAATGAAACGCAAAATCGAGAAAAAAAACTCAAAAAGTTCTTTTTTCCTCTTCGAGAGCAAAAAAAAAGGCGAAGACACTTACTCGTACGTCCGTAAAAAATGGTGCGCCAAAAAAAAAACACCGATATTTTCTCTCCTTACTTATACAAAAAAAAGTCATTCATCAGAGAAGAGACAGATAAAATGATGTTGAAAGAAGAAGACCAACAAGAAGTTCCTCCTCCTTCGGCGGAGGAGTGCGCGAGAGTGTGGCAACTGGAGTACGAGACGCAGACGAGGAAATCTGTCGACGCGTCAGTTAGAGGAGGAAAAGGAGGAAAAGAGAGGAAAAAAGAGGAAATGTTGATGACGATGATGACGGATGATAAAAAAACGACGACGCACAAAGGGATATCGATCACGTGGCGAAACTTGACGTATACGGTCCAGATTGGCAACAATAAGAAACAGAAAACGAGTAAAAAAGTTTTGGACGACATGACGGGCGCGGCGATGCCGAGACATTTCGTCGCGTTAATGGGCCCGACGGGAAGTGGGAAAACGTCTCTGCTCAACTGTCTCTCCGGTCGAATACCGAAGAAAGACGGGACTTTAACCGGGGAGATTTTAGTCGACGGGAAAGCGAGGAACGAGAAGATTTATCGAAGCAGACAAGTGGCGTACGTGATGCAAGAGGAGTTGTTGTTCCCTCACTTGACGGTGATGGAAACGTTCATGTTGCACGCGAAGTTGCGCCTGCCGCAAAGCATGAAGATCGAAGAAAAGACGAGGTTGGTGAGAAGTTTAATCTTAGAGTTGGGGTTAAAAGCGGTGGAAAATTCAAAGATTGGAAGACCTGGGGGCTTTCCGAGAGGGTTGTCCGG
>Ga0302114_10000736_pt1 | contig 22478 bp, 24 predicted proteins | sample AG5_Surface_MG_FD_203107 | JGI IMG/M metagenome (GOLD analysis project Ga0302114, IMG submission 203107) | Marine microbial communities from Western Arctic Ocean, Canada - AG5_Surface | ecosystem: Environmental > Aquatic > Marine > Oceanic | place: Canada: Western Arctic Ocean | collected...
GCAGAAATAGTCATTGTTAGAGCTATAAACCACCCAAGCGTAGAAGAATTTCCAATAGCTTTATGCATACTTGACCCCCTGTATTTAAAATAAGGCACCATAATAATTCCGCCACCGATACCAACTATAGAGGCTAGAAAGCCTATTGAAGATGAACCAATAGTTTTTTCAAAGGCTGAAGACTTTTCTTTAATCTTTTTTGGTTCAAAATTAAGAGCAAGCTGAAATGCAACAGCAATTAGAAATACCGATATCAATAAATTTACGTTTTCATAGCCAATTTCTATGGATGCAAATCTACCTAAAATAGTTCCTAAAATGATTCCAGGGATCATTAATTTAATAATATTAAGCTCAACATTCTTATTTTTATTGTGAACATAAGCACCCGACGAAATTGCAAAAACCATTGTTGCTCCAGACGAGCCAGTTGCCATAAAAGGAATTATCTCTGGAGGAAAGCCTAAATATTCAAATAAAAAAATATATGCTGGAACTAAAATAATTCCACTTCCAATACCAAAAAATCCAGAAAGAAGTCCGGAAAATATACCAAGAATTACTAAAGGAAGAATTAGCTCAATCATTTATATGTCATTATCTCTTATCTGTAAGCTCTGATAAACTTATGTTTTCCAATTATGTGTTTAATTTTGCTTGCTCAAAAGCCTTCAGACGATTTTAAGTTTGTAATGGCATCCAATCGAGATGAATTTTATTCTCGACCAACAACGCCTGCGCACTGGTGGCCAGATATAAAAGATCTTCTTGCTGGAAAAGATCTCGAACAAGGCGGAACTTGGATGGGCATGTCAAAGAATGGAAAATTTGCTGCTGTAACTAATGTTAGAGATTTTTATGCAGAGAATTATTCAGATATAAGCTATTTATCTAGAGGTGACTTGGTTAAAGATTTTTTTATCTCGCCACAATCATCGGAAGAATATATAAGCAATCTTAATTATAATGATTATCTTGGTTTTAATTTATGTCTCTATGATCAAGAAGAACTTTCTTTTTTTTCATCAAAAGGTAAAGAAGAGGTGGAAAAAGAAAATATTTTTGTTCTAGGTAATAAAAAAATTGGAGAGGAATCTAAAAAAATTAACTTAGCAAAAGAAGATTTTAAGAATATTTTGAAAAAAAACTTTAAAAATTCAGATCTTCTGAAATTAATGCAGTCGCCAGCAGAGCAATATGAGTTTGAAGAAAATACTATTAAGTCTCGTCACGGAAATGAATTTTTAGCTAGATTTATTAAATCAAAAATATATGGAACCAGATCCACAACCGTAATGACAATAAATAATGACAATGTTGTTTCTATATCTGAGCAACTTTACGAAAAAGGCGGAGTGCATGGATCAATTACTAATTTCGAGTTTCAAATTAAATGAATATGGAAATTAAAGAGGGCTATAGGCCTAATGTCGCTATGGTTGTAGTCAATAGTAAAAATAAAGTTTTAATTTGTAGAAGAAGAAACACTCAGACCTGGCAATTTCCTCAAGGAGGAATTGATTCTAATGAAGATATTACAGAAGCAATGTATAGAGAATTATTTGAAGAAGTAGGGTTATCTAAAAAAGATATAGATGTTTTGGGGGAATCTAAGGGAACTATAACTTATGACATACCTCTAACCTTAAGATCAATGGTCTTGGGGGGTAAATTCAAAGGTCAAGTTCAAAAATGGTTTCTTGCAAGAATCAAAAATGACGATTTTAAGATAAATTTAGAAAACGAAGCTTTTCCTGAATTTGAAGAGTATGAGTGGGTTTCTTATTGGCGTCCTTTAGATAGAATAATAGACTTTAAAAAAGAGGCTTATCGCCTAGGTTTAACGGAATTGAGGTACATGCTGTGAAATTAGCTATATACGATTTGGATGACACATTACTTTGTGGAGATAGTGAGTTCAAGTGGGCTCAATTCACTGTAAAAAAAGGTTTTATAGCGGAAGAAGTTTATATAAAAGAGATATCTCAATTTGAAACCGATTACAGAAGTGGAAATCTAGACTTTGAGGCGTACTGTAAATTTTTAATCAATCCTCTAGTGGGCAAACATATAAATGAAGTCAAAGAATTAGTAAGAGAATTCATATCTGAAAATAAAGATCAGCTAATTGATCAACTCACTTATGATCTATTAGCTAGACATGAAAACGATGAAGTTATCATTGCCTCTGGCTCATTAGATTTTATTGTTGAGGGATTTTCAGAATTTTTCTCAGTAAATAATACTTTAGGCTCTCCGATAGAGTTAGACCAAGGATTGGTTACAGGAAATTTAGGAGGAACTCCGACTTTTGCAGAGGGAAAATTATCTGCCGTTTCAAAGTGGTGTAAAGAGAAAAACTATATTTTAAGTGACGCATACTTTTATACTGATTCTATTAATGATTTGCCACTCGTAAAAGCATGTAAAAATAGTATTATTATTTCACCTGACGAAAAACTAAAAAATTATGCAGAAAATAATTTGTTAGAAATAATATATAGATAAAGATAAAAAAATAATGAAGGCAAGCAAGATAGAATTACAAAAAAAATATAAAGACTTTCAAAAGTTAAAACTGAACTTAGATTTAACTAGAGGCAAACCTTCTGCAGAACAGTTAAACCTTGCCAATTCATTGATGACAAATTTATCTGGAGCAAAAAGTTATAAATTAAATAACGTAGACATCCGAAACTACGGAGAAATAGATGGCCTTCCAGATGCCAAAAAATTGGGATCAGCCTTTCTGGGTATAAAACCTTCTAATGTGATTGCTAATGGCACAAGCAGCCTCAACTTAATGGCTGCAATGATGCAAACTTTATTCTTTAGGGGTAATGGAGATTTGGCTTGGAAAGAAAGAAAAAAAATATCTATTTTATGCCCTGTTCCTGGATTTGATCGGCATTTTTCTTTGTGCGAAGAGATGGGAATTAATATGATAAGCGTGCCTTTAACCGGCGATGGTCCGGATATGGACTTGGTTGAAGCTATAGTTAAAAAAGACAAGTCTGTAAGAGGAATTATTTGTGTGCCTAAACATTCAAACCCTACTGGCGAGACTTATTCTCAAGAGGTTGTGAAGAGATTAGCAAAACTGCCTAAATTAGGTTCTAAAGATTTTATGATTTTTTATGATAACGCATATGCAGTTCATGACTTTTCAAAGTCTAAAAAATTAGCAAATATTTATAAACTGTGCGAACAATTTAAAACTATAAATAATATTTCATTATTCGCAAGTACCAGTAAAGTTACCATGGCAGGGTCTGGATTAGCTTTTATTGGAGGCTCAGATAAAACTTTAAAAAACTTTTTGTCCTATTTTAGTAAAACAATAGTGGGCTCTGATAAAGTCAATCAAGCTAGACATGTTAAATTTCTAAAAGATTCCACGGCTTTAAAAAAGCATATGGAAAAATTGAGCGTTTTAATTAAACCAAAATTTGATATCGTAGAATCATATTTATCAAAGCTTCCAGAAGGAATAGCTCAATGGAGCAGGCCTACAGGGGGTTATTTTATATCCTTTACTGCTAAGCCAGGAAAGGCTTCTAAGATTTATAAGCTCTGTTTTGAAGCAGGTTTAAAATTAACTCCTGTTGGAGCAACCTTTCCTTATGGCAAAGACCCTGATAATCAAAACCTTCGTCTATCACCAACTCAAGTAAAAAATTCAGATTTAAAGAAATCTATGGAAATTTTTACATTAGCAGTTCTTCTATCAGAATAAAAAGATAGATTTACTCATAATTAGTCGGTAACCTTAAGCTTCACAATTATTTGTAGGGGAATTATGCTTAAAAAGTTAGCAATATTATCAGTAGCTATTGGAATAAGCGGTATCGCTTTTGCTGGCGGCGGAGAATTGGCATTAAAAGAAGCAGCTAAATCAAAAATAGAGTCCGCTATTTCTAAAAAAATTACAAATACTGCAAAATCATATTTGCCAAGTATAGAAATTTCAGGAATAAATTTTGATGCTTCAGCTTCTCAATTTGAAATGTTTCTAGTTCAACCTCTGATTGATGATGAGGTAAATGGTAAAGCAGTTTTTTTTCAAGGAAGCCTTATTTCACAAGATCATCGCAATACTGCCAATCTTGGAATAGGTGCAAGAAAAATAGCGGATGACGGCAAACGAATTTTTGGAATAAATGCATTCTATGATCAAGAATTTAAATATGATCATAAAAGAGTTAGTCTTGGAGGAGAGTATCTAACAAGTGTAGGCGATCTTAGAGTGAATAAATATTGGGCCATAAGTAATTCTTTAACTACTAGGCATGGAATTGAAACAGCTCTCGATGGCTATGATTTAGAGTTTTCTTTGCCTATTCCTTTTATGCCATCAACTAGATATGCAGCAAAATTATTTAATTGGTCTGGTACAGGTTCAAATGTTGATATAGAAGGCGAAGTTCATTCAATAATTATTAAAATGCCATTTGGAACACACAATCTAATTTTAGAAGCTGGAAAAAAACATTTTGACGCTTCTTCAATTTTAGATGAAGAATTTTTTAGATTTTCCTATTTAATAAATCTAGGAAGTGTAAAACCAAAGCCGATGAACTTATTCTCCGAGCAAGCATTTAATCTTACTGAAATAAAAGATCGTCGTTTTGAAAAGGTAAGACGAACAAATACTATTGTTAAAGAAACTTCATCTAATAACCAAGTAATAGTAAGCGGGTACTAATCATGAATAAATTAAAATTAATAATATTAATGACAATTTTGTCTCTATCGGCATCCATTGCCTCTGCACAAAGCACTGAATCGTGTACTAAAAGCTCTGGTACTATCATAAAAATAGAAGATGCAGCATCAAGCACTCCTTTTAAAGTTTCAAGCGGTGCTGCCACGGATGCATGTTCAGAGATTCCTGATAATTATCGTATTAACATATTTAAATTTGGGCTTTGTACAGCTAATCCTATGATAGCAAATGATTTATCTAGTTGCTCTTTATTGATTGATAGCGATACTGCAGTTACTCATGTAATTTCAGGGGTAGGGGTAGGTAGCGCTTTAAACACTAATGGTACTTTAGCTCCAGGTACTTATGGTTATATGGTCACATTAATGACTAATAAATTAGAAATAAGACATACCCAAACATATGACGGAACTATTTATGCCAAGCCTAATGGAGGTACAGAAACTTCTGGAGTTAAATGCTGGTCTCTTGCAGATTACGGCACTTCTTATGGTAACTGGGGGACTGAATTCGATGCGAAAGGATCTCCAGACAACTCTGGCCTAACTTGCGGTGCTGCCGATGCTACCCTAGTCAATCATGGATTTACTAGTGAAATTTTTGACGCCATGGGACCTGGTGAAGGAGAAGGAGCTTGGACGGCTGATATAGATGACGTTTTTCAGCAGGAAGCTGGAACTATGGATGCCAGATTATTGCAAAATGATAATGCTACTACAGCCACCTCTTATGCAGACGCAAAAAAAATGTTAGTAGTACTAGATTTCAATACTGATAAAGTTGTCACCCCAAATAGTCAGATTGAACTAAAATTTAAATTAACTGATGCAGTAAGTGTTGATCACTCATTATCTAATAGCAAAATTTATGCAGTTAAATTGGGTGCAGACCCCATTCAAGTTGATTTTGTAATCACAAATTAAAAAAGACTAATAACAAAAAAAGGCATTTTAAAAATGCCTTTTTTTGTTTTAAGAATTAATTAATTTCTAGCGCCCTGTAATATTTCGTATGAATTATCCTTATAAGGACCAAAATTATCCATAACATCTGGATGCGAAACAGGCTCGTTTGAACTATCAGCTAAAAGATTTTGTTGTGAAACGTAAGCCGTATAAAAAACGTCATCATTCTCAGCAAATACATGGTAAAAAGGTTGCTCCTTCTTTGGTCTCATCTGGGCAGGAATGCTTTGATACCATTCTTCAGTATTGTTGAATTCAGGATCTACGTCGAAGATTACTCCTCTAAAATCTAAAAACTTATGTCTTATTACTTGCCCAATGGCAAAATTTGTTTCAATAATTTCATTCATTTTGTATTCTCATCTTACACTATTATATTTGGTGGCATTTAAATAAAATTCAAGGCTTATGAGGCTCACTTAAGTATGCTTTCGACTGCATTTCTATGAGTCTGCTGACTGTTCTTTTATATTTATCTATTAATTTGGGCATTGAATAAAGCTCTGGAAAATGAGTTTCCGACGAGACAATTATCTTAACTTTTCGGTCATAACATTCATCTATTAAACTTATAAATCTTCTAGCCTCATCATCGGATTTAATTATAGGAATATTTGAAATTAGAACATTATGAAATTCACGAGCAATTTCAATATAGTCAGCAGAGCTTCTTGGCGAAGAACATATTTCCTCAAAATCAAACCAAATTGTTCCTTCAGAGCTCTTTATTATGCTGATTTTTCTGTCTAATATTTTGATAGACTTTTCATTATGTTCTGAAGCTTTAGATAATGTTTCATAAGCTTTAGACATATTTTCTTCTGCATTAGTTCCCAGCGGCATAAAAAATAGATCTGTTTGTTCTAAAGCTCTCAACCTATAGTCATTTTCAGAATCTAAAAAAAATACTTCACAGCTCTCTTCAATAGATTGAATTGCAGGTAGAAATAATTTTCTCTGTAATCCATTGAGATAGAGATTTTTAGGCTCTATATTTGATGTTGTGACTAAACATACCCCCGTGGCAAATAGTTCAGTCATAAATCTACCCAAGAGCATGGCGTCTCCAATGTCTTCAACAAAAAATTCATCAAAACAAAGTACTGAATATTTCTTAGAAAGACTTTTCACTATTTTTTTTATAGGATCCTTTTGCTTATCTAAAGAGTGCAAGTCTCTATGCAAATTATTCATGAACCTATGAAAATGTAGACGTATTTTTCTTTCTGTTTTTAAGTGATCAAAAAATAAATCCATGACAAACGTTTTACCTCTTCCCACTTCACCATGAATATATAAACTTCTTGGTTTCTTATTTTTTATGAAACTGAAAAAGTTTGAAGAGGCATCTAACGCTTCGACTCTTTCCTGCAGTCTTTCAATCAACGAAAGCTGGAATTCATCCAGTTTAATCTGACCGCTATCAACAGCCTTTAAATATGTATCTTTCAGCTTACGCTTTTATGAACTGTAATTTCTGGAGCGCCATCAAGAAAAGGAGCAAGGGCCATACCTAAAGATTTAAAATGATCAGTTTTTACATGATTTGCGTGAGCTTCTTCTGTTTTATAAAGCTCAATCATCATTATGACTAAAGGGTCTTCAGTTTCATGCATTTCATAATAAAAACAATCTGGTTCATTCTCTGAGACAGCTTGAACCAGCTTACTCATCGCTTCGATAAAATTATCTCTATCACCATCTTTAACTTTTAATTTTGCTATTGCTCCAATCATTTTTATCCTCTTTTTTTGTTATGATTAATATATAAGGTTTTTAGTATAACCATTTAATTCCAGAGGAGAAATCATGATAAAAATATGGGGAACAGAAAATTCAAGAGCAATGCGACCAATATGGACAGCTGAAGAAATGGGGCTGGACTACGAGCTAAATATGATGCCTTTTCCACCGAGAGTTTTTATGAAAGAGTACTTAGATGTAAACATGTTAGGAACGATTCCATATATGATCGATGGAGATGTAAAAATGACTGAGTCAGTTGCAATGTCTCAGTATTTAGTTGAGAAACATGGACCTACTGATTTAAGGGTAATGCCTGAAGAAAAAGATTATCCTTCTTATTTAAATTGGCTTTACCATTCCGATGCAACTTTAACTTTTCCACAGACGGTTGTACTGAGGTATAAACTGCAAGAACCGGGCGTTGCTGATGCTGCAGTAGAAGGCTACAGCAGATGGTTTGTCTCAAGATTAAAACTTTTAGAGGCAACTCTTGAAGATAGAGAATATCTTTGCTCGGATAGATTTACTATTGCCGATATCTGCGTTAGTTACGCAATTAATTTGGCAGATTCCTTGGGGATTCATCAAGCCTTCAAACCTAATATAAAAAGATGGACAGATATGCTCTTTGAAAGAGAAGCATTTAAGAAATCGAAGAGTTATAAGTTTGAAGAATAGGTTAAAACTATTTTTTTGGCGGTAAGAGAATTAGAACTGAAGTTCTTTCAAGATAAGCCATATATTCAGGGTTACCTGACCATCTTTTCAAACCTCGAGCTTCCAGCAGGTTTACTCCACTAACCCTAGTTAAAAGAAAGATAATAAAAATAGGCGAGATGTAAGCAACAGATTGCCATCCACTAATAGTAGGAGCTGCAATTATGGCTATGCCGATCCAGAGTGTAATTTCTCCAAAATAGTTAGGGTGACGAGACCAAGACCATAAACCGCTAGTAATAAAAGAATCTCTATTGATTGGATTCAATTTAAAATTAGATTTTTGTTGATCCGAAATAACTTCAATCAGGAAGCCAGAAACCCAGACAATCAAGCCTATTAAAGCAAACAAATCTATGGCTTGTTTATCAGAAGATGTAATCGCAGCTAAAGCCATTGCCGAGGTTAAAAAGACCCATAAACCTTGAATTGTCCAGGTCATTAAAAACCACCAAAAATCCAATTTCATACGATCAAATCTTCCGTCCTTGCCATCCCTTTTGACTCTTGAAAAGAGAAAAGAACCGAGTCTTGCTGCCCAAATCCAAATTAATGCAGTTAAAAGAACGTCTCTTAACGAAATATCAATCGTTAACAACATAGCTAATAGAACTACTGATAAGTAAGTCAAAGACCCTGTTAAATCAAAATAATGCTCTGTTGAATAAATATAAGAAGGGATGAAGACAATCCATTGGATTATAAAAATCATAAAAAAACATGTAAAAATCAAAGAAACACCTGAAACAGAGACACTACCTTGGTCTATCCCTAGAGCTACCAAAGCTCCAATTAAAATAGATACTATCGTTGAGGGTATTGTTATTTTTGGAGACATATTTTGTTTAAAGTATATATTGATTTAAGTTTTTTTTTAAAGGATATTAACCATATAAGTAAAAAAATGGAGTCAAAATGAAATCACCAATATGCGAAATGCTCGGGGCAGAATTTCCACTTGTAGCATTCAGCCATTGTAAAGATGTAGTGGTAGCTGTATCTAAAGCTGGCGGAGTAGGAGTTCTTGGAGCGGTAGGTATGTCACCTGAAATTTTAGAGCAAGAACTTAAATGGATAGATGAAAGAATCGATGGAATGCCTTACGGAGTTGATGTTTTGATTCCAAATAAAATGTTGGGTAAAGGTGAAGAATTTAATGCAAAAAAGCTTGTAGATATGATTCCGCAAGAATACAGAGATTTTAGAACAGATGTTTTAAAAAACCATGATATTGATGCACCGGAATTAAGAACAAATCAAGATGATTTATCATCTTCTGGTTTTGCAGAAAATACCGCAGATGAAGGGGCAAAAGCGTTACTAGATGTTGCCTTTTCTCATCCTATAAAATTGATAGCAAATGCGTTAGGTGTTCCTCCAGAATGGATGATTAAAATGGGGAAAGATAATGACGTAAAGGTTGCAGCTCTCTTAGGAACTAAAGAACATGCAATAGCTCAAGTTAAAGCAGGAGTAGATATTTTAGTGGTATCCGGTACTGAGGCTGGAGGGCACTGTGGAAGTGTTTCAACTATGGTCTTAGTCCCTGAAGTTCATAGAGCAATACAACCCTATGGAGATGTTCCTATATTAGCAGCAGGCGGCATAGTTACTGGCGAACAAATGGCTGCCTCAATGGTAATGGGAGCCTCGGGAGTATGGACAGCATCTGTTTGGTTAACAACTGCAGAAGCAGAAACACACCCTATTGTTAAAGAAAAAATGTTGAAAGCTAGCTCAAGCGACACCGTAAGATCTAGAAGTAGAACTGGCAAGCATTCAAGACAATTAAAATCTTCATGGACAGATGCTTGGGAAGCGGAGGGCGCTCCTGAACCTTTACCAATGCCTTTGCAACCAATTGTTGCGGAACCAGCACTGCGAAAAGTTAACCAACTTGCGGAAGGTGGTCATGATGGAGCAGTTGACCTAGCTACTTATTGGGTTGGTCAAGGAGTTGGTATGATGACGGAAAGTTTATCAGCAGGAACAGTTGTGCAAGAATTTAAACAAGAGTTTATTAAAGCATACGAAAGATTCGAGGGTTTTCTTCAGGAATAATTAAGGAAAAATGGTTCCTAACCATTGAAGTTTAGGAACCAATCTTTTTTTTGTTCTTAAAAAGCCAGCATATTAGGTATTCCACCAAGCTTGATCCGTGAAAGCTCTAATATCTATTTCATGAGTCCAAGCTGATCTATGTTGATCAGCAATATGCCAATAAGTTTCGGCAATTTTTTCAGGTATCAATAAACCATCTTTTTCCATGCCTATGGCTTCTCTCAGTTTTTGAAATTCCTCTTCTCCAAGCATTTTTCCTAATGTATCAGGAGCATCTACAGCTCCATCTATAATGATATGAGCAATATGAATATTTTTAGAAGCAAACTCAGCATTCAAAGATTGGCAAATCATTCTTCTACCGGCCATAGCTGAAGCGTGTGAAATTTGACCTTTATTTCCTCTAACGGCAGAAGTCGCTGAAGTAACTAAAATTGTTCCAGATTTTCTTTCTTCCATTTTTGGAATTAAAACTTGAGCCAGTCGAAACAAACCAAAAGTAGCCATTCTCCAGCCCATTTCAAAAGCCTTATAAGAAGTATCTTTGAGATCTCTATTTCCGATCTGAGCTCCAATGTTATAAATAACTACTTCAATAGGGCCTATTTCTTTTTCAATATGATTGACGATATCTTCGATACTGTTCTCATCCACTACATTTAGTAAGCTGCCAGATGCAATACCATCTTCCGCTTCAATTTCGCTGATGAGTTTATCTAAACCATCTTGATTAGTTCTTCGACAGAGATAGACATGAAAACCTTTTCGAGCAAATTTTTTAGCTACGTTGCCTCCTACGCCAGCCCCAGAACCAATAACTAAACAGACTTTTTCCATATTCTTAACTATGGGTTAAGGAAACAAGTCCTGCAAGTTTACCTTCCTTCATTTCCTCGAGAGTCCTATTCGCTTCAGATGCATTTCTAGACTCCACCTCAACAGGTTCAATTTTTCCTTCTGCAACAAGAGCCATTAACTCCTTCATCTCGCCAAGACTGCCTACATATGACCCAAGTAATCTCTTCTCAGTCAATGTATGTATCGGCAAAGGAATGGTTATTTGTCCGCCAAATAACCCAACTACAACTTGCACGCCGCCTCTGGTTAGACTGTTGTAACCAAAATTTACAGATGCTTCGGCTCCTACAAAATCAACAATAGCTTTGGCACCTCCACCTGTCAGTTCACTAAGTTTTGCTGCAGCATCTTCAGAGGCAGAATTAATTACATGAGAGGCACCCAAATCTTTGGCAATCTTTAATTTATCTTCGTCTATATCCATGACTATTGGATTAATCCCGAAAGCTGCTCTGGCAATTTTTAAAGCCAAAAGCCCCAGTCCACCAGCGCTAATTATTACCAAAGAATTATCAGTCGTAAACGGCCCAGCTTTTTTGAGAGCACTGTAAGCGGTTAAGCCTCTACAAGCATAGCTTCCAGCCAAGCTGTCAGGAGTATCGCCTGCTCCAAATAAATACTGAGCTCCTGGAACTAAAACATGATCTCCATAACCACCGCCCACGTTTATTCCTAAGTTAGAATTGTTCATGCAGTAATGAGTTTTATCGGAGTTACAAAGCTCACAATCTCCACAACCAATCCAAGGATAAGCAACATATCTTTCTCCAATATTTATGTTTGAAACTTCTTCGCCAATAGCTACGACTTCTCCAAATATTTCGTGACCCATAGTTAATGGATCGTTAACAGGAGTAGGGAGCTGAGCGCCGCCACCAAGATCAAAGTAACCATCAAGAATATGAACATCGGAATGGCAAACTCCACATGAAATAGTTTTCATTAAAATCTCTTTGCCTTTGGGAGTTGGAGTTTCTAATTCCATTTCCTTTAGCGGCTTACCATTTTCTACTACTTGATATGCTTTCATTTTTTCTCCTTATTAATTTATTAATGATGTATAAGCTCTATTGACTAGAATCAAAGAATTACTACCCAAAACGTCTTCAAACTCTTTTGCCGGATTGATCTCAAGAACCTCTTCAAGTGATATTCCTTTGTAAATTAAAGAAGCAATACGGTCTCTTACTATTGTTAATTTTTCTAAATAAATTTCAACTGTTTTTTTATCTGATAATTCACCATGTCCGGGCACAATAATTGTCTCATTGTCTATGACTTTTAAAATCTCATTGATAGAGTTAATCATTCCATTGATGGAGCCACCATTATCAGCATCTATAAATACAAAATCTCCGGATAAATTAATAATATCTCCAGTATGCAAGACATTCGATTTAGAAAAATAGACAAAAGCGTCCCCAGTAGTATGAGCAGGACCAAAATTCATGACCTTAATCCTTTCGTTATTTAAAAATAAATCGATAGAATCATTGAATGTAATATTAGGCAGAGCTTCTTTTTCGAAGGCTTGTTGCGGATATTTTAAAATTACTAAATTTACAAGATTGTCTTTCATCATAAATTTTCTAGAGTTTTCATGCGCAATTATTTCAGCACCTAACGGACCAAAAGCTCTATTGCCTTCAGCATGATCATAATGCCAATGAGTATTGATCACATAATCCACTTGTTCTCCACCTAACTCTTGTATAGCTTTCAAAACCTTCTGATGATATTGAGGATATTGATCATCCACTATCACTACACCATTTTCTCCAATAGAAACTAAGATATTGCCACCAACGACTGGACCATCAGCAAATAGAACAGATAAACTATTATTTATTTTGACAATTTTTATTTGATTTTCATCGAAGCCAGGAAATTGGATGGTTTCAAATAATTTTTTCTGATCATCTGTGTATTTTGTAAAATCAGGCAAAGAACTCTGAGAACAAGCAAAAAATATAAGACTAATTAAAGTTGCTGATAAAATCCTGATCATAATTATAAATCTATCTAGCAGGCATGCCTTTAACTACCGTCAAGTTAACCAATTCCGTAGCAGGTCTTCTATACTTATTTGATAATTCTTGGTAATTATCTGAGTTATACCAATTATTTAAGTCTTCTTCATTAGAGAAAGTCCACATAATGACTCTTCCCTTTATTGGCGATGTTCCTTCTAAGTGATTAGGATGATCATCCATAGTGATAAATTCACCATTGTGTTCCTCTATCGTTCCAAAAAACCCTTTTTCATAGCCTCTAAAGGTTTCAGCATCTTTTATAAGCACGTTTGCAATGCAATAAACTTTAACTTCTGACATTATTTTTCTCCCTAGAAATATATATGAGTAACTAATATATATGAAAAAGCCCTACATAAGCAGGGCTTTCCTCAAAAATCCTTTTTTGATTAATCCCGAATCCTTGGGGGAAAAAATATTATATACCTAAGAGATTTATTTAAAAAAAAATCGTACGTCAGCTAATCGTATATTATTTTTCTTTCTTACTTATAAGGCTGTTTAAGACCACATCTATCTCTTTCTTTGAAAGAACAGTTTTCTTTTCAAGAATACTTGAATCTCCAATTATTAAAAACAATTTAGCTAAGAAATCAATATAATCCTTAATTGAATATAAAGCTTTCTCAGTTGGATAATATTCCACAACTCGTTTATCTTTTCCAGGCTTTCTAATGAAGTAGTCTTGTTTGATCGATCGACTGATAAGTCTCTCTATGCTTCTAGAGTTAAGATTTGTTATCCCTATCAAATCGCTCATTTTGAAAAAACCTTTTTCTATCCAACAAGAAAGCATGATTAAACGAATTATTTCATAACGAGAATCGTTGGTATAAATATTATTCCAACCTTCTTTATTCTGGAGTTTCGATAAAGTTTTATACTTTTCTAACTCAAAGTTAAGCAGCAAAGTTGAAAGTCCTTTGAGATTAGAAAGATCATTTTTTGATTCTTTTGACTTAGGCATATCCATATTTCTCTTTTTAGGAATATAGTCTAATGCATTTGATGTTTTAGAATACAATTAGTCTGAAAGGGTGTCGTAATAAACTCTTTGTAAAGAAGAGTTTATTTATATTCTAGACATCTTAAAAAGATTTCGTAAAACTAATGCCAGCTTCTCTGGGCGGTTGATAGAAACGGAAAATAAATCCAGCAGCGGAGCCATCGTTATTACTTCTTGCATAAACTTCATCAGTAGCATTTTTTACGTATAGAGAAACGTTAGTATTTTCATTAAAGCTCCATTTTGCATTGATATCAACTAAGCTATAGGAAGGAGTCGTTAAGTTTCTAGATTGAGTGAAGAGAGGAATTGATGTTGGAGTTGTTATATTGTCTTCAGTAATATCTGCTCCATAATATTTCCAAGTCAGACTTGAAGATAGCATTTCATTAGGACTATAAGTTAACACAGCGCCAAATTGTTCTGGAGTTCCGGGCAGTTCCACTTCATCTATTTTATAAACAGCATTGCTGTTTAGAAAATCATATCTAGTCCTTGGAGTAGGGTATTTACCTTCAATAATGGAACCAAAAATTCTAAGATTTAATACCTCATTAATGAATGCTGTAGCATCTATTTCCATACCTTCAATATCAATTTCACCGATATTTGTTTGAGTGCAAACAATCGCGCCAGTAGCATCTACCTGACATGAATTATCCTGTCTATTGTTGTAAGTTGAAGAGAAAATTGACGCGTTGACTCTAATTAATCCATCAAGATAATCTCCTTTATGACCAATTTCAAAAGATTCGATATCTTGAGGCTTTGTAACCGTTATTGGTGGCGAGTTATTCACATTTCCTGAAGTGTAAGCTTCGGAATACGATGCAAAAATCATGTTGCCGTTATCGAAAGTATAGTCAGCTATAAGACGTCCAGAAGTATTACTAAAACTTTGATATACCCTGCATTCACCATTTGCATATGTTCCAGCTGAACACTTAGTTGCTAATCCTCTGCCTGCCGTTGAAGCAACTTTATTTGAATTAGCCCAAGATCTAATATTAAAAGTTTTGTCATCATCAGAAGTTCGCATACCAAAAGTAATATTGATCTTATCGGTATAGTCATAGACTACCTCAGCAAATATTGCTTGAGATTCATTAACTACATCATATTCATCGTACCTACTTCCTACAAAAGATGCTCCGAAGGGCGCTTGGTTTGCTGCGGCTAGCATGAAGTTTGTAAATGCAGTTGTAGTTGCTCCAGAGCCAGCTTCGTTACCCAACTGTGTGGCCAAAGCTATTGTTCCAGAAGTCGCACTTATTCCTGATGTAGCAATACTTGGAGCGGTTATAGCAAAAGTTGTTCCATTGAGAGCAGCGCCTGCACCAGCTAGTAAAGATCCAGATGAACCGGCTAATATGCCTCCAGCAGAAGAAGCTGCTGAGCTATATAAAGTTGCAATATCTACTTCAGGATAGAGTTGAACATCTGTTTGTGAATAGCCAGTTTCCTTTGATTCAAAATATCCAAGAGTGTATGTAAATTTATCGTAATCACCTGTTAATCTCAGTTCTAGGGAGTTACTTTCAGTATCAGAAACTAATGGACCTACGTTGGCATATTCTGCAGTTGAAGCTCTATGAATTCCCATATTCCAGGTACTCTGCAAGACATGTTCAGTGCTATCAGCGTATATCAAAGTAGCCAATCCATAATTGGTATCTGTATTCAATTCCAAAATCATACGATCTGCATCTACTTTATTAACTCCTCTTGATTCATCTGCATAAGAAGCAAATGGCGATGAAGTATTACAAGTATTGAACTGATCATCGGCTATTCCAGCAATACTGTTGACCCATGGAATAGAAGCGGTAGGAGCACGATTCTCTGTGTCATATGAATAATCAGTGCAGTCGGCTAGATAACCTCGACTATGGTCTTGATAGTTATGACTGGTAATAGTTAAGTCAGTTTTATCATCAATTTCAGTATAGATTGAGGCTCGATAAGTCGCTGTATCTTCGTTACCAAAATTATTTCCGGTATCAATATTTCTCACAAACCCATCCTGATCATTTTTGACTGCGACAAATCGCGCAGCGGTATTTTCAGTCAAGGGCACATTCAACATTAATTTCCTGCCTTCTTTTTCTCTAGAACCATAGGTCAGGCTAACTTTTCCATCAAAACCATCCAAAGAAGGTTTGTTATAAAAAACTTGAAGGGCGCCACCAGTCGAATTCTTTCCAAAAAGTGTTCCTTGAGCACCCCGCAATATTTCTACTTGTCTGACGTCAAATAAATCCGAGAGAAGTCCAGTATTTCTATGAACGTAAGCTCCATCTAAATATATACCAACAGCGTTTTCAATATTAATAGAGTATCTTGAACTTCCTATCCCTCTAATAGAGACCATCGCAGCAGATGAATTACGACCATCTCTTCTGACAAATAAACTAGGCGAAGTAGCCTCTATTTGCGTGAAGTCCTGCATTGCATTATCTTCTAAAAAATCTCCAGAGACTGCTGAAAGCATAATTGGAACGTCTTGCGAGCTTTCCTCTCTCTTTCTGGCTGTAACGGTTACCTCTTCTTGCAAAAAAGATTGCGCAAAAGTTATTGGAGCAATTGAAAATCCCAAACACAAGGCTAAACTAAAAAAAATACGATTAATTCTGAACATTTGTTTCCCCGAAGAAAAGATCAATAAAAAATTTATTACTACAAATTATGATACATGACAACTTATTATTACTGAATTAAAAAGACTTTTGATAGCCGAACTGAATCTCATAGTGACCTTTCATTTGAAGACCATTTTTATTTTCACTTAGAGGTAATAGAATTTCCACACCAAACCTGTCTTTGTGCGTACCGCCTAAGAAATTAAACAATGTATTCAATCCTAATCCTAAATTTAAAACTCTTCCGCCATAATTTAAAGGGTTAGCAGATTGAACGGGACTGGTTATTGTAGGATTGCTTCCAGATAGTTTATTTTGATTTATAAATTGCAATCTAGTTGAAAACGATAAGTCATCGTTCAAAGGTTTTTGAACCCAAGTTGAAAATTCATATTTGTCTCCAAAAGCCCAAGCTTTATCATCGATCACATATTTCATTCTAAATTGAGAACCAATTACAAGATTTTTAAAATTTGAACTATTAGTTAAACCGAAAACTAATCGCATTGCTTTGTCATTTTGCATTGCATAAGGCATTACTATGCTCATGATTGTGTTTGTTGGCGTAAGTATTTTATGTTTTCTATCATCGTCTCCCACTGATTTATCAAGCCCGATTTCCAAATGCATTCTTGATTGGTCACTTTTGGTCAATTTGTAGAGAACCGAGAAAGAAATATTAGAAATATCTTTACTGCTAGTTTGAAAACTTCCTAAAAAATCTCTTGCCATCATGCCCTTGTAAGTTTTTAGATTCATTTTATTTTTCATAAACATCATCATTCCCATTAAAGTAACGTCATCAGAGGGAGCATACATTCCACCCAGCATGAGCATCTCCATATCCATTTTTTCCGGAACAACGCTCAACTTATTAGGAGCTCCAGATATTGCAGCGAAAGGATTGTCTTGAGTAGTAATTAAAGAATGATTATTTATATCATTTCCGTTGAGGACATTTCCTTCCATTTGCATTTTAGAAAATCTAGCAGAAATCATCTTTTCACCAGATTTATGAAAATGATCACCCATAACTCCTATGGGCGCATGACTTATAGCAACGTCGTCAGAAAATATAAAATTACAAAAAATAAGCGATATTAAAAAGTAAAAAAAACGCATATATTCCTTTTCGAATAGATTTAAAAAAATCATTCTATAGAAATATAAAAATAATTCTATTGCTTATGGTCAGATCAAATGTTCGAATTGTAGTATGAAATATGTGTACATCGCTTTGTTTTTAATTTTCTTTTCCATTCTTATTAATCATGAGTACACGCAATATAAAAAATTTAAATATATCGAAGAAATTCTAGATGTAGATTTGAAGGAAGCTAAAAAATTATATTGAATTAAAAAGTTTATTCCTCATGACATTGACAGTTTATATGTTCACAAATTTTGTAATTTTTGTAGTGAGAGAAAGCGACAACGAACGAGCCAACTAAAGTTAAAGTTCTTTCTCCAGTTTCTCCAAGAAAACTTTCACCCAGGGCCACAGCCAAAAAAAGCAAGAACAAACCTGTCATGCCAGCGAAAAGTAAAAAATGATTTTTATGATTTAGAAAACCCGAAATTAAAGCAAATAAACTTATGGGAATCGCTGTAATTAAAATTAATTTATGAATAGATTCATTATCAAAAGAAAAAGAAATGAAGCTGGATGACAGAATTAGAAATGATGGAACAAAAAAGCAGTGCACCACGCACATCAGAGATAAAGAAATCGCTAGTTTATCGGATACAAATCTTGTATTCATATGGCTTAAAATAAATTTTATTATTAGACGTCAAATTTTTATTTAATTTGACGTCTAAATTAACTTTAATAAATATTTATTTTTTTAAAGTTGTATAGCCAGTTTTAAACCTATGTTTTTACCAGGCAAAGGCAGTTCATTTTTAACAATAGAAGAATGATTTCTTGCAATTTCATCTAATAAATTATTTGCAAAAAGTATTACTCTAAAGTTTTCAACGCCTTCAACTGCAAAAGATTGGCCAATACTCAAATCAAGCATTTCATATCCAGCTGTAGCAGTCTCACCTGCACCTATGTCGTTTTGCGGCTTAACATTAGTCAAACCTAAATCAACAGACAGGCTATCCTCTTCATAAGAAAGCGAATAAATGACTCTAGCCGGAAGAATTCGAGGAATGTTTTCACCGTTCGCAAAAGTTCCTTCTACTTGGTCTCTTCCAATTGAAAGATCTAAGCTTCCGTTATAGAAATCCATTTTGGTACCAAACTGAATTTCGTAACCTTCAAGTTCAGCATCTTTCTGAAGATAGTTAGCGACTATCGTTCCGCTGATTGTCTCAGAAGAATCCTTAAGATAGATGTAGTTGTCAATATCATTTTGATAAAAATTAACCGATCCATAAACGCCATCGTTATCAAAGTTTAAAGAAAGATCGATATTTTGTGCTTCTTCAGATTGAAGATTGGGATTTCCCTTTTCAAATCTATTTATGGCCGCATGTTTACCATTCATAAACATTTCAACCGACGAAGGCGCTCTTTCTACTGAACCAATACTAAGATTAAAATCTGTCATTGCATTAAGCTCATAACATAATCCCATTACATAACTAGTAAGGTCTAAATCTTTGTCATAAGCAGTAGAACCAATCAAACTTTTTCTATTAACTTCATCTCTTCTTACTCCAAAGTCTAAATGGACTGAGGAAAATTGTTTTGCTAAATAATACCCAATACTCGTTTCCTCACTTTGAACAGGCTTCATAAAAGCCTCATCTCCAAGGATAGCAGTGTCCTCATCCATTGAACGAATTACAATTTTTTGCGTTAGGGAATCATCAGAATGTATATCTAATATTGTTCCATATTCTTTAGCATCATTTGTAAAAGTCGTTTTTTCGCCATCTTCTTCTCCGCCTATATGACCTTCAATCAGAGTGTAATCAGAATCGCTGTAAAAATAATCTATTTGATTCAATAGGTTACCTGAAACTACGTATGAACCTCTCAGACTGGCAGTATCTGAGTCAGTAGCAGAAAAGATTCTTTCTTCTTCATGCTCTTCTTCTTCTTCTTCTTCATGCTCACCATGAAAAGGAATTCCATAAAGATTTTCTATGTTCTTGAAAGACAAACCAAAGTGACCCCAATCTTCTACAACTGAAAAGCCAGCTTTGTATGCAGAAGATTTAGAATCGGAATTAGGCATATGATCATTTTCCTCTTCATCATGACCTTCTTCATGAATAACCGCTTCAGCTGGTATTTCAAAGTTATTAAAGTTTGAATGAGCATATGAAAGACTCAAATTAATATCTTGAATATTATCGCTAAAGTTGAAGTTATGAACTTTTCCATCGTTAACCGAATTATGCTCGACTCCAAGATTGATTTTCTGTTCGGAAAGATCTTTTGTAGCGATTGAATTATCAACAACGTTGACAATTCCTCCAAGAGCACCATTGCTGTAAAGCAAAGACATTGGTCCTCGCACAACTTCTATTTGCTGAACATTACTCAATTCAACATCATTCTGATGATCAGAACCAATTCCAGAAACATCACGGACTACTAAGCCATTTTCTAGAACTTTAACTCTAGGGCCTGAAAGACCTCTAATGACAGGTTGCCCAACAGCCGAACCATAGTCAGATGAAGCAATTCCCAGAAGACCATCAAGAGATTCACCTAAACTGAGAGTTCCTATTTTATTAAGATCTTCTCCAGAGACGATGTGAATTGGATTTTCGATTTGATTTTCTGATAAGCCTAAGATGGATGAATTTACAATTACGTATTCAACTTCATCAGCGTAGGCTAGATTTGTAATAAAGATGCTCAAAATGCTGAGCATGTATGCTAGTTTTTTCATAATACCTCCTATGAAAAATTAAAATTTAAATTTAAATTTGAAAAGAAAAATTTAAATTTTAGGAGGTGCTCTAGATTGAAAATTCTTTTGGTCTTGAGGGAGAACAATTAATTGTTTTTCAGAAACAAAAACATTGCTTACATAAAGCTTTTCATCAATAGAACATGATGAAAGTAAATTAGTAAGCTCATTATTATAAAATTGACATGCTATTTCAGAAGATTCTTCTGTGAAATGATCATGAACTAAAGGGTCTATAGAACCTGCTGCAATTAATATAAGAGCAGATAATAATAAAAAGTTTTTGTTAGTAATGAATTTCAAGACGCAATGTTAATATATTTTTACAGAAAGGAAAATTAGTATAATTTTAAAAAAATTATTATTTTTATTCGCAAAACTTATCCGTTGTTTCGATAAGCATTTTTGTTATCTCTTTTTCGAAGGCAGAATGCCCAGAGAAAGGAGCAATTCTCAGTTCTGCTTCAGGCCACTCAGAGTAGAGTTCGTAGGCAGTTGTTGGAGGACAAACAACATCATATCTTCCTTGAATAATTACAGCAGGAATATGTCTAATCAAATCTATATTATCTAAAAGTTGATTTTCATTATCTAAAAATCCTTTGTTTATAAAGTAGTGATTTTCAATAAGAGCAAAGGCTAAGGCAAATTCTGCATTGACAGAATCTTTTACTGCATCAGGATTATGATTGATAAAACTCGCTGATGCTTCCCACTTAGACCAAGCCTTGGCGGCAGATAATTTTTTTTCCTTATCTTCGCCATTGAAGATTTCTCTATAAGCAGTTATGTAGTCTGATCTTTGATCTTCTGGTATTTGACTAATAAATCCCTGCCATGCTTCGGGATATATTTCACTTGCTCCATATTGGTAAAACCAGCTGAGTTCTTTATCTCTAAGCATAAAGATGCCTCTTAAAACCAGTTCCGTAACTCGTTCCGGATAACTTTGAGCATATGCAAGAGCAAGCGTACTTCCCCAAGAGCCACCAAATACAAGCCAATTATCTATTTCCAATTTTTTTCTTATGGATTCAATATCTTTAACAAGATGCCAAGTGGTATTTTCCTCAAGGCAGGTATGAGGCTTACTCTTGCCACAACCCCTTTGGTCAAAAAGAATTATTCTATATTTTTTTGGATTGAAAAATCTTCTTGAGAGTTTTCCTGCGCCACCACCAGGCCCCCCATGAAGAAAAATAGCTGGCTTGCCTTTTGGATTGCCACACTGCTCATAATAAATTTCATGAATACCTTTTTTAATAAAGCCCGAATCAAATGGCTCAATAGATGGATATAGTTTGTTATCTTTTTTAAAAAGTTTCATATCAATATATTGCTTAAACTTTTTTGCCTATTCCTTAAAAGGGATTTTTAATTACTTTAAGGCGGTGCCCAGGGGCGGAATAAGTCAGAGCAATAATTTAGTTTATCGTTTAAGGGTTTTCAATATTTCATCAACTTTATCATCAAAACTTTTTTCATCATTTAATGCATCTTTAACGCATTCTTTCATATGTTTTTTTAAAATTTTTCCTTCCACGCGTGTAATAGCACTTCTGACTGCCTTGATTTGATTAAGTATATCAATGCAATACTTATCTTCATTAATCATGTTGGCAATTCCACGAACTTGCCCCTCAATTCTATTAAGACTGGGAATTTCTTCTTTATGGCATGGGTGTTTCATATAAATTTTGGGATTATGTAAGTAAATATTGTAGCAAAAATAAATAATGCAACTGAAAAGTAATAAACGTATCTTGATCGACTTCTAGTTTTTATGCACAACCTTCCTAACTCGGGATCAGCAGGACAGGGCATGTGGTAGGTTTTATAGTTCACATAA
>Ga0302114_10000738_pt1 | contig 22429 bp, 14 predicted proteins | sample AG5_Surface_MG_FD_203107 | JGI IMG/M metagenome (GOLD analysis project Ga0302114, IMG submission 203107) | Marine microbial communities from Western Arctic Ocean, Canada - AG5_Surface | ecosystem: Environmental > Aquatic > Marine > Oceanic | place: Canada: Western Arctic Ocean | collected...
ATCGATGGCCTTCTATGACCATGTTGCTCAATGTGAGGTCGTCGCTGTTGCCGGCGTCAACGGTGAGCGCAACGCTCGTTCCCGTGAGGCTTGAGACAGACATCGAGGCTCCTGCCTGGCTGGCGATGCCAACAGTCACTGTATCGAACCCGATGCGGGTTGCGTCAAATTGACCGGCTGTCGCCCTGAGAGCAGAGCCTGCCTGAATGAATGAAGCGTCTGAAATGGTTGCGGTTCCTGACGAAATGACGCCCCCGGCTACCCTGGTGATGGTGGCTTCTTCAACAGTGAAATCGCCCGAGTTACGTACAGCGTCGTAATCAATGTCGTTTGCTGTCAGATTTGCAACTGTGGCGGTACCTGCGTTGTTGATGCCTATGTAGGCGTCATTAATTGTCAGGTCTGATCCAGTAAGCTGTCCGTCGTTGCGAACGGCTGTTTTGGCGTTATTGATGATGACATTCGTGAGCACAGCATGCCCGGTTGCTGACACATGGAGCCCAACCCAGAGGCCCGCTCCGTGGGAACCTTGGGTAAGAGGGGTGTGTGAAGAAGAGAAGGTTGCATCATTAGCTATGAGGGTCCCTTTGACCAAGATCCAATGATCATCGCCACCATCGATTGTTGTACCTGGTTTGATGTTAAGCGTTGTTCCGTTTGCCACCGTCACGTTTCCTGTGAGCAGAACAGCGCCTGACCAGGTGGTTTCGCCCTTGATGGTCGTATCCGTTGCGAGAGCATGTGGAAACACCGCACTGAGGGATGCCAACAAAAGCAGAGTGACCAGCGTGGAGGCCTGAAGGGTTCGCATGGTCGATTGTTCTCGCGCCAGCCATATCAAACCAAAGGGTTCCCGTTAATCGATGAGGAGCACTTAGCGTCGATTGAAATCAACGGAGAAAAGATCAGGTGGGCCCGCCCAGATTTGAACTGGGGTCTGACGGCCCCCAGCCGCCAAGTATAGGCCAAGCTAACCCACGGGCCCCCGTGTTTTGATCTTCGATTGAGACTCACTGAGTTGAAGCGCTGAAAGGAGCTGCCTCGTAGATGAGGTCAATGTGACCCACATACATACGGCGGCAGCAATAACGCATCAAGCCAACCTTGTCAAGTGCTTCAGCTTCCTCGAGACCTGCGGCCTTGAGTTCGTTGAATTCTTCCCATTTATGGGCAATAACGCCACCGCAACTAAAACATCGTACTGGAATAATCATTTCATCACCTCATCGATAGGACTTTTGCTTCTTGCGTCGAGCACCGCGACCAAGTTGGTGCTTCGCTTCCTTGCGCCGTGGATCGTTCACCAAGAGGCTGCGATCGAAGCGAAGGTATTCGTCTCGGAGTTCTTCATCAATTCCTTCCTTGCCGCCGTTGTAGTGGACGAGTCCACGTGCAATTGCGGTTCGGATGGCGTCTGTTTGACCCATGATTCCGCCACCAAGCGTTGTGATGCTGATATCGACCTTGCTGAGTCGCTTCATTGCATCAGCAATGATGAGTGGTTCCATAGCCTTACGTCGTGCGAGGGAAGGTGAAAGAATTTCGATCGGTGCACTGTTGACACGAACTCGTCCTTTACCTGCCTTCAATGATGCACGTGCAACGGCAGTCTTACGCTTTCCAGAAGATTGAACTGACTTTTGTTGTTTCTTACGAGCCATCATTGCTCACCTCCGTCCCAGCGGTGGGTTGGTGCGCCGAGATCGGCGCTAATGTCACCCAAGCGAATGAATCGCTCAGGCATTGCCTTACGAATCTTGGTGAGGTCACCGTGTTGGTGGCCATCAGGAAGGTCTCCAGCGAGGTGGGCTGGGCAACCAATCTCAACGCGTAGGTTGCGGAGGGCACGGCGACCACTGGATATCTTCTGGTATGGAAGCATACCACGGACTGCACGCTTGAGGATCATATCAGGCATACGTGGGAAGAAAGGTCCCTTTCGAGCGTGGTTCAATTCATACTTTTTGTGGTATGTGTTCAAGACAGAGCGAGGTCGTCCGGAAACGATTGCTTTCTCTGCATTGATGATGATGACTTTGTCGTCACGATGGGCCCGGGCTGCCTTCAGAAGAAGGTCCGCAGAGGCAGAGGCGAGACGGCCGAGAATCAGGCCATCAGCGTCAAAGACGTAGGTTGTTTCATCCAAGGATAACAACCCCCGTGCCTGTTGGGTTTTCGTTCATCAGCTCGCTGTAGGTCATGAATCGACCTCCAGCGGCTTCTATTTTCTCACGTGCACCATTGCTGACACTGTAGGCGGCGATCGTGTGGTTGGCAGACAATTCACCTGAGCCGAGCAGCTTGCCTGGAACGAGGATGGTTGCACCCTCGGGGGCGAAGCGGCTCACACGGCTCAAGTTCGGCTGCGCCCAATTTTTACGACTCTTAGAGAGTCTCATGGCCACATCTCGCCAAACAGCGGCTCCGGTATCACGCGACTGGGCTTTCAACTGGCTGATTACATCAACCAGTCGGGCGTTTGTCTTTTGTGTCGGATTGCTCATTTGACTCCCTCGATGCTTTGAAGCAATTCGCCGACTCGCCATCCCATTATCAATGCACCGACGCGGGTGGTCGCTTCTTCGCGCCGCAGTGCATTGATTTTTATGCACGGCAATGAGCAAAGTGAAAGCGGCGAATCGACTTCATTCAAGGAGAATATCGCCCTGTGCATCGAGAAGTTCGATGGTCAAACCTGCAGCTCGACCTTGGATGATGATTTCATCATGAAGCGTGTCTGAAAATGCGTCCATAGCGCCCAATTCAGTCCCGCCTGTGATGTCTGTGAGCTTGTCGATAAGATGGTTGAGAACACACGAAACGCCGTATGCTTGGCCTGCTCGGAAAGCGTGATCTACTCCGCCAATCTCTGGGTCTTCCGCCTTCATGCGTAGCATGATGGTTTGGGAATAAGCAACAAGAGCGCCATAAATGGCTTCGATGATCTGTGCTGCCTCGACGTCGTCGAGGAGGTTTTGCGAGGTGGAGAGCCCTGCAATCACCGCACGTTCGTAAATTTTGAACGCCGCAATGGTGTCTGTTGTCTCAATTTGCATAGCCTCGCCGATAAGTTCCTTCCAATCGTCCATGGTGCCACCACACTACACCTGCTCCTTGAATGTTAAGGCGAACATGAAGTCCAAAGGGGCCTCATGTGAGGCTCCTCTGATGTTCTTCAAGCTGGTTTCAAATTTTGAAATCTGTGCCTTCGCCTTCGACGATTCCTGCTTGGCGAACCGAACCATCTGCGGCAACGAATTCGCCAGCCTTGGTTTGCTTGTCGTACAGGCCAACCAATTCTTTGCGACCGACTGCTGCTTCCTCGCCAAGAGCGACGGTCAGCGAGCGAACAATCACATCGAGTGTTTCGAGAGCTCTGTCCCTGTGAGAAGCATCGATGGTGTGGTCGGAGTAACGTGCTTCTTCAAAGATAGACAGGAAGGCACTGAGTTGATCAGACGGCACCATGTTGAATGCTGCACGGACTGCAGACTCGAATTCACGAGTGGTTTCGTACACCTTCTTCATGAATCCATAGCGTTTGAAGTACTTGACCAAACTCTTGTAACAATCAAAGATTGCTGCAATGTATTCGTTGGATGCTTGAAGTTGCATCATGGTGTCGGTGAGAATACCCTTCAATGCCTGTACCTGGCGACGTTCTTGGGCGCGCTGGTAGTAGACCAGCCCACCGATCAACAGCGCCATCAGAAGGATACCGAGGGCCATGCCACGCGCTGGTGTGAAGAACGCAGATTGGGCGTCAATGTTCGAAGGTGTTTCATAAATCAGTTCGTGCGTGATGTTGTCCTGTGATTCTGCAAAGTATGTGGAACCAGGGTAGTAAGCGATGATGCGCCAGCGACCTTCACAAGGTTCACCGTCACACGATTCGCCACCAAAGGCCCATTCAAAGTCTGCAACACCCTGTTCGTTAGTCTTGGACTTGTTTGTGCCCTCAACAACCCACTCGGTGTTTGCTTCCGACCAGTACTGGCGGACGAACCAAACCTCTTCGTTCTCTACAGCGAGGTCGAGACGATCTCGGAGAAGAGCAATCGAACCAAAGACGGCTTCGTCGTTGTCCAAGCCATTTCCTGCGAGGTGGCTCCAGGTTTGCTTCACTTGCAAATCCACACGGGAGCGAACAAGGATGTTCATGTCCACGAACGAACCGTTCAAGACATTTGAGGAATCTTTGTCACAGCCGCCTGGAACGTTGACGTCTGGCTCGAAGGCAACACGAAGTGTTCGGAATCCTTCCAGCTTACCGCCCGTAGTTTCAACACCCTTCAGCGTCGGGTTTTGACTTGGGTCGCCGCTGAACCATTCGATGCTTCCATCAATTTCGCTGGTGCGGATTGTGGAAACTGGGCGGATGTTTTGCTCAGGATCGAGGTAGATGTTCAAGCACTTTCCACCGACAAACTGCCCGTTGGATTGAGTCAGTTTAGCATCGATGTGATACGACTCTTTGAGGTACAGCACTGGGAAGTTCGAGCCATTTGGAGCAGTCCACGATTCAACGCTGGACTTGAATGGTCCAACTTCGTTGATTGCAAGGGTGGAGTTCGAGAACACGTCGAATTCTGTTTGAATGGTCTTGTTCTCGTAGCGGTAAGCATCATTGTTGTCGTACGAAGAGTAGGTCACGCTAACCTTGGCCTTTCCAGCCATCACGTCAGAAAGTGGACAGAGGATCGAGTATTGACCGTCCATATCCGTCATGCCACTCAGGCACGAAGTTGGGTTGGATTGGCCATTGATCATCTCGTAACTAACACGGATGTTTCGGTTGGTGAGGTTGGTCCCAAGTTCATCTTGCAATTGACCTGTGACAATCATTGGCTTTGGCACAATTTCGCCAGTCACCGGGTTGATTTCGCTGGTGTAGACAATTTGGTCGTCCACTGTCAGCGTCGTTCGTCCAATCAAGGAGAACCCGTTGGCGTTGTTGGTCATCTTGAGCCTGAAGTGATCGTTTCCTGGAACGCTCGTACAAGAGTCCCATGCACCTTGAATGGTCAGGGAGCTCGCTTGAAGTTCCTGGCACCCTTCATTCGGTAGGTTTTCCTCGAACCGGAGGATCACATTGACGGGGCCGAATCCATCTGGAAGGAAGGACTCAGGGTCATCGCGAAGCAACTGCGGATTCAGTGGGCTGATGTTTGATTTCAAGCAGCCAACTGTTTCATTCCGATCAAGAATACCGTCTTGGTTGAAGTCACGGTCGGGGAAGTTGTCACCGTTTCCGTCATAGAAGCACAAATGAGAGTTGTCGGGTTGTGGCTCAGGGAGTGAAATCAGTCCTGCCGATGGAGCCAGAGTGGCGACCACTTGTCGGTAAAAGACGCCGCTGAAATCAGTTCCTTCAAAGATCACGTCGACCAGACCTGAGTTGGCTCCGTCAAGAGCCGCTCCGCCTGCATCGCGTATCGAAGTTTTATTGTCGTCCACAACTTGAGCAGTGAAATCCCATCGATCACCTGATTGTCTTATGTTCGGATCGGCCGTGATGACGGAAAGATAGGTTCTCGAAACAACCCAAACTTCCTGGACCATCGTATTGCCTTTGAGCAACGGCGTTCCAGCAAACTCAAACTGCAAGCTAAAGTTGCCGAGTGAATCTTGGGCTGATATGTTGAACGGTATTTCGAAGAAACCATTTTCGTCAGTGTAATTGACACCGCTTCGTCCATCCGCAGACCATGTGTAATTCACCGGGACATTGCGTACGGGTTGCAAGGAGTTGTCAACCAACTTCGCTTGAATCGTTGTGCTGCTGTTTCGATACAAGCGAGGCAACGAGGTTGTTTGGAAGTCAGTTGTTCCTACGACGGTGACGTTGATGTATGCGCCGGTTGCTGCAAGGGTTGAACTGTTTCCAGTGAAGTAGTATGCAGAATTGGTGAAATCAACGCGCATGCCATAGGCTCCAGAGCCATATTGGCTGTACCAGGACCAGTTGTAGTCGAACTCTGCAACACCGTTGTTCATGATCGGGCGTTGCGTGTATGCGGTTTCGCCCGCACCCAAGAACTGACCATTCCCATCGACGTCGACTTGAAGAGCGACTGGGTCTGCATCCCAAGCATCGTTGGTGCGGTTGGTCACTGAACCAATGATTTGGAGGGAGTCACCCGTGTTCATTTCTGGAACGATTTCACACCGCACTTCGCTAAGTGGGTCTGTTGGGTCAACTGCGCCACAAGGAGGCAAGTCGCCGTCGCCACCATTGACGAGGTTGATGAACCAGTGTGTGGAATTCGTGCTGATGAAGTTGCGAAGGTTTGCAGCCTCACCAATCAATGATGCGGGCGCACCGTCCCAATTAGTCGGGTAGGGTTTGGCCTTTGAAATATCATTGAAATTGAGGTTCGCTCCATTGAGGGCTTCTTGATGGAATAATGTTGCCCAATTACCGAAGCTTCCGTCACCGTTGTTGATGGTTGCATCGTAGTAGAACACTGGGTTAATTCCTTCCAAGATCATCTGTGCTTCGATGTTCATGCGATGCATAACACGGATGGATTGTGGTTCTGTATCGTCGCCATGGAGGTACGGGAATGGCCATTCACTTGCGATTTCTGGGCGAACGCTTGCTGTGACTTCGTAATCACCAGCAGGTAAACTTGTGTTGGTATAATCATATTCAATGATGTTTCCAGTGCCGTCAAGCAACGGCTCAAGCGTGTTGGTGTTTGAGTTCCAAGCGACTTCTTCGTAACCGCCAGGTACCTTTCCTACGCCGTTATCCCGGGTGGAATTCCATTTAATCTGCTTCCATACACCGTTGATACCGATGTCTTGCACGAACGTAACCGATACCAAACCGGATGGTCCACTTCGGTAGCCGTCGCCGCCCAAACCTGTGAAGTTGGTCGGGTGAGTGAGGTTACCAAAGATGCCCCCGCGAACCGAGAAGGTCATCGGTATGCTTGGGACAAGGTTGTCGAAAATTCCACGTTGGATGTCTGCAGTGTAGTAGGACCACATGTCAACCCAGAATGGTTGTTCATCGCTTCGGAAGTAACCGTTCATGAAGATGTCAGCAGTCAGGTTAGCTTCTGCACCAACATAGTATGACTGGGATTGATTGCCGTTGAAGGCAAACATCTCTGTAACTTCTGCATAGACCCTGTAGGTCGTGTTGTCGCCCACTGTAAGATCCTCTGGATAGAGGAACTGCCCAACGCTGAAGTTTCCTGAAGCAGTGGTGAGGACGTCGATTGTTTCGATCGCTGTCGTGTTGTTTCCAGTCCATTCGATGTGAACTTGGACAGGAAGTCCTGTCGCTGCTTCAAGCTGGCTTGTGATTGGGTTCACCCAGTCGACGTGACCGCTGAAAATCGCTGGGGCTTGAGCATCAAGCCACAGGTTATTTGGTAAATTGAGGGTGATAAAGGTCGGGGCTTTGTCGTCCCGATCAAGGTTGCAATCATTGTCGCTGTCCCAGTCACTGGATTGTCCGCCATTGTAGCAGGGGGTGCTGGTGTATGTTTCCTCAAGATGGTCGAAGTCGAGATCATTGCGCGAATCGTTATCGTCGTCTTGATCGATGCTATCCGGACCTGTGTTGGTGTCTTGGGGGTTGGCGATGCCTTCTCCATTGCCGAAATCGTCGTGGTCCCAAGGATTGGTTGAGTTGCGGTTGAAACGGGTTGGCCAGAGAAGCACTTCGTCTTCGTCCTTCATGCCGTCTTCATCGTCGTCTTCATCGATATCGTCGCGTGTGCCGTCGTTATCGTGGTCAAAGGCTTGAGTGAGGCTGATGGCCAGCTCGACGTCGTTTGAGATGCCATCGCCGTCCCAATCATCGTCTGCCCAATCGACAATGTTGTCATTGTCGTGGTCAAATGGTGAAGATTCTTCGCCCCAGAAACAGCCTGGGAGGAGTTCTTGGTCAACATCGAGGATGCCGTTGTTGTCGTCATCTGTATCTTCGGCGTCAGGGACACCGTCGTTGTCATTGTCGACGTCATAGAGGGCGGGTTCGCGAAGACCTTGAGACATGATTCCTTGATCCCAAACTGCTTGGAAGAAACCATCGTTGTCAATGTCGGCGTCGTTTCCGTCATCGTCATTGTCATTGCAGTTAGTACCGCTAAAGAAATTGCCGTTTTCTTGGCCAGCATCGTTGTCGTAATCGTCATCCGAGTCGATTTCGAAATAATCCCAGATGCCGTCGTTATCGTCGTCGACATCATACCAATCATAGACAGAATCGTAATCATTGTCAAGGTCGACCGTCATGTTGGTGAAATCGCCATCAACGTCGCCGTCGACGTCATTCTTGAGCAAGTCAGCGCCCAATTCATCAGGGAAATCAGCAATAGGTCCGTTGTCGGAGGTCCACTGCCAAAGTCCTGTCGTGAGGCCCACCCAGGTGACGAAAGCGTCCCTGTTATCGGTCATTTGAACATAGGAAATACCTGATTCAATGGTGCCGTCGCCTCCGAAATCGTAGTGGTAGCAACCACCTTGGGCACCAGGGGTGCAACTCCAGTTGTTGGTCGCCCCACCTGGTGTAGCGCCTTGATCAACAAAAGCATCGGGTCGTGTGGAATATGGAGAGCCGAATTGTGCATTAACGCCGTTCAGAGGCATGTGGTATGCTAAAGCGTAAGCGTAGCCACAGACATACCCGCCACCAAGGTTTCCAGCTGTCCAGCCACATTGTGTCATATTGAATGAGCCGCCCATCTTCGGGTCGTCGACGTCCATCAAACCGTCATTGGATTCGTCCTGATCCCACCAATCGGGTAAACCATCGGCATCCTGGTCAGTATCAAGACCATTTGTCAAAGAGTCACCATCGGCGTCGATGTCCCAGTCGTTGCCACCATTGTAGGAGGACCAGCGTGCGAACATGAACCAGTAGAATTCTGGAACGGTTCCCGGGGTCGCAGGAGAAGTGGTCGGGTCGTAGCCGTTGTAGTTGAGGACAACATCGCTGAATGGGTTGTGCCAGAAAAGAAGGTTCCAGTGATCTGTAGCGTTGTCGATGTAAGGGGTGCTGTCTTGGCTTCCGTCAAGGGTGCCACCGTCATCGACTGGATAGAAAGGACGAGCGAAGGCGTCGCTCGGGTCGAAATCGACCGTTCCGCAGTTACCGTCATCAGGATCGTACAGATCGGCTATTCCGTCGTTGTCATCGTCCCAATCAATGTCGTTTTCAAGGCCGTCCCCATCGATGTCAGAATCGATAGAGTTTGGACCGTCGTCACGGTAGAGTGCCCCGTTGATTGCGTGAAGGTCTGCATCGTTATCGAGATCACAGTCCCAGTCGATGTCAAGAACGTCGATGATCCCGTCGCCGTCGTCATCAACATCGTCCCAGTTTGCAATTCCATCGTTATCCCAGTCGTTAAACTGAGAGAACGAGGCACGTCGCGTGGTGCACCGTGGATCTGGATCGGTTGGGTTCGGTGTAGCCATTGTAGGGCAGTTCCATGTGGCAACTTCAGAGGTTTTGTCAAGTGGGAATGAATCGTTTTCGTTCTGGATTTGATCGTCATCCAAATCGTATTCGAAGTTGCTCGCATCGCCGCTTACAGTGATGTCCCCGAGGTTGTCGGGCGTGGTCGTACCGCCCATGTCAGGGTCCAACCAATCGTAGACTGCGTTGTAGTTTTGATCGAATGGCCTGAGTCGGTCATCGTCGAGGTCTTGATCGTAATCGATTTCACAGTCGATGGTTCCATCGCCATCGCCATCCGCGCCGGGTATTTCGAAATTGATGGTCGTAACGCTCGCTACGGCAATGGAGGCTCCGGAGTTGCCGCCGTTCACGGAAATTTGCTCTCCAACTGAGTAGCCGTATCCTGCAGCGTTGATGGTCACTGAAGTTACTTCGCCGCCAGAGGCTGCGTCCGCTACAATGTCGACCGTCATGCCGGTACCTGATTGAGCAGAGGTGGCAACGCCTGTGGAGGTTACATAGCCTAGACCAGGGGCGAGGGTGCTTGCGTCCAATGCTGTTGATTCACCATTAAGCAAACCGTTGTAGTCGCCCTTATTGTCGCCGTTGACGTCGATATTGATGCACACATCGTGGATACCGTCGTTATCGTCATCGGGATCGGACATATCCAGGATTCCGTCGTTGTCGTCATCGGTGTCCGAGCTGTCGGGTGTACCGTCGTTATCGTTGTCAGGATCGATGAAGTTAGGAATCATGTCGCCGTCAAGGTCACCATCAACGATGGTGGTGAAGGCTGGAATGCCATTTGGGGAAGTTGAAGTGACTGAGGGCGCGGTAACTGCGTTCACTCGATTCAATTCAGCATTGAGGAAGTTCACACCGCCAGAATACACTCGGTAGGAATTGAAATCCCAGGTCACAGCTGCGGCGTAGAGGTTGCCTGCTTCAGCATGAGTCGTAGTAATGGTGGAATCGTATGGGTGGGAGTCGGTAACGTCGTCTACGCCGTCACCGTCGTCATCGTTGTCGAAATAATCTTGGATGCCGTCGTTGTCAAGGTCACAAGGCCACTTGAACTGATCGATTCGAGCATCGTTATCGTCGTCTTCGTCGTAGCGACCTGGTCCTGAGCCATCGGAATCTTCGTCGGTCACGCCGTCGTTGTCGTGGTCCATTGGGTTCTGGTCAGCGAGGTAGAAAGCGCCGACTGGGTCTCCTGTCCATGGGTGAATGATGAATTCGTCAAGTCGGCGGTCTGTGGTCACGTTGAGCGGATCGAGTCCGAGCGCTTCCAGGGCAGCGATGTCGAGAGGACCTTCGAGGATTCCATCGTTGTCATCGTCCCAGTCATCCGCATCGAGGATCCCGTCGTTGTCGTGATCGAATGGGTTGGTACCGTAGCATCCATCAAACCGTTCAAGCAAGTCATAGATTCCATCGTTGTCGTCGTCGAGGTCGGCCAAATCATTGATTCCATCGTTGTCGTGGTCGTTTGTGTTCGATTCTTCGAGGTAAAGAGAGTAGGCAGGTGCGAGGGCTTCAATAGCGCTCAAATCGGTGATGATTCCAGACATCACGCCAGGGTCGGACCACATCAAATCAGTGATGGAGGGGTGGGTGGAGTGGTGCCACGGATCTTGGTCTCCATTCCAGTCGCCTTGGCCTCCTTGAGTGGTGGATTGGGCGATGCTTTGCCCTACACGCTGGCCTTCTTGGAAGCCGGTGATTTCGACCACATCATCAGAACTGAAGTCTTGAACAACAGCGAGAAGGGTGCTGGTGAGCATCAAGAACACAATTGTCAATGACATGGTGAGCTTTTGGCGGGTTTGCAGGGTTTCGTTTTGTACGTTCGAAAGCATATAGGCACCTCTGGAATCACCTTTCCACCGTCATGCCCTATTTCAAAGAGATGGCGCGGTCGATGGTTTGTGTATCACAGACTCGATTGCGTATCATCGCCAAGAAGATTTTAAAATTCAGCGTTAAAGCAGGTCATGTAACACTTGTTCAAAGAAAAAAAAAGGGAGACACGGAGGGCGAACCCTCCGAGTCTCCGGCTCACCCGATACCTCGGCATCGGTGGTTACGATGTTCAATCTGTCGAACTTCAGACTTCGAGTACGTCGAGAATGCCGTCGTCATCGTCGTCAGCATCTTCGTTGTCGTCTAGTCCGTCGTTGTCGTGATCGAATTGACCGGTAAGCGAGTTACCGTCGTTCTGCTCGAACCAGTCGAGAAGTCCGTCGTTATCGTCGTCGTTATCGGTTGCATCCCAAATTCCGTCGTTGTCATGGTCGTAGCGGTAAGTACCGGTGCCACCGTTGATTTCATCGACGTCAAGAATGTCGTCGTTGTCGTCATCGGTGTCATCAGCGTCATTCATGCCATCGTTGTCGTGGTCACGAGAGAGGTCTACGCCGTTTTCGTCCATGTCGTTTCGGTTGTCAATGCCATCGTTGTCGATGTCGAGGTCCACAGCATCGGAGATGCCGTCGTTGTCGTGATCGTAGATGTTGGAGTTAGGGTCGCCGTCCTGAACTTCTTCAGTGTCGTCGATTCCGTCGCCGTCATCGTCGGAGTCTTCCGCGTCATCAATTCCATCGTTGTCGTGATCCATTGGGTTCTCGTCAACGCTGTCAGGGATACCGTCGTTGTCATCGTCGTTGTCGGCATCGTTAGGGATGCCGTCACCGTCGTTGTCGTTTTCGCCGTTTTCAGCTTGGTTGTCAAGTTGTTGACCTTGCTGCTGCTCGGTTTGTTGACCCTGTTGGCCTTGTTGACCGTTTTGGGTTTGACCTTGCTGCTGCTCGCTCTGACCATTTTGGTTTTCACCGTTCTGGTTTTCGCTGGTTTGGTCTCCTTGCTGGCCGCCTTGTTCGCCGCCTTGCTGTTGTTGACCTTGGCCGTTATCTTGTTGCTGACCTTGCTGACCCTGCTGACCTTGCTGACCTTGCTGACCTTGTTGGCCTTGCTGTCCTTGCTGTCCTTGCTGACCCTGCTGGCCTTGCTGACCTTGCTGTCCCTGTTGACCTTGCTGACCTTGTTGACCCTGTTGTCCTTGGCCCTGACCTTGTTGTTGGCCCTGGCCTTGTCCTTGTCCCTGTCCTTGTCCTTGACCTTGACCTTGTCCTTGACCTTGTCCTTGACCTTGGCCTTGTCCTTGGCCTTGTCCTTGTCCTTGTCCTTGTCCTTGTCCTTGGCCCTGTCCTTGTCCTTGTCCTTGACCTTGTCCTTGACCTTGTCCTTGTCCTTGGCCTTGTCCTTGGCCTTGACCTTGTCCTTGTCCTTGTCCTTGTCCTTGTCCGTTAGGAGTACCAGCTTCAGATTCGCCACCGCCTTCGGTGTCGCCATCGCCAGCGCCGGAGTCAGACTCAGTAAAGTCTGGATCGTAGGCGTCTGGGATACCGTCACCGTCGGAGTCGGAATATTCACCGTCGTTCGGATCAGTCGGGAACGAGTCAACGTTGTCGGCCTTACCGTCGCCGTCGGTGTCGGAATTGTTAGGGTTGGTACCCTTTGCATACTCTTGGGAGTTGGTCAAGCCATCTCCATCAGGGTCTGCATTTCCGTCGCCGCCATTGGTCGGGTTGAGGCCGTTCGAGACTTCCCAACCATCGGGTAGTCCGTCGCCATCGCTGTCTGCATTGTTCATATTGGTGCCTTGGTTCTGTTCCTCAGAGTTGGTGAGACCGTCACCGTCCCAATCGGCGCCACCATCAGATGGGTCGAGTGGGTCAGATCCGTCACCGCTCACTGCAGAAACTGCAGAGAGAGCAAGGAACATTGCAATTAGCACGCTCATTATTTTTTTATCATTCATGTTTTTCACTTCCTATTTTTTTGGTTGTTTTTACACAGAGAACCCGCTGTTCTCTCTCTCCAGATCATTGGCCCACTTGGTGGGACAGCAATTCTGGGATGTCAACGATGCTACGCACTGATTCATGTCGCTGTTCAAGGAAGTAACAAGGGGGTTTCCGGGCGCGTCGCTTGAGCGATAGTGCGCACTGGACTGACTCGCAGTCCATCGGTTTATTTCCTTGTTTACTTGCTTGTATTGTTCCTCCGAATGCATCGTTTTTCACGGGTAGGTCATAGGGAACCCAGTGTTCCCTCTAACATTTGGAACGAACCAACCCTATATGAAGGGCGCGACGCGATGTGCGAGGGGGTTATCGAGCGTGAACCATCGATGGAGGCAGGAGGATTGAAGCCTTTTTTGAAAGTACGAAACGAGCGACAAGGTCTGCCAGGTTTTCGTCTGCAAAGGAATGCAAACGTTCTGACCCATTTCCCTTTGCTGGGGCGAAGAGCTGCAGCGGTTTAGCGTGTCGGCTCAATGCGATTTTTGCTGCACGGATCGCATTCGAACTCGGCAAACCGCCAACTCCATCGAGTCCGTTGCCCAAGAAGTGGGCTAGTTTCCCTTGACGAACGCCCGAGCGACCCTCCATGGCGAGCATGCCTAGGATGATGTATTGATCACGGGTTGGGGCGTCCCACCGTTGGTGGTCTCCTGAAAATTTCTGTTCGAGTTTTGATAGAAATAATGCTTGCAGTTCAGGCAAATTTTCTTTTCGGGGTGCATCGACTTCTATTCGCTTCGTAATGTGTGCATCTTTGGGTAGAATCTCACCAAAATCTTCCCATTTGTAAGCGATTTTAAACCAATTTTCTAGTTTCTCTGAAAAATATGGATCTGGGCCTCGGAGGTTCCAGACGCTTCTTTTAATCAATTCTGGGGCGAGGTTTGAGAAACCTTCTGGATCTTTTTCAGCCAACGTTTGAAGTGCTTTGAGGTACTTCTCATTGCGAGATTTTTGTACATCGGGTTCGTTGGCCATTGATTCTATGGGGCCGGGGGCCACATAATATGGTTTGTTCTTGTTGATTTGTCTTGTTTTCATCATATCACCTCCAAACGACGTACGTCGCGGGAAGATCACATACGGTGTAGGTTCGTTCTTGTTTTCATATTTACACAAAATCGCACAGGGCGGGTATGAGTCTCTGGTTTGTAGATGAGTTCAACAATATATAACAAAAATAATTCTTATTTTAATTGCTTCATCATCGATCGGTGGGGTCCAATGTTCGAAATTGTATAGGGTTCATCGATCAGTTGCCAGCCCTGAGAGAGGTAGAAGGGGATGGCGTCCTTTCTTGCTTGGAGAAGCCCTGTTTTTGCAGAGAAGTGGGCTGCTGATGCAGATTCGAGAGCGGAAAGAACGTCGCTGGCATGGCCCATGCGTTGGGCTTCGGCGCGTGTGCCCATTTGCCGAATTTGAATCGCAGGTCGGTTTTCTGCATCTGCAAGTGGGCCGAAAGCAGGGCATGTCGTCGCCCCTGGTCCAGCATGATCGGGTGCGGAACCATCGCTGCCTTCCGGGATAAGGTGAGCCCTCCCGACTGATAGAACACGATCGCCCTGAGCCACCCAAGCATGAATCGCAGCCGAATCATCGGCGAGATGTTCTGCGCCCCGTTCAAACCCAAGGGGTTCTCGGAGCACGGCGTACCGGCAGTCGAAATACGAATGTGCTGGGTTGCTTCCAGGGAGCATCACCGCGGGGTTCACGATTTTCACAAGATAACCTCGTTACCGACCTGCGGCCGGATGACGATTAACCCTACGATGCAGAGGCGTGATTCAGAAGCCCGAAAAAGTTGCGAGAAGCAGCGCAATGACCGCCCCGATCAGGAAAACCGTGACCGCCCCAGACGAGACCAGTCCCCAGCCGAGTCCCTTGTTGCCCCGAACAAAGGCCATGATAATGGCACCCAAGTAAACCAGCGGCATGCAACAAAAAGATCCATTCACGGCTTCCCTCCAAAAGTAATTTGCATCATCTGTCCGCTCATCATAAATCTGAATCTCAAAGAAATAATCATTGGTCATCGACCCGTTTGGAACAAACCAAAGGGTGCTGTTTCTCAATGTATATTCTCCGATGAGATCGCCATCGCGCCATCCTGTTTCACCTGTGAAGATGTAATGGCCCTCTTGCTGTAGGATCGCCGTCTGATCGCCGCTTTCCTGGTAATTGCGGCTGTTCCGGTAATCGATCTGAAGATATTCTGAATGCTCGTAGAAATTCAACATAAGGTAAACATCAAGGGATTCGCTCTGTGGAGGGAAAGAGTGGTTGAAAGAACCGTTCTGTTCATTGCTCACAAACGTAGTTTGGGAGTTGAAATTAGAAACAAAATTACCAGAATCAGTGTAAATACTGCCATAGACGCCGGGTTGTTCCTCAAATGTCCCGTTGAAGGAAAGAGAAAGGGTCCCGTTCGCTTCATCGATGGTCAGTTGGGTCGGCTCAATGGTGGGAATATACTCTTTTTCTTGAAACACTTCAAGTAAATAATCGGCTTGTTGGTGATCGACGGTGCAATAGAGCCCTCCGTCAGAAAAGTCCCCTCCGGAGTTGGAAGGTTTGGAAATCGAACAATATTCCATGAGGTGCCCTTCTTTCATTTCGATTGATTTGGAGTAGTGCCCGTTTGAGTCGGGTGAAAGGACATGCATTTCATCAAAATATGCATTTTCCCAGCTGTTTTGATTTACTTGTCCTGCGAGGATGCTGACGATGATGACAATCACAATCGGCAGGGTCAATCCAAGAAAGAATTGCATCCATCGAAACGGTTTCTTTGATGGCTGAACAATTTGCCCCATTGGTGAAGGGCCGCCCTGGAGCATTGGTTGGTTGGGGGTGCCAAATGGATTGGGCTTTACCGAGCTATCGCCTTCTCCGAATGTACCCAATGTGACACCCACGGGGGCCTCAGATGCGATTTCCCCTGAAAAAAAGGGTTGGCTTGGCTCAAGCACTCCTTTCCTCTGTGGCGACGGGTCCATGGTCGGGGCAGTGCGGGGGATGTGATTAAACCAACCCCGGCTCTATCGGGCAGCGTTTTATTGTCTGCGGTCGCGTTGAAATAGAACTGGTGAATCCCATGGATTACTGCACGGGTGTCGGAGCGGCTACGTCGGGGATTGCAAATCCTCTCACCTGGGTTCAAATCCCAGCCTGTGCTCTTTCTAACAAACCTACTCATCGCGTTAGGTTCGCGCGCAGTCTTGATATTCAATGGCGCATTCGTTGGGCCATTGAACAGGTCCGTTCAATGCGCGAGGAATCACAATGCCAGGAATGAACCGTTCACTGTCCGAGGTTGGCGTTGGCTTCGCTTCCTTCCTCGCACCACCTGGCCCAGATGTCATCCGCTTCACGGTCGGCCAGCCTGATTTTGACACACCTCTCCCAGTCGTTAACGCCGCTAAAGCAGCCCTTGATCGGGGTGAAACCACCTACACGCGAACCCAGGGCTCAGAAGAACTCTGTGAAGCAGTCGCAGCCCATCTGGAGGGGCATGGAATCGATGCGGACCCTCTCGATGTGCTGATTTCTCCTGGGTGCAAGCAAGCGATTCTTTACGCACTCATGGCTACTTTGAACGCTGATGATGAAGTCCTGCTTCTTTCGCCAGCTTGGCCTTCTTATGACGGCATGATCAAATTGCTCGGTGCGGTTCCTGTGCATGTTCCGGTTCGTAAGGACAACTACCACCCAGACTTTGACCACCTTGAAGCGGCAATAACACCCAAGACCAAGGCGGTCATGCTCAACTCCCCGAACAACCCCACAGGGGCTGTTTACACCCCGGAAGAAATTGAGCGACTCGTTGCTTTTGCCGTGAAGCATGACCTTTGGATCATCGACGATATGATCTATGCCACATTGGTATGGTCTGAACACCCCTACACTTCCCCTTGTACGCTACCTGGCGGTGCTGAACGCACCATTACCATCGGGGGCTGGTCGAAAGGTTGGGCCATGACTGGTTGGCGACTTGGTTGGATCACAGGCCCGAAGTCGGTCATGGATGGGGTAAAGAAAATCAACGTCAGCGCAGCAACCCACGTGGCGACGTTCATGATGCCCGCCGCTGCAGTGGCGCTTAGCCTCGAACAGGAAACCGCAGTGATGGCCGCTTCATTCAAAGAGCGGGGGGAACTTATCCATGGTCTGCTCAGCCAATTACCAGGCTTGGTGGTCCCAAAGCCAGAAGGTGCCTTCTACGCCTTTTGCAACGTGACTGGCACGGGTATGAACGACATCGAATTCGCTCAGCGGGCCCTGGACGAAGCAAAGGTGCAATTGATTCCCGGTTCCTTGATGGATGGCGGCGAAGGGTTTGTTCGAATCTCATACGCCACCTCTCCGGAAGACATCCGAGAGGGTGTGTCTCGCCTCAGCGCCTGGCTCAATGCATTGTGAATCAAAGCATGCCTCTTGATCAGGGACAAACTGCTGTGCAGTGAACGGTGTTCTTCGGAGCGGGCTTCTTCATCCCCATTGGTTTGAGCGAACTCGCTTTGCTTTTAGCCAAATGAGGCGATTCTGTAAAGGGCGCCACCGCCGCCAAAAGTAGCGTAGTACAGCGAACCATCGGGGGCAAACGCCAACGGTAGAGGCGTGCCAATATCTGTTGCGAAACGTGTGGTTTTGGTTTCCCACTGATCAATGGGTTGTTCTCCCCCGGATGTGTTTTTTGGGATAAAATCGATTCGAACAATCTCTTGCCCTTGAGGAATCACGGTGTTCCACGAACCATAGACGGTGGCGTACAAGGTGAATCCTTGACCTTCACTTGCATTCAAACCAGGAAGCGGGGATGTGTCTGGCCGAAGGGCCAGTCCGTTTAGCGAGGTGTGGGGTGTCCACGTTGCCACGGGCGCCACCGTGCCATCTGGGACTGGGTGATCTGGGTCGTCATCTGGCCAGCCATATGCAGCGCCGTTCACGAGTAGATTGATTTCTTCACGCGGATGGTCCCCCTCCCAATCCCGACCGTTGTCGCTGAAAAGATAACCAACATTCTCAACCCAGACGCCATGGAACGAATTGCGGACGCCTGAAGCAAGGATGCCGTGCTCTCCCGTGGCTGGGTCAACCCATAGCAGGGCTGCGTTGCGTTCATCTGTTTCTGCGCAGACATTGCACGTTGAGCCGCTGTGCCAGATGAGTGTCCCATTTGGGAAGGCGTTGATGGCGTTGGTTTGGTGGTTGCCACTTGGCACACCTTCAATCAGATTTGTTCGTTGATTAAACGTCCAATTGCTCCGTTCGTATTTGGCTAACACACCTTCTTCTGAAACAAACAAATGATCCGCCGTTAGGTGGAGACCATGTGGATGATCGAGCCCCGTAATGAGAACTGTTTCCCTGAAACCGTCCGTTGCGTCAAGCAGGAGAATCCGGCCCCCGTCTCGATCACACATCAGCAAAAGATCTTCACTCACCCATGTCAAACATGTTGGTCCGCCGAAACCAGTGGCTACCTTTTCGATCTCAAAACCTTCCGCTACCTCGGGGTTGAGGGGGTCGGCGTAAGGATAAATTTCCCGAGCTATGAAGAGAAAAAAGAGCAACGCCACGATCGGAGTGATTTGTTTTTCAAAGCCCATGCCACACTGAAGGACAGGGTCCGTATCAAGCCTTTGTGAGGCTGAAGCGGTTCGCTTGCATCACGCCTTGAGCAATTGAACTTCGCATTCGGCCAAACGGGCCCGGGCCACGGTATGGTCTTGGTCGACCGTTAGCACGGCGCGCCAAGCTGCTTCCGCCTGGTCAAACCGTTCTGCTTGATGGTGGATTGCAGCGATGCGGAGGCGGGCATCGAGGTGCGAGCCGTCGCAACGAACGGCCGCTTCGAAGTCATGGAGGGCGTTTTCATTTCGCTCGATCTCGAGATAGAGGATGCCTCTTTGGTGCCATGCTGGGGCGTAATTTGGTTGCAGGCGGATGGCTTCATTGAGCGGGTTTTCGGCTCGTTCTGGACGCTCCAATGCCATGTAGCAGGAGGCGAGTTCGGTGAGGGCTTGATAGTGATGTGGTGATGCATCGAGGACGATTTTCAAATCATCTCGGGCTTGAGACCATTCCCCCAGTTGCATCATTGCTTCTGACCTTCGCAAACGGGCGAGCATCAAGGCCGGTGCTAAATCAACAAGAATTTGTGCATCGTCCAATGCCTTCTTGTTTTGATTTAAGGCCATCAGCGTGCTGCATCGGTTCATCCGAGCCCGAATGTGGTTTGGTCCGATCTTGAGTGCGTCTGTGTAATGGCCGAGGGCTTTTTCAAACTGTCCGCGACGAAGTGCTATGTTACCGCGCACATAGGCAACAGTAACTGAGTTTCCATGAACATCGGCTGCGTCGATATGTTTGCTTGCCGTCGAAAGGTCATCCATTTCGATTGCTAAGAGGGCTGCTTCTGCGGAGGCCGATGGATCTTGCTCGGGGAGCAAACGCATGGCACGATTCATGTCTTCACTTGCGCCTTCAAGGTCCTTGAGCAATCGCTTAGTACGAGCGAGTCCGAGCCAAGCGACACCGAGTTCTCGGTCCAGTTTGAGTGCTCCTTCGAAGGACGATACGGCGTCTGCCAGAAGGATGGAATCGGTTTGTCCTGTCCCGTCTCGAGCACGATCACACAAGGCAAGATGAAGTCGTCCTTCAACCACATGCAACAAAGCGTGATCGATGCCGAATGGCGTCTCGTCGAGTAGTTTTTGAGCGGCTTCGTGATGGCCTTCGAGAAGTTTTCTGCTCGCCATGCGGGCACGGAGTTCAGCATTATCTGGACTCTTCAACAGTCCTTTTTCCAATGTTTCTTCGGCGGCAGTTATCGCACCCTCAGCGTGCTGTAAATCGCTCTTCAGGAAGAGAAGGTCTGGACCACCTGCATCGAGAGCGACGGCGTGAGTTGCGGCTTTCAGTGCCTCTTTTGCCCGGTTCCCTTGCGGGGCGAGAAGTTGAGCCGAAAGGGCCCATGCCTGTCCACTCTGGCGGTCCAATTCTAAGCAACGTTCAACCGCTTGATGGGCCTTTCCTGATTCGCCTTCTTCGTTAAGAAGATGGGCGTAACTTAGCCAATCTGCAGATTGATGTGGATCTTTGGCAAGAGCTTGTTCAATTGCCTCTAAGGCTTCAGAACGAGAGCCTGCTCGAGCACGAAGCCCGGAAAGGAGGGACCGGTCGGCTGCGGTGTCAACACCCAATGCTTCGAGGCGGAGAACATCCCGCTCTGCGTCTGCATCGCCGAGTTTAGCGAGAAGGTGGGCGTGTGAGCGGAGCAGGTCTGGTTGATCAGGGTGGACCGTCATGCGTGCTTCGAGCCAATGTCGCCGAACTTCATCGTCGCCCTTAAGCAAAGCAATATGTTCCAAGGCTTCGAGGATGTTTGCGTTTCCTGGTGAAGATCGATACGCTATTCCGAAACAAGATTCGGCCCAGTCAAATCGGGCAAGCAGAAGGGACGCGTGGCCAAGTCGATGTGCAGCAACCGGGTTTAATCCAAGGCCAAGGGCTGTGATATCACGTGAATCAAACGCCAAGAGGAGGCGCCCCAGCAAGGAAGCAGAGGTTGCAGAGAGGAGCCCTTCGTCACCAACGGTAGCTTCTGTAGAAATCGATGCCACGAGGGTTTCGAGTGCCGCCAAGGCTTGACCGGTGATTGTGCGGTCCTCCTCAGAGGAATGCTCGAACGCTGTGATGATCTCATGGGCGAGAATTGCACCATGCATTTCTGGGTTCGTGGCCCGAAGTGCCGCCACAAGTTCGGTCATCTGCTGAACATGTTGCTGCAGTGCGCCGACTTCGTTGTTGAGGTGGGTGAAGTGGGCGGACTGTGCTTGCTGAAGAACAACGGAGGTTTCATTGACGTTCGTTAAGCGCTCGTCAACCTTTTTGAGCCAGAAACCTGCACCTCCACTTGCGGCTATACAAGCGAGGCCAAATGCAGCAGTTATGGGTTCCATTACCGCTCACCTCTTCTGTGCACCTTTATGGTCTGCGGAACATCGAGGGCGCTTCAAGCGGTTTGTTTGACCCTTTTTCCAACGCCAAAGGTCCTACCCTCTGCTTGGATGTCATCTCAGAGGGAGGGGCCAGACCTAGGAAGACGTTCCAAATTCTTCCGATACCTCGGTTTTTTTCGCCTGTGAGTTTTGGAAGAGACAACGGGCGACCATTAATCCTGAAACGAAGAGGGAGGCAAGCATCAACTGTCCAATCAAATCGTAGTCAGAGTCGACAATCCCCCCATTCAACAAAAGGAAGTCCAATGAAAGAATTGCGCCTATCGCCATGAGTGGGATGGAACCATTGTTGGTGAGCGTTACTTGAGATGGAAGCGGTAATTGGGCGCTCTTGTCTGAAGTTTTGTTCATTGGGTCGTAGAAGTGAGCAAACAACACGCCCAATCCTGCACCCAACATGTCGCTTACCAGATCGGAAGCCGTGTTGACGTATCCGCCTTGGTCAATCGTTTGGAAAAAGGTCTTGCCAAAGAACTCGTACACTTCATACGCCACACCGATGGCGACGCTAAGGGAAAAAGCGGTGAACGCTACAACTCGAGGTGAAAGTTGCCAACCGTTATGCTCTGACATTCTTCTCCAACCGAGCGACCATGCAATGGCAATAGCTGTGCTGTTCATGCTGTGGACCAACTTGTCCCACCAAGGGTGGACATGGTACATTCCGTTCACACCATCTGCACACAACCATTCACCGGGCTGAATGCCCTCAAAGCATAATGGTCCGGGGCCGCTGTCTGCAGCACCTAATGAACCTCCGATGAAATGGAGCATTGTTGCTGAATACCCAATCCACAACGGTAGAGCAGGGATATGTGCACGCCCCTTCCACAGAATCATAAGTGCCAAAAGAGCCATCACGGCTCCTCCAAAATTATATCCTGCCCAGAGATTTAAGCCGCGACTGAGGTTCCAAACTGTGAGGATGACGCATGAGATGAGCCAAGCCATGAGGGGCGCTCTTTCGGGGATTTCAGTTTGCCAAACCCGCTTGTTCCCGCTTCCCATGATTTTGTCGTGGGTGGAACCTCTTATGATAATTCACCCGACAACTGATTATTGGCTGCGGCTGTGATAGAATCGTTTTAGCATCTCAGCAAAGGGTGTGCCCG
>Ga0302114_10000742_pt1 | contig 22350 bp, 30 predicted proteins | sample AG5_Surface_MG_FD_203107 | JGI IMG/M metagenome (GOLD analysis project Ga0302114, IMG submission 203107) | Marine microbial communities from Western Arctic Ocean, Canada - AG5_Surface | ecosystem: Environmental > Aquatic > Marine > Oceanic | place: Canada: Western Arctic Ocean | collected...
GGGACGCGCTGGTGGATGAGTTGGAACGCAACGGCGAGGCGCTGAGGGAGAAATTCGAGTTGAGAGCGGAGAGGGCGGGCGACGTGTTCGTGGCCGCCGCGCTGCTCAAACCCGAAACTTCGCCCTTCGACTTTGTGGATGACGTTGAGAATGGGAGTGGGCGACCACGGCGTACCGCGAGCGAACATAAAGTGTTTTTACAGCAGAAACAGCTCGATGAACACCGGAAGCAACAGCACTTGATGCCTCAGAGGCGTACCTTTAGCCTCAGAAAGCCTCAGAAACATATGCTTGATGCTGCTCAAGCGAAACATATGCTCGCTGCTGCTCAAGCTCTAGGTGCTGATTCATCCCCGGCGCCGAAGAGAAACGTGTTCGAGCAGGTAATTGAAGAGTCTGCGAAGGGATCTGGGACCGAGCCCTCTGCGTACCCGGAAAAAGATCTCGCCCTTTGCAACAGAGTCTGCAACAGAGTCCCTTTGCAACAGGTGTACGCCCTTTGCAACAGAGTCTGCGCCAGGTTTCACGCCTGCGCGACGGAACCGAGGTTCGTATTCGACGGGACGCCTCCCCATCGGCTGTTCAACGGTATGGTGTTCTTCGTCGAGACGCAGCGCACGGACGCGCACCATAGTACAATCCGCGATATTAATACGCACGGCGGCGAGGTCATCGTCGGCGCTTACGACGCCAGTCGAGTCACGCACCTGATTGGTGAGTTTATTTTCATTCGCGTTTGGGCAATGTGATTGACGTCGTGTTTTGTTTACAGTCGCCGATAAGTGCTTCGACGCGGCCAAGCTGATGTGCCGCCCGACGCTCTGCCTGGGTCCCGCGGTGGCACTGGCCGCGGCCGAGGCGCACGCGACGTCGTGCCCGCTGGCACCATACGTGAAGCTCGGCATGCGCGACGGCGTGGCGGTGGTGCCGTGGAGCTGGATCAGACTCTGCGTTAAAGCGGGGAAGATGCCGGTCGGGTCCGCGAGGTTGATCGAGCCGCTGCCCCCGACGGCGTTCCCGTGCGTACCGTCGGAGTCTAGCCGATCTCGCGGGTTCGACGACGCGTGGAGGGACATGCATCGGCTTTCCGACGTCCTCGGGCTCAAGAAATTGCTGGTGGATCGGAAGAAGGTGAAAAAGAAGTTGAGCCGAAGGATTTCGACGCGTGACAAGTTCACTACGGATCCAGCCGTCGTCAAGACCCGCACCGAGTTTGTGCGATTGAAGGACAGGGTGGAGACGCTGGAACGGAATCTTAGGCTCAAGGGCCCGTCGCCCGTGTGCCGCGATCCTGTACCCGGTGACTGTGAAGTTTTCCCTCCGACGAAGGTTGGGGGCATGCCCGACTGGCCCTGGCACGACGAGGAGGGATTGAGCGTGAACTCTTATCCAGGTTCCGTCACTTGGGAGTTTGTCGCTCAGGTCAACCTTCGGCAAGTTCACGCGAGCTGCTCCCTCATCCCCGAGGGCTTACTTCCGGAGAGTGGCGTGCTGTACTTCTTTTTGGAACGCGACTTTGACAGGGCAGATGAGGATGACGAGGAGCAGGCTATTTGTTTGGTCAGATACTACGATGACGACAAGCCCAAGCGTGCCCCCGGCCCCTACTTCTTCTTCTGCAAGGCCCAGCGCCCCAAGATCATCGCCAAGAACCCCAACTTCACCTTCGGCGAGCTCGGCAAGGAGCTCGGCGCTCAGTGGAAGAAGCTCTCCGATGCCGAGAAGAAGAAGTACGCCGCCCAAAGCGTTTGGCCGGGCGCGCCCGTGGACTCGGCATCCAAGGCTGCGTACGACCGCACCGTGCTCAAGCGTTTCCAGAAGGATGGACACACGCGAGTCAATCCGGTCACTTACTATTCAATCGCGCTCGCACCCGCTCGAGACGCCCTCACGATGCCTCCGTGGATCGACGGTTCGGAACTAATGCCGCCGGAGTATACGGAATGGATGGAGGCGGAATTTTCTCCTGAGCATCCAATGGCCGAGCGTTTCGATGAGAACGATGACCTCGAAGCTGCAGACGAATACGTAAGCAACATCCGCGAACTGTTCCCGTGCCCGCCGGCGGATACTCCCATGATGCTCGGCTACCCCGTAGTGTCCGAGGAGGCGGTTGATACTTGGGCTGACAATTATGGAATCTATCAGGATTCGCCTGTCGGTGATTTGTCCGAAAAGGACTCTGTTCTCCTCCTGCAGATTGCTCCTCATGGACCCAGCGGCTCATGGGTCGCCTTCACAATGACCGAGGCGAACCTGAGGGAGCGCAAATGGGACAGTGTCGCCGTCAACATCTATGCAGCTAACAAGGATTTCTAATTTTTTTCCGAGGGACCGTGCGAGCCGCAGGCTGCCCCACCCTGGCGAGGAACCCCAGGGCGCGCCGCGGCCGCGTTACACACACGTGCATTGCGACAACGTCACGCACACCATACGTGAGTACTTGCTTTATAAATACATCGAACACACGACGTCAACACAGAACCGCCTCGACTCTTCGCCCTCGCACACTGTGAAAAAGCAGTCGAGCTTTTAATTTTTTTGGAGTGTTAATTTTCAGTCTGGCGGCGGGTACCCATCGGGGCGCACTCCTCACCGCCGACCGTCCCTCGAGAACTATCGCGATGGATCGCGAGTCCCTCGAGCGGAACGTCAACGCCCACATCGAGCGCGTGGTCACCCGCGCGTTCGACTTGGCTCCAGCGCGCGCGGCCCTCGGCACCGCCGACCGCGCGCGAACCGCGGGCAACGCATCTTTCCGCGCCGGCGACTTCACCATGGCCATCGAGGCTTACTCGCAAGGCATGGTCGTCCTGCGCCGCGATGCCACGCACGAGCCGGTGACGATGGCGGCCGCGGAGCGCGCGCTCCTCGCGCTCCTCGCCAACTCGGCTCAATGCGCCCTGAAGCTCGGCGACCACCAGAGCGCCATCGACCTCGCGACGGACGCGCTCGGGATCCACGCGTGCCCCTCCGAACCAGGTCTCTTCAAGAAACTCATGGTCCGCCTGGCGCTCGCGAGGGACGCCGCGGGCGACACCGACGCCGCGATCGCGACGTGCGAGGAGGCACAGCTCCGCGGCATGCACGCCACGGAGTTCGACGACATCATGCGCGCCGCGAAACGAACGAACCTCGGATCCCTACACGACGGCCAAGAACCCCGGATGTTCGTCATGCTCGGACTCCGCCTGTCCAACGGAGCGGAGAACCTCGCGCGGATCCGAGGCGTCGTCGAGAACGGACAACTCCCGCACGTCGATCGCAGGGACGAGGGCGGCAACAACATCCTCTGGGGCACGCTCCAGGCGCTCGCGATAGACGAAACGACGAATGAAAAACTAGCCGGAGCCGGCGGACCCGGCTGCGTCCCGACCCTCGCGTACCTCTACGCCGCGGGAGCCGACCCGTGCCAGCGCTACGACGGCGGTAAGACACCTCTGATGTTCGTCGCGGGGAGCGGCATCGTGGACGCGGTGGTCGCCACGCTGGAGGCTATGCGGTCGAGGCGGAAAGCGCTAAACGCCGAGGTACCCGGATCGAATCCAACCGGTGACACGTCGAATCCACCCGGTGACGCGTCGTCCATCGCCGAATGGGTCGACGTCGCCGACGACGGCGGATGGACACCACTCATGGTCTCCTTGATGACCAAGGACGAGGCATCCACCGGCGTGGCCACCGAGGAGGAAGGCCACGCCGTGCTTAAAGTCGTTCGAGAGCTTCTAGACGCCGGAGCGAACCCAGGACTCCAAAACGTCGACGGTAAGTTACTTTTCAATCTTTGCATATGGGCAAATCGACTGACGACGTCGTGTTTTGTTCATCACAGGCAACTCGCCGCTTCATCTCGCCGCCATGGCTGGGTACTCGGAACCCGCGTGTGAGATTTTGCGCAGATCATCTGACCCTGCGGCGCTGTTGGCGCTGCGCAACACGCACGGCATGTCGCCGGTCATGGTCGCCCGGCGTGTCGCGCCCAACTCTGGTGTCGTCGCGGACCTCATGTCAGCCGCGGAGAAGTGCGGCGCATCGACTGTGCTCGAGCTCGAGGAGGACCTACGGGTGTGCAAGTGGGAGGCGGCGGTTGGTAAGGTCGGCGAGGCGAACAACGCGGCGATCGAGCGCATCGCAAAGACGGACGGCCCTTCGTTGTTGAACACGCCGTGGGCGGAGCAGGAGTGCGTGTACGCCAAGTGCGACGCGTGGCTCGGCATGTGCAACTTCGACGAGCTCCCCGACACAAATGATGAAACCTCCGAAGAATCCGATCGATCGATTAAAAAACCGCTGAGCGTCCGGGCGTTTGAGGCGTACGGTGACGTGTACGCCGCGCTGCACACCAAGATAAGCGGCGAGCTCCTCCCGCGGTGCGTGAACAAGCGTCTGGACGTCAACACGCCGGGCACCACGCCGACGGAGGCGGACTGCGCCAGACTTTGGTACATCTCCGGCGGAGACAGGTACGTTTTTTTGTTATTTTTGGTTATTTTTGGTTATTTTTGGCAATTTCCGTATGGGCAATTAGTTTGACGACGTGTTTTGTTACAGACCGGCGGATGAAATCGAGAAGCAACCCCCCGCGAAGTTCGTCCCGCACCTCGGCGGGTGCGTCGCGAACCCGCGTTGCGTGGCGTGGGACGACCTCGTGGGCTCGGTGCTCCCGCACTCGTTCGCGTTCGCGGTGCCGAGCGAAGCGGCGCTGGGGGCGATTGAAGCGTTGAAAAGGCCGATCGTCGAGATGGGCGCCGGTAAGTTTTTTTTAATTTCCGTATGGGATATAAGATTGAACACACATGTTTTGTTCACAGGGACTGGGTATTGGACCGCGCTGATGCGTCGACGGGGGGTGGACGTCGTCGCGTACGACAGGTACCCACCGACGACAATCACGAAAGACTTCGTCAAGGGTGAGCGTCCCTCGAGTCACCTCAAATACCGAATTACCACGCAATTACTGACCGATCGTTCCCCACGTACGCACTCAGGGCGAGCCAAGTTTTTCGGTGTTAGGTACGTCGACGACGTGAACGAGTGCGACGGCTCTGGGACGTGCTTGGAGTCTCACGCGGACAGGGTGCTGATGCTGTGCTGGCCTCGGTCGCCCGAGGACGTCGAGGGCGGGGACTGGGACCTCGCGTGCCTCGACGCGTGGAAAGGTGAGTGTGTAAACAGTCTCCGTCCCGTACTCAAATACCCAATTACTAAACCCAATCACCGCCCATTCACTGACCGATCATTCCCTTCCTATCCAGGCGACACGCTGGTGCACATCGGCGAGTGGAGCGTCGACGTCGACGAAACGGTCGAACCGGACGAAATCGGCGATCTGTTCGCTGAGGTCAAGGCACCGAGGTGCTCGGAGGAGTGGCCTCGCGGGACGGTTGCGCTGAAACATCCGCACGGTTTCACCACCAGCGCCGGTTTCCAACGAAAGGTCCAGAAGGAGTTCGAACGGGTCAACACGGTTCGGCTGCCGAACTGGCCGTTCGCCAGGGACGATCTCACGGTTTGGAGAAGGCGATAGAGGCGATGGGCGTGGGAAGCGAGGTAGGGGCAATAGTTAGGCCTCACAAACCCATGTTTTAATATAACCGGATTTCCCATCCTGATGAAAGTCATCAATAAGAGACGTTGTATGTATCGGAACCGCTCCCGAGATTCTCATAGGCGGGTGCGCCGACGGTGCGCGTCGATCGGTAGCGAACGGATCGACCACGGACACGATGGGCATCATGGTGCGTCACCGCAAGCACACGACCGCCCGCGTCGTCATCCCCCGGCATCGATCCTCGTCGTCCGCCCCGAGGAAAAAGCCGTTTTCCCAATCCTCAATCCTCCCGACAGAAAGTGCCCACCCGCCCCCGACACGTCCCCCGTCCCGACATCCCATGACGTCGCGTCCCACTCGCTCGTCCGTCTCCGACAGGATACCATCGCGTCGCGCGTGCGCGGCGCGCGCCGACCGAAACCCATCAGCAAGTACGACCTCGGCGGCATGGACGGCGACGCGCGCGCGCGCGGCAGATTCGGCTTCTTCCGCCGGAGCGCCAACGACGAACGCGGCCGCGGTGGCATGTTCGGCCGACGAAGCGGCGCCGCGCGCGACGCCGCGGACCTCACCCGCCGCGAACACGCGGGTGCCGAGACGCGAGAGGAACTCGAGCGCCTTCACGACGACGTCCTACGCGCCATCGTCGACGAAGAGTACGAAGAGGCGCTCCGCATCGACGCCGAGGCGAACAAAAAGAGCGCCGCGGAAGCCGCGCTCGACCTCGAAGACAACGCGCGGGACGACGAGCGCGGACGCAAGACACTCGCGGAGCTCGACCTCGACGAAGAGACACTCGCGCGCATCGAGCTCGTCAAGACGATCTTAAAGGAACGCAAAGACCGCGTAGAGCAAGCGGCCCGGCGGCGATGTATATCCATGGTAAGTTTATTTTTGTTTCCATATGGGCAAATAGACTGACGTCGTGTTTTGTTTACAGGCCCGATCCGTGCTCGGGGACGAAGCCGTCGCGGATTTCGACGATTTCGCGCGGTTCGTGCACCGCGGACTGGACACCGAGGGCGTCGACGACCGGGAATTACGGCGTCTATACGCCAATTGCCTCCAGAGCAGACCGGGCAGCCGCACCGCCGTCAGCGACGTCCTCTCCGCGGAGAAACTCGCAGAGTCGGTGGAGAAAGGCCAGTGGGCTAAGCACTGGGTACGGTACGTAGGGGACGCGCGGCAGAAGGCGCTGGATAAAGGGCCGTGCGGCGCGTCCGCGGCGGTGTTCGGAGTGACGTGCGCGGACCCGGTCACATCCCCGCCGTTCCCGCCGCTACTAAAGTCCCTATCCCTGCCTTACGGCTACCTTAAATATTTTCTAACGTTCGCGGCTCTGCCGCTGCTGTGGCCGATTGCGGGAGTCAAGCGCCTGGGCATCGGCGGAGGCGTCGCCGAGGCGCTGCACGTGTGGCGGTACGTGTTACCGCAAACGCTGCGGAAAGTCAGGGGCGGCGGCATGGACATCGCGGCGCTCTTTCTATGCGTCACGCCGCTGTGGACCCTCGCGGTTTTGACGACGGTAAGTTTATTTATTTATTATTTCCGTATGGTCAATGCGACTGACGTCGTGTTTTTTGTATAGGCTATTTACGCGGCGTACTTGCCCGAGTTTTTACTCGTCGACGTGATGCTTCCCGCGGCGGTGACTGGACTGCTCGGCTCGTGCGCCGCGTCCTGCGCCGCCGCCGCGCGTGCGGCGGGCGACCGCGAGCACCCACACCGAGGCGACGGCGGGCAACTGAGACCGAGCCACGCGTTTCCGGGTGGTACGTTTATTTTTATTTCCGTATTGGCAATTAGTTTGACGTCGTGTTTTCCATCCAGGGCGAACGAAAATGCCAGACGACACGAGTCGAATCGTGCAGTCGCACCCGCGGCTGGACACGATCGAGGAAAGGCGTCTGGCGTCGGAGCGCGAGGCGGAGGTCTCCCGGTCTCACCACGCGGGTCCCGCGGTCTCTAGGTCTCACGGCAATCCAGCCGTTTCTGGTAACGGCCCACTAGGTGCGCCGAGGCCGCTGGGCCGCGACTCGGCGAAGGAGAGCGGCGGCGAAGACGGCTCGCCTCCTCCGTCAAACGCTAAAGGTTTGCCGCTTCGTATCCGTCCCGAAACGGCCGTTACCAATCCACGAAACGGCTCCCGGTGGGAATCCAACGGGTTCGACCGCGGCGAAGACGCGGACGACCTGGAGGGTGCGTATCGGCCATCAGGGAGGCTTCCGCCGCTCGGAGGCGTGGGCGCCGTCGGGGGACACCGAGGCCGACGCGGAAGAGCCGCCGCTACGAGCGCAAACAACGACGACGGCGTGCACGATCAACCGCATCGTACCGTGTCCGTTAACATCGAACCCCCCGCGGCGTTCCGCAACGACGAGGCGAGGGATACGAACCGTCACGAGCTCGCGCGCGGCGACAGGCGCCGCGCCGCGTTCAAAGGCGACGTGTTCGACGCGATTAAAAAACCAGTCTCGGAAAAAGATGTCGCCGACGCCATCTGTCGACGCGCGGACGAGGAGAGCGGGAAGACCTACTTCATCGGCTCCAAGGTTCCGTGCCTGGAGCAAAAACTCGTCATGTTCGCCATCGCGCTGGTCCTGGCCATCTTACCACCGATGCACAGGTGAGAGTTTATTTTTATATATTCGTATGTATGGGCAATTGGAATGACTTCGTTGTCAACAGGGCGATTCACGGCGTGGAGATCTTCGGCGGACAAGAACGAGTCACCATGTGCGTGGATCAGGTCATGCCGCAGTCGGTCATGAACCTCATCGGCTTCTCGAAGTGTTCCAAGCTCATCGCCGAGGAGATGGCGGCGGAACAGGCGAGGCAGGACGCGCTGCTCGCGTCAGGTAACTACACGTACGCGCCACCGGCGCCGGGCGTGGGCGAAGGCGCAGAGGTGGAGGTGCGTTTATTTGGTTATTTTTGGCAATTTTTGGTTATTTTTGGTTATTTTTGGCAATTTCCGTATGGGCAATTCGATTGACGTCGTGTTTTGTTTAACTCTTACAGGATTTGATCTTGACGGAGACTGACGCCGCCGACGCGGGCTCGAGCGCCGGCCGCGTCATCGTCGGCGGGTCCGTCCTGTGGATGACCATCGCGGGATACTTCGCCCTCAACGCCGCGCGGTGGCTGTGCGCGCGGTGCTACGAGCACTATCTCCGCGCCAGGCTGTTCGCCGCGTGCACCGACCCTCAAGAAGCCGCGCTCTTCGACGTTCCGTGAGTGAATTCCTTTTTATTTCCGTACGGGCAATTAGATATTGACGTCGTGTTTTCTTTCTTTTAATTAAACAGGTACCTGAACCTTCGACACGCGTGGCTGCCGTGGATGCGCGTGCGAATCCACCTGCATCGCCTGCGGCACCTGGAACGCCAATTCGCGTCCATCGTGGTGTCGCACCTCGCGCTCGCGATCGGCGCCTTGGTTCTCACCGCCGGTCTCGCGGCGGCGAGGATATACACGTCACCGTACCAGGACATACACTCGGCGCCCACCGCCTGTTTGGTGCGTTTATTTTAATGCTCGTGTAGGCAATTCGACTGAGACGTGTATGTGTTTCTTCTTCGTCACAGGGGTTGGCGTTGGCTTTGAGTTTGCCGCTCGCGCTCGTGTGCGTCGTCGGTGGGAAGGTACGGGCGCTCATGGAGGACGACGAGACGCTGTGCCACGAGGAGCGGTGGAAGATGACGCTGGACGGCGTGAGCGATTGGCGTAAGCACGCGGCTATGGCGGATGTGGCGGATGCGGTAAGTTTACTTTTTTGTTCTCTAACTGTTTGCCCGTATGAACATTGTGTTTTTCAGGTGAGTCGCCGGAATAAAAAAGCTTGGCCCAGTTTCCTGGGCGTTCGCGCCGGTTCCGGCGTCGCCGCCGCGTCCGGCGCGCTCATCCTTGTCCTGCTCGCGTCCTTCCTCGCGGTCGTCGCGCTGGACGTGGGCGGCGGCCCGAAGGAGGGCACCAGCGGCGATCAGCTTCGCGATTACGTCGAGGTGGGTTACATTTTTAATTTCCGTATGGGCAATTCGAGTGACGTCGTTTTTTGTTATAGGTTAACTTTGCGTATTCGCACAAGTACTCTGAGGCGCTCATGGATCGGCTCGCGTCGCTGGCGGATAACGTCACGGAGACTCGCGTCGGTGTGCACGACGCCAACGTGGCGATATCGCAGCTCGATAACGTGTCACCGCGTGAGACGAAGGCGATGGTGACCGCGTTGAGCGGATGCATGTCGTGTTCGGTGCCCACTGGGGAGACTAAATCCAGGTGAGTTTATTTCTATTTCCCTATTTGTATTTCCGTGATATATGGGCAATTGTACTGACGTCGTGTTTTTTTTCAGGCCCTGGTACGCAGACAGAAACCAAGAGGCGGCTTATGACGCCGCGCATAGGCTGTACTACAGGCGAGTGCCCACGATGACTTCGCTGTGTACTGACGATGTGGCTAATAACTACACCGCTCCGTCGTGGTGTGCGGATCCCGTCGGGGAGGACCCACCTTTAGGTAAGGCTCAGTGCACGGGCGTCGACGCGGTGGTGAACGCTACGTGCAATAACGTTCCGTAGTGCTGACGTACGGGAAAATAGTGGCAGGATGGTTATAAATATATAAATAGGCGTTTCTGTATGGGTATTCGTGGAATTTGCAACTCAATCGCGAGGTGACGACGTGGTGACTTATTTTATCCGAACCTCCTCTGACTCTCACCCATCAGTCGTCAGCTGCGCGTGGGTAGTAAGCTTGAAGATGTCAGCGGCGATGACCACCCTCGCGTCGTCGCGTCTCGTGCACGCGCGCGCGACGTTCAAGCCGACCGCGTCAAAGCCGCGTCACGCGTCGCGCGTCGCGTCGCCGAGATTGACCGGCGTTGGAAAGGGAGTGAGGGGGCTTTTGATCGCGCGGCGCGCGGAACAGAGCGGTGGCGAGCGCGTGTCCTCCGAGGACGCCGTCGCGGAGAGCGGAATGCCAAAGGATGACTTACCGGCGCCCGAGAACTCGTCGCCGAAGGATCTCGGCGCGCAGATCCAGGAGCTGAAGAACAAGGGTTCGGGCGGCGGGACGCCGAAAGAGGCTGAAAATCCGTTCGTCGGCGCCTTTGAGGAGATCGGTCAGACGGAGTGGCCATCACCGGTCAACGCGCTCAAGACCACCGGGATCGTCATCGGGATCGTGACCGCGAGCGCGTTCGTGCTCCTCACCGTCAACTCCGCGCTCTCCGCCATCTCCCAGGCCATCTTCAAGTGAGCATCGAGGGGATGATTAGGTGGGACGATTGGGCCCATGGGACGAATTTCAGGGTTAGGTATGGGTAGCGGGACGCGTCGGCGCAAAGAATCGTATAATAACATCAACACTTCGCCACGCGGGCACTTAAACACACCACGGACACGCGGGACTAATACCCATTAAGCGCCGTCCACGAACTTGGCGCACGCCTTGTAGATCTTCTCCATGAACTCCGCGGCGTCCTCCTGCCCCGCTTGCCGCGCGGTGTTGATGTTGGTCTTCAACAGCGCCATGAGGTTCAGGTCCAGCTCGTCCGCGTCCACCATCTCCAGGATCATCGCGCGCTTGTCCTTGGCGCCCAGCAGCTTCTTCATGCGCTCCAGCGGCGACAGCATCGCGCGCGTGGTCTGGTCCACGAAACCGACAAAGCTAGAAGTCACCTGATACAGCGCATCCAGCTTTCCTTTCTCCTCCTCATCCGCCTCGCCGTCGCGAAGGCCGCCGAGGTATCCGAAGAAGTCTTCCGTGAGCTGTGGCCTTTGCTTGACGATCTCGTACTCCATCTCGTTGAACTCCGTGGAGAAGAAGTAGGTCACGAGCTCCTCGTGCGTAGTTGGTTGGACTCGCGCGTCTCGCGCTTCTTCCAATTCGGCCCGGGCGGCTTCGTATTCTTTGCGTAGCTCTTCCTCCTCCTTCTTCTCGAGCTCAACCTCTTTCGCCTTGAGGTTCTTGTCGATGAGCATGCTCGCGGACGTGTCGTCGACGTCGGGGAAGAGCCCGTCGGGGTCGTAGGAGATCTCCAGGGCTTGCTGCGCCTGGCCGGCTTCGTCCGCCTTGAGCACCTTCTTGCGCTCGTCCTTGTCGATGGCTCGGCCGGAGGCGTCGAGGAGGAGACCCGCGGTCTGGTTGAGTCGCTCGGCGCCCTCGCCCTCGAGGTCGATGCGCTGGCCGAGGCGTTGCTGGAGGATGGCGAGGGACTCCGGGTCGACGCCGCTGTCGCCGCCGCCGAAATCGGCGCCGTCGTCGAAGTAGGCCCTGGTGGTGGTCGGGGCGTTGCGGACTCGGACGGCGGGCCGGGCGTTGGATCGCGCGCGGGCCTTGAGGGCGGACGCGCCGCGGATGGAGGCGGCGCGCGACGCAGAGAGCGCGCGGGTGGAGGCGACCGTCGCCATGTGTCTACTCACGGGTCGTCGAGCGGCGTCTGTCGCCGTACGCAGAGGGAGATGACGGAGGGCGCCGGCACACGGATATAAAGGTGGATAGGGTCTTCCGAGAAGAAACGGGAGAGATCATAGGTTTGGCGTCTCTATGGCGGATCGGTATAGGAAACAGTCCGAAATGAGAAATACAGCCTTCTTATTTTCAGCCATGCAAACAGTTACGTCTTCAACCAATTACGCGATTAACCAGATTTAAACCGCCGAGTCGCCCGAAGACTGGATATTTCGCTTCCCGCCAGAGTCAGAAACGTCTCTGCCACAGAAGTGCACGTCGGCAGCCGCGGCGTGTGTACCTCCCGTGATGACTCGCTGGATGGCGATCCGCGCCCCGGTGGCGCTCGGACGCCATGGATGGACACGGTGCGTCGATACGTCCGTCGTTTCCGCGTTTCCCACGCCCGCGATCGACCGCTCGCGCGCGATGCAGCCACGTGTTCCGGGAGCACTATCCGCAAATCTGTCGACGCGTTGCGTTCTCGTTACGCGGTTTCACTCGAGCATTCGAACCTTACCCGCCTCGTACATGCCCCGTCGCCGTATCCGCTCACCCGAAAGCGCCTATTCCCATCCGCAGACGTGAGGACATCCCCGACGGGAAGTCCGGCTCGCGCGGACCGAAAGGTCCCAAGGTAGGGGCGCGCGGTGGTGCCCCGAAAGGACCGCGAAAAAACAGGAGTATGGGTTCCGAGAAACAGTCTGCGATGATCGGGCGGCGAGGGAGACGAGCGCAGCCGTCCGTATCGAAGACGCCGGTGAAAGCGACGAACGACGTCGACGAGCCGGTCGACGATGCGAAGCGCGCGCTCGTCGGAGCGCTCGCCGCCGTCGCCCTCGCCGCCGCGCCAGTCGCCGACGCTATGACGGAGGGTGGTTTAATCGGAAATGTAGACGTCGCGCAGCTCTTCGAGCTCGCGGGCTTCGGCGCGCCCACCGGCGCCCTGGACTCCCCGCCTCTACCCGAGCAGCAACTCAAACAGATCCTCGACCTGGACGAACGCGCGGCGCTACGAAAGGCGTCTCTGATTCGCACCGGCAACTACGACGTCCTGCTTCAGGTGAATTTCTTTTGGTTATTTTGGTTATTTTGGTTATTTTGGTTATCGTACGTATGGGCAATTGGACTGACGACGTCGTGTTTTGCGTAACTCGTATCACAGGAGCTCAACGCGTTGACGCAGTTGGACGAAAAGGCGCTGGAAGCCGCCGACGCCGAAGCCGCGCTCGCCGCCGCCGCCCGCCTAACCTCCAACATCCGCGACGTGGAGGACTCGTACGTTGCTGACGTGGACGCCTCGAACGCGCGGGAACGGCAGAGGGTGCGCTTATTGGACCGACGAAGGCTAGAGGCGGAGTTTCAGACGAGGTGCGTTTATTTGGTTATTTTTGGCAATTTTTGGCAATTTTTGGCAATTTTTGGCAATTTTTTGTTATTTCCGTATGGGCAATTGTTCTGACGACGTGTTTTGTTCAACTCTTATTACAGACTGTTGCAGCGCAAGGTTGACGAGTCGCGGCTTGGGGAGCAAGGGAACGCGATCGTGTACGGCGCCGCGTTGGCCGCCAGCTTCCTGAGCACCGCCGCGATGCACCCGGTGGATACCGTCAAGGTGCGAAGGCAGACACGGGAGTCAAAGGGAGAGGGACGGAGTGACGACGGGACGCCGGATTCATCTTTTGATTCATCATCATCCATCGACGGGGATGACTATTCTTTTACGACTTCTGGAAACACTTCTGGAACGCCTTCTGGAGCGGCTTCCGGGTCTTACTCTGGCGGTGGGTCGGGTACAGCGCTGGAGACGGCGCCCGTCGTCCACGTCTCGGTAGCCACCGCGACGATGGATGCGCTCGACATCTCAACAATCACGGATCAGTACGCGGGAGTCAAAGGGAGTCAAAGAGATTCGTCGGACACTTTCCAGAACTCTCCAGAACCCCCATCCAAAGAGGACAAAATCTTCGAGCCCCTCGGCGTGCCCCTCACCCCGACGGGTCTCCTCTCGTTGTACGACGGCCTCGCGCCAAACTTGCTCAAAGAAGGCCCGCCGCTGGCGCTCTACCTCGGCATTTACGAAGCTTTGAAAACCGCGCTGCTCGCCACGGATGCGCTGCGGGAGGAACCCGTGTTGTGTTACCTGATCGCGGGTGCGGTGGGGGAGTTGATCGGCAGCGTGGTACGGGTCCCCGCCGAGGCTGTCAAATCGACGCGGCAGGCTGACGGGACCGTCACGATGGCGGACGCGATGGAGACCAGCTTTGGTAGCGAACGAGCTCGATCGAACCTGGTGAGTTTTTATTTTTTTAAATTTGTTATCGCATCTCGCGTCATCTTCTTGTACGGGCAATTGGACTGACGTCGTGTTTTGTTTGTTGTTTACAGGTTCGCGCGTGGTCCGTCGCGGTGGTTCGAGACGTTCCGTTCGGAGCGGTGCAGATTGCGCTGTTTGAAGCGTTGAAGGTGGCCCTCTCCGGGCAATGCGACCCGATCATCGACGGCGATTCGTTCGTCGGCGAGGCTGTGCTCGGGGCGTTTGGTGGCGGGATCGGCGCGTTCATCAGCGCCCCGGCGGATGTCGTCGTTACCCGCCTGATCAAGCAACAGAGCGCGGGTGGTGAAGACGGGGACGGGGACATGGGTCCGATTGACATGGTTCGAGCAATTTACGCGGAAGGTGGAGTCGGCGCTTTTTTCAACGGCGCCGGGGAACGCGTGTTGTACTGGGCGCCCGCGATCGGGATATTCCTGACGGCGTACTGTCAGGTGCGGCACGCGCTGCTGTGACGGGCTAGTCGGATGGGCTATCGAGACGCGACGGTTGTAGTTTTAATCGTAAGCAATTCGATCATTTTTTAAAAGAATAGAATTCGCGGCGTACGAACACCTAGACCTAGGTATTTCATCACTGGAACTTGTTCTGGATCAGTCTGTGAACGTGGCACAGGAAATCCACGTACGACATCCCCGCCACGTTTCGATCCTCCGTCAGCTTTGCGTAAAACGCCGCCTCGCCGGGATCGCCTGTGAACAAAACACATACACGTCAGTCAGTCCAATTGCCCGTACAAGCGTTAAAATAAAACTCACCGCGTCGCAAAATTCGCATCCGTAAATACCCGCTCCGCATTCGCCGCATGCAATTAACAAACGCGTTCAGACTCTTGGAACGTTTCGTGTCCAGCTGCGCCAACGCGGATGTGTTGCTCTGTATGTGGTCCACGTGGTCCACGCCGAACGTCTCTCGTAACACGACCTCCGGGCATTGCCGCCCGACCCACACCAGCAGCTCCCGGGCGTCCTCCAGGACGTAGATGCCGTCCTGCTCCAGCTTCTCGGCGCTGAGCCAAGTCACGGTGGGCAGAGGTGGGAAAACCGTGCCCTCGTCGGTGCCCTGTGAAACAAACACGACGTCAGTCCATTCGCCCACACGAAAAGAAATAGAAATACGAAATACGAAATACAAACACGAAATAGAAATAAACTCGTACCTCGTCCACCAGCCGATGCACCGGGAAGTTCCGCGGGTACACCGACGGGACGCACATCTTGACCGGCGCGCAGAGCCCGTTGAGTAGCCACGCGGCTCTGTCATCCGCGTGCGCGTCTGATCTCATCCCCGGGGACTTGTGCAGACCCAGGCAGTACAGCGGCAGAACCTTCAGACCTTCCGGTAAGATGAGCTGCCCCGTGCTGTTGTTTGAAGCGCAGAATTTGCGATAGGCGTACAAGGTGTTCACAGTGGTGGTGATCGTCTGGTCCTTGACGGACTGGATGCTCGTGGATCCCCCGAGGAGCCGCGCCGCCGTCTTGCGGATCATGTCGCACGTCTGCGCCTCCAAGTCCGACGCGCGAAACACGTTGCCCTATACACAAAACACGACGTTAGGTCAGTCCAATCGCCCATACGTCGGATATAAAAAGAATAATTAAACGTACCAGCACGCTCGTCACCGGCAGCGCCATGGTGTGCACGCGGATCCTTCGTTCCCCTTGGATCGTGGTGTATAACAACGCGCACTGGACGTACGCCTCGCCGCCGTCGTTCAGCCGTTCTTCGTAACGCATGCTACACATGATCGCCTTGTCGCAGTCCAGCGCGGGCAAGTCCACATCCGTCGGAGTTCGTTTGCAATAAAATCCGCCGTAATCCGCCACACCTGTGATACAAAAAAAACACGACGTCAACAACAAATTGCCCACACGAAACAGAAATACAAATACGAAATAGAAATAAACTCACCCAACCCGTTACTGGCGCGTACCCTCATGACCGCCTCCAGACCTTGCGGCCTCAGCACGTTCCACCGCAGGTCGTTGTGAAGCTGCGCAAAGTCCAGTTGCGTGTTGAAGCCCGGGTACCGGTACAGACTGCCGCCGGTGATTCGCGGCAACGTGCCTAAACTCGCGACGTCTACGTACTGGTTATTAGTCAGCAAGAAAAGGTCCACGGAGACTTGGTACTCCGCCGCCTCGGCCGCCATCTTGGTGTACATCTTGTCGCCTGGGGCGAGGTACTTGAGAGGTTCCTTCTCAGCCTCTTTCGCGCCGACGTTCTGCGCCTGCGCCGCGCGATTGGTCAGCTTACCAAAACCGCCGGTCGGTTGCGTCCCCTGCGAACAAAACACGAATAAATAAATGTAAACACAAATACACACGACGTCATTCACTCAAATTGCCAGTACGAAAACTAAAATAGACTCACCATGAACGCGAGCACGCGGCCGCCGTGGGGTTTAAGCGCCTCTATGCACGCCTTGACCGCGGCGGTGCCCACCGGTGATCCGTGCCTGTTGTTCGCGAACATCTCCGGGATCTGTTTCAACACTGAGTCGATGTTGGCCCTGTTATCTTCCAGCGACACCGCCATCCCGGCTGGCAACGGCTGTTAACAAAACAAGACGTCAATCGAATTGCCCGTACGGAAAGAAATAGAAATAGAAATACGAAATACAAACACGAAATAGAAATAAATACTCACCGAATACGGTTCATCCGCGTCTGGCACGACTAACATCCGCGGCGTCGCCATCCCGTCGTGCATGTGGTAAAAATGAATCACGCTGTCGTACGTGCAAATACCCACGAGCGTGCGCTTGGGTTCTGGCACGGAATCCAGCGTTCGCGCGATGGCCTCCACCGCCGACGTCGTCGCGCCCGACTGCGCGGATAGAGAGGGATCGGTCAGTAATTGGGTGGTGATTGGGTATTTGGGTATGAAATGGAGACTGTTTACACACTCACCTGCACCGCCGCCAAGGAAACGTCGATGCAAAACATCAGCGCCGGCGCCATCGGGGGCCGAACCATGTACTCCGCTGTACACAAAACACGGCGTCAGTCTGATTTCCCATACGGAAAGTAAAAAGAAGCTCACCGGGTGCCGCATACTCCACGCTCCCGCGGCACAGCTCAGGTCGCTGCGCCCAGTCCATGCGCCGCCCGTCCGCGCCCAGGTTGCACATGTACTCCCGCGGGCACTCCGACGTGGCGCCGCAAAAGTTACACTGGAACCGACCGTGATCGAGCCACCTGGCGAAGGGGTTCATGTACGCCTGTAAACAAAACACGACGTCATTCAAATTGCCCATACGAAGATTACCAAAGATAACCAAAGATAAACCAAAAATAACCAAAAATAACCAAAAATAAACTCACCTTGCACCGGACGCATCGGAGCGGTCCGACGTCGCCGTTGTCCACAACCTGGATCGGGTCCTCCTCCGGCGACGGGATCGCGAGCGGCTGGACCATAATGGAGAAAGGCATCCCGGAGGACGTGAGCAACTCGCCGGTGTGCGGTATCGTGCTCATCGTGGATCGCATGTACCTGTTAAAAGAATTAAGAGTTGAACAAAACACGCTGTCAGTACAATTGCCCATACAAGAAACTATTAAAATGAACGCACCTTGGATTGCATGATCCGCGATCGGACGCGATGAACGAGGTGGACGCCGCGGGTGGATGCGCCGCGGCTCCCTGCGCTGTGCGCGAGTCCCACCGGATAACCTCCGCGTGGTCATCGTGCGCCGGTCGTGGGATCTGCGCGGGGTCGATGCGTTGCCCGCCACCCCCGCCGATCTTATTGGAACCTCCTTGCTGATGATTTTGCTGGATAATCCCCGGTTGTTGGTGCGGTGCGCCTGGGCCCGGAGGTGGGACCATTCCTTGGGGTCCGGGCGGCGGGACCTGGCCGGGGTATGTCGGGTAGGACGGTCCGCCGGGTGCCCCGACGCCGTTCGCGGTGCGTTGCGGGTGCATCGTCGGCGGCGGGGCGACGCCGGGCGGCGGCGGCATCGTCGGCGGCATTGGCATTCCGTTGGCAACCGCGCCGCCAGGGTAGCCCATCCCCGCTGGGGGAGGAGGCCCTGGTGGTGGTCCTGGTCCTCCCGGGCCCGTTGGACGCGGCGGGCCACCTTGCGGGACCATCTGGTTGAAGTTGGACGCGTGGACGCCGGTTGGTCCGACGACTTGCGCGCCCGGTCGATTCACCAGCGGAGCTCCCATCTGCCCTCCTCCCATCGGTCCTGCTCCTCCTCCTCCCATGGGGGGAGGCGCTGCGCCCGTCATCGTGGGATTGACGCGCATCTGTGCCATCTGCGCGGTCGGCGGCGGCATCATCGCGGGTCCCGGCGGCGGCGCGCCGGGCATCGTGTGCGGTGTGCCCATGACGGGCGGCCGCATCGCGCCGGGAGGTCCGCCCGGGGGAGGCGGACCTCCCGGCGGAGCACCCATGACGCCGACTGGAGGACGCAGCATCGCGGGGCCAGGCGGTCCTCCTCCCGCGACGGGTGGTCCGGGGGGGCCGCCTGGGGGTCGCATCATCATCGGGGGAGCGCCGCCCATCGTCGTGGGCGCGCCGGTCGCGGGCGCGCCTGGAACCATCGGGGGTGGGCCCGCGCCGGGAGGGTGGAACCCGCCTGGCCCCGGGGGCGCGGCACCTGTTTTGTAGTCGACGGGATGATGGGGAGGACGGGGTGAGCCGAGGGGATTGACGATCGGGGAACGCGCGGGCGCGTGGTGGCGCCGCGATCGTGCGCGAGGGTCGCGAGGGGTTGGGCGCGAGTCGCGCGGACGCGTCGGGCGGCGCCTCGACGCCCCGAGGTCGCCCGCGTCGGTTCGACACGTTAGTAGACGAGCTGAGATTGGATCTGGGCCCGCGGGTCTCATCTGAGATCGGGGACGGGACTCGCGGGGAGAGGGCGCGGGCGCGCACCGTTCGGCCGGGCCGGAGGGGCAGGTCTGAACGCGCCCGGCGGAGGCATCGCCGCTGGATGCGTCGCAGCGCGGTCACGGCTGCCACGCGCGGCGTCCGTCTCACTGTCAGACAGGGCACCGAGAGGGCGCGCCTTTCGATAATTGTTCGGAGACTCGAGAAATGACAGACGGGGCGAAGCAAAACATTGATGGCATTTCGTCCTCGTCGTCGACTCCGGGAGAAGAAGCTTCTCTCATTCATCGATGCGATGTTTAGTATTGTACAACACGTCCACGCGCTCCCACGCGTCCCCACCCACCACAGCCGCGCCCGTCTCGGGCGCACAGCTGTGTTTCCGCTACCGCCGCATCGCGCGTTTGGTGCGCATCGTCTCCTTCCGCTCCAATCGTTTCTTCTCGGCGCCAAAGTAACTACTTCCCTGCGCTCCGTCGACCCCGCTCTCCATCCGCTTGATCTTCTTGAGCTTGAGCGCGTCCACCTTGCGCTCGCGTTCCTTCATCTTCGCCCGCATGGCGATCATGCGGTTCTTCATCTCCAGCATCTCGTCCCCAACCTCCGCGCCCGCCTTCTTTTTCTGCGCCACTGATCGAAAGTCTAAATCGCGTCGAACCTTTAAATAAAAAACACGACGTCAAGTCAAATTGCCCGTACGAGGATTAAAAAATAAACTTTCACCTTGCGACCGCGGTGCACGGCTTGGATCTTGAGCGCCGCGGACTCCTCTTTCTTCCGTTGCCGCCGCTCGCGCATGCCGCGGAAGCTCGCCTGGATCTTAGTCGCCGCCTTGGACTCTTGGCCGATCTGTGTGTGGTGATGGCGGCGGTGGTGAGCGATGGTGTGACTGAACGAGCCATTCGACGACCCCAGTGGGCACTTTGGAGAGGGTGTTGGCGATGTCGGTGAACACGGGGGATTGGTGGGTGGGTCGGGTGGGTCGACGGGTGGGTTATCGGGAAGGACTCGCACCGCTGGATCACACGTCCTGCGATGGGAAAAGGATGGCGTGCGCGGGATGGGGAAGGACGGTCAGCTGGGTCAGCGCGGGTGGATACGACGCGGGCGCCGGGGTGATTCGCGTGTTACATTTGCGGGTGGTCGATCTCGGGGTGCTGGGCGCCCGTGTGAGTGGCGCGCGGTGGGTCACGGCGCGTGCGTCTTACCGTGAGAGTATGTTCCCCATCCGGGTGGACGCGCGAGTCGTCGACCTGCCGGCGCGCCCGCGACGGCGGCGGAGAGTGACGCGCGAGCGACGCGCCGGGTTGTTTTTACTTGTTGCGAGAAGGGCAGTTTGGGGTCCGTTTGGCATTCAAGCAGTTTGGAGAAGTGGTGGGAACGTTCAGAAGTCCAGAAGTCCAGAAGTCCAGAAGTGGCGCGGCACAACTTGTTGCGCGGCAAAACTGAAAGACTCGCCGCATCATCCCTCGGACTGGCGCTGCGGATATCGCGTGCTTCATCGAACGCGTTTTGCGTGTGCATCAGTCAACTGACGCGTTCACTCTCATACATCTCGTGTGATCATGGCGCACGCCTACGAAACACTCGTGCCTGGGGCCCCGTTGTCTCAGCAGATGGACGGCGCACAGGCACCCGCCGCCGCTGACGCGAGCTTTCCATCAGACTTTGACCCGATATGTAATTTGTACGCATACAATGGGGATGAAGGGCACTGCCTGTACGACATTTGCTGTGGTCCCTGTACTTACGCCGACGGCCGGATCATAGACGAGGTCCTTCAAAACATGCCCGACTCGCGGCAAACGCAGGCCGGTGCGATGTTGAGCGCTGGCCAACACACCGTCCCAAGGCGGTGTCTACCTGGCTGCACAAAGCACTTCTGTTTCGTCTCCGTTGGCTTCCTTCCGTGGTTAGTCGGGTCGTGCTTTGGCTGCTTAGGACCAGCCTACGGTTGCCTTGATAATTCCTTATACGTGCTTGGAGCTGCATGGGTCACTGTTGTTGGGGGCAGGAATCGGCAAAGCTTGAAAGACAAATACGGAATAAGACAGCCTGAATGTTCTGTATTTGGACGTTCTTACGGGCATTGCGAACCGTACTGTACCTGGGCCTGGTGTCCTCTCGTGTGCGCACAGGAGGTCAGGTTCTTAAGGCGCAAGTTCGACGCGACGCCCTTGTAATATTCTCAGTATAATTATTTTCAACGACGCCATTCTTTCACTCCACGGCAGAAGAGGGGCGTCTGCTTCCCCGCGCGCCGGGTCGCGCGACCGAACTCCGAATCGTACGAATCGTATGAATAACACGTGTGCCTACTTCCCGGCGAGCGCGTTCGCAGCCTTGACCTTGCCAAACGCGCCGCTCCACCGACTCTTGGAAATGCTTGGAGCCTGCTTCTTACCACCCTCCCCCGCCGACTCACCCTTCCCGCCCTTCCCGCCGTCCCCTCCTCCTTCACCCGAACCGGCCCCCTTCCTCGCTCGCGTCTCCTTCTCCCGCGCGATGCGCGTCTCCTCCGCCGCCATCTTCTCCTTCCGCGCCAGCTTCGGCGCGTCCCGTAGCGCCGCGTCTTCCAGCTTTCGACGCTGAGCTCCGCTGAACTTCTTCAGCGCGGCGTCCAATACCTTCGAATCGTCCCGCCCGATGGCGTCCGCGATGTCCTGAACCGACATGAGCCCCGCGCCCGCGATGGGTATGAGGCACTTGCGGTTGTGCGGCAAGTCGTTCTCGCGCATCCACATCGCGAGCGTCTTCATACGAGCGTACACGTTGGTCTGGCCCCCAGCCTTTTGCTTCTTTTCGACGCTAGCTCCGTCGTCTGGGACGTTTCCGTCGACGTCGCCCCCGCTCTCGATCTCCTGCTCCTGCTCCAGGGCCCACGCAGGGATACGCTCGCCCGCGGCGCGCAGCGCGGCCATCGCGTACGGCCGCCATACCATCCTCGCGTGCACGTCCGCGTCCAGCGAGATTAGAATTCCGCGAATGAGCGCCACAACCCTGAGTTGGAAAAACACGTCAGTCAAATTGCCCGTACGAGGATAAAAAAATACTCTCACCGGATGAACATGAAAACCGTCTCCGGGATGGTCTCGATCTTCACCAACCGCATCTCGGGCGGGATGTCGGCATCCAGTGGGCTCAAGTGCGCCTCCTCGATGTCCATGCGGG
>Ga0302114_10000750_pt1 | contig 22227 bp, 22 predicted proteins | sample AG5_Surface_MG_FD_203107 | JGI IMG/M metagenome (GOLD analysis project Ga0302114, IMG submission 203107) | Marine microbial communities from Western Arctic Ocean, Canada - AG5_Surface | ecosystem: Environmental > Aquatic > Marine > Oceanic | place: Canada: Western Arctic Ocean | collected...
ATTGTAAGCCGGGTATCCAACTGCTTCTTAGTTTCAATGTCACCATCTAGGTCAAGCTCTTGCTGAGCCATGTTAAATGTAGTTTCTGGATCACCCCGGGAAACTTGATGTGCTACGTTAACAAACATAGCCATGACATTATCAGCAGTAGCATCAGCCAAGAACATTGGCTTGCCTACTAACACTCGAGAAAGTCCATTGATGATTTTCTTAATCTCATTCAATAGGCTCTTCTGCTTTTGATTTAAATTGTTTGGATCAAATCCACCTTCGACTAACGTTGCCCCGAACTCAGCCAAGTATTCAGAGTAACGAACATCGCCATCGTATTGATTGGCAAATGCCGCAAGATTGTCAGCCATTGCACCGAAGCCGGACTGACGTAACTGCTTATCAACAGCTTGCTGTAGCTCCCTCATCCGCTTGGTATTACCACGGAAGGCTTCATTGAGAATTAGTTCCCAAGCCTCGTGTGCTACTGTAGTTGAGTTAGCTTGTGCATCATTAATAACAAGGGCGATAGGCTTACCTCCCTTGAATATTGCGGCACCATTGTCCATGTCGGTAAACTGTTCGGCTTGGCTAGTAGCTTCAGCTAAACCGATTTTGCCTTTGAGTGTCTGAACTATATTAGCCCGGGTCTCTGCAAGTGTTCCGCCTACAATAATTTCTACGTCCGGGAATGCAACACGAACAAATTTAAATGCATTACGTGCATTTTCGGATAGATCGTTTAGGTATGTGTCGGACTGAGGTGCTTCTACCAATCGGGTAGATGCATCCATGTTAATACTGTTCATGCCATCACGAAAGGCTATCTTGCCTGCGGCTCTTGTTTTTTCAACAACCTCACGGCTCATCTCCATGACATCTTTCTTACTAACACCCAAGGTATTTGTAAGCCAGTCCATGAACTGTTGCTTGCTTGGTGCTGTTCCGTCAGGTCGAACTATATACAGTGCCCGGTCAACATCACTTTCATAGTTAACTTTAACCCTGTAACGATAGGTTACATTAGCCTTAGATAAATTCTTTGGTAGCTTGGCACCCCTGATACCCGAGATAGGTGCCCGGCTCTCTTCAGGAATTTCCTGACGAGGTAAAGGAAGACGTGTGCCTTCATTGATAACATTACCAAACTGATCTACTAACGTGTGTTGTTCTTCGGCAGTTGAGTTAGCCAATGAGTCATTTGCATTTATAACCGGAATACCGTTTACGAGTTCAACGTTACCAACGGGGACGAGGGGAACTTGGCTAGGATCAATGCCTTGTGCTTCAGCCTGTTCAAGTCTTTGACGTTCAGCCTCACGAGCCGCATCTAGTTCGCTTTGCAATTCGCTGTTAGCTTGTGACTCTTGGCTGTCCGGATCCAACGTTATCAATCGTCCCAACTCACGGAAGTCACTGTTGTTAAACTTTTTTAGCTTCTTTAAAATTCTGCTACCCTTTGATACACGATCAGCAAGTGAAAGGGTTCTCTTGCCTACGTTTAATTCAAACTTGCGGAACAGTCCCTTTATACGTGGATCGATACGATCCAATACTTCTGACACTGGCTCAAGTTGATCACCTATCAGTCTTCCAATAGCTGAACGACCGCCGCTTACCCGTGCATCATCCCTAATTCTTTTAAGAACCTTGGGTGATTGTTCCGCAATAGCAGTATCTATTGCTACCAAGGATACTTCTGCCTCCCTCTTTTGTTGTCTTATTTCTGCTCTCGCTTCTCGTGCCTGATCGAGGTCAAGTTCTCCTTCGGCAACTCGATTTGCCACCCCATCTAATTGATTATCAAGATCAATTAATTTATTCTCCGCCTTAGCTTTATTATTCTCTAGATTCAAGAACTTTCTACCAGCACGAAACTTTTTAAGTTTAGCTATACGTAATTCAGCTTGCTTCTCTTGAGCTATTGATTCGTTAACCGTAGTGTTGTCCGTGTCAGTTGCGGTAATGTCCTCGATAACATCAAACTCATTAGCCTGCTTGTAGTTAATGTAGTTGTCGCCTTCTGCTTGAACGTATGCGGCGGCTTCAGGTCCCTCGATAACCTTTACCTCGTTTACTAATTCAAAGAGTCCTTCCTCGCCGTATAAATCAATGCGGTCACGAGCAGTATTGCCAAGTGCTTCAACGTTTTCTACATCCAAAGTCTCCGGAGCAGTAACAGGAACATACTCATCTCCGGGCTTGATCTCCTCTTGTGCAGTAGCTTTCATTGCTACGATTGGTGTAAACTCAACGGGCTTAGTCGACAGTATTTCTCCCTGATTTGTTAGCCCACCGCTTAGAACCTCAAGGGCTTCAGCTTCCGTCTCAGCATATACAACACTCTCACGTATTTCTCCACCGGCAACCTCATACTTTACTTTGAATCTTGGCTTAGATAAAAGCGAAGAAATCATTTCGGGACTAGCTTGACCGATGTTATTTAGGTTGACCTCTTCTACCTTCCCGGGGGAAAGGGTGCGGAACACACCTCCGGTAAGTTCCATTCCTCCGGAGTATGTGGCTCCAACTGAACCACCGATCATAACATTAAGAATATAATCCTCTACGTTTTCTGCTGAGAATATTTCATTTCCTTGGTCGTAAAATATGGTAGCCAATGTTTCAAACATGACCGCCTCAGTGCCTTCCTCCGCTCCTTCTACCGCAAATGACTTGAACATTCTGCCCAATGTATTTCCATCGAGCTTTGTCTTTTTGTTAAAAAATTGTGCGGCTTTGGTTGCACCCAGTTTCCTTATGGCAACTCTATTAAGAAAGTATCCGGCACCGGCTGATAGCACGTGAGCAGGAAGCACCTTTGCATACTCTTCATCAGTGAACTCAGCATAAGGTTTATCAAAAGTTTCTTCAGCCCGACGAACACTTTGTGAGTAAGCATTAAAGGGATAGTCAAGACCCCTAGTAACCGTTTGTGTAACAATTTGACCGACTCCCTGAAGGACTTGACCAACGTTACTACGTTCCATCTCAGGAGTTACACCAAACTTATTGGGTACTTTATCTGCCAAGATTCTTAGCTTATCGCCAATCTCTCTTCCTCCTGCCCTAATTTCTGCTCTCTCTGATTCTGCAATGGGTTGAGAAAGTGGAGAAAGACCGCCGGAAGGATCCATCATAGGAGTAGTCAGTCCCATATCAGCCATTGAGGTAACAAGACCTGCCGATGATTCAACTATTGATCTACCTCCCCCTGCTAAAATATTCTTAGGGATCTGGTCAAGGGTTACTCCCTCGTTTCCCATAGTAGTGTAAACTCTTTCGGTTGTGGGATCAGGTTCTCCTATAGTATTCTGCTCCTCATATATCCTGTTGAACTCAGCACGTTGCTCAGGGGACATATCCGAAACTTGTCTGGGAGGATTTAACTCCCTTTGCCTAGCGGCTGTTCGTTCCGCCATTCCCTCAAAATTAAAAGAAGCTTCTCCCTGAACCTCCTCGACCATAGCCTCGGGTTGATCCGGTGTAGGCTCAACAGCAGGAAGAACTAATTCATCGTCAGTAACAACTGATTCGTCAATGATTACATCATCCGTATCACGGACAATGTTCTGTTCATAAACAGGGAACTTCTTTACATATTGGTCTACTAATACATCGTCCGCAACGTCACCATAGGCATCGTATTTGGAGCGAATGTTATTAGCAAATTCAGAAACAGAATATTGCTTTGCCATATTTAATTAGGGTAATATACCTGCTGGATCGTTAAGATCCATATTAGGAGAAATTGAATTAGATGTGTCAACAAGTTCAACTTCGGGACGACGAGGGATTCTTGCACCCGGAAATCCCCCAGTCCTTTGACCGGCTCCTTGATCTCCGTATATAAATGCAGATCCGGGACCCTGAAACATTTTGGCGGCTGGGTCATCGTACTGAACAGTCTCGAAACCTTTGCCAAGCCCTGTCCCTGCAATTCCACCCGGTCTTGTAGCACGTTGTAACACATACATACCACCGGTGCCATCCTCTTCGTTAAAAACAATTCTTAGATTTGGATCTGATGCGGCAGTTCTCTGTAAGTTCATAAACTTAATAGGATCACGTAATGCTTCTAGTTCTTCTTTGTTTTTGGAAGAAGCGGCTGATTCGGATTTAACCTCTAGAGCCATCAACTGAGGTATAACAGCTTTAAATCCATCGTCGCCAAAGGTATCATAAAACTCCGCCGCTGACTTTGCAATATTAGTTGGATCAAAAAAACCGTCATCATCCCTAACATCAAAGCCCAGCTTCTCAGCCGCCTCCGGGCTGTTAGTTGCCCATTGGGTGGTAAATGCCACACCTGCCTCCTTCTTTTTCTTTTTTGCTTTCTTCTCGGCAAACTTAGCTATGCCTCCGCCTATGCCTGCGGCTAGGCTTTGCATACCTTGTGCTTGTATCTCGGCGGCTCTCGCAAAGCCACTGTAGTCCGCCTTCATGAGACGAGGGTCAACCTGTGTTCCTGTTTGAAATGCCATAATTATTTAATTCTTGTATTCATCCACTTACGAATGATTGCTTTGATACGAGGTTTATCAGAGATAAACTTAGCGAATTTCTCTCCGTGCTTGATGTATAGTTTACGGAACCAACTTGGAGAATCGTTCAGCATCCATTCACGGAATTGTTTCCATTTAGGATTAGTAGCTCCGTAGACTTCACGAGCTACCCAGCATAGACCGATTGCCGCACCGCCAAGAGAACCTAGCATGCCCATCATGCCGGAACTACGAGAAGCATCAGCCTGAGCTTGTGCACCAAGTAAGCTAATGTTGTCTGATCTTTGTTGCATAGCCATATTGATACCAACGTTTGGATCAAACAAATTTGGTCCCATTGCACCGCTAGCCTGTGCCTGAGCCTGACCAAGAATCTGTCCGCCTAATCCAAGACCCTGTGAGGGGCGACCAAGAATAGCCGCACCTAGGTCGCCGGCTATAGAACGTGATTGATTAAAAGCAGACTGCCCTATCCCTGTTGCAGATTGCCTCATCCCCATTGCAGATTGCCGTATCCCCTGTGCTGACTGTCCTATCCCTGCCGCTGACTGTCTTAGCCCTGCCGCAAACTGCTCACGGTTCTGACGGTATTGCTCACGTCCAAGGGCGGCTTCAAGGGCAGAACGTCCTTGCTGTGAAAAAGCTGTGCCACCCATATTGCTCATAACAGATTGGTCAACTTGACGTTGAGCCTCGAATCCCATTGGTTCGGAAGCTCTAGCAAATGCTGAATCAGCTTGTTCTGCCGCCGCAATAGCTTGTCGCTCTGCTAGGTCAGCAAGTGTTCCGCCTCGACCTGCTTGATCTGCCGCCGCAATAGCTTGTTGTTCTGCTAGGTTTGCTAGACGAGTGGACTGAGGATCAGCCGCACGATATGCCTCTACGACTTGAGGAGAAAGATCTTGGAGTGCCTGAACATCGGCATCACGTTGCATTCCAATTGACTCACGTTGTAGTTCGGAAGCCCTACGTCCGGAATCCTCCAATAGATCAAGCAATCCTCCCTGACCGTCTACACCCTTGGCAAAGGTTTCAATGTCCGCTAACTCAAGAGCCGCATAACGAGGACGGAATTCTTCTTCTGCCCCGATGATCCGTTCTTGCAAACGGCGATCCGTTACACCTTGGTATGATTCAAAGTTTTTACCAAATAAGTATTCCCCTGATGCCTGTGCCGGATCGACTGGATCCGGTTGATTAATTGTAGTTCCGCCTTTGCCTCCCATATTAGTCCTTTAATTTTAATAAACGTGATAAAAGTTTTTGATTGTAATCCACACGGGTTGACCACCCGTTTCTGTTTCTTACACCAATAAGTTTTTTGTAAAGAACATCAGGCTCTTTCCTGATGAACATAAATGTTAGTTCCTTAAATGCCTCGCTGTTGCTAGCAAAAAGAAAAGCCATGAAGATGGAGTCACCGCCCTCAACATCTTCTTTCCATTCTTTAACAAAATCCCAAGTGTAATCATTGTTGCAATTATACCACATGAATACACCTTGAATTTCTTTATTTTCATCAACAAGAACAACGAGTGTTTTTTTTATATAGTGATAAGCAATTAACTGACGAATTGTTTCCTCGTTCCATTCATCAAATACTTTGCCGTTTTCATTTTCAATACAATACTCAGCAATCTTATTTATATAAGAAGTAAACTCAGAACACTCTTCTGAGTATAATAAAGCTACCGCCTTATTAAGTAGTTGATTCTCCGGCATTATTATTAAATTAACTTTCTCGTCTCCACATATATACGACAAAGTATGGTGGCATATTTTCGTGGCTTGCGGTGTTAGTCGAACCAGTGACATCTTTGTTGAGACTTGTAAAAGTATTCTGCCTCATTTCAAATGGATCCGAATAGTCTTGTTGATTTCCAGCAGAATTAAAAGAAACGTCACGGTTGGTGTTTTGTACCGACTGCATTTTAATGAAGTTTCTGAAGTTATTTCCGTCTGGAATTCGCAGATTCCACTCGTGATTATGATACATCTGTGCCTGTGTCAACGTAACATTTCTTTCACCACTCCTGTTCTGAGTATTCTGTTCGTACCCCACTGCATCAAAGGCAGTATCATCGGCTTTAAATCCAGCAAGAAATGTACCTTGACTAAAAAGACTCCAAGTGCCAAAGCCCAGAAATGTAGACGGATTAACATTACTGGTCATATTCATATAAACTGAACCAATTGGATAAGCAAACTCCAGTGCATTCGTTGCTAATTTAGCCGCCGTTACACTTCCATCCTTGATCTTACCTCCGTATACACTTCCATCCGCGAGCTTACCTGTAGTTACATTTAGATCCTTGATCTTAATTGTGGTTACACTTTGATCCTTGAGCTTACCTGTAGTTACATTTTGATCCTTGATCTTGTCTGTAATAACGGAATTAGTAGCAAGACTTGAGCTTCCTATGCCTCCGCTTCTTACCGCAAGTGAATCATTTTGATTAACAATAATCGTACTTCCATCTACCCCGGAAGTACTCAGTGTAGCATCCGAAAGAATTTGATTTAATTTTCCGGCAGTTAACTGCTCGCCGTCATTAAATATTTTACCTGATTGTAGTAGTGACATAGTATTAAATTATTAAGAATTTTCGAGTGAAGTTACTCGGGCTTCTAGGGTTTCAATTTTATTTATAGATTCTTGGAGAGCTTTGGTAAGCACTGCTGTCATATTAGCATAGTGCAAGGCATCAGGCTGTCCTTCAGGATTATATTCGACGAACTCCGTCAGTCCTGCATCGTGAACTTCTTCAGCAATAAAGCCAGCATAGGTGTTATCGTCGCCCTCGTTGATTGATTCAAAGGTTACAGGTCGAAGAGTTTTAACAGCCTCTATTCCTTTGGAGTAATCCTTTATGTTTTCTTTGTATCGAGCTGAGGACGTAGAGCGAGATATCATCCCGTTAGAATCTATATAAAGATTTGCACTGTTCCCATTGGTATTTGTATAGCTTCCTTTTGCCTGAAGCCTTCCCTCGCACACAACACTGTTTTCCACTCCCGTAACCGTAACCGAACTGAGTGAACCGACAAGAAGCTTTCCAGTGCCAGTGTCAAGTTTCATCCCGTTACTAAGGCTTCCACTTACTGACCTGAAGTTATGTTCGACGGCATCATAGTAAGCCTTGTTGGGACCATTGTTGTGAGAACCTGCATATAGCTCAATGTGTGCACCGTTTCCGATTGTCCCTCCGAATATCGCAACTCTTCCCGTGTTGCTGTCGCCTGTTATGGAATCGCTTATGATAACGTTTTGGGCGGAATTTACTCTAAGTCCAGTACGTAGGGTTCCGCTACTATCAGTAGTATCTAGATATATACTTTCCCCTGCTTTTTTATTTTGAAGGTAACATCTCCCGCTAGAGTTAAGTAATCGAGTATACTCGCTTGTGCCTGTACTATCACCGTTAAGGTCAATGAAAGCATAGCCGTTTTCGTCAGTAAGGTTTGAATTGATAGAAAGACCTGCAGTGAGATTATTATTCCCGTCAATCATCCCGTCAACGTAAAGTCGACCAGACGTGGCACTCCAACGAGGATGACCGGTGCTAAGTTTATCTTGATCAATTCCGCCATCCTTTACCTGCAATGAACCGCTTGTTCCATCTACCTCAAGGGTTACGTTGTCAGTTGTTCCGCCTGTGCCGGTCACAAATGTAGAACCACTGATTATTTGGTTTAAGTTAGTATGAGTAACGACATCAGCCGCATTATATACTTGAGTTGTATTTAAAATATTTGCCATTATATTGCTTCTCTTGTTGATCTAAATGCTTCCGCCGCCGCAACCTTTAGGCTACGAACACGGGGACGACCGGTTGTTCGGTCAATTTTAAATTGAAATCCGTAGGCTCGTTTGTTTCCAATCCGTCCCCGGATAGAAACATCTTCGTCTTCAGAGAGTAATTCATTGTTAAGATAATTAGATAATTGTTTCAGATCTATTGTATCATCAACATTTTCTGTTATACCAGTAATAAAGAAATCTGACTTTAAGTCAATGCTTGATTGCACCTGCATCTCGAAGTTATTCCACTTCTTTCTGTCAATGGTCTGATTGGTAAACATCCGAGTTGTCATCGAACCCTCAATATCCGGCACAAGTAAAAGACTATCCGGATCCTCGGTGCCAGCCGCAACTTGAGTAATAATACGATCGTTGCCCTGATCTAATGAATCAAGGCTATGAATGCCCCCGTTAGTACTAATTGAATAAACCCCACGGTTCTTTCCGTCACCGGCTACAATAAGTTTCTTGAACTCAAAGCTACTGTCCCCAACATTGTCGATTGATTCCCACTGCTTGTTAAGAAAGTTATAGATAATAATTCGATTATTGAACTGAGCGAGGTTTGTTTTTACCGATACATTTCCTTCATTGTCTACCTCAACGACTTCCTCATTCAGGGGAATTGCTAAGTAATACCGATTGTCAAAATAAACTCCGGAACTTTTATCCCACAAGTCTTTGTTAATTAACCCAATAGTATTGTTAATAGATTCACTAAGGGGTACTTCATTTCCTCGAAGATTGTACAAGTCTTGGAAGTTCGCCCCGTATAAACCATTGTCAGATAAAAACAAAACGTTGTTACCTACCTGAATTATAGTATCTCTAGCAACACAACCTATCTCGTTGGTTAGCAACTGAGTTTGAGCGGTACTAAGATCTCCGCTATTAATCGCTAAATGAATACTGTTACGATTAAATACTAATAGCTTGTCATCAGAAAAAGAATGAAGACCAACTGTAAAGTCAGCAGTTCCAGCATTAAATCGGAAGTTAGCAAAAACCTGATCGTATGTATCTGAATCAAGAATATCACTTACGGCTATTTCATCTTTCCTTCCGGTTGGAGTAATTTTTGTGCTTTCAGTAGGAAGTCCTGCATTAACAGTTTCCTGAGTAAAACGAAATGGAGTGACCAATCTACGTTGATGATAAACTCCGAACTCAGGTGCCGGCATATGCATAAAGCCTAAGCCAATGGACACTGGCTTTGAAAATACTACACTCGTTCTGTTACTTGCATTTCCTAATTGAACGTAAAATGAAACTGTGTTTGCAGTTTTATCTACATTAAAGATTACGTATTCATCTCCTAGTGCCAGTGCGGAGTTGCCAACAGCCTCAATGGTTATTGTATTTCCTACCTTTAAATTGGCTATATCTGCCGCCGGAACCTCAGCTACCGCTTCGCCATCCGTAATGTCCATAGTGGTAACACTTATTTCATCAGGCTGTCTAAAGGTCCCGTTTGCTACTAGAGTAAACGTTGGGTAAATTTTTGAATTACTGGTAACAGTATAGTTCGCTGTACCAGATGTCCCCACATTGTATGTAAATGTTTGATCAGTTACACTTGTTATCTCAAATTGACCGTTGGGATTAATCGTTCCTGCTGAAACATCACGTATTTCTACCATGTCCCCAACAACTAATTGATGACTCAGGAATGTTTCAACATCAACCTCCGGGCTTCCGGTTTGGGATATTGCCTTAATACTAATTGGATTAAAAAACTTTTTGTTTTCAAGTGCAATCTGATTGTCTCGGAAAATAAACAATCGATTAAATGCCTGAAGCATGTCGGACTTCTCGAGGACCGATTCTTCGTCAGGGAACCTCATCTCAAATGTTTCGTTATTTGATAAATTTAAAGCCAGTGCCGACAAGTTAGTTGATATTATTATGTATTCCCCTTTTGTCGCAACAGGATTGCTATAGTTAGTTCCACAACGAACACCAGTAACTTTTGATGCATCTAAAGTAGAACGTCCTCCCGGGGAAGACAAGGGTTGTGTACTCAGGACCTCGGTGATTGGGGCAAAGGGTAACGTAAATGAAGTAACTAATCCTTGTGCAGGAGGGTATGTATAAAATCCCGTGGTTCCTGTTTTTGATGATTGAAACTTAAATCTGTTAGAACCATTAACTTCTGTAATAATGTAGCTTCCGTTTATATCAGGAAAACTTGATCGGAATACTCCATTAATAACAATTTGATTTCCCACGACAAACCCATGGTTAGTAAGTTTAATTGTAACAGTTCCGTCAGTTACAATTCCAACTGACTCCATTACTCTAGGTAATATTCCTATAGTAGAGGTAGGATCATTCCCAACGAACTCACTTACATTGGGTAATCGAAACGTATTTGACCCAGCCGCAAAGGGGACATTTAAAACATCAATGCCTTTACGGACTTGCCACTCTCCGTTTAAATCAAGGCGACCATTTCTTGACTCAGCCAAAACTCCCGGTTGCAGTTGATCAGGGCGAACACGATTATTAAACCCAGAGAATGCAGTCTCTAAGTCTTCTTGCATTGGGTCGTCTTCACGACCGTAGGATCTATATCTTCCGGGCATTAGCAGTTCCAAGCTTTGCGGCTCCAGTAGTTAGCCGACAACTTATTTGATTTACCTTTGATCCCTCCGCTTCTTGCACAGTAGCTTTTCTTCCGTGCCGGACGGTTTTTCTTTATGGTCATGTTTGCATCACCAAACCTGACAACCTTTTCTTTGCCACCTTGGCAAGCCTTGACAACAAACTTCTTCCCACCTTGCACATCTCTGCGAGGTGAGTTGCATTTCATTTTACTTTTATTTATTGCCACGTTTTACTTTTGCTTTAGGGGTGTTACTTACAAATTGTTTTCCTTTTGCTCCGGCTTTCTTTTTCTTTCTTGCTGTAGCCGCTCGCTCTGACTTAGACAAACTTTTAGCTTTAGCCATCGGAAGGCAACGGTCGGGATTCTTTTTGTTCTTAGACGTTCCGCAAGGTCCCTTAATTGATCCATCGATTCCAATTCTAACCCAGTTTTGTTGTCTCCACTTTTTAAGCTCACCCATTATTTCTTCCGCTTTTTCTTACCCTTCGCATAGTTAGGGTCCTTGCAATACTTTGATGCCGCCATATTAGCATAGGCACTAGGATACTTATCGAAAGTCCTACGTGCCCAAGCTATACCTTTTTTGCAGATCTTAGCCATTAGCACTTACCACGTTTCATTTTCTTTTTGGCTGGTGGTCTTCCTTTTTTAGTTCCGTATGTTCCTTTTCCTTTTGGCATAATATATCCTTTTATTTAACTTGAGATGATCCGAAGTAAAAGCCAACAATAGCTAGTGCTGTCTGGCGAACCTCCGGTAGAATGACGAATCCTTGCAGGGTGTCCCATCTAAGGGTCTTGAATAGCCCTAGAAAGCCGTTTGTTTCCCTGCCTACGGTTACCCCTACGTTAGTGAATGCAAAGACGAATGGGGCTACTACAATGGCAAAGAACGTTATTGCTACTAATCCCCGGCGAACCCATACACCGCCCCGGGCAGATGCCTTGTCCGCAGACAGGTCCGCCACGTTCTGACGTTGGATCATTGCCTCAAGGGCACGACCCTGTGCTTCGGCTTGAGTGGCTATAAGTTTCATTATAAATCCTGAAACACTACCGCCTAGCATTGCTAATAGTTCTATTGTCATTTGTTCATTCCTTTCCATATTTTAATAATGGATGATACCATGTATCCAAGTGTAGCCAAGCCTACGAGCAGGCTGACGAATGAATTAATTTCTTGTAGTCCTAGTGTAGCCAAAAAACCTCCGGTTCCTATAAATGATTTTGTAAATATTTCTTCCATAATTAATTAAATGCTGGGAGATTAACTGTCCACCCTGCCGCTACTAGTGTGTCCTTGTCGGCTAATCCGGCTGATGTAGGATAGCCATTTCTTCCACTAATATCTATAATGTTTGGGCTAATGGTGCCGGCATTAGCAAAAGCATTTAATATTTTATCAACCTCGACTGTAGATAGTTGACAATTACTGGCATAGAATCTTGACAGTTTATTGGTTACATCGAAGTCAGATGCTAGGCTAAGATCGTTTTTAAATCCACGATTCCAAGGTTCGCCTGCACCAACGTGATAAAATGTTAAAGCTGTAGCACCGGAAAGATTTGGTATTTCACCGGTTAACATAACCTTAGGATGAATCCTTGAGTATGTTTGTCCATCGTCCTGACCGTATGCTAAGTATGATTCGATTACAGTATTGGCACTTAAGTCGTGTATACTCCCTTCAAATGCATTGCTTTGAACTTGATATTTTTTTGTAGTTGAACTTAAACTTGGAAGTTCCCCTGTAAATTTATTGCCTTGAATAAACATATTCTTAGCAGTAACGTTTGAAGGGAATTCTCCGGGAATTGAATTACCCTTGAAGTTTATCGTTAGGTAATCTACACTTGCACCATTGTTCCACTTAGGCATTGGTTGCTTTATACCTAAATTTTCTAGTTTTAATGTATCTGATCCGCCAGTAATTGCATCCCAATAAAACTCTAGTCCGCCTAAATTTTCTATAGAAGATGCTCCAGTACTAGAATTTATTCCACTAGCAAATAAAGCACCTGCAGTTACAGAAATTACATCGCCCGAAGTAAGACCACTGTAGGTTTTACTAACAATAGTAGAAACATTTGAGCTTGTTCCGTCACCAAAATAAATAGTAGTAGTTCCGCTTCTGGCAAAAGTAAAGGACTCAGAAGCGGCACCGCTAGCAACAAAAGAAAACAACCTTAACCTAAACGGGTCAGGAGTTGGTAGACTGCCTGTATCGATGATACCTGCCCCTATGTCCCCAAAGGATCCGTGCCTTGCCCCAAATGTTTGAAGATCAGGTCCGGATAATAAACTTATCTGGGATGATTCCATCTACGATGACATCTCTGTTCCGTATACAATAGCAGTGCCACTAGCGGCAATAAAGCTAGCAACTCGTGCGGCTTGAATGCTTAGAGAATATGCACGTCCGGCATACAACTTGTGACCGTTTGCTGTGCTTGGAGTAGATCCATCAAGTGTCATAAAAACATCTGCTGTTTGAACATCAAATGAAATAACATTAGTAGATGGATCAAAGGCTCCGAACTCAACTGCGGCACCGGATGTCACGGATAAACGTTGGGCACTGGCACCTTGTGTTGGGCTTAGGTATAGATTTGTAACGAATGAATTAGCCATTATCTTGATTGTGTTGAAACGTAAGTAGTAAACTTACGTCGAATTGTATTATTGTTTGAGATTATATCGAGCTTCTCTAGCTCGGTTGCTAGGTAAGATGTTGCTTTATTTTCTTCGTCCATTGCTTTACTGGTCTGTCCGTCCATGCGGAGGAAGTCAGCATAAGTAGCATGAGCGGCGAAGTAGAAAAATTCCTCGGGAATATCTGTTGAGGTTTTTGTAAAATCCTTAAATACTTTTTTGTAGGTTACATAAACTGAACTGTTAGTCGTGCTACCTAAGTTCATTACGTGAGCACCGTTCGCATCAACATAAAAGTTATACTCCAGAGTTCCTGAATTAAGAAACGGCTGGTCACGATGAATACGTTGGAACTCAGATATATCATCCTTTGTCGAATTTGTTTGTATAAAGGGAACAACTTGGTCACTTGATATGGTTCTCTCTTCCCCTACGATAATGTAAGGTGTCCACATCTGAGAAGCACTGTAAGCCTCATACAACCTGCGGTTAGCTAAACGTAGTATGTCATCTTCTTCGCTTGAAGTAAATGCATTAACACCGGCTAAGGACCGGACTAGTTGAAATAGATCTGAATAACTTTTAGCCATTAGATTTTATTGGGAGCAAGCTCGGGCATTTCCTTTTGGAAAAACTTTAAAAATTCTTTGCTGTGCACTTCTTCGGTTCCGTATTGTTGAACCAATCGAAAGTATTCACGAGCAGGTATAGTTGCAATGCATTTACCAAGCACCGGGTGAGTCTTCCCGACATTGGAGTGTGCCTCTTCTTTGGCAACATCAACACGTTCTTTTTCTGTTTGAACTTCATTGACCAAATATTTGTCAACGTATTCGTTTAATTCTGTACTTATTTGTTCTGACATATGTGTAGATAAAAAGAAGCTCCCTGCCCCAGATGGGGCAAGGAGACTTCGGATTGAATTAGTCGATCTGAGTGATCTTACCGTGAGCTTGAGGATGGTATACACCAAGTCCAAGAACACAATCAACGTAGCCACGTTCGCCGCCACCCTGATTAGGAAGACGAGTTGAACCCATTGGGATCAGTTCGTGGATGCCGTAGTACTCAGGGTTAACCAAGTATCCAGTAGCAGTAGTTGTAGTGCCAGTCGAAGCAGGCATACAAGCTGGGTTACCGTTGATGATGCTTACGATGCCGTGGTCACTTTGGTAAAGCTCAACTGACAACTTGATTGTGGAAGAACCACCGTCATAGTTAACCGAACGAACTGAATCAGAGAGAAGTCCACCGACACGAGCGAAATCAGAGATTACACGACGAAGACCTGTGTCAGCAACAAGAGTCAAGCTATCTACGTTGCCTGTTTGGCGGTAGATGCTGGAGATCAAGTCATTGAACTTAGCTTCGTTGAATCCAGTTGTAGCATAGATGCTAGAACCGGGAGTCTCAAATCCAGCAGGAACTAAACCAGCGGCAGGAGTGTCATCGATGAAAGCACCAAGACCAGCAGTAAGATAGGCATTAGCACCAGTTCCTATTTGTTTGTCTTGAGCACCACAAAGAGTAAGCTCGATGTCACGTTTTAGTTCACGGATTGACTTGGCTTCAGCCTCAGCAAGTTTAGCAGGACCGACAGAATCAGTAGCCTCTTGAAGGTCTGATACCATGTAGTCACGGCGGAACTTTTGAACGTAGTTAGAAGTACGTTCACGAGCGGCGAATGCATCAGTGAATGTTGCAACGTCAGCACCTTCGACAACACCTGCGGCGGCTGGATCGTCCAGCTTGTCAAGTGTCCACTCGAAGTTAACGTTGGTAGCTTTTTTGCGAGAACCGCCGGAGAGAACTGGAGTTTCCTCGGGGGCAAGTACTGACAGGATGTCGGTTAAGTCTTCACGATTGGAAGAAGCCGATCCCGGTAATGTTGTGAATGTATTTGAAAATGCCATTTTATTAAATGTTTATTGATTAGATAACTGAAGGGTTCGTAGACGAATGAAATCACTTTTGTTTCCGCTATCACGGAATTGTTGACTTATTGCTTTGATGTTTTGAGCCTTCTTAGATGTTGAACGATCTGATACCGATGCCGAAGGAATGCCGCTTTTAGGAGGATTCATGGATCCAACTGGCTTCCTTGCATACAAACTATTTGCCGCATGAGCAATTAGGTATGGTAGTTGTGCGGAGACTTCCGGTAGCACTGATTCAAGTTTTTGCAAACGAGGATCTTTTAGCATAGCCTGATACTTTTGATTAACGTCATTGCTGTCGTCATCTATCCACGTCAATTCTTTTTTAGCTTGTTCGGCAAATGCAGATTTTAATTGCACTGACTGAGCTTGATCTTGAAGTTGACGTAGGCGATCAGGCAGGAACGTATCCTTTGTTTTACGTGCATTACGTAAAGTCTGACGGACTTGAGCTTTCGTAAGCTCTTGACCATTGGCTTCAGTAACAACGTCTTCAGGTCCGTAACCATCGCTATTAAAAATAAGATCTTCTGCCCATTCAATAACACTATCCATTTCTTGTGACTTGCTTTGCAGTTCTTCAACTGTATTCAAATCATTAAAAGGATTGTCTTCGATTGGTTTCTTTGTATTAAGAGGATCTTCAGCCTGCATCTCTGACTTTAAACGAGCAAGCTCTTCTTCGGCTTGTTTACGTTTAGCTGTCAGTTCTCCAAACCTAGCAACGGCACGACTCCCTAACTTTTCAGCTAGTTCCCGTAATTCGTCTTCGGACATATCGTCCATATTCATCTGAGAAAGAACATCATCAGCAGATTCTTCTCCGGTTTGTTCAACCGTGTCTGTTTCTGCATCAACAATTAGGGGTTCATCTTCAACTGATTCGGGAGCTACTTCCTCGGTTTCTTGAGTAGCAACTTCTTCGTCAGTTGGGATTCCTCCCAAGCGAGCTTGAGCGAACTCAGCTACACTGATATTTGTACTGTCCACTGAACTTGCGGCTTCAGCGATTTCCGTATTTGATTCGTCTGTCATAATTACCCACTCCTTAACGGCGAGCGATGCCGATGGTTTTTATTATATCACACTTAATTTCTATGCTTCTCAATAAGAGAATCATAGTCAACCATGTGTAAAATTTGATCATATGACAACAGTCTACCACTAATCTGTTGCATATTGTCTGAGTTAGCAAGGTGCAGTTCTTCGATGCACTCTTCTCTCATTGTTAAAACAAATCCCATGAAGCGAGCAAATGCTTCGTATTGAGATAGTGTGTCTAAATCTTCTTGTATGTTAGTAACTGGACTCGTTTGCATTTTGTGTATTTACGTTGCCGACTTCTGCTGGAGATGTTCCGATACGTCCGATCTGTGCATTCTCTGCTTGTTGCATTTGGAATGTATACTGACCTACATATTTTTGTAAACGTTCAGCAAACATTTGATCTTGCTCTAGGCGACCGGCGATGTCTGGTTGTTGTGAATATTGTTGAACAAGTTGGACTGCAGTTTGACCACCATTAGCTCGTGCTGGCATTTCAATGCCGGCAAAGATCTTAGCTAAGTCATCAGTTACTCCACGAATAATTTCGTCTTGAGCAACTTGAGGTGACTGAAGTATACCATCCGCTAGAACCGGATCAATAGATGATGCGATTGCTGTAAGTAGGTTATCTACATTCATTAGACCATTGCGATCATACTGAAGCATACCAAGCATTCCTTGTAATTTTTGTGCTTGTGCTTCTGGATCCGTGGTCAATACATCATAATTAATCATGATGTCAAAGTTTTCATTTGGATTTCCCTTAACCATTTGAACTGACTCAGGGACACCGGTAACCCGGAAGAATGTGCTATCTGGTCCAAAACGTTGGTAGCATTTAAATGCCATACGTAGGACCTTAGCATTGTGTTGAAGAAACTTATCGACCAAGAATTGCTTGCGAACACCGCTAATTTGACTGGTTTCATCCAATCCGCACAAGCGATCAGCCTGAGCCTGTTGGGTTTGTTCCATCTCTATGGACCCGGTAGGCGGTGGCGGAGTAGGTGCAAAGTCAATATCCCCCTTGCGACGATAAGGAATGTAACGACCGGGACCCCAATCAGTTGGTGCCTGACCCACTGGGTGAATGATCGGAGGCATTGTTGCAATGCTGTTCCGGTCAATACGTGAGTCACGTTCGATCTTAATTTGATTTTGAATACCACGAAGGATCTGAGGGAAGGTCATCGTATCATACATACGTTTGCTGTCCTCAGATAAACGTGTGACTACCACTGGGTAATCCTCGTATCCGTTAAGTAATTCAAACTTTGCAAAGCCCGGGATGTCTCCATCTCCGCTGAACTCTCTGTGAAAGACTGTGCAATAGATTCCTTGTGCACCATCGTCCGGATCTACTAAACGTTGATAGCCATAGATAATTTCAATGAGTTCGTCTTGCTGATCAGTATTATCAGTAAAGATCATGCTACGGTTTTGATCGCTATCACGATCAACCATGTTATCGCTGGATCCGCGATACCGCTCAATGATGTGCTGAACAAAGTCCGCATCCCATCCGTCTGTAGCAACCTTACCCTCTAGCTCTTGAGCTGTGTATGATGTCCTCCAAAAGCAATAAGGTGCCCGTTGCGGATCAGTAACATAACTCGGAAAAAAGAAATCTCCGTCAGGGGAAAGTGTTTTAATTTCAGGTGCATCTACTAAACGGCGGATCAAAGGAAGAACCGTCTCGCTAGTATTGCGAAGTTCTTTAATAGCTTTTTTTGCTGATTTAATATTGATACCATCAAACGTAGTCTCAATAAAAGCAGCGAGTTCGGCATCGTTACCCCCATCAAGGATGGAGCGATAGATCTCTGGGTTCGTTTGTCCTATCTGATCCATGGTTATAGTTTGTTTGAATCGAGTATCTTCCCGGTTCCAACCTACGTATGTAACCATTAACCCTCGTTCTAGCATATAATTAGCACCTAGTTCCATTTCTTCGGCGAACCGATTAATGTAACCACTTGTAACCATCCAACGGAGAAAGTTTGAAACAACCTTTGAACGTCCTATGTCACTTATCTCAACGGGGAATGCCCGGATATTTGCACGACTAAGTGCTGACATAAACAAAGATACTAAACGTGTGATACGTTCGTCAATGGTATGAGCCTCCATATCTGATGCACCTTCCCAAGGAAAGGCATCTGCTCCGTGCTTTCGGAGATCCCGGGACTTACCGTTCCAGAAATTGCGGCGGTCATCATAAGATGTGCGACACACATCAAAGTATGGTTCTAGCTCAAGCACCGTCTGATCGTAAGCACGGCGGAGAGCATTGACGTTTGGTTCATCCCCAACGTATGTTAAGGATTCAAAAATATCTTCGTTCTGCATTTAGTTTTTTTCTAACGGTTGTGATGACCTGATGGACATAGCCCTTATTCACCCCGATTTTATCACACAAATCTAAAGGTTTCATGGGTATGTTTTCTTGATTGTTACAATACCTCTGTAGTATCTCCCAAGATAGCAATCGGTCAACCTGTTGGTCTATAAATTCTGGATCAAGAGTTATGTCTTGTTGGGATGTATCTGTAGCTGGATCCTGCATTGTCTGTGATTTCTTCTACCTTAATTGTTTTACCATTTAGTTTGCCCTTGAACCTACGTGGCACAACTACCGGAACTCGTTTATTTAGTTCATTTAAATAAACATAAACGTAGTTAGGGTTAGGTGCTTGAGTTAATACCTTGCCAACGTAGTAGTTAGGGATTAGCTCCGGTGCCTCTAGTTTATCTTTAACTATACTGACCGCATCTTCGGTTAACCAAGTGTTCTTACCCTTGCCGCTAATATCATCTTCAGAAACATTATCCTCAATGATAGTAGAGATAGTTAAAAAATCTACCTCTAGTTCTTCTGCTAGTGCTGTTGCTTTTGTCTTAGCCATTTAATATCCTCCTGTTGTTTTTTGTATTACCTTCATGTCCTTGTTGGTAACATGGTCAGGACCTTCGCCCCGGTTAGCCATACGTAGATAACGAATCACGTCAAAGAAATCCTTTAGTGGTTCGTCAGCTTTTCCGTTGGCATTGTAGTTAATTAAACTGTCAATCAAGTTGCCGCATCGTTCGTGTATGTAGCAACGAGGTTTATTCATATCATCAATCTTTGCATTTGGGTTATAACTAAACCAATCGTCCAGTGCATTGATACCCATGTCCTGTGTCCTGCCATCTGATGGTACAAATGATAAGCCATGATCATAGAATGTAGTGAATAAGTCGTCATTATTCTCGTTTTCCCGGGCAAAATAACGTGAATCCCCTATCCTTTCAAAGACTTCTACCCCGTGTGATTCCTCTATTCCTAGGAATAAATCGGTGTATCCTTGCACATCGTAGCCTATTTTCTTTGATGCTGGTCCACGTTTCCACTTTGGGTCCCCGAACATTGCCCACTCTCCGTGTGCACCCCGGTCCGGAAACTCATCGAAGATATATATCTCTCCTTCTTCGTTAACCGCCGCCCATATAGCTACACTGTTCCGGGCACCTGCCGGATCCATCACCATGTAAATGGTGTAGTCATCGTCATTAATTTCCGGGAATGTCATTCCGTATTTATTTGGAATGTCGCCAAGAACATTTATCTCAGTTGAGAACAGGGGTAGCAGTGATGTCATTGACTTCACCGGCACACCGTAAGCACGAACTAGGATCTCTTCGTCCGGGCGACCCTTTAGATCTTTGCTTAGACGTTTGTAACCACCAAATGGATTTTCATCTGAGTGCAGGTAAACTATGCCGGCATCTCGGTTAGGGCTATACTGCCGGATTGGTAGCTGGCGGTTCTTTAATAGACTCGCCTCACGAGTCTCTAGTGTTTCCGCATTGGTGCAATACTCGCTAATGAAAGGTGTGAACCCATCAATAGGAGTAAACCCCAGTATCATCTTTGAATTAAATGTAGCTAAACGGAAACGAAGTGTGTTAACCAAAGCCGCATCACCAAGGTATTCGTCTAGCCATGCCCCCATGTTTAGGTTGTCTGGCTTAGAAGGGAACCCGAATTGCATACCCTCTAGGATGGTTTGGTTATTCGAGAACTGTGTGTAAGTCTTGAAGTCAACCCGGGTCCGGGTATCCGGAAAGATAAACGAGCTTCCGGTGAATCCATTTTGCATAGAGAAGTTAATATATCCCTCCGTGCTCTTGGTCTTTTTCCGGAACTCCTTGGGCATCATTTCCCACATCGCGGCTTGCTGAACCTTGACGGATGTATCCGCATTCTGTGAGAAACAAACTATGTGACCGTTCATGTTCTCCATTACAGCCTGCATGATTATCTTTGCACACCCGGTAGTCTTCCCGGATCTGTTGCCCCCAAGGGTGAGGACCTCGTTGTATTCGTTTAGTCCGTCCCGGATCCTGCCCCATCCCTCTAACTCAAACCCGTATCGGACCGGATCGTTAGTAGCGGCTTCTATCCTGCCCTCGTGAGCACGGTGCAGATCCTCGAGTAACTGAGGATCTTTCTTTGCTAATAAAAGAATCTCTTCGTCACTAGGGGTATCTAGTATGGGGTGCTGGGTAAACTCAATCATTCTTCCTCGTCGTCTTCCTCTACCCATTCAAAGTTAAGATCGTCTACCTCTAGCTCTTCCCGGACTTCTCGCATTAGCATCTTGCCTATTGGCAAGTTAGTGTAGTCATAGAACAATTCTCCGTCATCATTCATTACTATGAACATATAGTTCGGGAAGTGCTCGGATAAAATAGCCCGAACATTCTCGTGTACATCCTCATGGTATTCTGAATTAATCGACATCAATAACTTCTGCTTCTTTTAGTTTCCGGATTCGGTCCTCTGCCGCCTTAGCGGTAGCCTCGTAGTCCTCTTGGGTATATACCTTCCGGTCCTCGGTGATATTGGTTGCTTCACCCCGGGCGGTCAGTGCTTCCCGTGCGGCATTAGCTTTAGCTATTGAAAGTTCTTTAAGGTCCCGGAACGTAGCTTCTAGTTCCCCGGATTCTAACCGGTCCCGGACTATCTCAATGAGGTCCTCCTCTAAGCTAGACATATCTAAGTAGTTCTTAGCGGCTATCCTTCCGGACAGTTCCCGGAACTTACCTATGTGATCTGCATAGTCCGTAAGAACTGAGATGACAGTATGTCTATCGAAGCCGTATTTCTTAACTAGCCGGGTCTGACTAGATCCTGTGGCATACAGGTATAGCATCTTAGCTACCCGTTCAGGTGCAAACCTACTTAGACTATTCAGCTTACTGAACTCCTTCTGTTCAGATATGTCCTGAATGGACGTGGTTATCTCCTGCATTAACTCTTCCTTCTCTTCCATTTAATATAAAGTATTTTATACTAGCACTTAGGTGTCAAGCCCAATGTATGATACAATACACCTGTGGTACATAAGAAACCTTTCTGCCGTAGGCGAGAAAGAGTAATGATGATCAAGAGAACTCCTTATGTATCACCTGTTTGATCAGGGCTGTCAAGTCCAAAATCCTATGAGGAGCATATTTTTTTATACCCTTGTTTATGTATATATAGAGAAACAAGCCAAAAAAGTTCTGACCCCCTCCCCCCTGCTGTCGCTGTAGCGGTAATGAGACTGAGACTCAATATCAATAAGCACAGGAACTCTCAAATGAGACAGGGTCTCAAAAACTCGGGATGTAGTTTTAATGAGACTGGGACTCAGTAGCA
>Ga0302114_10000752_pt1 | contig 22197 bp, 19 predicted proteins | sample AG5_Surface_MG_FD_203107 | JGI IMG/M metagenome (GOLD analysis project Ga0302114, IMG submission 203107) | Marine microbial communities from Western Arctic Ocean, Canada - AG5_Surface | ecosystem: Environmental > Aquatic > Marine > Oceanic | place: Canada: Western Arctic Ocean | collected...
GAGCGGCTTTTCCAATAAACCGTTTTAACTTCTTAGCACTTCCAGCTTCAACTTTTTCAAATTCTGCATATATTTTTTCTAAGGAATCTCCAATCAACATAGTATCATCTTTTCCAAAATAGACTTGGTAGCCAGGATCAAGACGCTCCAACTGGTAATAATCACTTGGCTTTTTCCCAAAATCAGAGAAAAACTTTTCAAAGACATCGGGCATCCAATACCACGAGGGACCAATGTCGAAAACAAAACCGTCTTGGTGTATTTGTCTTGCGCGTCCCCCAGGACTACTGTTTTTTTCGAAGATTGTAACTTGATTTCCAGCTTGTGCCAGATAACAAGCCGCAGATAGGGAGGAAAACCCTGATCCAATGATGGTGATTTTTCTTTTCATGAGCCTAGCAAAGATATCTTTATTTTAAATGGTAATCAAACAATCAATTACTTCTTAACGGGCTTAATTGAGGATGGTTTTTCTTCTCGCACCAATCGAATTTCTTCAACAAAGGATGCGCTAATAATTCCTGTTGGGATCGCCACGATTCCGATTCCAATTAAAGAAATTAGAGAAGCAAATATTTTACCACCAATCGTAACGGGATAGACATCGCCATACCCAACGGTTGCCAGGGAGACGGTTGCCCACCAAATTGATTCTGAGATGCTTGAGAACTTTTCGGGTTGTGCTTCATTTTCTAAGTAGTAAATCGCTGAGGCAGAAAACAAGATCATTAAGGTAGAAAGAAAAAGGGTAAACCTTAGCTCGTTTTTTACCGAAGACAACGCTTTGGTAAAAAGCTTTAATGAGGAGCTGTCCCTTCCTAATTTGAAAATTCGAGTCAAACGGAAAAGCCTTAATATTCTAAGAAAACGTCCATCTACTTTTATAAACGTATTTAAGTAAAACGGCAAAATCGAAATCAAATCAATTATTCCAAAAACACTAAAAACATATTTAGAGACTCCTTTCAGCTTATCATCTTTAAAAGCAATGAAAACCCTGTAGAGGTATTCAAAGGAGAAAATAAAAATCGAAGTGGCTTCAAAAATGCTAAATGCATTTCCATAGGCCAAACGAAGGCTTACATGCGATTCCATAATCATCGCAACGATGTTTAGGATAATCAACACATAGATAAACTTATCAAATAAAATCGGAGACTTCACCTGATTTAATCTTTAGACATATCAATGAAAATCACCAATAGGACAATTACGGTAGTTATGATGACTACGACTGCTACAGAAAATATGGACATAATAATATAGTTATATCTCAAAGATATGGAATTTTGATTATTTCAGATTGTACAGCAAGTTTATTTATACCCAATCGAGATATATTTTTAAGTAAATAATTTTTAACAGGTTTTTTTTAAAACAACATCAATTTATTTAATCCATATTCTTCTTTTCTTTTTACCTTAGTTTTAATTCTAAAACTATATCATATGGACAGTTTTACCACTGTCACTTTTTTTAAATTTAATTCCCATAAATTTTGGGCTTTTAAGCAAATGGGACTGATGCCGATGCATTTGTCAAAAGTCAATGGCCTTATGTTCTTCAAGCTTATGGGAACCGGAGGAGGCAACGGTTTTAGTCTTTGGCCAGACTTTGGCACTTATGCTTTATTGGGAGTATGGAATTCTGAAAAAGAAGCAAATGATTTTTATTCAAAAAGTACTGTGATTAAAAAATACATGAAAAAAGCAAACGTTTTCAGGACATTAAAACTTAATCCGATTCACAGTCATGGACTTTGGAGTGGTCAAAATCCTTTTCAATTGAGCAAAGAAACAAAACCAAATGTTGATCCCACGACTCCCGTCGCAGTAATTACTCGTGCAACTTTGAAATGGAATCGCTTGTTACCATTTTGGAAAGCAGTACCTGCTGCGAGTGCTGCCATAGAAAATGCAAAAGGAGTGTCCTTTTTTAAGGGAATTGGCGAATGGCCTTTTGTTCAGCAAGCGACTTTGAGTCTTTGGGAAAACATGGAAGCGGTTAAGACCTTTGCTTATAGAGGGAAAGCACATGCAGAGATTATAAAAAAAACAAAATCTCAAGGCTGGTATAGCGAAGATCTTTTCGCAAGATTTCACTTAATCTCAGACACAGGATTTAAAAAAATAGAAGATATTCAATGAAGACAGTGGTTGTGATCGGTGCAGGAATTGCTGGAATTGCCGCCAGTATAAGAATGGCAAAAAAAGGATATCAAGTTGCTGTTTATGAGGCAAATGATTATCCCGGAGGAAAGCTCAGTGCATTTACGTTGGGAAAGTATCGATTTGACGCTGGTCCCTCCTTGTTTACGATGCCCGACTTTGTTACAGAACTTTTTGATCTGTCTGAAGAAGACCATCGGGATTATTTTAATTTTAAAAAGAAAGAAATTGCATGCAAGTACTTTTGGGAGGATCAGACTCAAATTACCGCTTATGACGATCAAGATCTTTTTTTTAAAGAGATTCAGGAAAAATTAAACATTGACACCAAACCATTAAAAAAATATTTAACGCGAGCCAAAAAGAAATTTGATTTAACAGCGCCACTTTTTCTGGAAAAATCACTACATCAGCTCAAGACTTTTTTAAACTTAGACACCCTAAAGGCCTTGTCTAGTTTAAGCCTTTATGAAATCAATCAAACTTTGCACGGCGTCAATTCAAAGCAATTGAAAGAGCCACATTTGATTCAGATGTATGATCGCTATGCTACTTATAATGGCTCTAGTCCATTTAAAACTCCTGGAATAATGACCCTTGTTCAACACCTCGAACAGGAATTTGGAACTTTTATTCCTGAAGGCGGAATGGAACAAATCTCGCACTCGCTTTATGAACTGGCAAAACGACAGGGAGTCAAATTTCACTTCAGCGAACAGGTGGAGGAAATCATTACGGATCAGGGAAGAGCAACAGGGGTTGTGGTGAATAATATTAAGATCAATTACGATGTCATTATTTCCAACATGGATGTTTATCCAACCTACCGAAAATTGCTCAAAAACAAGCCAGCCCCCGAGCGTGTTCTGTCACAAGAACGATCAAGTTCGGCGGTTATTTTTTATTGGGGAATTAAGCATTCTTTTCCAGAATTGGACTTACACAATATCTTTTTTGCCAATGATTATAAAAATGAATTTGATTTTATTTTTAATAAAAATGAGCTAGCGGACGACTTTACGATTTACCTTAATATTTCCTCAAAAGATGTTCCAAAAGATGCGCCTGATGGGTGCGAAAACTGGTTTGTGATGATCAATACCCCGTCCGACAAAGGTCAGGATTGGGATGAAATCACCACCGAATTAAGAAAAAGAGTTATTCATAAATTGAATAAAATATTAAAAACTGATTTGGAAAAATTTATTGAGGTGGAACAGGAATTGATACCGCCTATGATTGAAGAAAAAACAGCTTCCTATGGAGGGGCATTGTACGGAAGCTCAAGTAATAATAAAATAGCAGCCTTTTTAAGGCATCCTAATTTCACTTCCAAAATCAAAAATTTATATTTTTGTGGAGGCAGTGTTCATCCAGGTGGAGGAATTCCACTTTGTTTATTGTCCGCAAAAATCACAACCGATTTAATCCCTAAAGGAACTGATGATACCGACTAAATTAACTAAGGAAAACCTCTCCATTGCAACTATTTGGTTGTTTCATGTCAGTGGAATTCTTGGAATGCTTTATGGGAATTCTGACTGGTTCATCTCCGCGACTCCATTAAACCTTTTAATAAGTTTTGTTTTATTACTTCTTAATTCGAAAGGACATAAATGGTTTTTTCCAATGGTATTTATCGCTTTCTTAGTCGGTATGATTTCTGAAATCCTAGGGGTTCAATTTGGATGGATTTTTGGGAATTATCAATATGGAGAACAATTGGGCATTAAGTTACTGGGAGTTCCATTGATGATTGGAGTCAATTGGGCAATGCTTACGATCATAACAGGGGCGATAGCCCACCAGTTTTACGAAAACACATTCATGCGAATTATTATAGGAGTTGGTCTCATGCTTCTTTTAGATCTTTTGATAGAACCAGTAGCACCACGCCTCGATTTTTGGGTTTTTGAGGGAGGAGAAGCACCATTGCAAAACTATGTCGGTTGGGGAGCAGTAGCATTGTGCCTCCAATTTGGATATCATTTTCTGAAAATTAAGATAGAAAGTGGATTTCCACATCACTTATATTTGCTTCAGATCATATTTTTCACCGTATTATTAATCAAACAAACCACCATAGGATTGTAATTCACTATTTTTGATAAATCATGCGATATTTAATTCTCTTTATTGTTGTTCTTAGCCTTGGTTCTTGCAAGCAGATTCAGCCTAAAATTGAAGTTGATGAGAGTGTTAAGCAAGATTCATTAAAGATCGATACTCCTGAAATTATAGTCAAGTTTATTGAGTTTACGCCTGAGTTTATAGTTGAGAATAAAATTGATCAATGGCCAGATTTTATTGCCTTTAAAGACGCAATTGAAGACATTTCAAAACTCAACCCAGAGGGTATTGTTGTTTTCCTGAAAGGTTTGCAGAAATTAACCTTTCTGCTGCTAAAGTCTCCCCATCCCGAACCCTTTAATAGCTTGCCGATATTTAGCCGCATTAGAGTCGTACAGACCCAAATCAATAAATGTTATTTCTACGCTTCAAACAATCAAAATGAGAAGCTTAATGAAGCTTTGAAATTGCTCTATAAAGATTACAACATCCTACTAGAAAGGATGATAAGTATCGGTGATGAGAAGGAAATTAAATTAGAACCCGAGGATTCAGAATTAGATGAGAGTTAAGAATTTAGCGTAAACGCTTTATTTTCGTAAAACTGATTGTTTTGAACGATTATGTCTTCAATTTTAAATTTATGAGTTTTGACAATCTCAAAAGAATCGTCTAAGTCCAAAGCTTTTTCATATAATTCGAGTAGCTTTTTGTCCAATTGAAAACAATTTTTAAAAACATTCAATTTTGGTTTCCCCAGCGAGGAGGTCAACCTTTGTTCAAAGTTCAATCGATTGATCACTAGGTCATCAATTTCCACTTTTTTTGATCTTAAGACTACAATAATGTCCTGAAAATACCGGTTTCTAAGTGTAGATTGAAGATTGAAAAATCGCTTGTGATTTAAATCATTGTGCCGGTCAGAAGCCTTTAAATACTCCAACTTAGAATTCTTAAGATTGGTGAGAATCTGTTCAAGCGTTGCAATAAAAAGTGTATTACTTGGCACGGGTTTATTTTTATTCTAAAATAGAGATTAAGTCTCTTTAGAATCACCCAGCGGCTAATTTAATATTAACAAGTTATCCACTAAAAAAGTAAAATCTATTTTATCCCGTACTTTTTGGGAACTGATCTTCCCCCTGACAGTGCCTTCTGGTTGGAAATCAGGTGGGCTTATGTTTGCAATACTTGCCATTTCAGTATAATAATTTTTTCTAGAAGGGTGGAAAGGCGTTACTGCATTATAAATCTCGTTGGGTTGCCAAGTCTCGATTAACTTAAGTATAATATCGACTGCATCCCTTTGGTGAATGAAATTGACAGGGGAATCTGGATTGGGGAGGTTATTTTTAAGGCTTAAAGAGTAAACGGGGTGTCTTTCAGGTCCCATGAGACCTCCCAACCTGATCACACAAGTTTCAAATTCTTCTGATTCCAGTAACATTTTCTCGCTAATCAATAATTGAATTGCTGAGCTTGTCCCTCCCAATGTTGGACTTTCCTCGGTAATTTCCTCTTCCTGAAAACCATAAACAGAAGTACTGCTTAAAAAGACAACTTTTTTGATTTTAAAACCTTTGATTTTGGCAATAACTTGACCAATGATCTTATCAAAATTCCGATTGGGGTTCTTCCTCAAACCTGGTGGAATTGCAATGATAAGCGTTGAAACGTCATTAAAAAAAAGATTCTCCCCATTTATTTCATTTTCGTTAACCTCAAGCAAGAAGGGAGTTATTTGAGTCGGTTGCAACTTCTGTTTCTTCGATGGGGTTGTTGAAGTGGCGTTGACCCCATATCCTTTTTCAATCGCTTTTTTGGCGAAGGCCAGACCTAACCAACCACATCCCAAAACTCCTATTTTTTCCATTGAGTTTAATTCCTAATTATTTGGCAACATTATCGAATATTTATCACAAAATCAAATATAAATATAAAAATCACTATATTTAGAATACACAAAAACCAAAAGGTATGCCGGTCAAGAGTTTTCAAGGGGAGCGTGCTAAAGCTCCAAAAGTCCAAAATGAAAATATTTTAGTCTCCGATATTATGTGTCGAAACTTGATTTTGTTTAGCCCAGACCAAAGTATTCATGATGTGATGGAACTGTTTATTAAACATCGAATATCCGGAGGCCCTGTAGTGGATACTGCGGGAAATCTTATTGGGGTTATTTCAGAAGCGGATTGTATGAAAGAGATTTCAGAAAGCCGTTATTTTAATATGCCCATTTTAGATAAAACAGTGAATCATTTTATGACTTCTCCAGTGGACACCATCAACGCTTCTTTGAGTATTTTTGAAGCAGCATCAATGTTTTCTAAATCCAGCAGAAGGCGATATCCTGTATTAGACAAAAACAGATTGGTTGGACAACTCAGCAGGAAAGACATCGTGATTGCTGTAATTAACATGAAAAGCCAGACTTGGCATTAGCCAAAAACATTTTGTGCAACCCGATAAGTATTGGCGTGGGCTTCAATGATGAGTTTTATCTCTTTTGAATAGCCGCCACCCATGCTACATTGTACAGGAATTTCATTTTCTTCACACAATGTTAAAACAATTTGGTCTCTTATTTTACAACCCTCGAGCGTCATGCCTAACCTTCCTAGCCGGTCGGTGGCCAAGACATCTACACCTGAGAGGTAAAAGATAAAATCAGGTTTTGTTTTTAGAATAAGATCAGGTAATGTTTTTTCTAATATTTTCAAAAAAGTATCATCTGTTGTTTGATCTTCAAGTGCAATGTCCAAATCACTTTTTTCTTTCTTAAAAGGGTAGTTTTTCTCACCATGCATTGAGAAAGTAAAAACGCGATCCTCCACTTCAAAGATTTTGGCGGTTCCATTCCCTTGATGAACATCAAGATCAATGATGAGTATTTTATTGGCTAATTTTTGATCCAATAGAAATTGGGCTGCAATCGCTTGATCATTGAGCAGGCAAAAGGCTTCGCCATGATCACGATAAGCGTGATGGGTACCCCCCGCAATGTTAAACGCAATTCCAGTGTCATAGGCTTTTAAACAACCCTCAATGGTGCCCCCCGCAATGATAAATTCTCTATCTACGAGTTGATTTGAAATGGGAAACCCGTTTTTTCTTATTTCCGAAGCACTTAAATCCATGGCTTTGAGTCGATCTACATATTCTGGCTCATGAATTGCTTTGACCACAAGGTCAGTTGCAGGTGATGGTGAGAAGAAATCAGTTTCATCGCAGGTTCCTTCATGTATTAATTGTTTTGGTAAAAGGTCATACTTTTCCATTGGAAACCGGTGCCGCTGGGGCAACGGCAAAACATAGATGGGATCAAATGCAATGGGAATCAAAAGAAAGTCTTAGCTGATTGGTAATCCGTTTGCTGCATCTGGATCTTCAGGTGAGACAAACATCAAACGACCGTCCTTATCCTCTCCCATGAGTAACATCCCTTGGCTTTCAACACCTCTGATTTCTCTTGGCTCCAGGTTGGTCAAGACTGTGACTTTTTTACCGATTACATCCTCGGCGTTGTAGCTTTCAGCAATTCCTGAAACAATGGTTCTTTCTTCATTTTCTAGGGCAACTTTAAGAACCAAGAGTTTTTTTGTTTTAGCCATTTTCTCAGCAGTGATAATGGTTCCTGTTCTTAAGTCTAATTTAGAAAAATCATCAAAACTTATATTTTCTTTTGATTTAACATTCTTACTTGATTCCTCCATTTTATTTGCCTTTAATTTTTCCAATTGTTTTTCAATTTCAGCATCCTCAATTTTATCGAATAGGAGTTCAGCACTATTGATTTGGTGGCTTTCTGCAAGGACATTACCGCTGACTTCATTCCAAGAATTACTGAAATTAAACATTTTTTTCAATTTACCTGAAGTAAACGGAAGCAATGGTTCAGATAATATTGCCAAACTTGCTGCAATTTGTAATGCAGTATTCATAATGGTTTTTACTCTTTCAGGATCTTCTTTTATTAGTTTCCAAGGTTCTTGTTCCGCCAAATATTTATTTCCCAGACGGGCAAGATTCATTAACTGTTGGCTGTACTCTCTAAAATGATATTTTTCAATGGCGTTCTCCAACTTTTCAGGAAAAGCAATCATTGTATTTAAGGTAGCCTGATCCATTTCATTCAGATTTCCAGCAGCAGGAACTTTCCCTTCATAATACTTGTGAGTCAAGACCATAACGCGATTTATGAAGTTCCCAAAAATAGCAACCAATTCGCTGTTATTTCTTGTTTGAAATTCCTTCCAAGTAAAATCATTATCTTTTGTTTCAGGAGCATTTGCAGTAAGTACATACCGCAATACATCTTGTTTGTCTGGAAAATCCTGAAGGTATTCGTGCAACCAGACAGCCCAGTTTTTTGAAGTTGAGATTTTATTCCCTTCTAAATTTAAAAACTCATTGGCAGGAACATTTTCGGGTAAGATAAATCCTCCAGCGGTTTTCAATATTATTGGGAAAATAATACAATGAAAAACAATATTGTCTTTACCTATGAAATGAACCAATTGGGTGTCTTCAGATTTCCAATAAGGCTCCCAGTCTATGTTTTTACTTTTTGCCCATTCTTTGGTTGAAGATATATAACCAATGGGGGCATCAAACCAAACATAAAGCACTTTTCCTGCTGCGTCTGCATCAGGAACAGGAATTCCCCAGTCCAAGTCACGCGTTACTGCTCTGGGCTGAAGACCATTGTCAATCCACGACTTTACTTGCCCATAAACATTGGGTTTCCAATCTGCTTTGTGACCTTTAAGAATCCATTCTATTATAAAATCTTCATGTTGGTCTAGGGGTAAAAACCAGTGTTTTGTTTTCTTAAATTCAGGAATACTTCCAGACAATGTTGATTTGGGATTGATTAAATCAGTAGCGTTTAAAGAACTTCCACACGACTCACATTGATCTCCATAAGCCTCTGTATTTTGGCAGACAGGACAAGTTCCAGTCACAAAACGATCTGCAAGAAATTGCTTGGCTTCTGGATCAAAAAGCTGTTTTGTCTCTTGAACTATGAATTCGTTTTTGTCGTTTAGATTTTTAAAAAATTCAGCCGCAGTTTCGTGGTGAATAGTCCTTGAAGTTCTAGAATAATTATCAAAAGTTATTCCAAACTCATCAAACGCTTCTCGGATAACTTTGTCATATTTATCGATTATCTCTTGAGGTGTCTTACCTTCCTTCTTTGCTTTTATTGAAATTGCGACTCCATGCTCGTCACTTCCACAAATAAAAGCCACGTCTCTCTCTTTGAGTCTCAGATAACGGGCATAAATATCTGCAGGCACATAAACACCCGCAAGGTGACCGATGTGAACCGGGCCATTGGTGTAAGGCAACGCTGCAGTTATCGTATATCTTTTAGGTACTGGTGACATGTTGTTTTTTTTGCAAAAATAATGATTTTATTGCCCTAAAGAGAATTTAATTTTATCTTAGGGCAAATACTTGCCCCATGAGTAAATCTTACGATTTCGGAGTATAATCCGAAAACTGCGCCGTTAAATATCTTGTGAAAAGTGGATATAAAATCCTAGCAAGGAACTATCGCTATTTGAAAGCAGAGATCGATATCATTGCTTTAAAAGAAAATATTCTTGTAGTAGTGGAAGTAAAAGCTAGATCAGCCAGCATTTTTGGAAATCCAGAAGACGCTGTTTCTTCAAAAAAAATCAAACTCCTAGTTTTGGCTGCGGATCATTTTATTCAAACCAGAGAACTTAATTATGATGTCAGGTTTGATGTGATCACTTATGTCGTAGAAAAACAGAAGTGGACTCAAAATCACATTGAAAATGCATTCTATTCTTTCGAATAAAATGTTGTAAATTAAACAATTTGTTTTATTTTATTAATTTTGTGTTCTAATAACAATACATTTTATCACTTTGAAAACAATTGCTTCTCAAGTTTCGGAATACGTTAAGACAAAACCCTATCTGTCCTCAGCACTCTCTCAGGGTATTATTAACCTGACTTCTTTGGCCAGACAAATCCAGCCAGACATCGAGAAATCTTTGAAGAAACCCGCCAGAAGTGGCGCAATAGTGATGGCTTTAAAAAGAATTTCTGACAATGAAGAGTTTCTTTCAACGCATCGAATTGTTAGTGTTTTAAAAAACCTGGGAGACATAACTGTCCGATCAGCATTGACAGATTATTGTTTTAAGTTAACTGATACCCTGCTGCTTGCTCAAGCCAAATTTCTTACAGAGATTAAGGACAGAAATGATGTTTTTTATACTTCCTCAAGAGGAGTTGGTGAATCTAATATTGTGGTTAGTAGTAATATTTCTTATTTGGTGGAAGAGATATTTAAGGACGAAATCTGTATTGACAAACTTAAAAACCTATCTGCAATCACAGTAAAGCTTCCGACGGAAAACGTCAAAATTCCAGGAATATATTATTTTATATTTCAACGTTTGTCTTGGGAGGGTGTTAACATAAGTGAAGTTATTTCTACCTCAAATGAGTTTACGATCTTGATGAATGAAGAATCAGTCAATGTTGCTTTTGAGGTAATTAAAAATTTAAAATCACTCTAGGGGTATAAGAATAGCCTCTAGTTTTTGATGTAGTTTTTCTATAGAATAAACGTCTTCTACAACAAACAACAATCTCAATCCGTTTCGAGTCTGTTTTTCTTTAATGCTCATCGATTGAGAATCAGATTGAACAGCATTTAAAATATGACCAAAAATAGGGGTTTGGAAAAAATCACTTTGTTGATCAGATATAAAATATCCAATGCATTTGTTTTGTTTAATAATTAAACGTTCCAAACCGAATTTAGAGGCCAACCATTTCAATCTTAATGTATTTAACAATTCAATCCCTTGTGGTGGTATTTCGCCAAAACGATCCTCCAAATTTTTCTCAAATTCTTTAAGTTTTTCCTCTTCTTTAATCTTACTAAGTTCGTTGTAGAGCGTTAGCCTTTCGCTAACAATATTGATGTATTCATCGGGAAATAAAATCTCAATATCTGTGTCGATTTGAACTTCTCTTACGTAGGTTTTTTCTTTGCCCGCTTCATCTGCTGGAAACAAGTCTTTAAATTCATTCTCCTTAAGTTCGTCAATGGCTTCTTCAAGTATTTTTTGATAAGTATCAAAGCCAATTTCATTAATAAAACCACTCTGTTCTCCCCCTAGGATATCTCCCGCCCCTCTTATTTCAAGGTCCTTCATCGCGATTTGAATTCCAGAACCCAATTCAGAAAACTGTTCAATTGCTTTCATTCTTTTTTGGGCATCTGTCGCCATTGCACTGAGCGGAGGGGTAATAAAATAACAGAAGGCTTTTTTATTACTTCTCCCAACTCTTCCCCGCATTTGATGCAGGTCACTCAATCCAAAACTTTGAGCATTATTGATAAATATCGTGTTGGCGTTAGGAACATCTAACCCATTTTCGATGATGGTCGTTGCAATTAATATGTCATATTTTCCTTCCATAAAACCCACCAAGGTTTTTTCCAATTTACTTCCGTCCATCTGTCCATGACCCACAGCAATTCTTGCATCGGGAATCAATCTCTGAACCAATCCCGCCACTTCCAGAATATTTTCTACTCGGTTGTGAATGAAGAATACTTGTCCACCTCTTTGCATTTCATAGATGACACCATCTCTTATCAAGGTCTCACTGAATCTAACAATCTCACTTTGAATGGGGTAGCGGTTGGGTGGAGGCGTAGCGATGACGGAGAGGTCTCTGGCCGCCATCAAACTAAATTGAAGCGTCCGCGGAATAGGGGTCGCCGTTAGTGTCAAGACATCAACATTTGTTTTTATGTCTCTTAGTTTTTCTTTAACAGCAACACCAAATTTTTGTTCTTCATCCACAATCAAAAGTCCTAAATCTTTAAATTTAACGGATTTATTGACCAACTGATGGGTCCCAATAATAATATCAATTTTACCCTCCTCCAGCTCACTGAGAATTCTTTTTCGATCCTTAGCCGAACGGAATCGATTGATGTAATCAACTTTAATAGGGAGCTCTTTTAGACGCTTTGAAAAAGTATTAAAATGTTGAAAGGCGAGGATTGTTGTCGGAACCAAAACGGCTACTTGCTTGCTGTCATCCGCTGCTTTAAATGCTGCCCGAATGGCAACCTCAGTTTTTCCAAATCCCACATCACCACAGATCAGTCGGTCCATGGGTCGTTCGCTTTCCATGTCGCTTTTCACATCAGCCGTTGATTTGCTTTGGTCGGGAGTGTCTTCAAACAGAAAAGAAGCTTCCAGTTCTAGCTGAAGATAACTGTCTGGAGGATAGGAATGTCCTATCTTTTTTCGACGTTTTGCATAGAGTTGAATTAAGTTGAAAGCAATTTCCTTAACCTTACTTTTTGTTTTTTGCTTTAAGACCTTCCAAGCTTTCGAACCTAGTTTAAAGAGTTTGGGGGCATGTCCATCTTTACCATTAAACTTTGCGATTTTATGCAAAGAATGAATACTCAAATACAGAATATCTCCTTCACCATAGATCAACTTAATGGCTTCTTGTTGCACTCCCTCAACATCAATTTTTTTAAGCCCTCCAAATTTACCGATACCATGATCGATATGAGTCACAAAGTCTCCAACATTAAGGTGGGTAAGTTCTTTAAGCGTTAAAGTTTCTTTCTTAGCAGCAGCTGATTTTAGGTTGTATTTGTGGTACCGCTCAAAAATTTGATGGTCCGTAAAACAGGCCAACTTAGCGTCTAAGTCCTCGAAACCAATATAAAGCGGACAAACCTCGGTTTTGTAATGCACCGTAATTTGCATCTCCTGAAAGATGTCGTTCAAGCGCTTGCGTTGCGCATCACTGGTGCAAAAAATCCAATTTGAATAGCCTTGCTCATGATTTTCATTTAAAATTTCAATCAAACGGTCAAACTGTTTGTTTATTGAAGGTTGAGGGCTTTGTTTGATTAATAAAGTATGGTTGGGTTTTAAATATTCTGAATTACTGAGAATAGTGATCCCCCTGTTTTTAAGCAATTCTGACATTGCAGCCTTTGGGGTAAATAGGGTTTCAGGTGGGAATTGAACTTCCGATTCAACTTTTTCAAATTCTTTTATGGATTTTTTAAACAATGATTCCATGCGGTCCAAACAAAGATCCACCTGATCAATAATCAATGAACTCTGCTTTGGCAAGGATTCGATTAAGGTTTTTCTTTTTTCAGTAAAGGAAATCAAAGAAGTATTGGGCAATAAATCTAATTTATCAAGAATCCCAATGGAGAGCTGTGTGTTAACATCAAAACTTCTCAAACTTTCTACCTCGTCCCCGAAAAACTCAATTCGATAGGGGTGTTGGTGAGAAAAAGAAAAAACATCAATAATCCCTCCTCTAACTGAAAATTCCCCAGGTTGGGTGACGAAGTTGACCCGATCAAAACCATATTCAAACAAGGTCTCGTTGATAAAATCTAAATTTAAAAGATCGCCTTTATTCACTTGAAGGGTTTTCTTTTTTAAAGTTTGTTGAGAAATTACTTTTTCAAAAATCGCATCAGGATAACTAATGATGAGTTGCGGTTTTTTTGAATTACTAATTTTTTTTAAAACTTCAGAACGCAACAAAACATTTGCATTATCCGTGGCCTCTGGATTATAAGCTTGACGATAACTGGCAGGAAAATAAAGCACTTCCGTAGGCTTCAAGAGCCCTTCCATGTCGTTTAAGTAATAGGCCGCTTGTTCAGAATTCTCAAGAATTAAAAGAGTAGTTTTTTTTAACTTTTTAAAAGCAGTCGCCAGACGAAAACTCAATCCTGATCCAACCAAACCTTTCACATAAGTGCATGTTTCACCAAGAAGTGCCTCTTCAAACGCTTCTTGATTTTTGCTTTTACTTAAAACACCAAACAGTTGTTCGATTGTATTTTTTTTTCAAAGATAAGTGCTTCTTTAACAATAAGAAAACCCAAAATAATTTCTTTGTTCAAGTAGATTTTATTTTTTTATTAATTTAGTACAACCTTAAACCTCAACTCAGTGAAATCTCCTCAACCTACGCTTCAAATGAACCTCGTTGTTTCTCATAGTGTCACAGTAAACGCGAGTCCCGAAAGCTTGTAGGAAGTGCTGACCGACCCCGAGAAAATAAAAATATATCTTTTTGGCACAGAAATAATTACCGATTGGAATGTGGGAAGCCCCATTTCGTTTCAGGGGAATTATGAGGGACAGACCTACCATGACAAAGGAAACGTTTTGGAGGTTGAAAAAAACAAAATCCTTAAGTATAATTATTGGAGTAGTTTTTCTGGATTAAAAGATCAACTAGAAAATTATGATGTAGTTACCTATAAACTGGAGCAGAATAACAATGGTCAGACGGTCTTTACATGGCAGCAGGAAGGGTTTGCTAATGAAGCTGGAAAGTGTCATTCGGAAAATGGTTTAAAAGCCATGCTTGATCAAATCAAAAAGATAGCAGAGGTTTAATTTTAATTTATTTCTTTAATTTTTTGAGATGTTTTAAAAAAAGACATCCGTTGATAACTCCTAGAAAAATCTTTCGGAGAAGCCTGTTTTTAAAACTATATTAGTATCTCTAAAATACTTTATGTTTTTAATTTTTGATACTGAAACCACTGGTTTACCTAAAAACTGGAAAGCTCCTTTAACTGATGGTGAAAATTGGCCACGCTGTATTCAAATCGCCTGGCAATTGCATGACGGAGACGGTAACTGTATTTCTCATGAGGACTATCTGATTTATCCAGAGGGTTATACGATTCCTTATGATGCTGAAAAAATTCATGGAATTTCTACTGTTTTGGCAGCTGAAGAAGGATTGAAACTTAATACTGTTTTAGAGAAATTTCAAGTAGCACTTTCAAAATGTGAATTTGTAGGAGGACATAATGTCAAGTTTGACCTCAATATTATGGGGGCTGAGTTTTACAGACAAACTGGGAAAAACTCTCTCGAAGATTTTCAAATAATTGATACTTGTACGGAGCAAACTGCGACTTTGTGTAAGTTGAAAGGAGGAAGAGGAGGTAAGTTTAAATTACCTACACTTAGCGAATTGCACGCACATCTTTTTGAAAAAGGATTTGATGAAGCCCATAATGCGACTGCTGATGTTGAAGCAACTGCACGTTGCTTTTTTGAATTGTTTCGTGAGGGTTACGTTCAACCCAAGGCGTTGAGTGAAAGAGTTGACGTTTTAGAGAACTTTAAAGAAGTTTTAACCGAGCCTGTAAAAGGCATTGGACTTCGTCATGTGAATCTTAAAGAAGCTTCAGCTCTATTGGCAAAAGAAGCTGAAATGAAGGAAGAAGTTCCACCTCAGCCAGCGGTAGACTTGGGTGTTTTAGAAGAAGTCCCTTTTGTGCATTTGCATACCCATTCACAGTTCTCCATTTTACAATCTACCTCGAGAATTACAGATCTTGTCAAAGCTGCTGCGGCCGATAATATGCCCGCTTTAGCATTGACCGATCATGCCAATATGATGGGTGCTTTTCATTTCATCAAGGCCATTAAAAAACACAACGCTGAGTTAGAGGAAGGGAAAGATAAATTGAAACCCATTTTGGGATGCGAGTTTTTTGTTTGCGAAAATCATCGAGATAAATCCAGAAGGGATGATGGCTATCAAATGGTGCTAATTGCCAAAAACAAAAATGGCTATCAGAATATTTCTAAAATGAGTTCCATCGCTTACACCGATGGTTTTTATTATGTTCCAAGGATTGACAAAGCGATCGTAGAAAAATATAAATCTGATCTGATTGTTTTGACAGGAAATTTATATGGTGAAATAGCCTCTAAAATTCTGAATGTAGGCGACCGTCAGGCAGAAGAGGCCCTTGTGTGGTGGCAGCAACAGTTTGGAGAAGATTTATACGTCGAACTGATGCGTCACAATCAGGAGGATGAAAAGCGAGCCAATAAGGTGCTTTTGGAGTTGTCTAAAAAGCACAACATAAAGATAATCGCAACAAACAATTCCTATTATACAACAAAAGAAGAAGCCAATGCGCATGATATTTTATTGTGCGTAAAAGAAGGAGAAAAGCAAGCCACTCCCATCGGAAGAGGTAGGGGCTATCGATTCGGACTTCCCAATCAAGAATATTATTTTAAGTCGCAACAAGAGATGAAATCTCTTTTTTCAGATTTACCTCAGGCGATTGTCAATGTTGAAGAGGTGATTAATAAAGTAGAATCTTATGAATTGGCTCGGGAAGTATTGCTCCCAAAATTTGAGATCCCCCCCGAATTTGATACCGCCCACTCGCTTGATCCCATTAAAATTGAAAATGATTATTTGGGTCATCTAACGCAAATTGGAGCTAAAGAACGTTACAAAATTATTACCCCAGAGATTCAAGAGAGAATTGATTTTGAGTTAAAGGTTATTGCAAACACGGGTTACCCAGGATATTTCTTAATTGTTCAGGATTTGATTGCCGCCGCAAGGGCAATGGATGTTTCCGTTGGTCCGGGCCGAGGGTCAGCTGCAGGTTCGGTGGTTGCCTATTGTTTAAAAATAACCAATTTGGATCCCATTGCTTACGATTTGCTTTTTGAGCGTTTCTTAAATCCAGATCGTGTGAGTATGCCCGATATTGATATTGATTTTGATGACGAAGGTCGAGGTCGCGTAATGGATTATGTTATTGAAAAATACGGTTCGAATCAGGTTGCACAAATCATTACTTATGGAACGATGGCTGCCAAATCCTCCATAAGAGATACGGCAAGGGTATTGGATCTTTCATTGGGAGATGCAGACCGTATTGCAAAACTGGTTCCCAACATCAAGTTGGCTGCAGTTTTTGGGCTTGATGATAGTGCGCTAAAAGAAAAGGTTAGGTCTGACGAGTTTGGTCAGGTAAAAGAACTTCAGGAAATTTTCAAAGGGGACGACCTTGCGGGACAAACCCTTCAACAGGCAAAAGTGCTGGAGGGGTCAATTAGAAACACTGGGACTCACGCTTGTGGAGTGATCATTACTCCAGATGATATCACCCAATTTGTTCCTATCGCAACAGCCAAAGACTCGGATCTTTATGTAACTCAGTTTGACAACTCTGTCGTTGAAGAAGCCGGTTTGTTGAAAATGGACTTCTTGGGTTTGAAGACTTTGACATTGATCAAGGACACGGTCAAGTTGGTTAAATATAAGCACAATATTGATCTAAATCCTGATGATTTTCCTTTAGACGACGAAGCGACATATGCGTTGTTTCAGAAAGGAGAAACAGTTGGGATTTTTCAATATGAATCAGTGGGAATGCAAAAGTATCTCAAGGATTTAAAACCTAATATTTTTGCTGATCTGATTGCTATGAATGCACTATATAGGCCAGGACCTTTGGAATACATCCCTAGTTTTGTAAACCGAAAAAATGGAGAGGAACCCATCACTTATGACCTTCCAGAAATGGAAGAGTATTTGAAAGAAACTTATGGGATTACAGTCTATCAAGAACAGGTGATGTTGTTGTCTCAAAAGTTGGCTGGCTTTAGTAAAGGTGATGCAGATTTACTGAGAAAGGCAATGGGAAAAAAGATTTTTGCCCTATTGGAAAAATTAAAACCTAAGTTTATTGAGGGTGGTGTGGCGAACAATCACCCACGAGAAGTTTTAGGGAAAATCTGGAAGGATTGGGAAGCCTTTGCTTCTTATGCCTTTAATAAATCACACTCTACGTGTTATGCTTGGATCGGTTATCAGACCGCTTATTTAAAAGCACATTACCCTGCCGAGTATATGGCAGCCGTTTTATCAAATAACATGAATGACATCAAGCAGGTAACCTTCTTTATGGAGGAATGCCGCAGAATGGGCTTAAACGTTTTAGGGCCCGATGTCAATGAGTCTTTCTATAAGTTTACGGTCAATAATGAGAATGCCATACGGTTTGGAATGGGGGCCATCAAAGGTGTAGGAAAAGGAGCGGTAGAAACCATTATTGAACACAGAAAAGATCAAAAATATAATTCGATTTTCGACCTTGTCAAGCGGATTGACCTGCGAGCAGCAAACAAAAAAGCATTTGAAAATTTAGCTTTAGCGGGCGGATTCGATTCTTTTTTTCCGACCCACCGTTCGCAATATTTTAATCCAGATGGTGAGGGGATTACTTTTTTAGAAAAAGTCATGCGATTTGGTTCAAAATATCAAGAATCAAAAAATTCATCACAGACCAATCTTTTTGGAAGTCAATCAGATGAAGTTTATCAAGAGCTGAAAATTCCTTACTGCGATCCATGGGAAAATTTAGAAAAATTAAAAAGAGAAAAAGAGGTCGTTGGAATTTATATTTCCGGTCATCCTCTGGATGATTATAAAAAGGAAATGGATTTATTCACCACCAATCGTTTGAGTGTCTTGAAGGACTTAAGACCTTTGATAAATAAAATACTCTTTTTTGGAGGGGTTATAAACAGTATTGATCATCTCGAATCAAAAAACAATAAAGGTTGGGGAAAGTTTGTATTGGAAGACTTTAAAAACCAATATGAGTTTAAGATTTTTGGTGAGGAGTACCTTAAATTTAAACACTTTATTGGGATGAATTTATTCATTCGACTTAAAATAAATGTTCGAGAGGGCTGGACAAACAGAGAAACAGGTAGGGTAGGAGAACCTAGGGTGAAGTTTTTGAATTTTGAAATGCTACAGGATGCGGTCAATAATAATTCAAAAAAGATAACCCTTCAACTTGATATTCGAACGCTGGAACCACCTGCAATTGAAAAGCTTAAAAAAGAGTTAAAAGGATTCCGTGGTGATAAACCTTTGTTTTTTGATGTTATTGATCCCGAAAAATCTGTGAAATTAACCCTCTCGAGCCGGAAGCAAAAGGTGAATATTTCCACTGAATTGTTAAATCACTTGGAAAGTAACTCTTGGCATTACAAACTCAACTGATAGGGATTTAGTTTTCTAATCCTTGCATAAGTAAATTTGATGCAGATTAAAAAAAACAATTTAAAATTGACTAATTTTGTATTAAATTAAAAATTGAATAAAATGGCACTAGAAATAACTGATGCAAATTTTGATGAGATCGTTTTGAAATCTGAACAACCCGTAATGGTGGATTTTTGGGCAGCCTGGTGTGGCCCTTGTCGTATGGTAGGTCCGATTATTGAGGACATCAGCAAGGATTATGATGGCAAAGCAGTTGTTGGAAAACTTGATGTAGATGCACACCAAGAATTTGCAGCAAAATATGGCGTTAGGAACATTCCTACTGTTTTAGTTTTCAAAGGAGGAGAGCTGGTTGGAAGACAAGTAGGAGTCGCTCCAAAGAAAGCTTATTCAGACGCACTCGATGCAGTATTATAGAAATTCGAATTTCTCCTTTTTTTGTTTGCTTTAAATTTGGCAATATCAAAATGGGGTGTATATTTGCACCCGCTAACAATAAGGTCTGGTAGTTCAGTTGGTTAGAATACCTGCCTGTCACGCAGGGGGTCGCGGGTTCGAGTCCCGTCCAGACCGCAAAATGGCTTTAAATACCCCACAACATGTGGGGCTTTTTTATTCCAGAATGCTAGCAGGTTTTAAACCGTTCGTCTTTCCAAAAAAACAAATCTATTTTGTCTTTGTTGAACAAGGTTTTTGTGAAGCGAAATCCATACTTTTACTATTTGACGACTTCAATAGACAAACAGTTTTCGAATCTTTGTTTGTTCTCTACTAAAAGAAACATTTTATCATCAGCGTCATTAAATTTACATCGTCTGATTTTGGTAAAAACAACTTCAGCCAAAACTTTAGATAGTGAGTTGTAATCCCACATCCATAAATGTTTAGAGTTTCCATACATATAGGTTAAAAGAGATTTAAGACCTTTTTTCCTTTCTTTTACCCCTAAACAATTGTCTTTCATTAACTTATTACAACAATCAGGATCTGATTTTTCTAAGCTTGACAAATATTCTTTACAAAGAAACTCCATGTCAGGCAAAACAATTCTGAAGACACCGCCGAGTTTTAAGATTTTATAAGAATTTTTTAGAGAAATAATTAGATCATCATAACTCAAATGTTCAAATACATGGGAACAATATAACCCATCACAACTATTTTCTTTTACTTTTAATCCGCTGACGATATCACCAAAAATAATTTTTTCAGGAAACCATACGTTCAATAATCCTTTGAGAATTCTGCCGATAATAAAAGTCTTTTGAATTTTCAACGTTGGTGATGAATCATAATTTATCCATCCCTTAGGGTTTGAGAATCCACACCCATATTGAATGTATGTTTTTTCATCAAGAAATAATTTCGGCTAAATATAATATTTTTAAATTTCTTATTAAAACCTTTTCTTGACGGTAAAATAGCTTGAAAAGCTCCAATTACATACCTTTTTTTCACTTTGATAACCGTCTTTCGTGAACTTGCTGTGACCATCAGGACTAGAACTAGACTTGTCTAAATTCAACGAATATTCTTTACTGAGAAACGCGATATCAGGCAAAGCCAGAGGGAAGACTCTGCGAGATTTTATAATTGTTAAAACAAAGGTTTTTTCAATCAATATGTCCGCAATTAAATTAATTAAATCCCTTAACATTCAATTATTTAACTTGTTTTAGTAACTTTGTATCAGTTTAATGATAAAAAATATTTGGATTAATTTATAATCCTTCATCATATAAAGACGTTGTGTGTTGTTAAAATTGGGAAACCAATAGTTTAGCAACTGATGAGAAGCTTTCCAGTATAACGGGGAGCTTTTTTTAGTTTATTAGACAGGAATAATCACTTCTAAAGCATGTTTTAGAGTAATGATCTTTAAGAAGTCGTCTTTCAGAGGTAAATGTTCTCCATCAATTTGTATGCAAATTTGTTTAGCGTTGTTTGGAGTAACTCTAAGTTCTTTAACACTAATCGAATTGAATTTTTCAAGCCTAATTCTTTTACAAAATATTACTTGAGAAGCAAACCGGAAGAGGGTTAACAAAGAAGGTTTTTCCATCCACACCATTTTTAATTTTCCGTCATCACTCTTAGCATCTTTGGTAATTGAAAAATTATATCCTTGTTGATTTGTGTTGGAAAGCATAAAAATAAAAGGTTCCATTTTTTTCTTCAGCCCCTCATATTCAACTAAAATTTCAGGGCGTTTAAAAACACTCAAAGCATTAATAAAAGCGACGAAATAGGCCCATAAACCATGAGATTTATTCTTTCCATATTGTTGAATAAAGCGCGCTTCAAAACCGATTCCCATGTTACAGAAAAAATAATTATCATTAACACTTCCTACATCAAAGGGCACTGTTTTACGGATTAAAATATTTTGCACTGCCTTGGCGTTGTTCAAAGAGATTTTTAAGTGTCTTGCCAAACCATTTCCCGAGCCTAAGGGAATAATTCCAAGAGGAATTGCACGATGAACCATGGCCTGTCCCACCTCATTAATTGTTCCATCTCCTCCACAAGCGACAATAACATCAGCTTTTTCATCGACTGCTTTTTTTGATAACTCGATCGCATGACCTTTGTAAAGAGACTTCCATAGAAAAAGGGTCACGGCCTCCTCTTTAAAAGTAGTTTTTATAAGAGATTCAAGCCGCTTTGATTTGCTTGGTGAAAGCGGTTTTATAATAAAATAAATCTTTTTCACTCTTCGCTTTTTATTGGATGCATTTTATTGTCTACAATACTGTTAAAGTAATTTTGAAGGAAAACTCCACACTTTTTTTCCAATTGATTCATCGAATCATTTCGTTCAGCAATCAGATTGTTTTGCATATTTTTATCCTTGCTGTCATAAAATCCAATTGCTTTCCCTCCATCATGAACACAGATGTATTTTTCGTCCATCATGAAATAACTCCCTCCACTAAAATAATTGATTACAAATGGACTTTGTTGTTCATCAGAAATCAAACTTCTCCCCCAACTCCTAAAGGGCTCTTCATAGCCGATAAGATCAGCAATGGTTGGAAAAACA
>Ga0302114_10000753_pt1 | contig 22192 bp, 20 predicted proteins | sample AG5_Surface_MG_FD_203107 | JGI IMG/M metagenome (GOLD analysis project Ga0302114, IMG submission 203107) | Marine microbial communities from Western Arctic Ocean, Canada - AG5_Surface | ecosystem: Environmental > Aquatic > Marine > Oceanic | place: Canada: Western Arctic Ocean | collected...
TGGCAAAAAAGATAAGAAAGCATTAAAAGACGCTAATAGGCTTCTCATGTCTGTTAATAATCTAGAAGACTCATTTGAATCTCTATCTGATTCAGAACTAAAAAATAAAACTGCAGAATTTAAATCCAGATTTAAGAATGGAGAAGATTTAATAAGTTTATTACCAGAAGCCTTTGCTGCAGTAAGAGAATCGAGTAAAAGAACAATTAAGTTAAGGCATTACGATTGTCAAATTTTGGGTGGCGTAATTTTAAATGAAGGAAAAATTGCTGAAATGGCTACTGGAGAAGGAAAAACATTAGTTGCCACCCTTCCCTGTTATCTTCGTTCGCTAACTGAGAAAAGCTCTTTGGTAATTACAGCAAATGAGTATCTAGCAGAAAGAGATGCAAGGTGGATGCAACCAATATATGAGTTACTTGGTTTGACAGTAGGTTTTGTAATATCTAGCTTGGATCCTGTAAGTAGGAAAGAAGCTTACTCTAAAGATGTGGTCTATGTAACCAATAATGAAGTAGGTTTTGATTACTTAAGAGATAACATGGTTCTTAGAAAAGAAGACAGGACTATGCGCGATCCTTATTTTGCTGTGGTTGATGAAGTTGATTCAATACTTATCGACGAAGCTAGAACGCCCTTAATTATTAGCGGTGTTGCGGAAGATAATTCTAAATTGTACAGAAAGCTAAAATCCGTAGCTCCAAAACTGAGTGAGGAAATTTTAGATCCTGAAACTGGAGATGTCGAACAACCGGGAGATTTTCAAATTGATTTAGCGTCAAGGTCAATAGACCTAACTAATTCTGGACATGAAAAAGTTGAAAATGCATTTAGAGCTGAAGGCCTAATTTCAGTTGATGATACTTTGTATGCAACAGAGAATTTAAAACTTTTAGATATGTTGCTATCAATTCTTAGAGCAAATCTTCTGTTTCAAAAAAATGCTGACTATCTAGTAAATGAAAGAAAAATAGTTTTAATTGATACTAATACAGGAAGAGCAATGCCTGGAAGAAGATTATCCGGAGGAGTTCATCAGGCTTTAGAAATGAAAGAAGGTCTAGACATTCAAGTTGAAAGCCAAACATTAGCATCAACTACGTTTCAAAACTTTTTTAGAATGTTTGAGGTTCTTGCGGGAATGACTGGAACAGCAAAAACAGAAGCTGAAGAATTTGAAGAAATTTATGCATTGGATACTGTATCTATTCCTACTAATCTTCCGATGATTAGGGATGATGGAGAAGACAAGATATTCCTTTCCGTAGAAGAAAAATATGATGCTGTTGTAGGAAATATTGAAGATTTTCACTCCAAGGGAAATCCTATTTTAGTTGGAACCATATCTGTTGAGACTTCTGAGTTAATTTCTAACAAACTCAATGAAAAGGGAATTGACCATAGAGTCTTAAATGCAAAGCAAAATGAACAAGAAGCTGAAATTATTGCTCAAGCCGGAAGAGCTGGCTCTGTAACAATAGCTACAAATATGGCCGGTAGAGGAACAGACATCGTTTTAGGTGGACTTCCTGAATCTAAAGAAAATAAGGAAAAAGTTTTATCTCTTGGCGGACTTCACGTCATTGGCACAGAAAGACATGAGTCTAGAAGAATAGACAACCAGCTTAGAGGACGTTGTGCGAGACAAGGAGATCCTGGCTCTACTCAATTTTTTGTTTCCTTAGAAGATCCGCTCATGCAGATATTTGCTCCCGATAGAATGAAGAATCTCATGAAATCTATTGGTGGCATGCAGCCAGGAGAAGCTATAGAGCATAGAATGCTTACAAATGCATTGGAAAGAGCTCAGAGAAGAGTAGAAGGAAGAAACTTTGACGTAAGAAAAAGAATCTTAGAATTTGATGATGTTCTTAATGAACAAAGACAAGTTATCTATGAGCAAAGAAAAGAGATTCTTTATGATGAAAATATATCTGATCTTGTGAGAACTATGAGAGCTGACGTCTTGTCTAAGCAATTTGATAAATACATTCCAGAGTTTGAAATTGAAGCTAATTGGCAAGTAGAGGAATTAAGAAATATATTTCAAAATGACTACGACTTGGAAATAGATATTAAAAATATCTTAGAAAAGTTTGAGCTTGATCTTCCAGATAGTATCAATGAAATAATCCAAAGTGCAGAAGCTGCGTATAAAGAAAAGATTGGAAATGATATTGAAGTTTATAAAGAAGTTGAAAAACAAATAGTTTTGCAGGTTATTGATCAATCTTGGAAAAATCATATTAATTCTTTAGAGTACCTGCGACAAAATATAGGTTTCAGAAGTTATGCTGGAAAAGATCCAAGATTGGAATACAAAAGAGAGTCTTTTGAAATGTTCCAAGAGCTTCTAGAGAGCATTAAAGAAGACTCGATTAGATATCTTTGTAAGGTAAGAGTCACAGCTGATGAAGGCGCTCAGATATCTAACCCATCTGCACAGAAGATTGTTACTAATCATGCTGATGCTCCGTCGGCTTTTGAAATTAATGAAAAAAAGGAAGTTCCAAAGAACAAACTTGATGACGAAGGTCTTGAGGGAAATAGAAAATTAAGAAGAATGCAGGCGAAAGCAAATAGGAAGAAAAGATAATGATAAAAGAAATAAATATTGGCTGCGCATCAACCAAAACAAAATATGGAAAACGTTTAGATACAACTATTGTTGAGTTAAATCCGAGCGCAAAATTATCAGGACTTTTTACATCAAATAAATTTAAATCTGCTCCAGTTCAAGTTTGCCTAAACCAAATTAAAACAAAAATGAAAGGGAAGAAAATGTTAATAATTAATGCTGGTAATGCCAATGCGGCTACCGGTAAAGCAGGTATTAGAGATACAAACAAACTAATTAAGAATATTTCTGCTCTTTCAGGGCTCCCGTCTAATCAAATTCTTCCTTTCTCAACTGGTGTTGTAGGTGAGCTTTTAGATATGAAGTCATTAACTCCAGCATTTTCAGAATGTTTTAAAAATTTAAAGAAGAACTCTTGGGATGATTTTGCAACCGCAATCATGACCACTGATACGAAAAATAAATTAGTTAAACTAACAGGAAAAGTTGGGTCAAAAAAGTATCAAATAATTGGCATAGCAAAAGGCGTTGGTATGATCGAACCCAATATGGCGACAACCTTAAGTTATGTCTTTACTGACTTAAAATTGCCTGAAAACATTTTAAAAAAATTACATAAAAAAATATGCGACCACACTTTCAATGCTATATCCATAGATGGAGATCAATCACCTAGCGATTCTAGTATTTTAGTTGCCACTGGCTCTAATGACATAAATATAAAAAATAATTTAGCGAGAATAGAAAGAGATCTTTTTTCTATTTTTAGCAAGTTATCAGAAAAACTAGTTTTAGATGGTGAAGGCTCAACGAAGCTTCTCAGAGTCAAAGTGAAAGGCCTCTCCTCTGAAGATGCGTGCAAAGCTATAGCTTTAAAGATTGCTAATTCTCCATTAGTAAAAACAGCAGCTTATGGCCAAGATCCAAATTGGGGCAGAATAATAGCTGCTGCTGGAAATACTGAGCTTGATGAGTTTGATATGAATAAATTATCCTTAAAAATTGGCAAATATCCTGTTTTAGTTAATGGGAACTTATCAAAAAAATATAAGGAATCTCAAGGTCAAAAAGAATTTAAAAAAAGAAGTATCAATCTAGAAGTCTCTTTAGGTAAAACTAAAAATTCTTTTACGGTAATTGGATCTGATTTAACCCCTGAATATATTTCAATAAATAGTGACTACAGAACTTAATTTTATCGGTATCACCCCTTTTGAACCATCAGATAGTTTTTTAAAAAAATTAGAAAATTTCTTTAATGAGCAAGGTAGAGCATTAATAGTTAGAGTTGCTGAAGAGTATTTTTCCGAAGAATTTAAAGAAGATATATTATCGATTTCAAAAAAAAATCAATCGACTATTATTTTTAATTCTAAAAATATTATTCAGAATAATTTAAATATTCATTTAACAGCTAAAGATTTAATGAGCTGCAAAGAAAAGCCAAATAAAGGCTTCCTGTTAGGAGCTTCTTGTCATGATTTAAGTGAAGTTGAAAAAGCTAACGCACTAGAATGTGATTACATTTTAATTTCTCCAGTTCTGATGGAAAAATATGGTGACAGGGAAATTGGTTGGAAGGGATTTGAGATGATGGCGACTTTGTTTAATGGTCCAAGTTATGCTTTAGGTGGAATGCAGTTGAGTGATAGGGAAATTGCTGTCAGACATTATGGAAAAGGCATCGCTGGAATTAGATGCTTCTTTGGGAGTGAAGTTTAATCTTCAGAATTCATATCGAGCGGCTCTGAAATTTTGTTAGTTTCTGATAACCAATCTGCTAAATCTAAAGATTTACATCTTGCTGAGCAAAATGGTTGAAACTTTTTAAAATTTTCTGCGTTAACGGTTTTTTTACAATTCAAACACCTCATAACTATTTTGCGTAAATTAAGTAACTATTATGAAGAGCTTTAATTTTTTCTTCTAAATCAGCTAGAGAACCTTCATTAGAGATCACATCATCTGCCAATTCTATTTTTTCTTGTCTGCTTAATTGCGATTTAATAATGCTTTTAACCTGCTCTGAAGGCACCTTGTCTCTCTTGGAGGTTCTTTGAATTTGTATATCTTCAGAAACATCTACCAATAAGGTTCGATCACAAATTTGATACTGACCGGTCTCAAAAAGAAGAGGTGAGACTAGAATTTTGTATAAAGATTTAGATTCCGCAAGTTCATCTTTAATAATTTTTAAGATTTGTGGATGAAGCAATTTTTCAAGCCAAACTTTTTGTTTCTTTTCCTTGAATATAATTTCTCTTAATTTAGCCCTATTTAAATTACCATCTTGCAGTAAAATATTTTTACCAAATTTTTCTTTGATTTTTTTTAATGACGGGGAACCTTTCAAAACAGCTTTTCTTGAGGCTAAATCTGCGTCAATTATATCCACATCTAATTTTGAGAAAATATTTGTAACAGCTGTTTTACCAGATCCAATACCGCCTGTTACACCTAAAATTAACATTCAATAATAATAGCAAAAACTCGTTCGAACTATCAGATATAAAAGATTTAAAAAAGAGCTGGCTGTTATCCAGCTCTTTTCATAGAATTTTATTAGATATCGAATCTATCAAGATTCATAACTTTATTCCAAGCAGAAATAAAGTCTGCAGAAAACTTTTCTTTTGCATCAGCACTTGCGTAGACTTCTGCTATCGCGCGAAGCTGAGAGTTTGATCCAAAAACAAGATCAGCTCTTGTAGCCATTCTCTTTTTTTCACCTGTAACTCTGTCAATCGCTTCATAAGAGTTACCTGTTCCATTTGGCTTCCAAGCTACTGACATATCTAATAAAGTGTTGAAATAATCACTTGATAGTTCATCTGGATTTTCAGTGAAAATACCGTATCCACTAGAGCTAATTCCTAAAGATCTCATACCACCCAAAAGGACTGTCATTTCAGGAGCAGTCAACCCAAGTAATTGAGCTTTATCTAAAAGCATTTCTTCAGGGGTTATGTTTATCCCATCTCTATGATAATTTTTAAAAGCGTCAGAAGCTGGTTCGAGAGCAGCAAATGAGTCTACATCAGTTTGTTCTTGAGATGCGTCACCTCTTCCAGGAATGAACTCTACTTTTTGCCCAGAAGCCTTTTCTATTGCTGCGTTACCAGCTAGAACTATCACATCAGCCATTGATGCACCAGTTTCACTCGATATAGTTTTATAAATACTCAAAACTTTCTGAAGTTGTTCTGGATTATTAGCTTCCCAATCCTTTTGAGGTGCAAGTCGAATTCTAGCTCCATTAGCTCCACCTCTCATATCAGAACCTCTATAGGTTGAGGCGCTTGACCAAGCCGTTTCAACCATCTCTTGAATAGATAATCCAGATTCCATAATTTTTGTTTTGACTGAATCAACGTCATAATCTGAATTTCCAACTGGTACTGGATCTTGCCAAATTAACTCTTCGGCAGGAACTTCAGGGCCAACATATCTTGTTTTAGGACCCATATCTCTGTGAAGAAGTTTGAACCAAGCTCTAGCAAAAGCATCTGCAAGCTCTTCAGGGTTTTCATGAAACCTTTTCGATATTTCTCTGTAGCTAGGATCTTCTTTAAGTGCTATGTCAGCAGTAGTCATCATAGTAGGAACTTTCAAGGCTGCGTCTTGTGCATCTGGAGCTTTGTCTTCGTCTTTTTGATCAACGGCATGCCATATGTGAGCTCCGGCAGGACTTTTCGTCAACTCCCACTCATATCCGAATAAAAGATCAAAATATCCATTGTCCCATTGTGTTGGATTTGCTGTCCATGCACCTTCAATTCCGCTTGTGATAGTTTCACTACCTACGCCCGATTTGAAACTACTCGTCCATCCGAAACCCATTTCTTCTAACTGCGCTCCTTCTGGTTCAGCTCCAACGTGATCTTCAGCTCCAGCTCCGTGAGCTTTACCAAAAGTATGTCCTCCAGCTACCAAGGCAACTGTCTCTTCATCGTTCATCGCCATTCGTCCAAATGTCTCTCTTATGTCATGAGCACTCGCAAGGGGATCTGGATTTCCATCCGGTCCTTGAGGATTGACATATATCAATCCCATTTGCACCGCTCCAAGAGGATTAGCTAAATCTCTTTCACCTGAATATCTTTCATTGGTTAACCATTCTTTCTCCGCACCCCAATCTATGTCTTCTTCTGGAGCCCAGATATCAGGTCTTCCTCCACTAAATCCAAAAGTCTTTCCACCCATAGATTCAATGGCAACATTTCCTGCTAAAATCAATAAATCAGCCCAACTAATTTGTTTTCCATATTTCTGTTTTACGGGCCATAACAACCTTCTGGCTTTATCTAAATTTCCGTTATCAGGCCAGCTGTTTAAAGGAGCAAAACGTTGTGCTCCGGTTCCGCCACCGCCTCTTCCATCAGTACTTCTATATGTTCCTGCTGCATGCCAAGTCATTCGAATGAAGAAAGGACCATAATGACCGTAATCTGCTGGCCACCATTCTTGAGAGTCCGTCATCAAATCATTGAGATCTTTTTTAAGAGCGTCATAGTCTATTTTTTCAAACTCTTCTACATAATTAAAATCTGGATCCATCGGATCAGACTTTTGATCGTGTTGATGAAGAATGCTGAGATTTAGCTGGTTAGGCCACCAATCTTTATTAGTAGTTCCGCTAGCATTATTAGTGGTAATGGAACCATGCATTACCGGACATTTACCTTCTGTTTCGTTAGACATCTATTTAACCCCTAAATTAAACTGTTATTAATAAAAAAATTTAAACAGAATTTTAACATTAAAGAAAGCTCTAAAAAGATGCATGAAATAAAGTTATAAGAAGAAAAAAATTAATTATATGGATAAAGTTCTATTCTTTTTATTCGTTGTCCATTTCAGTCCAAACTTCTTCTAAAATATTGCTTGAACTCACAGCATTAGGCCATCCTGCGTAATGAGCTAAGTGAAATATTATTTCTTCTAATTTATCTCTGCTAATTCCTAAATTTCTTGCTCCTCTAAAATGAAGTCTAAGTTCATTTTCTCTATTTAAAGCTATTAAGCCGGCTAAAGTGATCATGCTTCTTTCTTGCATTTCTAATCCTGGTCTAGTCCAAACTTTACCAAATAACATTTCAATAGTATGTGATCTAAGATCATCAGATATTGCCGATCCAGCTTTTTGTAAAAAGTTTAGTTTCCCCACCACTTCCATTCCTGCTTTTAAATCATTTTTATTGCTTTCGTAAGACATTTTTTACTCCATTTTGTAAATTAATAAAATGTTTTTTATAGTCTATAACAATTTTTTAAAAATTTATTTCGGGTAAATTAATTAAAGGCTGAATTAAACATAGTCTTTGTTAAACTGCGCTTTTTATAAACTAATTAATGCTTACTTTTACTAACGTCACTCTTCGCAGAAGCTCAAAAATATTATTTGAGGATGTTTCTTTTACCATCCATAAGGATCAGAAAGTTGGATTAGTTGGAGCTAATGGCGCCGGAAAAACAAGCCTTTTTAAATTAATTTTAAATGAATTAGAGTCTGACCAAGGTGGTGTTGAAAAACCTGAAAATTTAAGGATTTCTCACCTTGCTCAAGAAGTAGCCGGTACTGATGAGATTGCTATTGATTATGTGCTAGGTGGGGATGTTGAATTAGAAAAAATTCAAAAAAAAATAAAGGAAGCAGAAACAAACCAAGAATTTGAAAAAGTAGGAAACTTATACTCTGAATTCGATGCAATGGATGGTTATTCTTCTAAAGCTAGAGCTGAGCAATTGATGGTTGGATTAGGTTTTAAAGAAGAAGAATTTAATAAGTCACTCAAGGATTTTTCAGGTGGTTGGCGAGTTCGATTAAATTTAGCTAGAACTCTGATGAAGCCCTCAGATATTTTGCTTCTCGATGAGCCCACTAATCATTTAGACTTAGATGCAATTCTATGGCTTTCTAATTGGATAAAATCATATCAAGGAGCGATACTTCTAATTTCGCATGATAGGGAATTTTTAGATGATTGCGTTAACAATATTGCTTATTTGTATGCCAAATCAATAGATTTATTTACTGGAAATTATTCTGCATTTGAAATTCGCAAAGCGGCTCGATTAGCCGAACAAGAAGCTAACTACAACAAGCAGCAAAGAGAAATTGCTCATATGCAAAGTTTTGTTAGGCGGTTCAAAGCTAAAGCCACTAAGGCTAAGCAAGCTCAAAGTCGAGTTAAGGCATTAGAGAGAATGGAAATCATTGCTCAGGCTCATGTTGATTCCCCTTTTAGTTTTTCTATAAAATCGGATGAGAAAATATCTAACCCCCTTCTGGTTTTAGAAAATGCCGGCCTAGGATATGAATCAGTCATTTTAAAAAATATAAATCTCAGCCTTCATCCTGGAGATAGATTTGGTCTTCTGGGACATAATGGCGCTGGAAAATCCACACTTATTAAAAGTCTTATAGGCGAATTAAAACTTATTCAAGGTGAAAAGAAATCTGGAACTCATTTAAAAATGGGTTATTTTTCACAGCATCAAGTAGATGATTTAGATATCAATTTATCTGCATTCGAACATATAAAAAAATTAGACTCAACTAAGTCAGAAACAGAAATTAGATCTTTCTTGGGTGGTTTTGATTTCAAGAATGACAAAGTAAAGCAGCCCATAAATATCTTTTCTGGTGGCGAAAAGGCTAGATTGGCACTTGCTAAAATAGCTTACCTAAAGCCAAATCTTTTGTTACTTGACGAGCCTACTAATCACTTAGATATTGATATGCGCCACGCCTTAACCATTGCTCTGCAATCTTTTGAAGGAGCAATTCTGTTAATTTCTCATGATCGTCACTTACTAGCTAATAGTGTTGATAATTTTTATTTGCTTCACGATGGAAAATTAAATGAATTTCAGGGTGATTTAGAAGATTATCGAAATCAAATATTAAAAGTTGGAGGCGAAAAAAAATCTAAACAAAAAATTACTCCTAAATCAGAATCAGATAAAGAGATTTCCAAGTCATTAAAACTAGATTTACAACAAAATGAAAAAAGGTCTAAAAGATTGATAAAAAAATTATTAGAAACCGAGGAATTACTCAGCCTGCCAGATGCATTTAACAGCAAAGAAAATGATTTTCACGATTTATTGAGATCTCAAGTTGAGTTAAAAGCCGAAATTCAACAAACTGAAGATGAATGGCTTGATCTCACTGATCAAATAGAAAATAAAAAATAGAAATCTGTATAAAAATATCAGGTCTTCCCAGAAATAAAATAATAGTCACTTCAGTAGTTCTGATGGATACCCATAGCTAGCGTATTAATTGCTCTTTAGAAATTCTAATAGGGGGGAAATCTAGACAGCACAAAAGATATAATACTAATCCCTAAACCATTTATAAGGATCTTTTCCGGCAATACTAAAATATATGAACATATTAACCATATGAACTATCAGCAAAGTTAATGATAAGCCTAGTGCCCATATAATCTCTCTATAGTGAAGATGGGCATCTATAAAGAATAAAACCCCTGCAGCAGTTAAAGTCCATATGATCATTAGTAGAAATGCTTTAAAGTTTTTCATTTTTTATCCTTATTGTTGTTTAAATTAATTTCTACTTCGATATCAGATCTAAGCTCTGATTGACAAGCAAGAACATAACCGTCATTAATTTCATCTGTACTTAACACATATCCAAAATCAATTTGCGGCTTTATATCACCTGATAAGACTTTACATTTGCATGTTCCGCAACTACCAACCTTGCATTTATGCGGCCAATCAATTCCAGAATTTAAAGCTGAATTTAATAAAGTTTTGCCTTTATTAATAATTAAAACTTTATGCTCTGTTTTTGGGTTAATTAATGCTTGTCTATCTTTTTGCTTATTAAATAAACTAAACATATTAATTAACTTAGAATGCCTAATGATTTAAATTTATTAGAAATTTCAGATTCATCATGAGTTGCATGATTTTTATCCCAATCTTCTAAAAGATGTTTAACATAACTTCTAAATAAAGAAGGTATTAAAGTCAGCACAAATAATGAAAAATAGCCTATTCCATAATTAGGCGCTCCTACATCATCAAGCTCCCAGAAGTATGTCTCTCCTCTTACATGATGATCGCCCTGTCTTCCTATTTCTATAAAAAACCAACTTGTAAAGACATTATCATTATCCCAAGAATGTCTATGCTCTACAGGGTTACCTGACTTTCTAATTAAACCGTAATGACCCATAAAATTTAATGCTTCAAGCAAAAAGTTTGAAATACTCCAAACGCCAATCAATGCCACTAAACCCAAGACCCCTCCTGACCATATAAATAGAAAAATTGAAGGTAGGCTGTATAGATAACCAATAATCCATTTATTGTGAAAACTTAAAACTGATTTACCTTGCTTAGTTAATTTTGTTTTTTCAAGATCATAGGAATATTTAGATTGTCCGGCATGTGAAAGCCATGCATGAGCATAAACATTCCTTCCTCGTGGAGCAGTTGCAGGATCATCTTGATGCCCTAAATCTAAATGGTGGTTATATACATGGGCATATGTAAAATGAGAAGCGCCACTTAATGCCATGATTAATCTTGAAACAAAAAAACCTTCCTTTTTGTTATGTGATAACTCGTGTCCATAAATTATTCCTAATCCAGCCCATAAACCTGTTGAAAGTGTTGCTCCAATTAAGTTAAAAAAACTTATACCAGATTCAAAGCCAAGGCCTAGAAATATTGATTTTTCTATTAGAAACCCTGAGGTGTATTGATACAGTCTTGCTGCAAGTGCAACCTGAAGAAGAATGAATACAGGCAACATAATATACATAACCACATATTGGAATTCTTTTATACCAAATGAATTTCCATTAATATCTTTTTCAGCTCTAAGATGAATATTCCTAGTTAAAGTATCTATGAGTGTAAAAATACCAAATAATATTACACCTATCCAAGAAAATACACCGCCTTGAAAGATTCCAAAAATTGTTACCAGGGATGAAAAGGGCACAATTAAATAACGCGCGTTCACAAAAAGTTTCATAAAAACTCCTATGTTAAAAATTAAATCCCTGGGTGAAAATGTTTTCTCCGTTTTAGCTCATTATTTTGAATCGCGGCAATAGGACCAAATTACGATTCGAAAACTTTACTTGTATAATATGAAAAAAACAACAACTAATTTTCTTAATTTTTTTTTGAAAAAAAATGGTGGAGCTATTGGTTCAAAACTGGAACCTTTTAGTTCCTTATTTTAAGCAGCTTAAATACATAAACTAACAAGGAATATATTTTCATTTTTATCTTGTAAATTTAAAAAATAACTATATTAATGCCACATGAAAAATAACAATTATGTAGGATGGGAAGAATGGGTTAGTTTACCTGAACTTAATCTCCCCGCTCTCCTTGCTAAAACAGATACAGGTGCTGAAACTTCAGCCCTACATGCATTCAATATCCAGACATTCGGTAAAAATAATGAAATGGTGAGATTTGGTATTAACCCTATTGATACTGATGAAAGATTTTCTGTATTTTGTTCTTCAAAGATTTTAGATCAAAGAAATGTTACATCATCAAATGGAATTTCAGAAATGAGGTATGTTATTGAAACTGAAATGACAATAGGTAATGTCAGGAAAAAAATTCCCATCACATTAACTAATAGAGAGAATATGAAATATAAAATGATTATTGGTAGAAGCGCCTTAGAGGGTTTTCAAATTTCAGCTGAAAAAAGTTTTTTACAGAATACCCTCAATTATGATCTATATAAAAAAGCAAAAAAAAATGGATACAGAAGATCTCTTAGAATTGGGATACTTAGCCTTGAACCAAATAATTACTCAAATAAAAAAATAATTAAAGCTGCAGAAAATAATGGTCATTATTGCGAAATTTTAAACACAAAAAGATGCTACTTAAATATAGAATCTGAAAATCCAGAAGTTCATTATGATGGTAAAGTTCTTCCTCACTACGACGTGATAATTCCAAGAATTGGGCCTTCTATTACAAAATATGGAATGGCAGTTGTTAGGCAATTTGAAGCGATGGGTACTTATTGTTTGAACTCTTCTACATCAATTGGAACTTCAAGGGATAAACTAGCTGCTCACCAAGCACTTGCTATTAATAGAATTCCAATGCCTGATACAGCATTTGCTAATTCCCCTCGCGATACTGAAAACATAATTGATCTTACGACTGGTGCACCATTAGTTGTTAAGCTGCTAGAGAGCTCACAAGGAAAAGGTGTTGTATTAGCAGAAACAAAAAAAGCAGCATCCAGTGTTATAAGCGCTTTTCAAAAACTAAATGCTCCTTTTATTGTTCAAGAATTCATTAAAGATGCTAATGGATCTGATCTTAGGCTATTTGTAATTGGTGGGAAGGTTGTAGCAAGTATGATGAGATCTGCTTTAGATGATGATTTTCGCTCTAACCTTCATGCTGGAGGAAAAGCTACTAAAGTTAAAATTACTCAACAAGAAAGAAAGATTGCTAAACAAGCTACTAAGGCTATGGGCCTAAATATTGCTGGAGTAGATATACTCCGATCTTCAGAAGGTCCTAAGGTATTAGAGGTAAATAGCTCTCCTGGACTTCAAGGTATTGAAAATACAAATAATATTAATGTTGCTTCACTGATTATAGATTATATAGAAAAGAAACTAGGTCTTTCAAAGTTTGCAAAATTATAAGATGGTGGAGCTACGCGGGATCGAACCGCGGACCTCCTGAATGCAAATCAGGCGCTCTCCCAGCTGAGCTATAGCCCCAAGGCGAAAGATTATATCTTATCGAAATAGTTTTGGTTAGAAAATTTTAAAATCTAACTTTTTACTCCAGGAGGTCTAGAACCCTCAATGCCTTCTTTTATTTTGGCAACTATATCTTTTTGATAAACATCTTTTGTATTTTTGTAAAAGGGATGTCCTAAAGTTGCAAGATCTTCTGCTTTCTCTATTGCTTTATCCATCAGTTGATCAGATGGCACAATTTCATCAATGTATCCAGCTGCAACGGCTTCATGCATTGGGTAGACCTCAGCATGATAAATTGCTTTGTAAAAATGTTTTTTATCCAGTCTGTCTCTGACTATTTCCATAATTTGAACCGGGATATCCATATTATTCCTAACTTCATTCGCTTGGCATATGAATTTTCCTTCAATTCCTATTCGGTAATCACAACAACAAGTAACAAAAATACCCAATGCAACCGCATGGCCGGAAACGGCTGCCACTATTGGTCTAGGAAAAGAGTAAAGATCTAAAAGAGTGTTGAACCCCAATTTTGTCATTTTAATTGCAGCCTCGACATCACCGGATGCTAAAGTTTTTAAATCAAATCCTGCTGAAAAAAGACCCTCTCTTCCAGTAATAACTAACGAACCAGAATCTTTAGGGACATCTGCTAAGCATGCATTTAAGCTTTCTAGCATGTCAAATGAAAAGGCGTTGGCTTTCCCATCGTCTAATTTTATTATGGATACTTCTCCTTGTTTCGTAAGCGTTGCTAAATCTGACATTTTTTCTCCTTTATTTATATAAGATCACAAGCCTCAGGCGGCATCCAGTGGGAATCTCGTCCTTCCCATTTTATGCTGCAGCCTATTGGATTGGTGACAGGTGTTGATATTAAATCATTAGAAGTAAGCTCATCAAGAGCTAATTCTAAATTATTGACCTTAATCTTTGATGAATCTAGAGGCGAATCAACCCCTCTGCCAGTATAAACAAGCTTCCTTTCTTGATTAAAAATAAAAAAATGCGGAGTTTTTAAAGCCCCGTAGCTTAAAGCTGTTGTCTGATCTGGATCATGCAAATAATGCCATGGGAAATCGTGTTCTTTCATGCGGATTATCATATTTTCAAAGCTATCCTCTTCATATGTATTTTTACTGTTTGAGTTAATGGCAATAAATTGCACATCACGTTCTTTAAATTTATTAACGGTTTGCCTAGTCTCTTCATCAGAACCAATTACATAAGGACAGTGATTGCATGTAAAGAAAATTACAACGAATGACGATTTAAAACTTTCTGAACTATATTCTTTATGATCTGTTCCTAAAAGATTAAAAGGGATAGCTTTTTGGCCTAATTTGAGTGTGAATGACATAGTTTTATTGATTATATGATTAATTCTTATGGATTATTATTGTTTAATTAATCTCTAAATTGCAATAGACTGCATAAATGGAAACTACTATAGGGGCTGCAGACTCCTCAATTTTAATCACATTGGCAATCCCAATGTTTTTTTTATTGGTATTTTTAGAATTGATATATGGTTTAGCTACTGGTAAAAATAATTATCGATTGAATGATGCTTTTACTAGTATTAGTTTAGGACTTATCAGTAGATTTGTTCCCTTATTAGGAATTGGATTTCAAGGAGCGGCGTATGCTTATGTTGCTAACAAATATAACCTTACTCTTCTATCTTCATCATCGATATTTGTTTGGGTCTTTGCATTCTTTTTATACGATTTTTGTTACTACTGGATGCATAGATTGCATCATGAAGTAAAAGTATTTTGGGCCACTCATGTGGTTCACCATCATGGTGAAGAATTCAATATGTCGACGGCTATGCGTCAAACAAGTACAGGGTTTTTGTGGAAGTGGGTTTTTTACCTGCCAATATTTATGGTGGGCATTCCGCCAGAAGTATTTGTTGGAGTCGCGGGTGTAAACTTGGTTTATCAATTTTGGTGTCACACTGAACATATTCCTCAATTAGGCTGGTATGAAAAAATATTCGTATCTCCTTCCAATCATAGAGTTCATCATGCACAGAATAAAGATTACGTAGATGCTAACTATGGTGGTGTTTTTATATTATGGGATAGGTTTTTTGGAACCTATATTCCAGAATCAGAAGAACTTAAACCAATCTATGGAACCGCAAAGCCTTTGAAGAGCTGGAATCCTTTTAGAGCTAATTTTGATATTTTTTCTGAAATGATTTTTGATTCAACTAGGACGAAATCCTATAAAGATAAGGTTAAGGTTTGGTTTTCAAGTCCCAAATGGCGACCAGCTGATGTTGAAAAAGAATTTCCTATAATTAAAAATGATTTAGAAAATTTTGAACCATATGATCCTGAAATCTCAAATCAAGTCAAAATTTATGGCTGGACCCAATTACTTTTTTTACTTATAACCTTTGCATCGATAACGATGACTTTAGGTGCTCAAAATTATTTGGAAACATCAATTTTTGCTTGCGCTTTAGTAATTTCATGCACTATCGTCTTAATGGCTTTAGAAAAATTTGATCTAAAAGTTTTTCCCGAGTTTATTAAATCTTTTTTTGTAATAATATTTTTTGCTTGGAGTGGGCTAATAAATCCTGAATTACTAGTTTCAAAATTATTTATCGCCCAATCAGTAATTAATATTGTCTTGATGCTGATTCTTTCTACGTTTCCAGAAAAGTTTTTTACCTTAAATTTAAAAACTCAAAAAAATAACTGATTTTTGAGCTCATTTAGATCAGTCTTTGCACAAATTTAGTGCGATTTATTCTTATGACCGCATCGACACTCAAATTTCTCGAGAGTAAAATTTCATAACTATTTATCTCTCAAGGGGGCACCATGGATATTTTGGATACAGGAAATACTGCTTGGATTTTAACATCTACAGCTTTGGTTTTATTTATGACAATGCCAGGATTGGCTCTTTTTTATGCAGGTCTTGTTCGTTCTGAGAATGTTCTTTCAGTTTTAATGCATTGTTTCGGTATTGCTTGTGTTGCCTCATTCACGTGGCTAGCAGTTGGTTATAGCATTGCCTTTACTGCTGGAAATCCTTATTTTGGAGACCTCAGTCAGATTTTTCTTTTGAATATGGCTAGAGATTCTATGTCTGGAGATATACCAGAATCTGTTTTCTTCATGTTTCAAATGACTTTTTGCATCATCACTCCTGCTTTAATAGTAGGCGCTTATCCTGAAAGAATGAAATTTGAATTCGTTTTACTTTTTTCTTTTCTGTGGATTATTTTTGTATACGCACCAGTTACTCATTGGATCTGGGGAGGCGGATGGTTGGCAGAAATTGGTGTTTTAGATTTTGCAGGTGGTTTAGTGGTTCACTTAACGGCTGGAACAACGGCTATAGTGCTTGCGGTAATGTCGGGTCCTAGAGATGGTTTCCCTGATCAAATAAAACCTCCTCATAATCCAGGTTTAACCATGATGGGAGCTTGTATGCTCTGGGTTGGATGGTTTGGATTTAATGGCGGAAGTGCATTAGCTGCAAACTCTGATGCTGGAATGGCTATTTTAGTAACTCATATATCTGCTTCTGTTGCATCTTTAGTTTGGATTGCTATCGAATGGGCTAGATTTGGTAAACCGAGTCTAGTAGGCGTTGTAACAGGTGCCATTGCAGGTCTTGCTTCAATTACTCCTGCATCTGGTTTTGTCGGTCCTTTGGGCGCTGTTTTAATAGGACTTATCTCAGGTTATGTTTGCTATGAAGCCGTAGGTCTAGTTAAGAACAAATTTAAAGTTGATGACTCACTGGATGTTTTTGCAGTACATGGATTAGGTGGAACTTTAGGAATCTTACTGCTTCCATTTCTTATTTCAGAGAGTTTTGGCGGCGTGGGCTATGGAGACGGAACTTTTTCAGACTTAATGACAGCGCAAGTAATTGGTGTATTGGCAGTCTTAGTTTTCACTTTGGTAGTCAGTTATATTTTAGCCAGAATTTCTAAGCAGATCGTTGGGATTAGAGTTTCAGATGACGAAATAGAAAGAGGACTGGATGTTTCCTCTCACGGACAATCAGGCTACAAACTCTAAGTTATGTTAATTAAAGAATTGTAAGAAATCCGATCTGGAATTTTTTCTGCACCAGGTACTTTCCTGGCAATCATAAACGGTTTTAAAGCCTCAATGGCCTTTGGCTCATCAAAGTGTCCTATTCCTGGATGCAGGTGATGAATGAAATGCAATTGCATCGAGTGATTGAAAAATCTTGGGATCCAGTGACTCCAAAACCTTGTATCTTTGTATCTCCCCTCTCCTGTATCTTGATGGGGATACCAAGAGAAATATACTGTTGTATAGACTGTACCGATTTTGGCCGGTAGCCACCAAAGCAACATGGTTTCCAATGGAAAAAGTACAACTAAAACCATCATTGAGGCCCTAAAAAATAAGGCAAGCGGTACAGCTTTATTGAAAGACTTTGTAAAAGCCTTATCACTTTCAAATACCTCTAGATATTTTTCATAGTTTATCGACGAGCCATCTAATGAATTTTTAATCACTGAAGATAAAGGGCCATGAGCATTATTGTAATCTGGATCTTTGATCGGATTATTTGTATATGCATGGTGCTTCATATGAGTAACTCTTAGAAGATGATAAGGAATAGCAAGAGTTATTAATGTCAAATGCCCAACGAACCCGTCTAGCCATTTCATCTTTGGATTGCCTCTAGAATAGTTTCCGTGTTGAGCTTCATGGGACGGTAAATAAGCAAAACATGCGCAAGTGGTTGCAATTAAAAAACCTGCCCACAAAGGAATAATAGAGTAGATCACCATCGGCCATAGAATAAACCAAACAGAAACTTGTCCGAGACCAATTGCAATCATTTCCCACTGAAAACTTTTTGAAAATGATTTAGCTATCTCTTTTTCTTTAGCAAAAGTAAATTCTTCTGAAATTAACTGTTCGTTTTCCATGTCCATGTTCCCCTTAGCTTAGCTACCAAGCCTAAAATAAATCCAAATGCATAACAAATATATGTGATTTCTGAAGAATTTTCTAGCATCCCTAATTCGAATGCAATAGCATTGAAAATGCTACCTAAGAAGATTAAGCCAAACCATGCCATCTTCCAATCCAATATTAGTTCTAATAATTTCATTTATATTTTAAAAAATTTAAATCAAATAAAATAATATATCAATTAGACCAGTAAATATATTCATCACCTTCTTCATACTCCTGACCATCATATTTATCTATCAAGATTGGCGCTTCATAGACAGCTGGAAATAAAGGTTCTTTTTGTTCAGAATTAAAATTATCTAAAATCTTTTGAATTAATCTTGCCTCTTTTGGATGAGTTTCAATTAAATTATTCTTTTCTGTTGGATCTATGGAAGTATCAAATAACCAACGCATTTTTTCTTTTTTACTGATTATATATTTCCATTTTTCATGCAAAACTGATTGATGATTTCCTGATCGCCAAAAAAGAGTTTTATGGGGTTGTGATAATTTTTCTTTTTTTATAAACGGTAATAAATTCACTCCATCTATTTCTTTTTCGCTAGATATTTTGACTTTTGCAGCTGCAGCAATAGTAGAGAAAATATCAAAATGATGAACCGGACTATCTGATTTTTGTCCTGGATTAATCTCATTGGGCCAACTAACTATGTATGGAATTCTTATTCCTCCTTCAAAAAAACTTATTTTCCAACCTCTGAAGGGTTTGTTTATATCTTCTAATTCAATGTAATTTGCTCCACCATTATCGCTAGTAAATATGATCAAAGTTTTCCCATATATTTCTAAATCCTTAAGTTTTGAAACTACCTTCCCAACACTTCTATCCAGCGCGGCGATCATTCCTGAATAAACTTGAAGATTATGACCAGACATATGACTCATTTGTTCTACGTCGCTTTTTAGCGCTTGAAGAGGATTATGAACAGCCCAGTGGCTTAAATATAAAAAGAAAGGTCTATTTTTGTTTTTTTCAATAACTTTAAGCGCTTCATCAGTATAATAATCTGTGACGTATTTATCTGGTGCAAACAGATCTCCTTCATTAAATCTTGCGGAATACTGACCTATGCCCCAAATCATTTTATCTATTCTGGTATCGAATTTTGCATTTACTATTTCTGGATGGTCTTCAGGCGCATATAAAGGCCCTACTAATGATAAGGAATCATCAAATCCCTGACTTAATGGATCCATTCCGTTTGCATGTCCCAAATGCCATTTTCCAATATGAGCCGTGTAATATCCTGCATCCCGCAAAACTTCAGCAATTGTTATTTGCTCAGTAGGCATTCCTTGTTCCATAAAAGAAGGTAAATTTTTTGAAAGTTCTTTGTCAATTCTTGCTTTCAATTCGGAATCATTTTCGTCAGCAATCCAACTCAAGACTAGTCTTCCTGGACCTGGTACTGGAGTAAATTCATATCCAAATCCTGTAGGATATCTTCCAGTCATAATTGCAGCTCTAGAAGGAGCACAGGTCGCATTTGCTGCGTAGCCTCTAGAAAATAAAATTCCACTGTTTGCTAAGGCATCAATATGGGTAGTCATTAGAGAACCGTCTGCTGCGCCACCATTATGAGAAGAAATATCGTTGTAACCCATATCATCTGCCAGAATTAAAATTATGTTGGGTCTATCGTCTTGGCTGGCAACTTCCGGTCCAGTTGCCCAGGTAGTCGGGATATTTTCATGTACTGGCATAATAATGCTGCCAATTTTTGGCATAGACCAAAGGAGAATATTTAATTTATATTCCCAAATTAGAATTCCAGAAAAAAATATTACTAATGAAAAAATTGATAATTTTTTAATCATTTTTTTTTCTTAAAGAAAGAATAAATAGCGTCAATAAAATAACCCCTAAGAAAGGAGCACCAACTACTCCTGGAGTAATACCATTAGTATATTGAGCGTCGAGCGATGGAAAATAATCTAGATAACCATGCAAAATTCTTATCCACCATTCTAAAGAGCAAACTAAGAGCATCAATGGGATTAAGCCTCGATATTTAACTAAAACCACAATAACTAAGAAAGTTCTAATAACTTGTTCCAAGCCCCAAACTGAAAAAAACATATAAACAAGTCTCATAGGATCTGGATTTCCTTCTATAGGCACCACATTTGCAATAGTATGAAGACCAAACTCCCAAAAGAGCCAGTGAACTGTACTTCGAAAAATTAAAAGACCAGCAAAAAGAATTAGCCCATAGAAAGCTATATTACTTCCTTCATAAGTTCGAGCATCATCAGGAAATAATCTTGTTAGTATATTCATTTTTTTAAAGTTACTATTATTCCCTCATCAGGATTAATATTTCCACTTACTACTTCTCTGTATGTTTCAATAAAATTATCTAATCCAGAAATTTCTTTTATTTTCATCCAGTCTTTGCTTTGGGTGGCTCGATTAGTCATAAATTCATTGGTTTTTTTACTGTAACCCTCGTGCCCCCAATCTCCGATGCGTTTTTGTATGTGAGCTGGAGCAAAAAAGAATTCCGTTCGGTCTCTAAGCATTGCTTGCCCTAATAAATCTTCTGCAGTAGTTGTATTGTCCCAATGAGTCATGCCAACAGTTAGACACTTCAACATTTTTTCTCCCAAATCCCCATGTAAAGTCCCTAAAATTTCTCTATTTCCAGCCATATCTACTATCACAGAGCCAATACTTTTATTTACTTTTTCTAATTCGTCGTAAGAAATAATTTCATCGTAACAACCTAAACTTTTTACAAATTCTAAATTTTTTGAAGATGTGAGACCTATAATTTTTGGCGCTGCTTTTTCATCAGCTAGTCCTTGAGCAAGTCCTATAGCAGTTTTACTAGAAGCGCTAATAATAATAACCTGATCAGCACCAAGATAAGATTGGTCTCTCAAAGCATCGCACAGGCAAAATGCCGTAATGTGCAAAGGAAACAATAAAGCTCTTATATGATCCATTGAATCGTCGTAATTTTCTTCTCCAGATAGCCTTATGTAATTGTTATACACCGGAGGTAGTTCTGCGCGATGTTTTTTTCCATCGCTAAAACTTTGAGCACTAACTTTAATTGGAGTGAGCCTTAAAACATTAGCAGGCGGAAAATAGCCAAACAATCTCTCACCGACTTGTAAATCTTCATTTTTAGAATCAGTGATTTCTGCAAAGCCCCACATTGGGATACATCCCCATTCATTGTTAGTATTCTCTCTTGCTGGAAAAAATTGCCAATAGCCAATTGTTTCTCCTGCTACGCCATAAGTCACATTATTAGCAGTGAAAGAAAACTTCTCAATTTTTACTTGAATATCGTTTTCATTTAAATTTTCTTCCTGAGTTACGGAGACAATTCGAGTCTGAGTTAAGTCTGATTTTAAAGTTTGTAATTCTTTCATCAATTTAAAATTTGCATGCAATTAGTTCCTTCAAAAATATTTTTTACTTTTTGTTGTGCTCCGCCGTCTAACTGACGGAATTCATCATTAATCCATTTCAAACATTTTGCTTGATAAGAAAAGGTTTGCTGAGTCCAAGTGCAGCCATCAATTTCCGCTTCCCATATTTTGCTTCCTTCATTATGAGCTTTTGCATTAGCTATTAAGGCAGGTGCGTAAACTTTACCGACTTCACTTAAAATCATTTTAAGTGAATCTGGAATATTATTAACATCTATCCAGTCATCATCGTTTGGCTCTAATCCTGAAAGATCTTCCATGATTCCAACCCAAGCCACTGTTCTTGGAGAAATCTGATGAGCCAAGCTTCTAGAGGTTGGATCAAATCCAACCAGCTGACTTAACTGTCCAAACAATGCAAAATCAGCTGAGCTAGGTCTACTTCCCAGTAAATAAGGCAAGTTTTCGAAATGAGCTTCTAGCAT
>Ga0302114_10000754_pt1 | contig 22157 bp, 20 predicted proteins | sample AG5_Surface_MG_FD_203107 | JGI IMG/M metagenome (GOLD analysis project Ga0302114, IMG submission 203107) | Marine microbial communities from Western Arctic Ocean, Canada - AG5_Surface | ecosystem: Environmental > Aquatic > Marine > Oceanic | place: Canada: Western Arctic Ocean | collected...
TAATTTGTGAAGAAAATAACGAAAATAATATGATAGAAGAAAATAACGAAAATAATATGATAGAAGAAAATAAAAAAAAAAAAAATAAAAAAAAAGATATTTCAAAATTGATATTTGTTGATGAAAAAAATAACGAAAAAAATATGACTAATAATAACCTAAAAAAAATTATGAAAGAAATTGGGTTAAAGATTGATAATTATATACCAATAAAATATGAAGAAACAAACGGTAGAAAAACGAAAAAGGTATTAGAACATATTTATAAATTTAAAAATATAAAAAAAAGAAAAGATGCTATTGAATTAGGAAATAAAGAGTATGGAATAAATAATTATGAATTATTATCAAATTATAATTTAAAAAATACAAATTATGGTATAATAGATATAGATGATTTTAGTAAAACACCAGAAACATTACATAAATATATGATAGAAAAATTTAAGTTTTTAAAAGATTGTTATTCATTTACTGGAACAACAAAAGGATTAAGATTTTTAGTAAAATATGATAATAATATTAATCCTTATTATAAAGGAACACATACAAAAATAATGAAAGATTTTGATGGTGATTGGATAAAAGACCAATGGTGGAATACATTAGATAAAGAAATATTTAGTGGAAAAGAAATATTTAGTATTTCAACAGAAGAATTAGATTTAATATTTCAAAGAACAGAAGAATCAGAAAATATAATAATTGAAGATGAAGAAGAAATTATTGAATCAAATTCATCCTCAACAGAAATATTAGAATTAGAAAATGAAATTGAAGATAGTAAGGATTTACAAGAAATAAAAGAACATATAAGAAATATAGATAAGAAATATTTTAAAAATTATAATGATATTTATAAATTAATATATGCGAGTTATAGACAAGATAATAAATTAAAAGATTTAATATATAAATTAACATTACCTTATGCAACAAATGAACCTAAACCATTTATTGAATGGTTTGAGGATTTATATAAGAAGGGTAAGAATTATGGATTATTAAATGATAAGACATTTATGAATTATTCTTATAAGAGTGATAAACTTAAATATTTTGTAATAAAAAATAAATATTTTAAAGAAGGATTTATATCCTCTGCAAATATAAAAAACTTATCAACTGGTTTTATAGAATGTAATAAAGAAAATATAATAGTTCATACAAAAGAAGATATTAGAGATATTTATATTTATAATGAGGATTTTAAAAGTTGGAAATTAGATTTATCAAATAAAGAAGGTAAGAGTTATGGATTAAAAGGTTTAATAGATGATTATGTAGAACCTTATTATCAAAGTTGGGTATTTCATTTTAAAACAAAATTAGAAGAAGAAAATAATAAACAAGAACCAGATGAAATATTAATAAAACGATTAGAAGATAATAAAAAAGAAGCAGAATCGTCACATAAAAAATCACAAGGAAATACATTAACAAATAATGTGTTAGAAAGAGTAGTGAGAGATTTATTTAATAAATATAATGATAATAATATTGAGTTTGATGAGAAAATGGAATTATTGGCATTTCAAAATGGGAAATGTATTGATTTATTTACATTTGAAAATAAAGATATAACAAAAGAAGATTATATAATAACAAAATTAGATTATAACTGGATACCACCAGAAAAAGAAGAAATGAAACAGTTTGATGAAATATTAAATTCAATAATAGATCAAGAAGATGTTAGAAATGATTTATTATATATGTTTAGTTGTGCTTTATTTGGTTATAGAGTTGAATATTTCTTTATACTAAACGGAAACGGTCGAAATGGTAAATCATTATTAATAGATATATTTAAACAAGCAACAAAAGGTGTGTATTATTATGCAAATACAGCGGCACTTTCAAAAGGAATCGATGGTGGAAAACCCGACCCAGCAATAGCGGGTATTCATAATAAAAGAGTAATTATGTTTGGTGAAGGAGAGTCAAATGTTAAAGCATCACAATCAACAATTAAAGCATTAGTTGGAGATTCAGTTATAAATGCAAGAGGATGTTATTCAAACAGAACAGAACAGAGAAATGTAGGAACATATATATTACCAACAAACGAAAAACCAACAATAGACGGAAAATTAGATGGTGAAACTATTGTGAATAAAGTAAGAGATATACATTTTAGAAATACATTCACAAATGACCCAACAAAATTAAATCTACCGAATCATTATCCTCAAAATCCAAGATTTAAGAAACCCGAATTTGTCACAAAAATGAAATTTTGTTTTATACAAAAATGCTTAAATTTTATAAAGAAACAAAAAGAAATATTAAAAGAAGATTTAATTTATGTAAATTGGAAATGGTCAGAACAAGTAATGAAAGATAGTAAAGCATATATTCAAGATTGCGATATTATATTATCAACAATTAAAGAAAATTATGATATAACAGAAAATGAAACTGATAAAGTCCCAACAGAAGAAATATATACACGATTTATTGAAACTAATAATGATATTGTTAGAAATCCAAAAATATATCCACAATTTAAAGGATTTTCATTAAAAGGTTTTAGAGATTATATTAAGAAACATCAAGAATTTCAATATCAATATGATACAAAGGTCACAAATATTAATGGGAAAGCACATAGAAATATTATTAAATGTTTAAAATTAAAAGATTTTCATATTACAAATAATTTAAATAATCAACTATTAAATAGTGATTCTGATTCTGACTAAAAATGCAAAACTAATTTTATAAAAACCGTAATATATGTAATTAGTGTAATTATTACAGAAATTACATATATTACACTTTTTTTTATTTTTATATTTTAAAAAAGTATTTTCTTAATATAATTATATGGAAGGAGCAACTATAATCGCTATTATATCTGTATCTACTACTGCTTTGACTGCTATTATAACGGCATTATTTCATAGTATGTCATTAAGTCGATGTACTAATATAGACTGTTGTGGAATCAAATGTGAAAGAAATGTTTTAACTGAGGATACTTATAAAACAGAACAAAAAGAAACAAGAGAAAATAATAATAATATATAATAATATAAATGCCTTTTATTTTAAGAGAATCAAAAAGGAAAGGAAAACGATTTGAAATAATAATGCCCGAATATAATCACTCTCACCACTTTGGGTCTGATGTAGGTAAAACTTATATAGACCATAAAGATAAAGATAAAAAAAAAGCGTGGATTGCGAGGCATAAAAATGATAAAAATTATAATTCATTTCATTCTGGTATATTTCATTCTCGTAATCTATTATGGTCAGCAGATACATTAGAAAAAGCAATAAGAAGATATAAAAAATTATTTGGTATAGATATTATTGATAAAACAAATATTTAGAAAATAATAATATGTTTTTTAGTAATTTTTTTTAATGTTTGTAAATATTCTTTAATTTCTAATCCTAAATTAATATTGTCCCAGTTTTTAGCATATATATCCAAATTATCTCCATTAATTTTATTTTTATCAAAATTAATAATTAAATCAAATATATTATATGTTTTTTTTATTATTTGTATATTTTGATTAAAGTTTTCATAATCTTCTATTTTTAAATCGAAACCATATTTTTTTCGCCAGTATCTTATTTTTTGTGCTTTATTATCTCTCAGTTTTCTTTCATTATTCATTTCATTAACAGATTCATAGTTTTTTAATCCTTTTAATGCTGGAGGCATATATATTATATGTATAGAAAATAATTTTAAATATTTTACACATTAAAATACTTTTTACAAAAAAGTAAAATCAAAAATTAGTTTTGCCTTTGCTTTTACAAAAGCATATTAGAAATTAAAAGAGAATGGTTCTGATCCAGTGACTTTCTCCCAATAAAATATTAATTCACTAATTTTATCATTACGGGTTTTTTGGTTGCTTATAGTTTTAAGATAATTAGCATAGTCAGCACCACTTTGTTGATATTTCTTTTTATATTTAGGTTGCTTTTTAATTATAAAATCTTCTGCTTCGTTTGAAGCATTAACCATATTTTTAACTGCTGTGATTATTGTTTTACTATAATTTTTACTTTTAGTCCCATCTTTATTTCTCGATATATAATCTAATAAAGTATCAAAAAATGTCATATCTGATTCTTTTCTTGGTGCTGGATTTATCATTATAGTTTCAAATGATGATGCGTCGGGTCTGTCGGGTTCATCATTATCAGCATCCATTGGTGGTCTTGGAGTTGGTATTCTAAAATCACTAATTAAAACTCTTGCTGTAGTCCGTCCCATTTCTTGATTAATTTCATCAGTTGCAGTAATTTGTAATGGTTGTGATAATATTTTATTAATATATTGATCCATTCTCTCTAATGCTGTTATTGAATTAATACTTTGTGCTTGTTCGCTGTCTAATTTACTGATAAAAAATTCATAATTTGTCCTCAATTCATCTCTACCACTTTTTAAATCAGAAGCATCTTTTTTTGATAAAATCCATTCATCTGGGTCTTCTTTATCTTGCTTTAATTTTTTTCTAATTTTTTCAATTAATAATCTTACTTGTCTAAACTTATCATATAAACCAGTGCCAGAATTTGGATTGCCACGAGTTGCATTAATCATAGGTTCTATAAATTGCTCTCCTAAAATTTTCACATCTTCGGGTTGTGGTTTCAGCATTCTAAATCTAAAATTATCTACTTTAAACTTTTCTGATGTTGGGACATCTTTATCTTCATCTCCCATTTGGTTTTGTTCTCGTTGTTGTTGTTCTTGTTCTTGTTTTTGTTTTTCTAATAATTCTTTTCTTTTTGCGATTGCTGATTCTCTTTGTTCTGGTGATAATTTACTTTCAATTTCTTTTGTAATTTCATCTAATTTAGAATCAGTATCATTTAACTCATTATCTGTTTGACTTGGAACTGGAACTGGAACTGGTTGAGAAGGAGTAAATGGATTTGGTCGTGGAATCACAGTCGGAACAAAATTAAATGGATTATTTGGTTGAGATGGAAATAATCCCGCTCGTTGTGGCATTTTAAACATATCAATTGCTTTTTTTGTGGTTGTTTCTTTTGAAATCATTTGTGCTATTTGTGCTATTCTTTCTCTTAAATCTGCTGTTAATGATTCAATTTCATTAATAGTGTTTATTTCATTAATATTTAATGGCAGTTCTCCTAACTCTTTCGGTAGAGAAATATTATTTTCTTTTGCTTCATTTATAACTGTGTCATATTGTTGGAGAGTTGTTTTTAATTCAGACAATGCTTTCTTTCTTCGTGTCCCTATACCTTTTTTTTTTTTAGGTTTTTTTTCAATTTTTCTTAATTCATAACCTACTGGAAAAATAATTTGTTGGATATTAGTATTAGTATTTTTAATATCATTCATTATAATGTATTTATATATATTAAAAATAAAAAAAAATATATTAATTATATATAATTAAAATGATACATTTTTATGGTGCTGATTATGATGATAATGAAAAAAAAAAGAAGATTGAATTTGGTGGTGTAGAAAGAAACCGTGATTTAGAAAATAAAAAAGATAAAACTGAATTAAAGAAAAAGGTAAATAAAAAAAATAATAAGAAAAAAAATAAAAAATAAAAATATACAATATAATTATAATGGGTAGAAATATATTGAATAATGATTGTTGTGACACAAATGTATATCTTAATAGAGACCCAATAGAATCCACATTACCCGTCCAAGCAATACAAAGTTCTCCAAATAATCCAATATTATTTTCATTAAAAGGATTAAATGGATTTACAGCAAACAAATTTATTAAAGTAAATGCTGGTGGCACAGCATTAATATATGCTGATGATAATACAGAATCCATAACTGTTTCATTACCATTATTAAGGACTGGTGATAATATAACATTAAAAGGTTTATCAGCATTAGGAAGTAGTAATCAAATTATAAAAATGAATAGTGCTGGAACAGAATTAATATATGCTAATGAAACTGATACAATATATACTGGTTCAACATTTATTAATGTATCGGCATCAAATGTTATTTCTATACAAAACGCTTTATCCGTTATAAATGGAGGCACGGGAATGAACTTCTTTGCTGTTGGTGATTTACTTTTTGGTAATGCTAATATGAGTGGAAATAGTATATTAGACCGTTTATCAATTGGATCAAATGGTTATATTTTAAAATCAAATGGAACCCGCCCCGTTTGGGGTGCTGAATCAGTTTTTGATTCAACATTAGAGACCAATTTCGGGACTGCTGTTGCTGGTGGTAATACTATTAAATTAGGAAATAGTGCTAATTCGGGTCAATCCACAAATGTAGAAATATACACCAGCAGTGTTTTAAATATTAATAATACTTCGGGAGCAACAGTAGCAACATTCACACCAGTTAGTAGCACGTGTAATTTAGATTTAAAAGGTGGCGTTATCACAACTGCTACATTATCAACTAATACAACTTGGAATGGATCAACGATTGCTTATAATTATGGAGGCACTGGTTTAACTTCATTGACAGCAAGTAAAATATTACAAGTTAATTCTAATGCTAATGGATATAATCTGGTAGATTTACCAGTTGGTAATACATATACTGGTTCAACATTTATTAATGTATCGGCATCAAATGTTATCTCTATACAAAACGCTTTATCCGTTATAAATGGAGGCACCGGCAATAATTTCTTTTCTATCGGCGATTTACTTTTTGGTAATGCTGATTTGAGTGGTAATAGTATATTAGACCGTTTATCAATTGGAACAAATGGTTATATTTTAAAATCAAATGGAACCCTCCCCGTTTGGGGTGCGATGCCTATTTCTTCAAATTGGACTTTAAGTTCGGGTAATCTTTATCCAATAGCAACTTCCACAGATGTATTAATAGGCACAACAACTAATACTGATAATGATAAATTTTTAGTTCAAGGTTCAACTAAATTAATAGGGACTGCTACAATAAGTGATATAGTTATACCAAATAATGGTAATATAGATTTTTTTGAAGCAACTTCTTCTGGAACTAATAAAGTAAGATTAAGATGTAATACAAGTTTAGCAAGTGATTTTACCATAACATTACCACTAGCAAATGGAGTTTTGTTCTGCACATCTGATATTATCCCACGACAAAATGGGGGCACTGGATTGACTACAATCGGACTGGCGGGGCAAGTTTTAACAGTAAATGCTGGTAGGACTGCTTTGGAATACACTACACCCGCTTCTTCATTATGGAGTAATATAGGCACTGGGACTTCACTACAAACAGCAACTAGTTATACTTATATAGATTTAGATACGAATTCAACATATAATTTATTAAATACAGATATAAGAGTAATACCATCTAGTTTGAGTGAAGGGCAATTAATTAAATATGATAGTGGATTGGGTGGTGGAAATGGCGGAATGATTTTTGGTAGTAATAGCACAAGTTCTGTTAGTGGATGGGAGACTGCTATACACGCCAAACAATTTATTAAATTCAAATGTGCTACTACTGATATAGCAGAGTTTTCTGTAAATCCAAGTGGGGTAAAATTAATAGAATTAAAAGGCGATACCACAATAAACGGTGATATAGTTATACCAAATAATGGTAATATAGATTTTTTTGAAGCAACTTCTTCTGGAACTAATAGAGTAAGATTACGCTGTAATACAAGTCTAGCAAGTGATTATACTATAACATTACCACTATCAAGTGGAGTTTTGTTCGGCACAAGTGATATTATCCCACGACAAAACGGAGGAACCGGATTGACTACAATCGGACTTGCGGGGCAAGTTTTAAGTGTAAATAGTGGTAGGACTGCGTTAGAATACACTACACCCACTGGTTCAAATTTTCAACTGGATGCCTCTGGTAATTTATCTCCCGTTGTGATTGGTAATGATTTATTAGTAGGAACAAGAAACAATACTCAAAATGCTAAATTCGTAGTGGATGGAACAAGTAGAATGTCGCAAATATACTGCACATATTTAGAATCCAGTAGTAATATCGTTTGTGATATAGCACTGCCTAATAATATAAGATTAATGAATAACGGGCAAATGCGTTTTTATGAAGCAACGGGTAATGGTAGTTCTTATATAGGACTAAAAGGTGCTTCTTCATTAGGAGTAAATTATGATATATCCTTACCATCAGCAAGTGGAACACTAGCATTAACCAGTCAAATTGGTTCTAGTTTTTGGACTGCGTATTCAAGTATAGGCACTTATACAACTGGAAATGTAGGAATTAGAAATAGCACTCCAAATGTCCCTCTTGCCGTTGGAGTCCAAGCAAATGGTGGTGGTAATTTTACGAGTGGTTTTTATTCAAGGTCAAACGCTCAAGGCGGTGGTTTCGCTTCTAATAACGGTTTCAGTGCGTGGAATCCATATCCAATTTCTATTGTTGCAGAAGGCGGTGGATATTTTAAAACCGGATATTTAGTTGCGAGTGATAGGAGAATAAAAACAAATATAGAAGATGTTATTGATACTGATAGTTTAACAAAATTAAGACAAATACCGTGTAGAAATTATAAATATATAGATAAAATAAGTCGTGGAAACGAGAAAACAATAGGATTTATAGCACAAGAAGTAGAAGAAGTTTATCCAAATGCTGTATCTTTGGAAGAAGAGATTATACCAGATATTTATAAAAATATAGATTGTGTTTGGAATGTAGATGGCGATAAGTTTAAAATGAGTTCAACAGATTTAAATGATGTTTCTGGTGGCGAATATTTATTTTATTGTAGAAATACAGATGATGATGATGAAGGTGAGGATAAAATAGGTATAGTTGGTAATGATGATAATACATTTACTTTTGATAAAAAATATGATACTGTATTTTGTTATGGAAAAAGTGTTAAAGATTTTCATAGATTAGAACCCGATAAATTATTTATGTTAAATTTTAGTGCTACACAAGAAATCGATAAAATACAACAAACTCATATAACTAAAATAGAATTATTAGAAACAGAATTAGAATCAGTTAAAACAGAATTAGATATATATAAATCAATAATTGATAAATTAATGAATGCTACAACATTTGCTAATTTTAAAAAAAGTTTGTAAGAAAAATAAAAAAAAAGTGTAATATATGTAATATCTGTAATAATTACACTAATTACACTAATTACACATTTTTCAAAAAATCTTCAATATTCACAACATTTTTATTATCAAGCATTTCTTTTTTTTCTTCTAAATAAATATTTTTATCTAAACTTTTAATTGCTTCATTATAATGCCAAGTGACCATACAAGTGACTAATTTATCATCTGCCCATTCATATTTTTTAGTGTATAATTCTTTTAATTGTTTTAGTAATTCACATTTATCAGATGGATAAATGAATGAATCATCAACCAAATCAATTTCTCTCGGGACAATTTCTTTTAAAAGTTCTGGATTTAAATTCTCCATTATAATTAATATGAGAAAAAAAATATAAAATTAAAATGTATTTAATTATTATAATGCCGAAAAAAAAAACAAATAATGATTTAATTGAAAAGTTTATTGAAAAATATAAAAAAGAGAAAAATGTATCAGAAGGAACTATAACAACATATAAAAATATAGGGAAATCATTACCATTTAATTTAATGAGTAGTCAACCAACAATTATTAAAAAATTAAAAGATTTATATAATAATCCTAATACTCTCCAACTATATTTAAATATGATTATATTAGTTAGGAGAGAATATGGTGAAGAAACTGATAAACTAATTAAATTAAGAAATAGTTTAAGAGATGCTATCCAAAAAATGCGAAAAGAGAATTTAACAAAATTAGATGATAAATTACCAAACATAGACCACATTAATAATGAATTAGAGAAATTAAAAGGTCAAAAATATATTATTAATTATTTAATGATTAATAATGCTCTCCGTAATAAAGATATTAATTTAAAAATGGTGGATTCAATACCAGAAAATGCTGATGAAAATTATATATTATTAAAAAATAATAAAAAAGTAAAATTATTTATAACTGATTATAAAACAGAAGCAAAACATGGAGATAAAGAAATAATGATAAGTGATTCAAAATTTATTAAAGAATTGAAAAGTTTAAATTTAAAAAATAATGATTATTTAATACCAATGAAAAATGGATCAAAAATTAAAAATATAACAACTTTTAATGATAAAATATTAAGAATGACAATTGATAATTTAGGGCAAAATAAGATTGTAAAGATTGTAATTAAAGATTTATTAAATAATAAAGATTTTAAAAAATTAGAATTATTATCAGAACATAGAGGAACAAGTATGGCGGTCTTACTTAAATCTTATAATCTACATAATGGAGATGAATAATATTTAAAAAATAAATATTGTTAATATTATATGGACATATATGTATCCTCTGAAATTACAGATGTGTTAGAAATATATTCTAAAAAGTTTTATAATGCTGTTTTAGATGAACAAGAGGATTTTTATGAAAAATATAAAACTATGGATAGTAATGAAAGATTTAATTATTTTATATACACTATATTAGACGATAATGATACTTTTAAAAGATATTATAAATTATTATTAAATGGTGGTTGCGACAAAAAAGAATTAAATAAGTTTTTCTATACATATATGAAAATGCGAGAAAAATCAATTTTAAAAAAATTCAGTTGGGCGGAGATTGACGCTTTCAATATTGGATTCGATGTTGATGTAAATTGTAGTTCTGATTATAAATTCTTTTAAAAAATATAATATAATAGTATATGACTTCTGTATTGTGTAGAATTGGTGGAAAGAAAGGAAAATTAAAAGAAATGATTATAAAAAAAATGCCAGTTGATTTTGATTTATATGTTGAACCATTTGTCGGTTCGGGTGGCATTTATTTCGGTGCTGATTTAAAAAATAAAAAATCAATATTAAATGATAGTGACAAAGATGTGATGGATTTATATAAAATTATGAAAAGTGGATTTACAATGAAACAATATAATATACCACAAGAAGTGGAAGTGCAGACAAGATTTGCACACGCAACACATACTAATCCAACAGATAAATTATTATCTATTATAATGTTGGGGTGTTCTTCTTTTGGAGGGATAGGGAGAAGAAATAATAATAAAATGTATAAACCTATGTCGAGTAATAATATTAAAAGAAAATTAAATCACGCAATGGATAATAAAGAATATTTAAAAAATACAAGATTATTTAATACTGATTATAAAAAAATAATTTCTAAATTTGATTCTCCTAAAACATTCTTTTATTTTGATCCACCATACGAAGAATCAAAATCTTTATATAAGAGTGATAAACAAAGTAGTGGTAATTTTAATCACGAAGAAATGGCGAGAGTATTAAATGGAATTAAAGGCAAATTTATTTTATCCATAAATGATAGTTCAAGAATAAGAAACTTATTTAAAGGTTTTAAACAGACTCGTGTATTTGTTAAAGGTGGTTCTGGTCATAGTAAAGGAGAAGTCAATACAATAGGTTTTGATAGAGGGGAATTATTAATATCTAATTATTAAAAAATAAATGAAATGGAGGTTATACTGATAAAATACTGTAAATAACCAATAAACAACCATTATAATTTAAATTATAATGTAAAAAAAATGATAAATAACAGTAATATAACCAGTATAACCTCCACAACACTTTTTTTTATGTGTAATTTATGTAATTTATGTAATTATTTATTTTTAATTACAGTAATTACATATATTACGCTTTTCAATAAATTCTATTAGATATATTTATTTACATAGCAACAGACCACGTCCCAGTTGGTGATACAGACCAGAATGCCTCAACAATAGAGAAGGTGATAATTTCTTTATCTCCCGCCGCCATCGCAGTTTTAGATATTTCTAAAACATTTGGAGAACTGTTTTGAGCGGTGTTCATACCTATCATACGGAGAGATGCGTCGTCGAATTTTTTTAAATCAACACACATAATACCTTTTGTGATAGTGGTTGCTTGTGGAGCGTCCGCAGCGAATACATTAGTCAGACTCCCAGCGAATTGTTCTAATGTCACAGTAGAGTCAGAATATTTCTCACCGTGTCTGGCGAGTGATTTAGTTGCTTCTTCATAAGCACGACCAACATTGCGTCCAGCAGAAAGAATATTAACATCAACACCAGAGCGTGGGTATGATTCTCCATTTATTTTATATTCATATTTTGTGACATTACCAGTCCCATCTCCTAACTGAAATCCAGTGTTAGAGTAAGTCGCTAATGATGAATCGGCAGTGCCTAAACGGAGAACAGAAACTAATGCTTTACACGATAATGAGCGGTCATTAATTTGAACTACTTGGGAATCAGATGCTCCATTAGAAATAGAATTGACATAAGTTTTAGCAGTATCTCCACCAATTAAAATCCCAGATTGTCCCATCATAGTTCTATACATAGAAAGAACATCGCCATTTAAAATAGTATAGCACGGAGCGTAGAATCGTGGAGTATTAATCGTCCACGTGGGAGCACCTACTGAAACTACAGCACCAGCATTTTGTTTAACTCTGAGAACCAAATCAATTTCAGATGCTCCCATAGGAATAGCGAGTCCTCTATGATTATGTAAAAGACCACTCTCTAACTGAATACAAAAGATTTTACTTGTGCCAGTAGCAACAGTGACACCTAACGAACTGAGAGCAACTTCAACTTGTGTATTAGCAACATTAGCAGTCGCATCTGGTGTCTGCCAGATTAAACCTAATGAACCCTCTTTAACATTATCATTATTTATTTTATTTTTACCACAATAAAACTTTTTAAGATTAGAATAAACAGCATATCTATCTAATCTTTCTAACATTTGACCATTTGATTCTAATGTAATCCTATCAAAGAAAGAACCAGCGTGTCCATCAATATTGAAAGCAGCGGTCGCACCTTGAACTTCAAAATAAAGATAATGTTTGCCTCCATCTAAAAAGGAATTACCAGCAGAGATTTTAATACGGATTTCATTAGCACCATCATTTCTAAAATTGGCACTACCATTTACGGAGTCCCATCGACGGAGCGTAGATTCTGCTTCGACAGCATTGACACCTTGACGAGCATAGAGCATTGATTTAGGAAGTGAATCAGACATATTTTTATATATTTATATTAGATATTAATTTTAGATTTAATTATTAAATTAATTTAATTATAAAAATAATATATTAATTATATGAAAGTATTAAAAAATAAAATTTTACATTCTATTCCAGTTATGACACAAAAAATAGATTCTACTGACGACTTACCTTATATACCAACTGAACCTTTACCCAGTTCTAAATCAAATGCTTTCTATATTGTGGGTCACGCTGGGAGTGGTAAAAGCAGTTTAATGATGGCATTATTAAGTTCTCGTCCAACGAAAAAAAATAAAGATAAACCTCGTTTTTTCTATCGATGGTATGACCGCATATATCTTATTTCTCCATCAAATTCTACGCTCGATTTAGAGAAATTAAAATTAAATGAAAAAAGAATTTATGATAAATATACAGATGAACTAATGACTGAAATTATAGAAACAGAAAAAGATGGAGAAAATTTAAATAATCTTGTTTTGCTTGACGATTCTATTAGAGATGTCACAAAAAGTAAAATATTTAATCGATTAATATTGAATAGAAGACACGTCACCCATAATAAAGATAAAGATAATACATCTGGATTAAGTGTATGGATTTTATCCCAGAAATTTAATATGTTGCCACTGTCATTTCGGTCCAATATGTCTGATATTATATTGTTTAAAACTGAAAATAGAAAAGAATTAAATGCTATTAGAGATGAATTAATGTCTGATTTAACAATTGAAGAACAGACTGCCGTTTTTAAAGAAGCATGGAGTAAGAAATACGGATTTTTATATATTAAAGCAAATAATCCTAAAAAAGATAGATATTATAGTAAGTTCGATAAAATAGTCTTTGATGAAAAAGAAGAAGAAGATAATAATGAAATTGTAAATGAAGAATAAAAAAAAATAATATATTCGTAATAACATTTTAATTCATATCTTCTAAAAATGTTATTTGTAAAACACAATTAAATGGAGTAGGATTAGCAGTATAATTATTAGCAATATCTAATCCAGCAGTTGCTTTATTTTGAAATATTCTGGTTAATGTTAGACTTGGTGGTAATTCTACACATGTCAGAACTGGAGAAGAAACAGCAGAGAAACTGACAGCAGCAGTTGCATTACTTGCTACTGATGCCATTCCTAAAACGACTGGTTGGGCGTATTGTTGCTGTGTATCATATCCTAAAACACTTAATCCATCTGCTCTTAAACCGACAATATTTCCATCTGTCGGCACTACACGATTTCCAGTAGAATGTTCTAATTGAATAAATCCACTTATTACTTCAATTTTACATTTTCCTTTTGAAATTAATTGTGATGGGATTTTAATTGTAGCAGATGATTCATCTGTAGAGGTAGTGACTAATTGAGAATCCAGTCCAGTATTTGCTATTCTTAAAATGTAAGTATCAGTTTTATTACACATTTATATTATAATGTAATATATTTATTTTTTTTATTTAACAATATTATTATTAAATACTTTTTTAAAAAATATTTAAATCAAAAATTATAATCCCGCCTTACCCATTAAATAACTTGCCTCTCCAGCGAGTCCACCAATACCCGCCCCGATTACAGTTCCCAGTCCAAATGTGACTGGATCAAAAGCAGTCCCTATTGCCCCGCCCGTTGCCGCTGCTGCTCCCGCCGCCACGAGCATTCCCGTTGCCGCCGCCGATGCTCCCGCCGCCGCCCCCGAAATCGCTGAATTTACTGGGGCAATAACACCCTTTTTATCTAATGCTTGATAAGTTTCCCCGCCCACAACTCCGCCGACCGCTCCCGCAACGAGAACGGGTGCCGCTATTTCAAATGTTAAAACACTCGCGGGTCCAGCACCCGACAATCCAGCGATTGCGGCATCAGTTAGTAATGCTGATATTGCACCAGAAGTTGCTTCTTTTTCAATAGGATTTAAATGAATTAATGGGTCTATCATATCTAATCCTTTATTTGTTAATTTACTCGCATAATATCCTATTAAAAAGTTTGTTGGAGAACCAGCACGAATTAAATCATTAGTCACTGACCTTTTCCCGCCTACATTTTCTCCGTCTGGGATTGATGTATAATTATCTGCTTCATTAACAGAATCAATATGGTCTTCTGTATATTGTTTAATCTGCTCATCTCTTCCATTGATTGAATCCTCCATCATAAAATGTCTTTCTTTTTGAGATAAAGCAAAATCACTTGTTTCTGTATCTGGTAATGAATCAAAATGATTTAATTCTTTTTGAGTAAATGAACCGCCCATTTCTTCCCAAAGTGAATGAAATTTTGAACCTTTATTAAATCTATTTGATTTTAATTCTGGTTTTCCATTATTCATTCGTGTATCAGTTCCTTGTCTTGATTGAAAATTGTGCATAAAATCAGTATATGTTTTATTCTCTGTTGGTATTGATTCGGTTGGTATTATTGGTTCTGTTTCTTGTGTCAAAAGTGGGTCAATCCGATTTAAATTATCTTTTAAAATTATTTTGTTTGGTTTTGGTATTAAATTATTTAATAAATCTTCGTGAGATTTTATATTGTTCTCATAAGGATTATTTTCAATTCTTGATTTCCATTCTTGTGATTCATTTTGTTCTAATTGTTCTATTTCTTCTAAACGATTATTTAAATCTTCTTTTCTCCCAATTAATCTATTTCTCGCAAATTGCGATGCTTTATATCTTGCCTCTGCAGAAGTTCCTTTAACATCTTCTGGACTAAAATTATTATGTAATTCTTCATGTTGAGGCAATTCTTCATTAATATCTTGTAAATCATTTTTTATTTCTTGTTTTTCTTTTGAGTAATCTGTTTTATTTTTTAAAACATCTGGGATTTTATTTCTTATTTTATTTGTTCTTTTTCCACTTGTTGGATTTCCTTGCATTAAATCATTTAAAATATCTGATTCTTCTCTGCTAAATGTCACTGGTTCATTTCTTAACATTTGATCCCTAAATGAAATACCATCTTCACGAGTTGTTCTTTGTATATAATGGTCTAAAAATGGGTCATTATGAGAATGGGATGCTTGTTTTGTTCTTAATAATGGGTCAGCAGTCGGAGCATCATTATTACTAATAGGTCTTATTGGATTTTTATTTTCAAAATAATTCGCCATATCTCTTATTATTTCTGCTTCTCCTTTTCTCTTACCAGTATTAGAAACATTTGTTAATAAATCGTTTAATTGAGATTTACTAACTCGTCCATCATTATCTAAAAAATTACTATGTTTATGTGCTTCTCTTACATCCAAAGATATTTTTTTGGGTAATATTGAATCAACAGTCCAATTATCAGCATTACTAACTAATCCTTTAAAACCAATCATTGTCGATGGTAAATCTTCGGTTGTTCTCACTATTCTATGCTGTGTGGACGATTTTCCTTTATTTACAGCATTTAATGTGATTAAAGGATTAAATGTTGTTGAATTTGGTATTCCTAACACATCAGTCACATAAATCTGCTTTGCTCCACCCAAACTGAATCCTAAACCTTCACTAACATTTGCTTTTCCATATTTTGTTATTGCTTTTTGACCTTGAACTTCTGCTTTTACAAACTCTGGATTATTGCTTTCATTTCCAGCAATCGCCATCCCATCCGCCATTAAATCTTTCGCATTTGTGATTTGAGTTCCTCTTGATGCTAATTTTACATCTCCAGTTTCTGGATTATGTAAAATTAATGTTTCACTATCTGACAAATCTGTATCTATTGAATAAGGTATTTTGTTATTATCGAGATAATCTTGTGCTGTATTAAAATCATTTACATTTGCTATTTTTGATGCTTGGACCATTTTTGCTTTCATTATTGTTGATTCATCTAATTCTGTTAATGTAGGTTTAACTATTTTAGTTAAATTAAAATTATCTAATGCGTCACTTTGTTCTGTTTTTGTTTTTTTATTTAATTCTTTTGTTTCTTTTTCAATTTTATCTTTTATTTCTTTTTTCTCCTTTGGCGACATAGTAGATGAATTATCTTCTAATAAAGTTAATAAATATTGTATATATTGGATTTTTGGACTATATTTAATCCTTTGTTTGACGGGTAATCCAAATAATATATTCGATAATGATTGTTCTTCTTTTTCTATAAAAGAATTAATTGAAGTCATTTTATAATATAAACATAGATAAAAAATACTTTTTTAAAATGCTTTTGTAAAAGCATAGGCAAAACTAATTTTAAAAAAAGTATTTTTATCTTACTATAATATATAATGAGTTATGGTTCTACAATTCAAAGCATTCGTAGCACGATTCTTCACATAAGAAGTAAAGATGCTCAACAACTTCAAGATGGTTATAATTCAAATTTTATTGTTAATTTAGCACAAGAAATAGAAATCGACCCCGACCAAGAATGTCACGTATCAATATCGAGCGTTGAATTACCTTATTCTTTTTATAATATATCCTCAGAGATTCAAAATAATATTTTATATTATAATAGCACTAATATTACTTTTACAAATCAAAATTATAATATTCAAAATTTAGTCGATTTTTTTAATAATGATACTGCTTTTAGTGCTTTATTTTTAACAACATTTAACAGACAAACATTAAAAATATCTTTTGAAAATATAACAGCATCTAATCACACAATAAAATTTTCTATTTCTAATTTAAATAAAGTTATAGGTTGGGATGATGATTCGGCAGACCAAATTGTAAATGCTGGAAATTCTATTGCTTCATTATATGTTGTAAATCTCGCTACAATTCACAGTATTATGATTCATTCTAATATAGGTCAAGGGAATGTATTAGGAACAAGACAAGGGAATAGTTCGACTTTACAAAAAGTCAGTTGTGATGTAAATAATGCTTCTATTATATATTTAAATCAATCTGATTTTAGACAAATCTCTATAACTCAAGCACCCGTAATAGATTTTTTAGAGTTTAGAATTACAGACCAGAATAATAGACTTATACAATTTAATAATGTAAATTATGAATTTACGATGTTATTTGAAATATTTTCTAAATTTAATAATCAAAGAAGAATAATACAACCTATAAATCGTGCAACAATAGGACAAGCACCTCAAACATTAACTGAACCAGATGGAAGATTTACTGAACCAGAAAATATTGAAGATATTAATGATTCACACCCGATTGAAGGCGTAGGAGAAATCCAACATAAAACTAATAGATTAATATTAAATGAATTAATTGATGCAATTGAAAAACAGCAAGATTAATATTTTTAAAAAATATTTCTTTAATTAAAAGTTTTTATGTTAATTAATTAAAAATAAAATATTATAATACAATATAATGTCCGATACTGAATCCGATGCGAGTTTAGATACTGAAGAATTAAATGAAATTAAAGATAGTATAAAAGAAACTTTTGAAGAGGTTGAAGTTAAAGGGATTGAAAGAGAACCTATTAAGAAGAAGGTAAAGAAATTAACAAAAGAAGAAAAAAAAGAAATAGAACCACAATATGAAAATGAAATAGAAGAAAAAGAAGAAAACAATGAAGTTGTAGTAGTAGAAAAGAAAAAGCGGGTAATGACTGATAAACAAAAGGAAGCATTAAAAGCGGGTAGAGATAAAGCAAATTTAAATAAGAAAAATAAAAAGGTAGAGAAATTAAATAAAAATATAAAAGATTTAGAAGAGGTTGAATATACTAAAAAAGTTAAGGGAAGACCTAAAACAAAAGAAATAATTAAAACTGAAAAAATTATTTATATGATCCCAAATAAAGAAACGGGAGAATATGAAAGGATAACAAATCCCCCAAAATTAACTGCAAAAGATTTAAAAAAAATAGAAGTTGAAAAAAAAGCAAGAGAACAAGAAATGGAAATGGGGAAGAAATTGACTCGTAAAAAGAATGGTCAAATAGATAAAAGGTCAAGTAGGACATTAAATAATGGGAGAAGTGAAGCACAAATAAATGCTACTAAAAAAATGTTAGAAAAGAATAAGCAATTACGAGAAGCACGGAAAAATACTAAAACAGAAGAAACCACTAAAATTATGAAAAAAGAAATAAAAGAATCCATAGTGGAAGTTGTATCTCAACCAGCAGAAGAAGTTAAGAAGAAAAGAGAAAGAAGTGAAGAACAAATTAAAAAAGATAATTTAAGGAAAGCAATATCTATGTTCTCATAATACTTTTTAAAAAATGTTTTTACTAACTTCGTTTTGGTATTTTTTTTTGCGTTATTAATAGAAAATTAAAATATAATGTTATTCTATATATAATGGAGTTTTATGATAATTATTTAATTTATAATTCTGGAGATGTTTATTCTATAAAAAGCAAAAAGTTTTTAAAACCTCGTTTTGATAGAGACGGTTATAAGAGAGTCGATTTATATAAAGATAATGTTGCTAAAACATTCTTTATTCACCAATTAGTCGCAATTGTTTATAAAGATTATGTGCCTAATAATAAATTAGTAATAGACCATATTGATGATAATAGAACAAATAATTTTTTACATAATTTACAAATCATAACACGACAGCAAAATTCACGGAAAATAAAATATCCAAATAAAAAAAATGGATTACCAAAAGGAATCACTACCAATAAACATAAAACTAAATTTTATGCAAATATTAAAATTGATGGTGTTAAATGTTATTTAGGGTGTAGTGATAATTTAATTGAAGCACATGATATTTATATGAAAAAATATACGGAATTAATGATCGGGGTTTTAAATATTTGAAAGATTACAGAAATTACGGAAATTACGCTTTTTCAAAAAAACTATTTTGACAGAAAATATAAATATTTAAAAGATTACAAAAATTACGGAAATTACGCTTTTCAAAAATAACTATTTTGACAGAAAAATATATTCATAGAAATTATTTTACAATATTATACTTTTTTTTTAAATATATTTTTTTCTGTGGAAAGTTTTGAAAAAGCGTAATTTCTGTAATTTCTGTAATTTCTGTTTTTATTGTATTATTATTCTTATATTATTATTCTTATATTATATATTTTCTTATAGAAGAAAAGAGTATAAATATATAAATATATAAATATATATATAAATAAATAGTAAAAAAAGTATAGGTTAAAAAGTGTAATTATTTCGTAATCTTATGTAATTATATTTAAATATATTTATTTATAAATTTAGTCGTGTTCTACAAATAGGACATTTAGCAACAGTCGGGGTATGGGAGCAAAGAGTCCATTTCATAATACAATCTCGACAAAACTTATGATTACATTGTGTTGTTGTTGTTGTATTTTCAAATAATTCTTCACAACAAATAGGACAATCTTCATCTAAACCTAATCCCTTATCAATTATTATTTGTGGTCTATTATCAACCATTTTATTAAACCAATTACTAATAAATTTATTAGTAATATGTTTTTGTATTTTATTTCTATGGGTTGCTCTATGTGGTTGGGTCACGATTGTTTTTGTATAAGGACACCAAAAATATGTGAATCTTTGAAAATGATGATATTGTATTTGTAATATACCATTACTATGATGTAAATATCTAAATTGTCTGCTATAACCTAATTTTTGTGGATTAGGTTTAGAACAATTTTTATCTAATATCTTATTAAGCAATTCAACACAAATATTATCCTTAAACCATAAAAGGAAATCAATAATTAATTTTTGTCTTATTATATTTCTCGTTTCATCACATTGTTCTAAATCATTTTCTCCCTCATAAATATCAATTTCTTTTAATCTATTCTTCATATTAATTATTTCTTGTGATGTGTTTAGTTCAATATTATTTTTTGTTTGATAAATATCTATTTGTTGTAATTGTTGGATTACTTGATTAAGTTCTTCGCCGTTATTGATCATTTGCATATTTATCTGGTTTGTTATTTGTTGGAGACAGAGATATCGATTTTGAAATATGTTTTTAAAATATTTTTAAAATCAATTTTTTTTTTATTCTATTATATTGACAAAATATTTATTTAATTCAATAGTGCGAATAAACAAAAATAAAAAAATAAAATAAAAATTTTTGTATGAATAGTTATTTTAAAAAACCGTAATTTATGTAATTTATGTAATTTTTATTTTATTTATTTTAACCAATTTATATTATTTTCACAATTATAAATATTTATATTTTTATTTTTATTTTTATTTTTAGTTTTATTTTTAATTTTTTTTTTAATAATTTTATTTTCTAATATTTTATTTATATTATAATTAAAATTAATATTATTTATATTAATATCGTTGATTATTTCATTATTAAATATTTCTTCGTTATTATAATTCATTATTTATTTGTCTGGTTTCTTATTTGTTTGAGTCAGAACAATCGATTTTGAAATATGTTTTAAAAAAAAAAAAATAAAAAAATATTTATTTATTAATCTTCATCAGAAGACGAATAATTAATAAATAAAGAATCTCTAATAATATTAATTTTAAAATATTTAACAATATTAATTTTTTCATCTTTTTCAATATATTTAATTAAATCATTTTTAGTAGAACAAATATAATTACTTAATAATTCATTATTTGAATCAAAACCTTCAATCCTAATTCTACAATTATAATATTTATCTTTAACCAATTTATTTTTAATTAATTCAATCGTTTTCAAATGTCGGTTAGTCATACTATATAATACTATATAATATAAGTAATTTGTATTTAAGTCGTTTATTTAAATTTACTAAATAAGATATTTTTATTACAGAAATTACAGAAATTACATATATTTTTATTTTTATTTTTAATATTCTAATCAATTTTAATTTTATTTTTTTTATTATTTATTTAATTGCGAAAAAAAATTGATTTTTATTTTCTGTGTATATAATATAAATGACAGAAAATAATAAAAATATTTTAAAATCGATTTTAATTTGTGAAGAAAATAACGAAAATAATATGATAGAAGAAAATAACGAAAATAATATGATAGAAGAAAATAAAAATAAAAAAATAAAAAATAAAAAAAAAGATATTTCAAAATTGATATTTGTTGATGAAAAAAATAACGAAAAAAATATGACTAATAATAACCTAAAAAAAATTATGAAAGAAATTGGGTTAAAGATTGATAATTATAT
>Ga0302114_10000757_pt1 | contig 22126 bp, 29 predicted proteins | sample AG5_Surface_MG_FD_203107 | JGI IMG/M metagenome (GOLD analysis project Ga0302114, IMG submission 203107) | Marine microbial communities from Western Arctic Ocean, Canada - AG5_Surface | ecosystem: Environmental > Aquatic > Marine > Oceanic | place: Canada: Western Arctic Ocean | collected...
TTCCGGCTCACCCCCAAGTACATCTCCTCCACCCCCTTCCCCACCCTCCTCCTCCAATTCCTCCCCACCAAACATCACGATATCTACGGCCCCTACAACACCGTCTGCACCTTCATAAAACACATGAAGTACGACAAGGCCGAGCTGGTCGAGGTGGAGGCCGTCCTGAAGCCGACCCGCAAGTGCGACGTCTGCAGCTCCCTCCCCGCCAAACCGTGCGCACGGTGCAAACGCACCTTCTACTGCTCCCCCTCCTGCCAAAAGTCTGCCTGGAAGAAGCACAAGAAGACGTGCAAGGCGCCAACGAGGGTGGCGGCGACTGAAGCCGAGCTCCGAACCCTCCACAAGGGCATTGCCCTCCTGAATATGTGCATACAGAGGTCTGGGGCTGGGGATGGACCGACCAGTGTTGTGGTGGAGTTCCTGTTGCCAGGTCCAGCCTATTGAATAAGCACAAGGATTCGTTTTCAAATACTTCTATTTTAAAAATTCCACATTTTTTAAATTTCAAAATTGAAATCAAAAGTCCTCCTCCTCCTCCTCCTCCTCCTCCTCCTCCTCACTGCCTTCTTTGTCGCAACAAATCATTTTCCGCTCGCAACCTGGCAATGATGTCCTCAGGATCGCGCTTCCACCTTGTGGGGGTGATCTGAACGGGTAGGTGGGCTGGAGAGAGGAAAGAGAGGATCTCGGAGGTGACATTGTAGCCGCCGTGGTAAACGCACTCGCCGAGTAGCCTCATGACTTTCTCGAGGGGTGAGGTGTTTTCGTTTGGCTCCAAGAACGACACAAATTCCCACTTGTAGACGATGTGGAGAATGAGGTTGAGGATTGGGGTGAGGCCCGTGAGGTGGTACTCACGGCAGGGGGTGATTCTAACCGTCTTGTCGTGGTTGCCCGAAACAATGAAGTTGGAATCGGCCGTGATGGTGAGCTGGTTGGTGATGAATTCCTGCTCGAACGTGTGCTTGAGCTCGAAAGTCTCAGCATCCCAGATCTTCATCGTTTTGTCGAAACAGGCACTCACAAGAATACGCCCGTTGGGGGAGTACTCGACGCTAAGGACGCGATTGGTGTGAGCCTGGCCGATGCTCTTCACCAAGCTTCCATCGGCAGGGTTCCAAAATTTGATGGAATGATCGTAACTTCCCGAGCAAAGGAGTTTGCAGTCGGGAGAGAACGAGAGGGACTCGACCCAGTAGGTGTGACCCTCCAACGTGTGCGCTAAGATGGCACTTCCCTCGTTGAAGCTGTAGAGGTTGATGAGCTTGTCGGCACTTCCAGTAGCCAGCTGCTTGCCGTCGGGGGAGAAGCACACTGCATAAATCATACCCGTGTGATCCTCAATCACTTGCACTCTAGCCCACTCGCCACCCTCCCCCGGCTCCGACCAAATCATCACCTTATCATCTTCACCACCAGAAGCAAAGTGGGAGCCTGATGGAGAGACGGTGACGCATCTAACACCACCATCGTGTCCCACCAAGGTCTGGACCAACTCGAGAGAAGGGCTAAATACCTTCAAGCCATTACCCCCAGAACCATCATAGCCACAAGCTACAAGTCCCGAGCCATTCGGAAGATAGCAAAGACCACCGACATCATAGGCAAAAACATTGTCGGCTCGATATTCTACCTTGTTGGAGCTGGTCGAGTGGACGATGATTGACCCGTCATAACTACCCGATGCCACATGACCGTTACTCCGCAACGCCACGCAATCTACACCACTATTATGCCCGTGGAGGAGCTGTTCATCCATCTTCAAACTAAATTGAGATTGGATGGGGGAGGTGGGCTGAGGGTGTATTCATGGGCCAGCCAGTGGGAGATATTTAGGGTCGAAAGAGCAGCAGGTTGATGCTATAGAGAGCTAGAATGGAGGAATCGCTCCGGGCACGTGCCGGGTCTCACAACATTTTTTTTCTTTCTCTCCTGTGATTCTCTGTACCTCTGCCACGTCAATTACCATGAGCCCATGGCTTCTGGTAGTATTCTGCAACGTCCAAGTCTTGTCGTTTAGGAAGATTCCCCAGCTTTGTTACTGTGTGCCGAATTTCCATTCCCAATCCCAATCCAATTCCAACGAGTTCTTCACCGAGCATCAACTCAACCAACTTGAGTCTGAGCTTCTGCAGGACGAAGAGCAATACTCCTTTTCCTCTCCGGACCCTTTACCACTTGAAGCCCTCTCCTCAGTCCTTTCTGCCTCTGCCTTCCCCCCCTCTTCGAACCAGAAGCAGCTCAACATGGTTGGGGACTACGGCTTCGATCCACTGAGGGTGTCCGTGTTGTTCGACCCGTTCTCGCGGAAGATTATACTGAGCAAGGACGAGACGATTCGGGTGGAGAAGCGGCCCAGATCCTTGGTCCTCAGGTGAGTGTAAATAATAATATACTATACTAAAAACTTATTACTAACCTAAAACTAATTGGCCGTAGAGACTACCGAGAGTCCGAGATCCGCCACGGTCGGATCGCAATGCTGGCAGCGTTCCTGTGGCCAACTCAAGAGCTGCTGAACAAGTACCTCCTTCCCCCCACCACCCATTTCAGTGTTGTAAATGGAGGTCAGACAAATGCCTTGATCCCCCTCGTCATGTTTGCAATTTGCGGCCTGCTTGGATATTTGGACATCCACAGCTCTGAGATTAAGCGAACCGAGACTGGCGAGGCGTTTCTCCCCGGCGATTGTTTCTGGGATCCACTAAAAATGATGAGCGGGCAATCCCCCCCCGAGGTCAATTTGCTCATGGAGAAAGAGCTAATGAACGGCCGCTCAGCAATGCTGGCAGTGTCGGTCTACGCCTTGGAGGAGCTTTGCCATGGCGTGGGAATTGTCGAGCTTCCGTTTAACCAGGTGTTGTTCCACCCGTTCTTCCTGCTGAGTTGGGAGGAGTTTCTTTATTCGATGAAAATGTATTAAAGATAAGTTGATGAGATTAGAGTCAATCCTCTTCCTTTTTATCGTCCTTATCCTTATCCTTATCCTTATCCTTATCCTTATTCTTATCCTTCTGCTCAGCTAGCTCATTCTCATTCTCATTCTCTTTCTTGTTCTCATTCTCATCCTCATTCTTATTCTCACTGTCATCCAACGCAACAGTTTTAACTTGATGCTTTAGCGCTTCGATTTCCTTGGCCATCTTCACCTCCCTTGGGCTCAATGGTGGGGATGGAATAGGCGTCTCGGGAAGCTCCATTTTCCCGCTCACCCACTCACTCGCAATTTCGAAATTGTCGCAAACGTGCGCTGGCGTTATGCGCTTGTTTGACTCGTCCTTGTCCAGGAATTTTCCCGTTCGCACCAGCACACCGTCTACGTTCGATTTTGCCGCTCCTCCTATGTCCGCAACAAGGTCATCGCCAATCATAACGTAGTCTTGAGGCAAACTATCTGGTTTTTGTTTCATAATGGCTTCGAAGAATTTTTCGCTTGGTTTTCCAATAATTTCAGCTTGCTGATCGGTGGCCTCGGTGAGGGCGGCTAGGAAGGGTCCAGGACCGAGCGACAACTTATCATCATTATCTTGAAAAAATTTGGCTGCGTGAATCGCGATGATAGGAGTCTTTTTGTCGTTCTTTTTTCTGTCCATAACGAGCCTGAATGCTCGATTCAGATTCTTATAGTTGAGCGCCTCAGGGGCAAGGCCGATCAAAACGCAATTTCGACTGTCATCAGATGCGTCGGTTTTATCAAAGTCAGGAAAGGCTGAAGTGAACTCTTCTGATTCTAAAAGTTCCGGGTCCAACAGTGCGAGAGGATTCAGGTTGTTTTGCTTGAGGTACTCAATTGTTATCGAAGAGGAAGAAATAATTCTGGAATCAGGCATCATTTCAGGAGTGATGTTGTTTCTACGGAGGTGCTTGATGAGTGTTTTGAGGGACGATTTTGAGGTGCTGGAAACGAAAGTACAGGTCACGTCTGCTTCCTTGAGGTTTTGTAACGCGGGTGGTGTGAATGGAAAGAGCTTCCCTTTCGAATCGTGGATTGTTCCTGATAAATCTATTAACGCATGTTTGTATTTGGGTGCATAGGAGAACTTTTTCTCTTTTGTTCTGTGTGTTGGAGGGGTTGAAGGTGTGTCTTGTTTTGCCTCTGCCATGGTGTATCACGTTATATCTTTATGCCAAGTGCATTTTTTTATTATAAATTTGTCGTCCACAATTAGCCATGTTAGAAGTCCTCGTCCTCCTACCCACTATCATCAACCCACACATCCTTAACTGGGTCTGCTGGAACCGACAAGATTACTTCAAAAAGTCACTCTCGTTCATAGTGGAAGCTCTGCAAACATCAGAGGCCCATTTCTCTGCTGGAGAATCGTGTGCAATCTGCTTCGCTTTCATTGCTATTTTTGCAAAGTTCATTGAACTCTCGTTCTGGCACCACTGGGTTGAAGTTTGCCTGGAGGTGAGTGGCGATGACCAGATGTATTCATGTAGCTTGCTCACTTCATGTTAAACTCATGCTTCGCTCCGCTCTCAGTCCAACTGGAATTATGTAAGCGCAGCCAACGAGACATTTTTTGGTGATATCATGTTCACCATCTGCAACATCATGGTCGCCGTCGGCTTCATCCTATTGTTGTTGGTTTACCAATCAATTGGTTTGATTGGAGTTTACTACGGCAATAGATTTGGCGCTGACCTCCCCTGGATTGCATATCCGCTCAATGAATATTGTCACCACCCCCTCTACGTTGGCATTGCTCTCATGTACTCGGGAACCTTTTTCGGCCTCGTCTTCATACTTGAAGATGGCTGGTTGCTGATATCCAATGGCGGACTACAATTGCTCGGGTTACGCCTGGCATTGTACGTTCACACTGCGCGGATGGAGTACCAGGACACATTGGAACGTCACGAGAAGCAGAGCGAAAAATTAAAGAAAATTGAACAACAAAACGAACGGAGCGGCACATCACAGCCCCTCACAAGCAACAACAAGAAGCAGAAGCACGCTGCATATCAAAAGAATAACAAGAAGAAACGTTAGATTAATCCTTATTATTCGATGATGTTGATGTTGATGTTGCACTCCTGTACCTAATTTCGTCGGGCTGTGCAATCCACATCTTCTCCCGAAGGTACATCTCCGCCACCTCGACCTCGTCATTCGCCTCAACAATCATTTCCTCAACTTGCAAATGTCGCCTAGTTCCACCGATCGTATTCTCAACAAAGGCGATGCACTCATCCATGCTCTTCCCCTTGTTTTCGTGGTGGTCGAGGGCATCCGCACAAACCCCCAGCCTGTATTTAACAACTTGCGAAACGTTGCTTTTGTATGCACAAGCCGGAAGGGCTTCAAGGTGTCTAGATAGATTTTGGTTTGCCTTGATGAGGGAAGGTATCGGTGTGGGATCTACAAGAAGGCCGACGAGGCCTGTTGATGTTTTAGGACCCAGTGGGGTGTACCCAGGAGAGAAGGGTTGGTCTGGGGTAAGGGATGAGGAAGTAGAGGGTGTGACGGAAACTGTTGAGAAGGATCGGGGCAGGAGTGCCACTGTCCGGGGGACTGACCGCAACATACTTGATAGCATCACTGGTTTGTGGTCAATTCAACTGAAGCTATATACTTTTTTTCTGCCTTGTTTCAACTTGTTAAATCAAAATGAAATAATGAAATTCCATAAACTCAATGACAAATTGAGTTACTACAAGTAAAAAGTAGCACCAGGTCACTGTCGAGAGCCAACCAACATGACCATGCCCAAAACCAACAACATCCTCCCATCCTTCGGTGTTGGGCTTCTCTGCTCACAGTTCCTATCTCACTTTCTCTCAGCATCTCAAATTGTCCTCTGTTCCATCGCCATCCTTTCGTACTGCCACCACAAAGCAACAATCCCATCATTTGGCAATGTTTGTGACAACGTTCGTGATGTCCTACTCCTCACAACAAAGAAGGAAAAGCGAGGCTCAGGGAGCTCGAAGAAGAAGAAGAAGCCCAAGTCATCGGCATCAGCAATAGAACCTTCCTCTCCCGCAGCCACAGCCACAGCCACAGCCACAGCCACAGCCACAGCCACAGCCACAGCCGCAGCCGCAGCCGCAGCCACAGCCACAGCCACAGCAACATCCCCAACCACAACCACAACCACCACAACAACTCCCTTCATCGACCTCCACACCCGCTCCTCCACCTCCCCCCTCTCAAACCTCCTAATCTACGACCTCTTTAAAATGTCCCCAATCCAGCCCAACTCCCCCGTCCCAATTCCCTTCGACAACGACTTCTTCACGGGGCACCTTTTGCTTTTGTTTAAGGATCCAACCCCAGACACGAAGTATTCGGCCTATTTCTCGACTAAGCAGAGGATGTTCGAGTTTCAGTTTCAAGGTGAGCCTTATACCATATCGTATTGCCACGATGTAAGAATCGTTTTGCCATGATGCAAATCGTATTGCCATGATGCAAATCGTTTTGCGAAGATGCAAATCGTATTGCCACGATGCAAATATGCCAAATATGCCAAATATGCTTACTCACTCTTTTCATGCTTCCAGGAATTTTCAAGGTCCAGCCTCGTTCCGGCGGAATATTCCTGGGCTGCGCCTTCGACCGCCCCGCCCGAATGGGTCTCATCCAGCGCACCCTCGTGAACCTTGCGTTGGGCTTCATCCGAAAAACGAACAAGGGCTTCCACTTCAACCTCAAGCAGGGCGCCAAGAGCGCCGAGACGGAAGAGGAGAGGGAGCGGGGAGACTACGAAAAGCCTCACGTGGCGTTTCCGCTGCAGACTGCTGTGGATAGGCTCGTCGTCAGCAAGCCAGGGGACGTTTTGCCCAAGCTTGGCGACGGCGAAATTTACGAGAGCGAGCAGTCCATAAGGGACAGGAAGAAGGGGGTTAAGGGTGAGTGAGAGGAGAGGAGAGGAGAAGTGAAGAGAAATACGAATATGAAATCACGAACACACAAAATAACGCCCCACCCCAACACCCCAACACGCAGGCTCGTTCCAAGGGTGGAACACCACGGACATTTACACCTTGTGCATTTGGTCCGCGTACGTCGACTGGTCGAGCTGGAAGGCCGTGAACCTCCCCGGCGTCAGGCCGTTCTCTCTCGCAGCGTGCAACGGGGAACAGAGCGTGAATTTTGTCGTGTATGACATGGAGAAGGAGGAGAGGGAGGGTTCACTAGGAGAGGGGCGAAACTCGGACGAATCTTCTGAGGAGAGAGAGAAGGATAAGAGCAGTAGCAAGAGGTGAGCGAGCGAAATAATATCGCGAGCGAGCCTTTTTTCGGCTAACCCACCGCCCACTCTTGCTCTCGTGCCTTCCAGCGTCAAGATTGTCAATCACTTTGAGTCTCGAATGAGAAAATTCACCAATTTGGAGCTGTTCAACAAGGGGATCACCAAGGGTGGCACCGTGGAGCAGTTTATCACGAGCAACAATGAGAAGATTAATAATAGTAACGACGAGAACGTGAATATCAAGGAGGGGCACGGGTCAGATAATGAGGAGGAAACGGACTCGTCGAACTCGGATTCGGAGTCGGACTCGGATTCGGACTCGGACTCGGACAAAGACCAAGACCAAGACCAAGACCAAGACCAAGACAAAACCACCCCCGGTGGCCCCACCAACACCCCCCTTTCCTCCTACGACCAAATCTCAATAAAGTCCGGCGACCCGCTAATCTTCACCGACGCCTCAACCTCGTCATCCCCCTCCCCCCCCTCCTCCTCCCCCTCAAACTCCAATTTGAGCTGCATAACGAACGGAGGCGGGTTCGCAGTTGTCCAGCAAGGTCTCACTGCCCACCACATAAATCTCGTCAAGATTGGTAACCACCTCCACAACAACACCAACAAAAGTAGCAACATCCGGTCAAGGACAAAGTCTGCGTCACACCGACGCAAGAAGGACTCGAAGGTGAGCCGCGAACGAAGCGAGCCAGCAACATCATACAAATATTGCCACTTGTGGAAGACGAGAAACACTACACTAAACCGCTCAATTCCAGCTGCTGCGAAACGGCGATACGGTGTTGGTGCGATACGTCCATTCACAGCTGAAGGAGATGAAGTATTTGAGCACCCACAGGGGGTGGTGGCTGAAGTGGGTCTCCCAGGTGAGCGAGCGAAGCGAGCGAGCCTTTTGGATGACGAGCAGCGATTGGGGTTACGGTAATTTAGTGATTCGCCGTTTGTTTTTTTGTTAGGTTTCACTTGGCGTGCACTTTGAACAACCTCCTTAAGCGAAAAGATGCGCGTGGCCAAACTTGCCACCGTGTCCAATTTTGAGTGTTCAATTGCGCTATGCATTGGAGTTACGGGTGATTCAGTAAATCGCCTTTTTTTGTTGAGTTTTTTGGTAGTTCGCTTTTGGCGTACCATGCCCCTTATCTGGACAACCCCTGACAAATATTTTTGCGCAAAAAGATGCGCCTGACCGAACCCGCCGCCGTGTTCAAATCTGAGCGTCTAAAACCTCCATACGTTGGAGTTACGTGATTCGCCCTTTTTTAGTTTTTTTCGCTTACAGACGGCAAAAATCCCACTACTAAGCTAACCCACCCAATTCGTTTGGCTCACTTCACTCGTTTCGCTCGTCCTTCATTAAAAATGCGCCTCGCTTCGCTCGGCGCAGGCTCCGAAGCACAACGGAACTTTTCGAATCGACGGCTTGGAGGAAGGCGAGTGTTTGACCGTTGGGACGAGCTTTATTCTTCGGCACGATAGGTGGTCAAATTTTGTTGTTGGCTCCAGTCCGACGTCCTCCGCAAAGTATGGGGGGAGGTTGCTTGGGTTGATAAAAGACGACACCAACAATCACAGCAGCATCAATAATGCCAATGCGAATGCATCATCCCCCCCAAAATCCGACGGGAAGCAGCCGTGGATGCAGGTCTTGAAGATTTTCGCCAACCACTCATCTCCTCTAGAAATTGCGGAGCACAGCAATATCAACAATATTGATAGCAATATTAGCAATAGCAACAGTAATAGCAATAGCAACAGCAATATCAATAACAACAGCAACATCAACAGCAGTAGCAACAGCAATAGCAATAGCAGCTATAACACCAGGTGAGTGAGCGAAGCTGCAGGATCCGTTTAGGTGCTGTATTGGCAAAATAATGATGGCTCATGACTGCAGACGGCTACATTCACTACTAAACTACCCACTCATTTCGTTTGGCGACTTCTTCGCTCGGCACAGCAATTCTAGCGCACCCACTCCCCAAGTTATCTCCGCCCCCGTGCCGATTTCACACCCCTCGGCCACCTCCCCGGATAAACTCACTCCCACCACCCCGAATTTCGACAGCCTTGTGATTGACGTGCCTGCATGGTTGGAGCTGATGCACCGAAGCGGCCGCAAGCGCGTCCTAGCGTACGTCGTTCGTGCTACTCCTCGAATAGAAAACGACAACGACGAGGGGTTCATCAGCCTGAGGACAGGCAGGGATCTCACGCCCATTTTGCAGCTCAGGAGGACGGTCAGTGCCAACACGTCGGCGGTGATCACAGCCGACAAGAGCAACGCTGACGATAGGTGAGTGAGTGGTAGCTGATTCTTTTTAGGTTTTGTTTTTGTGCGCTCAAATATTCATTTTTTTGGTTGCGCTCGATATTAATATAACATCGATCGTCAGCGCTGAGCCCCCAAAGTACGAGGACGATGACGACGATGACGACGACGATGACGACGACGATGACGACGACGATGACGACGACGACGATGACTTCAGAATCAGAAGCAGCCAGACGCAAGAGTTAATTTACGAAGACGACTATGAGGCCACCACCACAACCACCACCACCAACCACCTCCAACGATGCAAGTCCGAATCGTCCCTCCACCAACTTGGCGTTACTTACCACACCACCCCAACTGCCCCCCGACGGCGGCAGACTATCCGCTCCTCTGTGACGTTTTTGGACGCACCGATACCGAAAACGAAAACGAAAACCTCGCCGAAGAAGAAGTTCCGCGACTCACTCTCCTCCCTTGGAAACCTACCCGTGGCTATTGGGAAGGCGACAATTTCGACGACTAAGCTCGTTGTTACTGGGGGAAAAGGAAGGCATTTAATGCCGAAAAGCAGCGCTATTGAGCCGAGCGGAAGGTTGATGAAATTGAAGATGGGGAGGGAGAGGAGGAAGAGTGGCGGAGATGAGAAATACGACAAATCGGCGTTCTTAAGGTGACGATACGATACACTACGCACACCTCTGCCCACTCACTCACTGCTGAGTTGATGCTGATTTTGTTTTTTGCGTGCACCAGAATTTACACACACACTAACACAAAATAAAATAAAATGAAATGCAATTATGCAAATAATTCAAATGCAGCGACGAGAAGGCAGCTAGCGACGATACGACAGTCACAACCCCAAACACGACTACGAACACACCTTACCACGAACCAAACACAGCTGCAACAACTACTACAACAACAGCAACAGCAAAACCCAAAACAACTCGGCTGAAACCGGCAGCGCACCAGAACGCGCCGGACCAGTCCACCCGGATGCTCTCCGATTTGATTGAGGAAATGTCCACCATGGTTGAGAAGGGAGGCGGGGGGGGCGATGGTGGAGAAAAAAACACTCAGCTCGTAGATATCCTGAGGTGGGTGAGCGAAGCGAGTACTTAACTAACATTATATAACAAACTAATTCGTTTTCGCACCTTCTTCGCTCGGCGCAGCGCTCAAATTCGGAGCAGGAGCGAGCTTGATGCGTGGTTCCTGAGGGGAGGGGCGGCGGAGCTGGGGATCAGCATTGCTGCGCAGCCCATTGCAGACTGCGTCTGCGCCCGTGGACTTTGGCAATCCCATTGGCGAGAAGAGTGGTGCGCCGTCTTCCAGTCCTTCATGTCATTCTACGTCCCTCTCTCGAAAAAGCCCGCCCTCGTACTCTACCACCGCGACGTGATACAAATCCGCTCTCTATCCAAGCACATGAAGAACAACCCTCTGCCTGGCTTGTCCCTTCTCGCTGTGGAAACACCCGGCCGCGTTCACTACTTGGCCTTCTCAAACCGGGACAAGATGGAGGAATTTGCCGCCAAAATCAAGCTGGCTATTTTCTCCGACGATGCTAGTAATAAGAAGTCGGCCAACGGGCATGGGGTTGGAGTGGGAGCGGGAGCGGGGGCGGGGGCAGGAGGGGGGGACGGGGGGGACGGTGAAAACATAGACAACTCCCCGGCACCACCCCACCACAACGCACCATCGTCAGATCCACGAGAAAACTTCGTTCTCAAATCGGGACAGTGGGCTGCGGCCAACAAGTCGAACCGCCGCGTGGTGCTTAACGCCAGAAAGATGAACTTCGACGGGTGCAGCAAGCTGAAAGCGAGTTGCTTCGTGGAGGTGGAGGTGGCGGCGGAGGAGGAGGAGGAGGAGGCGGAGGAGAAGGGGGAGGAGAAGGAGGAAAAGGTAAAGGCAAAGGAAAAGGAAAAGGTGGGGAACACTCTGGACCAAGTTCTGTCAATCTCGGCCTTTGTCGAGAAGCTGCTTGCCCAGGCACTCTCCCTTTCCCCCGAATCATCACTCGAAGACCTGATTGCATTCCTGAATGCGGCGGCCTGCTTGCGGAGCATCAATTTGAGAGCCATTGATTATACGAGTGAGGAGGCGGTTTGCATTTTCATCAACCTGTATCACACCCTCCTGCAGCACGCGCTGCTCCTCCTCGGCCCACCTTCGAAATCAAGCCTCGCACACTTTGCGCGATGCGTCTGCTACGAGGTCGGCTGCGACGTTTTCAGGTGAGCGAGCGAAAATACACGATAATACGAGCAACTTCTACTAATCTAACATTATTCCACTCAATTCGGCGCAGCTTGGCAGAAATTGAACACTGCATCTTGAGGGGGCGGATGGTGTCAACCCCGCCGAACAAGATCCCGTTCGTAGGACCGCTGAAGACGAGCAGCATGTACAAGGTGAACTACGCTCTGAGCGCCGTGGACCTGCGAATCAACTTCGTCCTGAATCACGGTTTCAGGTGAGCGAGCCATAATGGCCACATCCACCACTACACCCCCATCCGCTGCTTTAACTAACATTACTCTTGCGCCCCGCCGCAGCGTCAACAAAAACAAGATCCCCATTTTGAAAAAGGAGAACTTGCACAATTTGCTGAACAAAATGTCAACAGACTTCATAACAAATAGTCTGTACATCGACAGCAACAAGCGGACCGTGGTCTTGCCGGAAGTGGTGAAATTCTTCTTGAGAGACTTTGGGGACGGAACGACCGTTGTCATGCTGAAACTGATTTTGAGGTTCTTGGACAGGCAGGAGTGGGAAGCGTTGAGCTGGCTGCTGCAGGCAGGAGAGGAGAAAGGTGGGAATGGGGTGACGGTGAAATATAGACCCGCTGGGAACAGTTTTCACCCCTGGTTGGTGGGCGAGGGGGGAGAGGGGGGAGATGTGGAAGAGAAAGAGGAGGTTGTGTAAATTTGATAACGAGATTTTATTGATTATGAAAGAAATGATGATTTGACATTAATCAATTGTTAATTATAGAGAGACAATCACGCAATCACGATGCTATTCTACGGATTAGGAGCTTGGGTTTTCAGGTCATCGTTCCTGGCCGAGAGAAACGCAGTCCACGCCAAAGCTCTCTGCGATTCTGGTTGCAGCATCGAATTGGCAGAGGTTTGACGGTCACCAAAGCCTGACTGCGTAAAGGACCCGAAGAGCCGACAAGCATCGATAATCGCCAAGTTGTACCCCAACCTTATAACTCCATCGTCGATTTCAGTTGATTCTTGAATCCGTGTTAGCTCATCGACTACAAGGTCCCACAAACGCTCGTCGGCCAGCTCCTTTCGTATGAGCGTTGGGTCTCGACCGGAAGACATAACGATCTCAAGAACCGCAACAGAAACTCGAGTAAGGTCCTGTGCAAGGTTCGTGCTGGCAGCAAGAGCATTTTTCATCAGCTCGGCCTTGGAGTTGGGAGAGTTGGGGGAGTTGATGGTGGAATTGTGGGCAGTATCAAGGTTTCTGAAGGAGAAAGAGGTGGTTGCTATCGACTGAAATGAGCTCAAAGATGGGGTGAGAAGTGCAGGTGCTGCTTTTGCTTCTGGCATGATATGCTCGTGAAAGACTCAATAAGAAGGGATTTGGTATAAAGTTTTATCACTTATCACTTTATCGTGTTTAAAACGTGTTAAGGAAGTATGTCCAGGGACAGATGATTAAAAAAATGGCAATTTTTTTTTATCACAACAAATGTCTTCCAATGAGTACCACGAGTGGCTCAAGAAGCGTGATTGGCCCGCGGTACAAGGAGCCATGCTTGACCCAGATCTGGACTTAGCTTTGACCATGAGCAAGTACAAGGAGAGAGATGAGCATGGACGACTGCCACATCATTGGATGGCAGCGAAAGCTCAGACACACACACATGTTCTTGCCGAGGTGGGCGTGGAGTCGATTTGCTTGAATGTAGAGGCCCTCACCACACGAGACAAGGAAGGCGAAACTCCCATCGACATTGCCCGTAGGAGTGGAGCCTGTGCTGAGATCATCAGATTGCTCTCCCTTACTCCCGAGGAAGCTGATTCGTTGGGTTTGAAGGAGATGGCCCGCTTGTACGCACCAGTGGATTATTGGAGGACTGAGATGGCTAAGCGGATCAGATTACGATCGTATGCAGACTGTCACAAGTTCATCAACGAGCACGATGACGAGTTGGTGCGTGAAGTGCTCAAATACTACAATTCTGATCTTCTTCTAAAGATTGCTTGCAATAGCCAGGCATACAGCGACTCCCTCATGTTTCTTGCTTTTCGAATGATCCATCGGCACCCACTTTCCCTCACCATTAAGGACACAAAATACGCAGAAACAGCCCTCCAATGGGCACAAGACCCCCAATTCAATGCGTGCAATGAAATGGTAAATGTTCTCCGCCTCACCCCCGCCCACATCTCCTCCACCCCCTTCCCCACCCTCCTCCGACAACACCTCCCCAAGCAGTTCGTCGATGAGGAGGTCTTTGGCACTTACAACACCGTCTGCCAGTTCATCAAGCACATGAAGTACGACAAGGCTGAGCTGGTCGAGGTGGAGGACGTGCTGAAGAAGCCGACCCGCAAATGCGACGTCTGTAAGACCGCCACAACGAAAGCTTGCGCACGGTGCAAAACCAGCTACTTCTGCTCCTCCGAGTGCCAGAAGACTGCGTGGAAGAAGCACAAGAAGACGTGCAAGGCGCCGACCAACCCTCCCGCGAGTGAGGCAGAATTGCGGGTTTTGCACAAGGGCATTGCTCTCCTGAATATGTGCATACAGAGGTCTGGAGCTGGGGACGGACCCACAAGTGTGGTATTAGATTTCTTGAGACGCAAAGACTAGCCTCAACAAAATAAATGCAACACTATTCCACGAAGAATACAGATTTTATTTTCATAAACCGCAGCGTGTTCATACTACTTCACTCGTGGTTGTAAGTAGCGATGTCTTCAACCTGCTGTGCTCGCCTCAACCTTGGCCTCCATCGTTTCCTTTTTCCTCTTGACGTACCTCGCATTTGTCTCATCGTTTAGCAAATTTTGGTGTACGTGAGTGAGCGCAAATTTAATGAACCTTTCCGTTGGTTGGGTGACTCAGCATCGCCCAAACTCAAGACTAGAACTGGTTTTTGCCAACTTCTTGTCCCCTCAAATCTCAAATCTCAAATCACGCCTCTCCAAGCTTCATGAACTTAAAAACCACATGCTGCATTAGATTTGAGCATTTGAAAATTTACCAACCTAGTTTGAATTTTACCAACCCCTACAACAAAGAAACAACCTCCCCTCTCAATAACTCTTTCTGTGTCCCCCCCCCTCTCGCCCTTCTCCACTCATCCCAATAAATCCCCACTACTGAAAACCCTAATTTCCCCAACAACTTCCGTTTGAGCTTCTTTCTCCCATTTTCGACTTCTCGTCCGTTGAATTTCACGCAGTCCCCCGGCCCAATGAACTCAAGTGCAACTTTTTTGTTCTTGTTGTGAATCAAAATGTCAATGTTCAGCATACCGGCAATGCCAGAATTGACGTTTAAGTTGACGTTGACTTTGCTGTTCTCGAACGGTGACGCCTCCATTTCTTGATCATAAAGGCCGAGTTCAGACAGAGTTTTGGAAATTTCCTCCTGGTGCAATCTTGCCTCGGTTACGTCGTCTGATTTTGAATTGGATATGACTGCCTCAATTTGGACGAGGAGGGATTCTGGTGTTGGCTCAAGGTCAAGGTTCGCTCCCCCCTCGATCTGAACCGCGGCGTAAAATAACGCGAGCTGCTGCAGCTGCTCGTCGTTGAACTGCAGCCGACCGTCACACACCCTCTTCCAAAGCCCCCCCACCAAGCCTTTCCCCTCGTTCACGTGTCCCGCAATCGCGAAGGACCACAGTGTACTCGCAACGTTCTGTTCGTTGCCACTTTCAACGAGTCGTCCAAGTTCACATTGTTGCGTCGCCAAGTTCACGAAGAGCTCCTTCGCCTCGACCCCGAGGGTGGCAAACGCCCAGCAAATTTCGCTCAGCTCCTGTACGCTGCCGCCTTTGACAATTCGGTCGTGCTGCTTCGCCACCACCTCGAAGAGCTCCTCGGCCTTGTGCCCAACGGTAGCAAACGCCCAACAGAAATCGCTCATGTGCTGCACGCTGCCACCTTTGACAATTCGGTCGTGCTGCTTCGCCACCACCTCGAAGAGCGCCTCGGCCTTGTAGCCTGCCGTCGCAAACGCCCGACAGGTGCTGCTCAAGTCCTGACTGCTGCCATTTTTCGCAATTCGCATTTGCTGATCCGCAATCGAATCGAATAGCACTTCGGCATTGTCGATGTGCTCGACCCCAACCGTCGCAAAAGCCCAACAGAGGTTGCTCAGCTCCTGCGGGTTGCCACCCTTAGCAATCCGTGCATGCTGACTTGCCACTGCCTTGAAAAGAGCCTCGGGTTTGGGGGAGTGGCCGGACTTTGCAACCGCCCAGCAGATGTTGCTAATATCCTGCACGCTGCGAGTTTTGATAATTCGCTCGTGCTGAACCACCACCGCCTCGAAGAGAGCAACAGCTGGGTGGTTGAGGGTGGCGAACGCCAAGCAGATGTTGCTCAAGGCCGAAATTTTTCCGTCCTTAGTGATTTTCTCGTGCTGAAGTGCTATTGCTTGGAAGAGAGCGTCGGCCGGGTGGTTGAGGGTGGCAAACGCCCAGCAGATGTTGCTCAGCTGCGCCGAGCGTTGGGTTAGTTATTATGTAGCCATTTTTCCGCTCGTTCGCTCGCTCACCTCCTGAACACTGCCTTTTTCGACGATTCGCACGTGCTGAGCTGCTATTGCCTCGAACAACGCGTCAGCCTTTTTTTGTCCGAGGGTGGCAAACGCCCAGCAGACGTTGCTCAAAGCCTGAACGTCGGCTTCCTTCACAATTCGCCCGTGAAGCTTCACGATCTCGTCAAAGAAGGGGGCGTCGGAGATATTCAACTTGCCAAGAGATTGCGCGATTGCCGAGAGAGATCGGGTGTTATACCAATTCGGGTTTGTTTGGATCTTGGCGACTGTGGTGTTGAACAGTCGCTTGAACCGCTCGTCGGATTTCAGTTTGGTGATGTCGAATAATCCTTTCACCGAGTGGGCAAGCGCTCCGTAGATGTTTGCCAGGTGAATAGCATCAAGGTGGATGGCGAAATCGGCATAGATGGTCAACACGCCAGGAATGTCCTGGCGGGTTCTCATGTCTGTGATATTGGCAGAGATCTGCCGAGCGTTAAGGGTGGGAGAGGTGGTGGGAGAGGTGGTGGGAGAGGTGGTGATAGTGGTGGTAGGGGTGGGAGTTGAGGTGCGGGGGCTGTTTCTGCTGCTGCTGCTGCTGCTGCCACCACCTCCACCTCCACCTCCACCTGCCCTCCCGAAAACCTCCCCTCCCCTTCCAGCACACTTTGCCAGTTCAATCACGGGACGCCCTTGATCAACTTTGATGTTGATAATCTTGCACCTGTGGATCTCGCCAATCTTCATTGCATCTTCAGTCTTGGCAAGGTAGTTATTACTCATGCGCGTCTTGTGGCAAAGGCCGGGCCGAGACTGGTTCGGGATCTCCAGGAAGGCACCGTACTCCGCAATGCGAACAACCTTACAGGGATGGATTGTGTTGATGAGGTGTTGCTGCTGCTGGGTGAGTGATGGGGGGGTCTGTTCACGGGAGGGGGGTTGATTGCCACGGCCATTGCCTCTTCCTCTACCATTGCTGTGGGCATTGCTATCACTAGGTGACCGACATCGCTTTTTGTCTTTCTTTTCGTTGTTTTGAACACGTTTCCCACCAACCCAAGATCCCATGCTAATGTCGCTCATCGGTTATAGTAAATAACTTAGATTTGTCAAGCACAAGAATTTTTCTTTTTCTTTTTTGTTCTCCGTAAAGTTCTTGTTCCTTGTTGCTATAGCACCAACTCAGAAACATCTTACTCCACCCAAGTAGAAATTGAATCAAAGCCGACCTCAAATGCACACAATGATGACATGCATAATCCTCATGGCACTCTCCAGCAGTGTTGGAGGTTTTGCCCCTCCAACACAACTTTCCTTCACACTTCCAGCACGAACCATGACCCGAACCCGAACCCAAACACAAACACAACCAATAACACAAACAAGTTCCCTTTTTTTAACCCGATCTACCCAACCCCATCCCCCATCCCAATCTCTAAACCCTTTGGTGTTCACAGCTTCTCAAAAAATTAAACGTTACAGCTACATCTCTTGGTGGTCTCAGCTAATCCTGTCGACCATATCGTCCACCACGATCATTTTTGCAAACTCAGTGACCAAGGCCTCCTCGTCCTTTTCTAACCCTCTCACCTCTCCGGTCACCAACGGGATCTTCCTGGCCTCGACTGGAATTACGATTGGTTTTCTCTCGTTAATATGGACCTGGGGGCTAACCCGCCTGGGGCGTCGTTTGAGCCGAAAGGTGAGTGAGCGAGCGAGCGAGCCTTGTGACAAAAAAGAAGAGAGTGAAGCGACGAGCGAGCGAGCGAGCCAGCAGCACCATGCACTAGTTGTGACTAGCTCGCCAGCAGCACCATGCACTAGTTGTGACTAGCTCGCTGCTCACTTCGCTCGCTGCTCACTTCGCTCGCTGCTCGCTCGCCCGTGCGAAATTGCTTAACATGGCTACATCCACTACTGAAATAACCCACTCAAACTGTTTTTGCTCGTTCGCTGTGCGTTGTCTCTTGCTTCATTTAATTAAAAATGCGCCAGCGCAGCTCACCACCCCCTCCACGGCGTCGAGCATGCTTCGGCGCAGCTTAAAAATCAACATCTACCTCAATTGCCTCGGAATGCTCGTGACCGTGCTCGGCGCTGAGCAAATTGTCGGCGTGTTGGTTGCTAAAATTCTGTCCACCCAAGGGCTTTCGCCGTTCGCCGTTCAAGGCGCTGCGGCTGGCTCATTTGGTGCGACGCAAACGGTCCAAGCCTTGGATATATTCGTGGTGCAGGCTAACACGAATACGTTGCTCAGCCATCTTTTGAGTCTGTGCAGCTGTCTGTGGCTGTGGCGATGGGTGGGGAAGTTGAAGGACGAGTCTAACAATTTTGTTTAACAGAATTATAGATGATGCAGAGTTTGGACAAAATTGAATGGAGAAATTTATTGTTGTGTTTGTTCGACGGTGCTCTCCTCCATCACTGAAAAGCTCGTGCTCGCGCTGCTCATCTCGCTCATGGCAACGGAGCTCGCACCGCTCATTCCGCTCATTCCGCTCACTCCACTGCTGCTCGTGTTGAGGGTGTTTCCACTGCTCGCCGCCCCACTGGACTTCTGTGTACTGCCCCCGCTCGCTCCATCACCAGACAAGGCCGTCGATAAGGCGCCTTGTTGGCTGGCTCGCATACGTTCAGTCTCTATGGCAATTTTTCTGCGCCGAGCGAAGAAGGTGCGAATACGAATTAGTGGCATATTCTCGTCTTCCTCAACCCCCCCCCCCCTTCGCTCCGCTCCGCTCCGCTCGCTCACCTTTGCTTCTTTTCAGTTCCCATTCTGTTCTGCAGCATGAAGATGCTGCAGTAGAAGTACAGCCCGTAGAAGATGTAGCCTCCAATATCGCCCCACCAGTAGCCCGCGACACTGCATGGCATTTTTATCACGAACCACTCGACCTGCAATAACGGGAGCAACCCCAGGGTGTAAAAGGAAACCATCACGCCTGCTCCAATTACAATTGCCCGAAGGTACCTGTTCAAGCGAACGGCCGTTTTCTTTGCTGATTCAGAGGCTGAATTATCCTTCAACAGGGATCTCGTAATAGATCGAACATTAATTTTTGCGTTGGCAACGTATCCACAAATCACAACGATGTTCAGCCCAATTTGGAAAGCTACTCCAGTGCTAATCTTCGCCATCTTCTCCATACCGCGCATATACGGAGGACAGTCCTGCAGCATGCCGAACGCGTCTAAGAAGTTGACGACAATGTTAGATGCAACGAAACACAGCATCGTGAACCAGAAAATCTGCCTCCGTTTCTTCCTCTGAGATTTTTGTTGTCCGGGGGAGAATTTGCTCATATGCAACACAGCCGTCCAAGCCTCGACCAAGAGCAGGATCATCGTGAAGAAGGACATGTTGATGAACCCGCTAAAACAGACCTCCAGCTTGAAACTGTAAGTGTCATTGTACCCCCGGTAATCGAATGCCCTCACAAGGAGCCAGAAACTGATGTGAATGTTGAGAAGTGAAATATTATCCAGCACGTCAAGCTTTTTACGGGGTTTGCTCTTCAATCGGGGAAACGTGAACCTGAAGAAGTGGATCCAATTGAACAACGCCCCAACGAGGACAATGAGTATCTTGACCATGCGCATTTGCGCGGGCGCATCGCCAAGCAAGTCATGCATAATCATTCTGTCCGAGCAGCTGTAGGATTTGTTGGTGGCGGCCCAGATTCCAACGAAATATGGATACTCGCAAGGCACTGGAGTTTCAACTGTGTAAACTACATCCTCGCACCGGGTCAAATTAGCATTGTAGGTGTCGTTCATCAATTGACCTGCAACACGAGAGCTGAGGAACTTTAAACTTTACCACGGGAAGTGGAAGAAGTTTGGGTTAAAGAATGTAGTATGGGTCGTTTACAAAGTATGGGTCATTACATTACTTTCTGTGACACGCGAAATCCAAAGCTAATTAATATAATTTTTTTTTTCCAGTGTTGAGTGTTGGAGATTGGGACAGTTGCAAGAAAGCAAGCAAAATTGAACCTTAAAATCCCATCAAGCACCTCCTAGCACAGTCTCATCAAAAGTCTAGCAATAGAGGAAAAGCTTCAACCAGCCAGCGCTTCACCCCATTGCCAACGACATTAATTTATCCCAAAATACAACTTTGACAAAATACAACAATCACACCGTCATGGAGCACAAGGAATCTCCCCTGAACGGCAATATGATGTCTACCCCAACCTTAAATACCCGTTCGCCCAACGAGCATTACTTGAATCAGTCCCAACCCCAACCCCAATCCCAACAACATCAATCCCAACCCCAACCCCAATCCCGCCCCAGCTCCCGGAACAGCAACAGCTCCCGGCCATCTCAAACAACCAACTCATCCATACGTCGAACACGGCAAGGCATGAGCAAGATAGGCAGATCTTCTTCTTCCTCTCAACATCAACAACGCAACAACAATAATTCACACAATGGTGGCGATGGCGATGGCGATGGCGATGGCGAAATGATCGACCGCTTCATAGAGCAGCTATCCTCGTACAACGCAGGCGGTTCTTCCCCAGTGCCATCTCAGCTCTCCCAGTCTCCCGGCGGCGACATGAACGGCAACGTGAATTTCTCCTCCACCTACTCAAACATCAAGAAGGAGTTCAACAACGTTTTGCCCACGATGCAGCTCAAGCAGATGCAGTTCATCCAGGACAAGATGGCCCAGCACCAGCCAGGGGCAGGGGCAGGGGGTGGTAAAAAATCGAACGAAACCTTTGGTGACTTGTACCACGTGTTGTCGATCGCCTTTTTGTTGATGGAGGAGGAGGTGAGTTTGAATTTGTTATAACAGTAATCACACAACACCAACACCAAGACACCAACACCAACACCACCAACACCAACACTACCCCCCTCCGGTCACAGCGCGAAACTTTCCAGAAGCAACTGATGGAGGTGGAGGACTACTTCGTCAAGCGGTCAAAGCATGCAGCCCTCCTTTCGCTAAACACTATGATGGGCAAGCTGCTGTATCGCTCAGTTTCAATAGCCTTTCGGTCGTGGACATCTTTCTGCCGGTCAAAGGAGGGAGAGGCCCAAGCGCGAATTCACATGCTAACGATGGCAGAGACTCAGCGGCGAATGGAGGACGACAGAAACGAGGTTGAGAAGCAACGCAGGGAAAACGTCGCGAAGAAAATCTTCGCCAGGCTGAGAAACGGCTGCCAGACCCGCGTTTTCGCCGCGTGGAAGAGCGAAACGACCGACCAGAAGCACTACAGGCATGTGCTAGGGAAGTTTGTGGGAAGGATGAAGAACCAAAAGGCCATGAGCGCGCTCAGGTGCTGGGTTGAGCTCGTGCACAGGAGAAAGTGGGTCAAGGGTTTATTGAACAGAATGTTGGGCGGGAAGGACGTTAGGCTGATTAGTGCTGCATTTCGCCAGTGGTGCTCTGCGAGTAACAAGTCAGGTGAGTAGGTGGAGAGAACTGGGTATATATATAATTGATTTCTAAATGACTAATCCGCCCCTTCCCCAACAACAACAACAACAACAACTGCAACAACTGCAACAACTGCATCACAAACTTACAACTACAACAGGCAAACAAGACGAAAAAAATAGACTCGAACAATTAGAACAGAAAATTGCCGAACAAGCAGAGCTACTGCAAGAAATGGCAGCAATGAATAAACTGCTCGAAGGCAGCTTGGGTGACATGGCCAAAGAGAAGCACGAGCAATCCATGAGGAGTGCGAAGAAGATGATTCAGATGATGAAGAACAAGTGCTTGACGAGCACGCTGATGGCCTGGAAGCAGTACACGAAGGACGAGCTTGCCGATAAGGTGAAGATGGTGCGGTTCTTGGCCAAGTGGAAGAACCAGGGCGTATCGAAATGCTTCATGGGGTGGGTTACGATGATTGCC
>Ga0302114_10000759_pt1 | contig 21977 bp, 23 predicted proteins | sample AG5_Surface_MG_FD_203107 | JGI IMG/M metagenome (GOLD analysis project Ga0302114, IMG submission 203107) | Marine microbial communities from Western Arctic Ocean, Canada - AG5_Surface | ecosystem: Environmental > Aquatic > Marine > Oceanic | place: Canada: Western Arctic Ocean | collected...
GCAGCCGCTTCAAAGCGGGTCATTGCCCTGTTACCGCGGTAGGTGCCGTTGGGGTAACCAGCAACACAGCCGTAGCGCTCGATCAGGTTGCTAAGTGCCTGATAAGCCCAGTCGGTTGGGTAAACGTCAGAAAACTGAGTGATGCTTGTGACTTGCTCGCCAGAAGCGGCGTAGTCAGACACACCATTGATGTTCAGCTCAGTGGCGTTAGCAGCCATAGGAGCCAAAAGGCCCAAGGCGGCTGGGGCCACCAGCAGTTGATGGAAAAGCTTCAAAATGTTCCTCACACAAGGTGACGGAAAATGCGTCGTCGAAAACATAACTGCTTTCAAGCGAAGTTACGAGGCAAAAAAGACACTTTTGCCCCTCTGTACAGCTCAAAGCACATGCAAGTGAGTCATTTGTTACTAAGCAAGTTAATTCGCTTTAGCAGCAAGAGAATGGCGCCAAAAGTTAATCGAGAATGGACATTTCAAAATTCTTTTTTAGAGCTCTTTTTCTAGCTCTCGCCGTATTCGTAGTTGTTGCGTCTGTTTTTGTTTAGGCGTGACTCCTTTGGCGGCAGTGATGCTTCTGTCAGCGATCAGACGCAAAGCCAGTCGTTTTGGGTCAAAAGAGGTCGAGATCGCACATGATTCCCATCAACTAGCAATAGCTATTGAGAATCGATTGCAGAAGGGGGCTTGTTTGGGCTATGTTGCTATCAATTCTCATTAGCGTTAAACCCCCTCCGTGAGCTTCCGCTTCCTGCCTGACGACCCAACGTCTTCGATCCAAATCCCTACGGGGCAAACCGTGCTTGTCGATACCCACGGCCGCAGTGATTGCATGAAATTAAATGTGCTTGAGGGTATTGCCAGGGTTTACTGCCCTTGCGAAGAAACAGAAGGGATGACTCTGGCCTTCTTGCAGATGGGTGATCAGCTCAGAACCGACTGTTTGTGCAGTGATGGTATTTGCGTCGAAGCCATGACTCCACTGAGAATCGAGACGAAATCGATGGAGCCATCACCAAATGGGTATGACTCTGTGAATGAGTGGACGTTGCAACTTCTGAGAATCCGTCACTTAGGACAAGCTGAACAGCGACTTCACGCCTTACTGAGTTTGTTAGTGAATCGCTTGGGTAAGCGCTACGGAGAGTGGTGCAATCTTCCTTTTCGCCTCACACACGACCGAATTGGTGAATTGATTGGTTCCACCAGAGTGACATCTACGCGTTTGATTTCTAAACTTCGAAATGGTGAAATGTTGGTCACAAACTCTGGTGAAGCTTCTATGAAACTTTCTCCCAGATTGATTGAATCAAGTCCACTCGGTTTTTAGGTGATTACGTGGAAGGAACTGCGAGTGAAAGCTTGGTTCTTACTTTAAGTAAGGAGGTTGAGTACTTAACGAGTTATCAGTGCATCGCCATTGAAAGAACGATTAAATCAATCAGCCCGCTTCTCAAGAAGCGTTTAGGAGATGATTTGGATTCGATTCACAGCAGGCTCGTAGAAATTTATGAGACTTTTGACATCCTTAATATTGAGCAGCTCACCATTAGCGCTCGTTTGCTGTATGAACAAAGCAAACGAGCAACGCTTCGGTCAACCTCGCTGCGTCTGACCTGCTCTTAACTCATTATCGATAACGAGCAGAGCTGTAGGGTCACCATTCGCAAATTTTACCCTTCCGAGTAAGTAAGCGAATTGGTCTTCGGATTGAATTTGGGCTTCAATCAGTGGATCTAGGAATACGGTTGTTCTGGTATCGCTGTTTCTCTCAGCCATTGCGTACACGCTTTGAATAGAAGATGTCGTATCTGCTTCCATCTGAAAGGCTGTTGCCATTAACGAAGCCAACTTTTCCCAGCTTTGCCTAGGAGCATCCAATGTTTGCAGGTCGTTGGACTGACTACGAGCAATTAAATATTGGGTGAAATGCACTGCATGGGACTGTTCACTCTTCGCTTCACCATCAAAAAATTGATAAAAACCGGCAAGTTCACGTTCAGCACACCAAATGGACATGGCCAAGTAGGTGATTGAGGCATGCCTCTCGATAGAAATGTGTTGCTGGATTGCACTGAGCAAATCTGGATTCATAGATTCAGCTAATGCCCGCCCGTTAGGGCCCTGCGCAACATTGGCTGCAATCTGTGTTGACGAATTTGACGTTGTCATATTTAACACACCTTTGAATCAAAAAGCACATGTTCATTATTGACTTCTCACACCGTTTCGTCAAGCAACATTCATTGTTTCGTGCGCTTTCGACCATGTATAATGAGAGTCAATATCAAGATGACTCGAATGGCACGACTTCAGGGTTCACAAGAAAACCTTGGGATCGATACAATTTCTAGGAAGCTTTCGATTTTGAGCTTTTTAAGCAAGAAGAAAGGCTGTAAGAAATCCAAATGTTCTAAATGGAAAGGTGGAAATTGTAAGTGTGGACGTAGTTAATTAAGCGAATTGTAGATTTTCGACAAATGCTGATTCTTGTAATACTAGCTTTTCGCTAACTATGATTCCATAATTGTTTTTATCGGAGTTGATTAAATTTTTGTCTCTCATGAAGCCAATTTGACGCGTCACAGTTGAACGTGTGCAGCCAACTAAGAGGGCAATTTGTGAATGGCTCAACTCGAATGGGAGTGTGTAACTCTCTTTGTTCCTTCTTCCAAACGAAAATACTAAAATCGCGATCAATCGACAGATTCTGATTTCAATTTGGGTGGATGATTTTATCATGCACAATATCAGTAGCCAGTGATTATGAAAAATTGAATCCACTTTGTTTGTGGAGTTATCGGTGGATGTGATTTTGAATTTCACTTCGTTTAAAGCTTCCAGGCGTAGATCGAAGTTTCTAAGTCTGTCTTTTTCAAGCTTCAAACACTCGGAACCAAAAAAACCAATTGGATAGAGGTCGGAATTGATTGTTGAGACGAGGCAGATCTTCAAGACCCCTTCTTCTATGCTTAGAAAATTGCAGGTCTTTGTCTCATCAAGATCCAGAAATGTGATATCTAAACTTTGACCCCTTTTGAGGCAATGCAATTGATGGCGTTCAATCCTAACATTATTCTATCTAATCTTAAAGCCACGCTGGCGATCATATGAATCATGGTATTGTATAAAATGAGTTACTAGCTCATGTTTTTTGTTTGATTTGATTGAAAGTTTAGGCGGAATGATTGCTTCTTATATTTGATCGTTGATCATCTAGTTAATTAATATTCTTTGTGATTCGATTCATTGCTGATCTCTGTTCTTGTATCTATTTGTTTTTTGGCATCATCATTTATGACCTTTTTTGTGGGTTGATTGTGAAGGTTTTTGCTTTTGCAGCAGGAGTTGGTGACAAGTTCAACTAAAAGCCTGAGCCTTTGAAGTTCGGGCTAATAGGATCTCTTTCATTAACCAAAGGTTGTTCAACGGTGTCGGGATCAAATGGCTCCCCAAGGGATCTGAAGGCAGGTGGCAGACTCCATGGCCGGGTCCGTGTTCCAGGCGACAAATCTATTTCTCATCGGGCCCTGCTATTTGGTTCGATTGCTGAGGGCACAACCACAATTGAGGGTCTCTTGCCAGCAGAGGATCCGAATAGTACAGCTGCTTGTCTGCGCTCGATGGGGACAACAATTTCGCCGATTGAGAGCGGCGAAATTGTGACTATTGAGGGCGTTGGTCTTGATGGTTTACAAGAGCCTAAGGAGATTCTTGATTGCGGCAATTCCGGAACCACCATGAGGTTGCTGCTTGGTCTTCTTGCTGGACGTGAGGGGCGTCATTTTGTTTTGACCGGTGATGCTTCTCTACGTCGTCGTCCGATGAACAGGGTGGGGCAACCCCTCTCTTTATTAGGGGCGGATTTGCGTGGTCGCGATCAAGGAAATTTGGCTCCGCTGGCTGTTCAAGGCCGAAGGCTGAGGGGTGCTGTTGTGGGAACCCCTGTTGCCAGCGCTCAAGTGAAATCAGCCATTTTGTTGGCTGCCCTCACGGCAGATGGAGCAACGAGTGTGATTGAACCTGCTCATTCACGTGATCACAGCGAGCGCATGCTCAGAGCCTTTGGCGCTGACCTTGAAGTTGGTGGTGAGATAGGCAGGCATATTTTGGTCCGTCCCGGCGCCACATTGAAGGGTCAGCATGTTGTTGTGCCAGGAGATATCAGTTCTGCGGCTTTCTGGCTTGTGGCAGGTGCCCTCGTTCCTGGTGCCAATATTACGGTGGAAAATGTGGGTTTAAATCCAACGCGCACTGGGATTCTCGAAGTGTTGGAGAGGATGGGCGCTTTGATAAACGTGTTGAATCGACGCGATGTTGCGGGTGAACCTGTTGGCGATCTGCAGGTTAGTCATGGCCCTCTTAAGGCCTTTCAGTTTGGAGAAGAGATCATGCCGCGCTTGGTGGATGAGGTCCCAATCCTGAGTGTGGCGGCCTGTTTTTGTGATGGAGAAAGTCGGATTAGCGGTGCGGCTGAGTTGCGCGTAAAAGAAACGGATCGACTTGCAGTGATGGCGCGGCAACTTAAAGCAATGGGCGCCGACATTGATGAACATGAGGATGGCCTAACGATTCGTGGTGGCCGCCCTCTGAAAGGTGCTGAATTGGATAGTGAGACAGACCACCGCGTTGCCATGAGTCTTGCTGTTGCTGGCTTAATGGCCATCGGTGATTCAAGAATTACCCGCAGCGAAGCAGCTGCTGTGAGTTATCCCACCTTCTGGGACGATCTTGAGAGATTGCGTCGGTAATTTATCTGTGCTGAGCTCGCGCTTCACAGCAGATGGAAGCTTCAGTTTGCATAGCGATAGCTTTGCTGAAAGCTTCCATAGTTCTGGCGGAGCTCTTGAAGAAGCCAAGAGCAAATTTGTGCTGCCGGCTCAGCTTGATCGCTTTCCCAGTGGTGGTTGTTTACTTGTATTAGATGTCTGTTTTGGGTTGGGCTACAACACGGCTGCTTTGATGGCGGCTCTACCCAATAAGGGCGGGCCAACCTTGGACTGTTGGGGGTTAGAACTCGATCGATCGCCTTTGCAGTTGGCTCTCGCTGAGCCGACATTTAAAGCCCTTTGGCCTGAGCATGTTCTGGCTTGCTTAGAAGCAATTTCTGCTCAGGGAAGTTGGCATGATGCGTCTCGCCAGCAGTCGGTTCAGATGCTCTGGGGTGATGCACGACAGCAGCTCCGCTACTTACCAACGGGTTTGCGTTTGGATTTGATTTTTCTGGATGCCTTTTCGCCTGGAAAATGCCCTCAGCTTTGGAGTGAGGAATTTTTGCTGAGCCTTGCAGATTTGCTTGCACCGGGGGGGCGGCTGTTGACCTATTGCAGAGCAGCAGCAGTGCGAAGTAGTTTGCGCGATGCCGGTCTTGAGTTGCGCTCGCTTCTTCCTAAGCCAGGAGAAGGTGCAGGGTGGAGTTCTGGAACCATGGCGTTTAGACACAGCAATGATGATGTTCAGAGCCTTCCTGAAATGGGAGCTGGGTGGCGTGGTTTAAGCGTGATGGAGGAAGAGCATCTGTTGACGCGTGCTGGTGTCCCCTACCGAGACCCTTCAGGTACTGATGAGGCTGTTTTGATTTTGAAACGACGCCAGCAAGAACAGGCTTTAGGTCATCGCCCAAGCACCAGCGCTTGGCAGCGAAAGTGGCAGGGTGATGAATTTCGGCGTTCATACTGAGTGATTGGGAGGCCTCACTTTGCGCAAGTTAATGATCGTGGTTTCCGCAACGTTTTTGCTGACTACCACTCCAACCATCGCTATGCCTGCTCTTGGCGATCTGGAGATCAAGTTGCGCGCTGAGGCCCAAGGTTGGCTGAATGCCACTTGTACGTATTACGGTCTTGGTTGGCTCCAACCCGATCAGGGTCGTCAGGCTTTAAAACGTTTGATGATGTTAATTGCCGCTCATCAAATTGGTAAATTGGATGTGGAACAAGTGAAGGCTGCCGCATTAGCTCGAGACCCAGGATGTAAGGCGATATGGCCTGAAACGATTGATGAAAACTAATCGATCATCTTTCCAACTCATTAGCTAATACTTTAGGATTTTCCTTCAAAGTCATCACGTTCTATTTTCCAGTAAGGCTATCCTAGGGACAACGATCTGCGCCGGATTACTCCTGTTGTGTGCCCTACCCTGTCTTCAACATAACGACCTCACTCAGTAAGAGTATTGATCATGGATGCCATCTCACTGGTATCAAAATCATTCAAGCCCAATTTCAAAAACCTCGCACATTCCTCGATCTGAAAGGTCTTAATGGGTATCTGAGTGCAGCAGTTGACTGTTGATGTGTTCCCAGAGTGAGGTTCCACAGGTAGATTTCGCCGGTCTTGCACCAGTCCCATGCTCGCCGTTGCCGTTCTTGCTGCTGGGAAAGGCACCCGTATGAAAAGTGCGCTCCCAAAGGTGCTTCAACCTTTAGCGGGAGCCACTCTCGTGGAACGCGTGCTCGCTAGTGCCAAGAACCTTTCGCCAGAGCGCCGATTGTTGATCGTGGGCCATCAAGCGGAGCGAGTGGAAGCGCAGCTCAGCTCTAAGGGCGGTCTTGAATTTGTGCTGCAACAGCCACAGAACGGCACAGGACATGCTGTCCAGCAGTTATTGGAACCCCTTCAGGGCTTTCAGGGCGAGTTGTTAGTTCTGAACGGTGATGTTCCACTTCTGCAGGCCGAGACGATTGATGCGTTGGTGAGTACGCACCGCAGCAGCAAGGCGGATGTGACCTTGTTAACAGCAAGGCTCGATGACCCCACTGGTTATGGCCGTGTCTTTGCGGATGCCAAGGGTCGGGTGAGCGGAATCATTGAACATCGCGATTGCAGCGATGAGCAACGGGCCAACAACCTCACCAATGCGGGGATCTATTGCTTCAACTGGGAAAAACTTGCTGAGGTGTTGCCGAAATTGAGTACTGACAACGATCAGGGCGAGCTTTATCTCACTGACACGGTTCAGCTCTTAGACGTGGCGATGCAGATGGAGGTGAGCGATCCCGATGAGGTGAATGGAATCAACAATCGGAGACAATTGGCTCAGTGTGAGGGTGTCTTCCAACAGCGGTTGCGTGATCACTGGATGGATGAGGGTGTGACCTTTGTGGATCCGGCCAGTTGCACCCTGAGTGAGGATTGCAGCTTTGGCTGTGACGTGGTGATTGAACCCCAAACCCATCTGCGTGGCGCCTGCCATATTGGCGACAACTGCCGCATAGGTCCAGGCAGTTTGCTGGACAATGCCGAACTCGGTTGTGATGTTTCGGTTGTGCATTCCGTTGTGCGCGATGCACGCGTTGGTAATGATGTAGCGATTGGTCCCTTCGCCCATATCCGACCTGCCACCATCGTTGGGGATTCCTGCAAGATTGGAAATTTTGTTGAGATTAAAAAGAGTGTGCTCGCTGCTGGCAGCAAGGTTAATCACCTCAGTTACATCGGTGATGCAGAATTAGGCGCCAATGTGAATGTGGGAGCTGGCACGATTACGGCCAATTTCGACGGCAAGAATAAACATCTCACCGTGATTGGTGAGGGCAGTAAAACGGGGGCTAACTCCGTGTTGGTTGCGCCTGTTGTGATTGGAAAAAATGTCACGATCGGAGCGGGTTCCACCATTACCAAAGCCGTTCCTGATGGTGCCCTTGCGATCGGTCGTGCGAAGCAACTCATCAAAGAAGGGTGGGATCGCAACGCCAAATGAGCTGAATCAACAGACTTTTTTCACAGCTTGGCCTTGCCTGCGCTCATCGGTGCGTAAGCGTAGTGCGATAGGAGTTAGTTCCATGACTGATCACAAGAGGTTCACTGTTCGCTATCGCGATGCCACCAGTGATCATCAAGAAGAATGTTTCTATGCAGGTGATGCCTTTGAAGCGCGGGTTTTGGCGATGGAGGAAATTCCCTACATCCATGATCATCCCCATGCGATTGATTTGATCCGCTGCGATGACCCAGAGGATGCGCTGAGAGCCGCCTGAGCTACAGCTGTGGCAATAAGGGAAGCAACCGTTCCAGTGCAATCCCGCGACTGGCTTTTAAGAGCACGCTGTCCCCAGGCCTGAGCCACTCAATTAGCGGCTCAGCGGCCTGTTCGGGTGTTTCCACCTGCCGAAACCGTGGCAATGCTGCACTGGCTTCGGTCATGGCTGTGGCCTCCAAGCCGTTGGCCACAGCCACCAGTCCATCAAGCTTCAAGGTTGCGGCATGGTCGACGACCGCCTTATGCAATCGAATACTGTCTGCTCCGAGCTCCAGCATGGTGCCGAGCACTGCAAAACGTCGACCTGGCTGAGCCGCTAGGAGTTCTAACGCCGCAAATACGGCTTCCGGTGATGCGTTGTACGTCTCATCGAGAATGGTTAATGCACCGATTTGCCGCCGGCGATTGCGACCTCCCGGTACCTCTACATCCAGCTGTTTAAGGTCTGAGGGTGAAACGCCGAGGGTGTTGGCAACGGCGAGTGCCAGCATGAAATTGCGTGCATTATGTCTCCCTTCCAGGGGGCAGTGGTAGGTGTGTTCCCCCAGTTGGATCAGCCCTGTTGCAGGGTTGTAGTCGCCGAAATCATCAGCTGTTTGATCAGAGTTGTTGGTATCGCCTACAAGTGCAACACGCCGCACACGACCACTCCAGCATCGTGCGAGGGCTGCATCCAAGAGAGGGTGTCCAGCTGGAATGACTACAAGGCCATCGGCTGAGAGGGCCGCCGTGATTTCACACTTCGCTGCGGCAATCGCTTCGCGGCTACCCAAGCGGCCAATATGCGCTGTGCCGATATTGGTGATCACGGCAATCTCTGGTTCCGCACAACGCGATAAGCGTTCAATTTCACCGGGTCCGCGCATCCCCATCTCCACCACGACAGCGGCGTGGTGCTCGCCTACCCCGAGCAAAGTGAGTGGCACACCAATGTCGTTGTTGTTGTTGCCGATACTGGCTTGGACGTCTCCAAGGGGCGCCAGCGCTGCACGAATCAGCTCTCTTGTGGTGGTCTTACCGGCGGACCCGGTTACGGCCACAACAGCGCTGCTGAGGTTGCGCCTCACTAAACAAGCGATCTGTTGGTAGGCCTCGAGCGTGTCATCCACGGTCCAGTGCAGCAAGTCTGGCGGTACTGGGATGTCACTATCACGGGCGACCACGGCGGCCTGGACGCCTTGTTCCGTGGCATTAGCGAGGAAGCGATGGCCATCAAAGCGTTCACCACGTAAAGGGACAAAAAAAGCGTCTGACGTTAGTAATCGGCTATCTGTGCAGACAGGGCCTAAGCGTTGTTGGAGGTTGGGAGCTGCGCCATCACCTCGTTGTGGTGGCCCCCAGAGCGAAACGAGATCAGCCAGATCCAGCACGTTTAAACCCTCTTTGGATCAAACACGATCATGCCGCCACCGATCCTGGCGGGTCGAGCCAGGAGGTCTTGTTGTTCATTGACAAGACGCAGATCGGCATAGCCCTGGTCTTCCAGTCGGGTCCACCAGGTTTCGGCTAGATGTTGGCGTTGCTCTGGAGACCGTTGCCTCCAAGCGGCACCATTGATTTGCAGAATCACAGCGTTGCGCTCTGGTTGGGGTTGGGCCGCAACAATCAGAGCTGATCCATGGCCGCTATCTGTGCTTCCTTCTTCCGCCAAAAGCTCGAGGAGAGGATCAAAGCGCAACAGGTCTGCGGATGTTTCTGCTGAAGCCGGCTCACCATCCAGGTTGCTTAGCGGTGGGGATCCCTCAGCCGCCATGAGTTGTTCAGAACTCTTCAGTCCGGTGGTGATTGGTTCTGCTGGAGCATCCGCCAGCCCTTGGTCGTCGAGAACGGAATCGACGCTGGTGGTGATGGGTAGGGGGCGTGCCTCTGGGAAAGGAGTGGTGCGAGCGCGCTCCACCTCTGGAGGTGAGGATGGTGACTGGCCTTGAAGGGCCTGACGCAATTGAATGCCACCCAGGATCAGCACTGCGATGCTGATTCCCAGCAGCGCAGGCCAAAACAACGCTGCGAATGGCTCTGGCCAGAACGCCGGAACCGACAGATCTCCTTCGCGGTTTCGGCGCCAGAGCTCTTGGCTGCGAAGACGCAGATCGGCGCTCACGGCCCTCAGATCCTGGCCAAGGGCTTTCCAGGGACTGTTGTAAGGAGCCGGGAGGTCGCTGTCGTTATCGGATGGCTGCGGTTCGAAGGAATCCTGCATTCGTGGTTGCCTGCAGCATTAGCGTCGCTGAACGCCAAACAGTCTGGCTAGCGGGTTGCGTGAGTCCGGTCCTTTTGACAGGTCTTCGGTGGGTTGTTCAGGGGGGCTGGTTGGGGCTCCGCGTTGGTCTGGGACCAAGGAGGGATCTGCATCCTGGCCTTGGGAAAACTTTTCAACGGCAGCGGCATCGGGTCCTGGCTCTTTGAGTCCACAGACCTCTCGGTACATCTGGTCGTATTCCAAGGCTGAACGCGCCCAGCTGTAGTCCTGTTGCATGCCCCTTCTCTGGAGCTCACGCCAGCTGTCTTGATGGCGGAAGGCTTCCCAGGAGCGAACGAGGGCGGTGTAAAAGTCAACGGGATCGAAACGATCGAAGCAGAACCCAGTGCCGCTTTGATGGGCAGGATCGTGCGGTTGAACCGTATCGACCAGACCACCCACTTTTCTCACCACAGGTACGCATCCGTAGCGCATGGCGAGCAATTGACTGATGCCACAGGGCTCAAACCGACTGGGCATTAGGAAGGAGTCACTGCCGGCGTAGATCAAACGTGAGAGGTCGTCGTCGTAGGTGAGGAAAACAGAAACGCGACCTGGATAGCGTGAGGCCATCTGCCAAAGAGCTGACTCCAAGCCGCGATCACCGGTGCCAAGCACCACGATTTGGGTGTCGGTGTAAGCGAGCAATCGATCCGCCACTTGCAACAGCAGATCGACGCCTTTTTGATCCACCAGACGGCTCACCATGCCCAGTAGATAGGCATCAGATCTGACCTCGAGACCCATGCGTTCCTGGAGCACCTGCTTGTTGCGGGCGCGACCTGACAAATCATCGGCACTAAAGGTTGCGGGTAAGGCCCGATCGGTGGCTGGATTCCAGGCCTCTAGATCAATCCCGTTGAGGATGCCGCGCAGTTTGCCGGAGACGTAATTGAGCAACCCATCCAGCTTTTCGCCGTATTCCGCGGTGAGGATTTCTCTGGCGTAGGTGGGGGACACCGCATTCACGCCATCGGCGAAGAGCAGGGCGGTAGCCATGGTGTGGTCGCCCTGCATGTACCAGGGGCACCAAGCCATCTTGTCTAGCTTCCAGCGCCAGGGTCCTTGATATTTGAGGTTGTGGATCGTGTAAACGGTTCTGATCTCTGGGTCTTGGTGCATCCAGACCGGAATCATGCCGGTGTGCCAGTCATGGCAATGGAGCACATTCGGCTTCCAGACGTTCCAGGAAAATTCAGCCGCAGCACTTGCAAAAAAGGTGAAGCGCCAATCTTCATCTTCTCCGCCATAAATCCGTTCAGGGTCAAAGACGGGGTGACCAACTAAATAAATGGTGAGCCCATTGGTGGGATGTCGGGTCTCAAAGACCGCAAAATCGGTTCCCATGGTCTGGCCTCGCCAGATGGGTTCTGTAGGGATCTCCAATCGAGACCAGAGCTTGCCGTATCCCGGCATGATCAAGCGAACGTCGTGCCCCAGAGCCTTTAGGGCAGGGGGAAGAGATCCCACCACATCGCCCATCCCACCGACTTTCACCATGGGGGCGCATTCTGCGGCGGCAAAGAGCACGCGCATGGACGATCAAACCTGTAAGCCGCGCGACTGTAGACGCATTACTGCGTTGGTATCGCTTTCACGGGACCACGGTCACCTGAGTTCCAACCTTGACGAGATCGAACACTTCCTGAACGTTCTCCTCATACAGACGCACGCAGCCATGGGAAACGGCCCGTCCAACCGTCCAGCGGTACGGGGTGCCATGGAATCCGGCCACGGTGCAGCCATTGATGTCTAGGTATTGCTCGCCGTCCCAACCCGAGCGTCCATTGCAGTCGCGGTAGAAGCCAATCCAGCGTGAACCCAAGGGATTTTCCTCACTTTCAGCATCCACAAGATCACCGCTCACCGGATGGGTCCACACCGGTTCCTTCACCTTTTCAAAGACCCTGAAGCGTCCGGCAGGGGTCTCCCAGCCTGTGGTCCCAACCGCGGCTGGAAATCGTCGCGTCATCCGTCCATCTCTCAGTACCAGCAGTTGATGGTGCTTGCGGTCAAGCACTAGCTGTAACCCCTCGCGGTCAATTACATCGTCAGGCACTCGGGCCAGCGAGGCCGCATCGCTCAATGGGACTGCCAGGGGCGGGATTGGATCGGATTTGCGTTTAGAAACTTCCTCTGGATCCTCCACCAAAATCTCGGTTTGAATCTCTCTTTGAATGGTTCGCTGAACCTCCTGCGCTGAGGCAATGCGTGCTCCACCAAGGCCTGCACCTCCAAATACAGCACCTCCAACGAGCAGAGGCAGCGAGGCGGTAAGCAGCACAGCACGCAGACGCATTGTTTGAGCAAGCTTCAGGTCAAGCTTTGAACAACGCATCAGACGAGGCGAAACAGGCAACCATTTTTAGCGACTTCTGTGGCTAAGGCAGCCATGGGGTGTCGGAAAAATCTGGATTGCGTTTCTCCAGGAAGGCATTGCGGCCTTCCTGTCCCTCCTCGGTTCGGTAGAAGAGGTGCGTGGCCTGACCGGCTAACTCCTGGATGCCAGCCAAGCCATCCGTCTCTGCATTGAACGCTGCCTTTAGGCAGCGAATCGCCGTTGGGCTGTGCTGCAGCACCTCTCTGGCCCATCGCACCCCTTCGGCCTCCAGGGTGTCTAAAGGAACAACCGCATTCACGAGGCCCATGCGTAGGGCCTCGTCAGCGCCGTATTGACGGCACAGAAACCAGATCTCCTTGGCTTTGCGTTGTCCCACCACGCGAGCCAGATAGCCGGCCCCAAAGCCGCCATCAAAACTGCCAACCCGTGGCCCAGTTTGACCAAAAACAGCGTTCTCCGCCGCCAGGCTGAGGTCGCAGAGCAGATGCAATACCTGACCGCCACCGATCGCATACCCCGCCACCAGGGCGATCACCACCTTGGGCAGACTGCGAATGATGCGCTGAAGGTCGAGCACGTTGAGGCGGGGCAGGCCTGTTTCGTCGAGATAGCCGCCATCGCCGCGCACGCTCTGATCGCCACCTGAACAAAACGCATAGCCCCCATCGGCAGCGGGTCCCACACCTGTGAGCAGCACCACGCCGATGCGGCTGTCATCGCGGATCCGGGCAAAGGCGTCACAGAGCTCTGTGACCGTGCGGGGCCTGAAGGCATTGCGCTTTGTGGGTCGATTGATCGCTAAACGGGCGATGCCCTCATCACAGCGATCCAGCAGAACGTCTTCGTAGGTTCCCCAGGGCTGCCAGTTCACGGCGCTGGATCCTGGGAGCACCTGCCGGATGACGGACTCTGACATGGCGATCAGGAATGGCTGGTTCTCTGTTGTACCGCCTCTCGCAGATCGCGGCGAAGCTTGGCGTCGCTGCGGCGATCGGTGCACACCCGCAGGAGTGCTGGTCCAGGACTCCCCAATCCCCATTCCAGTGCGGTGGGGAGATCGTCGAGGCAGGCGAGCTGACGCACGGGGATGGAATGAGCTGCGGCCAGAGCGAGTGGATCCACCTGTTGGGGCATGGCAAACAGCTGATCGAAAGCATCGCTGGTTGGGGTTTCGATCGACAGCTGCTCGAAAATGCCGCCGCCGGAGTTGTCGATCAACAGCACTAACAAGGGCAGCTGGGCAGCGCTGGCCAGGAGCCAGCCGTTGCTGTCATGCAACAGGGCTAAATCACCTGTGAGTAAGAGGGTTGGACCGAGCTCAGCCGCTAAGCCCAGGGCCAGGGAGAGGGTGCCATCGATGCCGGAGGCTCCCCGAAAGCTGTAACAGCGCCGGCGCCCGGTATCGCCTGCGGCAAACGCTTGCCAATCACGCACTGGGCTGCTGGCAGCGAGCATCACGGGCAGCTCAGTTGGCAAAAGCTGCGCTAGGGCAACCATCAACGCGGGTTCATTGGCTGCTCCCTGCGTAGGCAGTAGGGCAGAGAGGCGCTTGCCAACAGAAGCATCTGCGTTTTCCCAGGTCTCAAGAACCGACCATGTTTGAGGGACTGGAGCAGAGGCACCAGCTGGAATGGCGTTGAGCTGGGGGCTGAGCTGTTGCCACCATTGCGCCATGCCGCCGCTCCATTGCTGGGCGACTTCGAGCGGATCGAGCGGACGGGGATCGCCTTCTGTGATCAGGAGTTGGGGTCCCTGTTGGCCCGCCAGCCAGGCCTCGAGGCGACGACTGGCCGGCATCGAGCCCAGGCGCAACACCTGGGCGTTCGCTGGCAGCTGGCCCAATCCGTTGGGGAGCAACAGATCCCAATAGCGAATCACGCCCTTGAGACCACTCGGGATCGCTGCGAGTGGATCGGCGAGTACGGGCCAGCCACTGCGTTGCTGAAAGGCGATGAGGGCTTGTTGGTAAGGCGCAAGCGTGGAGCTCAGGCCTCGCCATGGCCCGGCAACGATCACACCGGCTTGGTCAGGATCTAGTGCTGGTGCCGCGTTGTTGCTTGTTGGCGTCCAGAGCCCAGGGGTGTGGGTGATGGCCTCAGACTCTGGATTGTTCCATTGGCTCCAAAACACGTTCTGCTGGCTTAGGTCCGGGAGCAGGGGCTCTTCAAAGGGAACGTTGAGATGGACAGGACCAGGCTGCAGATGCAGATGCCGCCAGGCGTTGTGTGCAAGGGCTCGCAGCTCGTGATCCAGCCCTGTGTTGAGGCCATCCAAGGGACCTGATCCACACCAGCGGCATACCGGGGTGAGGAAGGCTTCCTGGTTCACGGTTTGGTTAGCCCCTTTGTTTTTAAGCCGCAGGGGCCGATCGGCGCTGATTAGCAGTAGGGGCTGGCTGGAGCGATCCGCTTCAACGGCTGCGGGGAGAAGATTGGCCACCGCTGTTCCGGAGGTGGTGATCACGGCCGTGGCAACACCAGATGCGCTGGATCGTCCAAGAGCATGAAATCCAGCAGAGCGTTCATCGATTGCCGTGCTTAGCGAAATCAGCCCAAAGCGCATTAAGCCAGCGGCGGCAAGGGCTAATGGGCCGGATCGGCTGCCAGGACAGAGCACCACGTGGCGCAGACCCTGTTGGTGCAGGGTCTGGAGCAACAGGACAGCAGCCTGCAGATTGGCGAGGGCCTGCGTCAGGGGAGCGGCGATGGCTAGTGCGATCCTCGGCTAACGCAGAACCTGCCATGGCACCCACTCCCAACTCAGAATCCAAGCGCAACAGTTGGACAGGCTTGCTGGTGTGGGTGGTATTGGCCCTGCTCCTGCGTTGGCAGGTGATCGAACCCCGCTGGATTCCTTCGGGTTCGATGCTGCCCACCTTGCAGTTGCAAGACCGGATCCTGGTGGAAAAAATCACTCCTCGGCTGAATCGCCAACGCCACAAACCGATTGGCCTGGATCAAATCGTGGTGTTTGCCGTGCCACCTCAACTCGTGGAGGCTGGCTACGACCCGAATGCAGCGTTGATTAAGCGTGTTGTGGGCCGGCCTGGAGACACGATTGAAGTGCGAGGCGGCGAGTTGCTGCGAAATAACACTCCGGTGGCAGAAGACTGGAAGCCTGCAGAGATGGATTACGACCAGGGGCCACTCACCGTTCCCCAGGGGCAGTACTGGGTTCTGGGCGACAACCGCAATGCCAGCCTTGATTCACATGTTTGGGGTGCGCTGCCCGATGAGAGGGTGATTGGCACCGCGGTGTGGCGTTATTGGCCTCTGAACCGGTTCGGTCCGATTCGGTTCTCACACCAAGATTCAGAGGTGCTTCAGATCGCAGCTGCGATAAAGTCGAACGAGTGACGACAGGTGGGCAGGATGTTCAATCCAGAATTCCTAACCACGGACAGCCAGGAAGGTCAGCCCGTTAACAGCTTGATCCAATATCTCCAGGACCAATCGCCGGACGTTTTGCAGCGAGTTGCTCGTTCCGCCAGTAATGATGTACAAGATATTATTCGCCACAACGTGCAGGGTTTGCTGGGAATGCTTCCCGGCGAGCAGTTTGAGGTAAAGGTCACTTCAAATCGCGACAACTTGGCCAACATGTTGGCTTCTGCGATGATGACTGGTTACTTCTTGCGTCAGATGGAGCAGCGCAAGGAATTGGAGGAAACGCTTTTCGCTGACGATGAAATGGCTGTTAATCCAGACGAAGATCTCAATCTTTGAGTTTTTACACTTTAGTTAAAGTACTCAATAGCTCTCTCTTGTTAAGTTGCTAATTTCTTAATTCGCTGACCAATTTGTAAAAAAATCAGTCTTCTTTTATAGGATTTTCAGGGACAAATCCAAGCTCTAAAAGTCGCTGATCTACGCCACTGAGGAAGGTCCAATTTCCTTCATTTGGTGCCCAGTTTTTTTGTTGTAATTCTGATCGCAACACGGATGCCTGTTGCGCGCTAAACGCAAGCGGCGCGCTGTAGTGGGCGGGGATCAACCAGCTGAGATTCGATCGGGATTCCAGTTGTTCAAGCCAACTGTTGATCGCTTGTTTTGCACGCGGTAATACAAGTCGTTCCAGCACTGGGGCCACCTGAATCTTGGCGATTTCATCCCCCATCAAGGCCTCAGCATCCTCACGCCACCCGGCTTGCCAATCGAAGGGATACACCCCGAAGTGGGTTTTCCACGACCGCAACCCTGGCCGAAAGGCATGGCGCAACAGCTCGGCGATCGGTGGCACGCGCAAGCAATGGGGCCTGAGATAGGAGGCAAATAGAACCAACCGGGCCCAGCCACGCCGGCGCGCCTCTGGTGAATCAGTGAGGGGTTGATCACCACGATCGCGCGCATGAAACAGCAGGGGCGTTGGATCACGATCAAAGATCGCGGGTGGTGTGGAGTGAATGCCCACTAAGGCATCGGTAATCAACAGGGCACCACTGGGTTGATGCAGGCAGCTGATCTCTTGAAACCGCCCCACACCGAGATTGAGGGGGCCAAGGGAGATCCATTGGCAGATCTCGGGGTGGGGCACACCATCCGTAAGCAAAACCTTGGTGCGTGCTGCCGGCACCCCGAGCCAGCTCAGGGGAAGTTGTACCGGAAAACTCCACTGGCCCGGGCATACCCAGACATCAGCCTTGGGGAACTTGCGAGCGAGCGGGCCAAGCGGCAGTTTGTGCTCTAGGCCGGATGCGGTGGGCAGCACGATCGTGCACACGGGCCCATGCTTCGCTTCCAGTGCTCTAAGGCCTGTGCACAACTCAGCCGTGGGGGGCAGCGGATTCACCAGCATCAAGCCACCGGGCACCTTCACCACGGTGAGGCGAATTGGCACCGCTACGTAATAGACGCCCTGGAGCTGCTCAAAGCTCCATACCTGGCCGGGGATCAGCTCCTCAACATGGGTGGCGCGCTTTCCATAGGGATACAGCGGCAGCAGCGGCCAAAAACCCCAGTACTGGTCGGCACGTCTATCCATTACCAAACCTCCCGCGCACCCTTTGATTGCACAGCTCCGTTCCCATGATCACAGGTCCTGATCACCGATGGAGCACCCGCAGCTCAAGCACAGATTTAATCGAAGCTTGAGCACTGCGCTACTCGCACGACTGATCAAGCCCCGCCACAGGGCTCCCAGTTTTTCAACATTGTTTTGAGCTCAGACTCAAGTATCTTCAATTCATTCAGGCGCTCATGAATCTCACTTAGTTTTTCGCGCATAGTGGCCTTGAGATCACTGCAAGTGCAGATTCCAGATCGTTGTGCCTGAATTACTTTTTTCACCAAAGCAAGAGGCAAGTCCATGGCCCGCAGACGAAGGATTAGCCCAAGATCGTCAAAAACAGACTCGTCAAACAATCGATATCTGGAATCGGTGCGTGACACTGGCAGCAATAAACCTTCATCACAATAAAAACGAATCGTTTTCACCGAAATGTTGGTTCTTGAAGAGACAGCTCCAATCTTAAGTAGATCGCCAGGCGCTTTGAGCATGAGGCATTGACTCTCCACTTACTGGAGACTCCACAATAGCGACGTGAATATTTTTTCCATGCGTCGGATCGCTTTTGCTCTGGCCGCCATCTCGGCCTTCACCCCTCAAGCTTCATTGGCTCAAATGGATGATCACCATGGGCATCACGGCCACGGGATGCATCACCCAGCACCTGAAAAAACGAAAGAGGCGGCACCCACCCATTCCGGCAACCATCAGCACCATGCTCATGGCATGGGCCCCGCAGGCAGCACCTATGACCTGCGCTTCATCGATGGAATGGTGGAGCACCACACGGGTGCGTTGCGGATGAGTGAATACGTCTTCAACATTGGCGCCCCTGGGGTGGGGGCCTTGGCAAACAGCATCTGGAACGAGCAGGCCCGCGAGATCAAGGCGATGCGCCAATGGCGCAAAGCCTGGTATCCCGATGCGCCCGTCTATCCCGTGGCGTTGCGACCAAACGGCGACCCCAACTCCATGGCAGATCTGGTGCGCATGAGCCCTGAGGTGATTGCCGCGATGCGCATGTCGGGAACGAAGCCAACACGCGAAAACAGGGTGCAGTGGTTCCTAGAGGGAATGATTGAGCACCATGGCGGCGCGCTTCAGATGGCCCATGAGGCTCGCCAAAACTCCACTAAACCCACCATCCTTCGTCTTGCACGCGAGATCATCGTCGCCCAGCGCAAAGAAATCATCGAACTCCGCAAGATGCTGCAAAGCGGAGGACTGAATAAACCTGCTTACTACAAATTTGACAACCTCTTTGCCCTATGAGAGCCATCGTCTTCAATCCCTCCATCACAAGGATGATGGGCCTGGTCTCAATCCCATTCGCCCTCGTCGCTGCTTTCGCGGTGTATCCCATGGGCAGCCATGGTCACGGCAAAGGCATCTACCAATCCAAAGCTGATGCGGAACAACGTGCCAGTGAGATTGGTTGCAAGACGGTGCATCAGAACAACGGGAAGTGGATGCCCTGCGCGGATGAGCGTGAACTCCACCGCCAACTTCGCAAGCAATGAACCAACGTCAGCTTTCACGGCGAGCACGCAAGGTTCACCGTTGGCTGGTTCCAATAGCCGCTTTTCCGTTGCTGATCACCGCCGGCACGGGATCTCTCTACAGCTTGCTCTTGGAGCAGGAGATTGATGCCTTCTGGCTGCTCAAGATCCACACGGGGAACTTTGGTGTTCTGAATCTTCAGCCCGTCTACCCAATGCTCTTGGGTGCTCTCACCGTCATCGTCACAGTGTCGGGTGCAGCGATGCTCTTCAGACCATCACGATGACAGAGAGTTGCTTGTAGGTCCGTCTTGACTATTCAATAACGAGCGAAGACGGAGATTGTTCCGTCATGGGCAATGGCGAGCACCTCGAAACGTTCAGCCTCGACGCCAGCCACCTCCATCCCTGGAGAACCCATTGGCATCCCTGGAATCGCCAGACCTCGGATATTGGGCCGTTCTGTCAAAAGACGCTGGATCGCAGAAGCAGGCACATGCCCTTCAATTACATATCCCTCCACAACAGCGGTATGACAAGAAGCCTGTTGAGGGCTGACACCATGCGCCTTCTTCACGGCATCCATGTCCTCAGTGACATGGTCCTCAATGCGGTATCCCGCTGAAGCGATGTGGGATCCCCAAGACGTACAGCAACCGCAACTCGCCGATCGATACACCGTCATCTGCGGCCCGGTCTCCCTGCTGGTGTCGGGCATCGCAGCATCCCCTTTCACATCACCATGTGCCTGAACCGGTTGAATCGCCGAAAGCAGCGAGACGACCACAAAGGCTCCAACGAAGCCCAGTCGCACGGCAGCTGAACACTGGGGCGCAAAACGCGATGCCTTCATGGATTCCTCAACTCAGCGAATGGAATCGATTCTCCGCATTATCGCGAGTTGCTCATGAACGTACCCAGTTGCCCAAAAAATCAGGGACAACTCAGGGACATGCCCCTCAAATCCATTGCAACAATTGGAGATAAAGAGGCAGCAGGGGCCACCAGGGCCAGCTCTGATCTTTAGGTTTGATGCTGTCTGTAGCCACTCAGCTTGGGTTGATTAGCAACGATTCTGCCCAGCGGAGGGGCCGGCCCTTAGCCAATTAGTCGCAAGTAAACTTGAAGATGCTTTCATTAAGCATCTTCAAGACTGATATGTGATTGACGGAGATTTTAGATAATCCTTTTCTTAGTAGATCTAAAAAGTTGAATTTGTTGCTAGCTTTGCAAGTTATTGTGTATTTTATTAATGATATTCAATGAAAAATATGAACATCGATATCACTATTGTTGGGGCAATAAGAATGTATTTTTTATTTGGCAAGCTTTAACCATTTAAGTATGAGTTGGTTTGATCAAAAAAATAGTCAAGAAAGGTGATCTTTGCTACACAGTATTGAGTCATATGAGACAGCATGCCATCCGATCAAACCTGGAACAGGGATGGCTTGCCGGCATGGAGCTACCGCAGTAGTTCAATGCTGGAATTGGAGAAAAACCGTGTGTTTCTCAATCATTGGCATGCGGTTGGGCACGTCAATGATCTGCAAGATCCTGGCGACTGGCTGAGCTTTGATTTGCTTGGTGAGCGGGCGATGGTGATTCGTGGCAAGGATGGAGTGATCCGAGCGTTCCATAACACCTGTCGTCATCGTGGATCACGATTAGTGGAAGGCGAGCAAGGTCATTGTCGTGGTGCCGTGATGTGCCCATTTCATGCCTGGGTTTACACCCTGGAAGGGGAGCTCAAAACCCCTTCCCAGCCGGACAAATTCCCAAATCTTGATTCAACGGAATATGGGCTTCAAGCTCTTGAATTAGAGACATGGAGAGGCTTGCTCTTTCTCCGCTTTGAGAGTGGCCCTCAGCCTTCTATTGCAACGATGATGAAGCGGCATGAGCAGGAGCTCAGTGCCTATCCGCTTGAGGATCTTCAGCCTACCGATGGGTTGTACAGCAGTCCGGTTGTTCCTGTGAATTGGAAGGCAATGGTGGATGTGGATAACGAGTGTTATCACTGCCCGAGTGCCCATCCAGGTCTGACCGATCTCTACGGCCGGAGCTATGAGGAGGGTCCTTGGCTGGATGGCACGCATCGAATCCGTGGACCTTTCAATGACAAGCCATCTCGACGCGATTTAAATCAGGGCTATCGGGATTTAGTGAGCCAGCACCCGGAACCCTTCAACTCCATGCCTCAGGCTTGGCTGTATATCGGCTTGTTTCCTATTTCGGTGTTGGTGTTTTACCCCGAATCGGCTGGATTTTACCGTTCGATTCCCCTCGATGTACAGGCATCCGTCATGACGGGTTCCACCTATAGCTACACCGGTGAAAGTGAAAGCATGCGATTGGCGCGTGAACAATCGGCTTTAATTGATGCTGAGGTGATGAGTGAAGACAAACATGTCTGCCAGCTTCATTATGAAGCCACTGCTTCTAAGTACTGGGAGAAGGGATTGCTTGGCGATTCAGAAAAAGCCCTACGCGAACATCATGATATTTTACGGGGCTTGATTCCTGAATTGAATAAAAGTGCACTTTCCTGACCTATGAATCTCTTCTAATAGCACTGCCCCAAAAAAGCCAACAGATGATTCATTGCTCTGAATCTATTACTGTTGGCTTACTTACTCAATAAAAATATCTTATTATTCAATTAGTCTAGGAAGACTGGTGGTCTCAGGAGAGCTCATAATGATCACACCAAGCAAGACGAGACCAAGCCCAATTGCCATTCTCCAGTTAAAGGACTCTTTGTAAATTAAAACACCAAGCAGTGAAACGATGGCCATGCCTAATCCTGACCATATTCCATAGGCAATGGCGAGTGGGATTCGGTTGAGTGCCTGACCCATTAAAAGAAAATTTAAGCTGTATCCTGCAAATGCACCAACTGCAAGCAAAGGACGAG
>Ga0302114_10000761_pt1 | contig 21939 bp, 26 predicted proteins | sample AG5_Surface_MG_FD_203107 | JGI IMG/M metagenome (GOLD analysis project Ga0302114, IMG submission 203107) | Marine microbial communities from Western Arctic Ocean, Canada - AG5_Surface | ecosystem: Environmental > Aquatic > Marine > Oceanic | place: Canada: Western Arctic Ocean | collected...
ATGATGGGAAAATTAAAAACGCCATCAGCGACTGGAACAAGGAGAGGAAGGAGCAGGAGAAGGAAAACAAATTGGAGGAGGAGGAGGAGGAGGAGGAGGAGTTGGCCGAGGAGACTTTAGATGATGAATCCAAACTTGCTTAGGAAAATCAGTGTGGACTTTTTTTGGAATTTTATGAATCGACTCTCAAGAAATCTAATACCACACTTGTGGGTCCATCTCCAGCTCCAGGCTCCTGGATGCACCGGTTGAGGAGGAGCATGCCCTCATGGAGGATTCGCAATTCTGCCTCATTCGCCGCCTCCCTCGTCGGCGCTTTGCACGTCTTCTTGTGCTTCTTCCACGCAGACTTCTGGCACTCGGCGGAGCAGAAGAAGCTTGTTTTGCACCGTGCGCAAGCTTTCGTTGTGGCGGTCTTACAGACGTCGCACTTTTGGGTCGGCTTCTTCAGCACGTCCTCCACCTCGACCAGCTCAGCCTTGTCGTACTTCATGTGCTTGATGAACGTGCAAGCGGTGTTGTAGGTGCCAAAGACCTCCTCGTCGACAAACTGCTTGGGGAGGTGTTGTCGGAGGAGGGCGGGGAAGGGGGTGGAGGAGAAGAACTTGGGGGTGAGCCGGAGGACGTTTCGGATCTCTTTGCACGCATTCAAATGGGGGTGCTCAGCAAGCTGAAGAGGTGTTAAGCCCTGGTACTGGGTAGCTTTAAGGGCAAGTGGGTTCCGATGGATCATTCGAAGGGCAAGAAACACGAGGGAGTCGCTGTATTCCTGGCTATAAGCAGCAACATTTCGAAGAAGATCAGAATTGCTGAATTTGAGCACTTCACGCACCAACTCGTCATCGTGCTCATCGATGAACTTGTGACAGTCTGCATACGATCGTGAATAAATCCACAAAGCCATCTCATTATAACAATAAGCCACTGGTGCGTACAAGCGGAGCATCTCCTTACAACCCAACGAACGAACTTCCTCGGGAGTGAAGGAGAGCAAGCTGATGATCTCAGCACAGGCTCCACTCCTACGGGCAATGTCGATGGGAGTTTCGCCTTTATTGTCTCGTGTGGTGAGGGCCTCTGGATTCAACCAAATCGACTGCACGCCCACACCGGCAAGAATATGTGTGTGTGTCTGAGCTTTCGCTGCCATCCAATGATGTGGCAGTCGTCCATGCTAATCTTTCTCCTTGTACTTTCTCTTGAGCAAATCTACGTCGGTATCTGGGTGAAGCATGGCTCCTTGGACCGCTTGCCAATCACATTTCTTGAGCCACTGGTGGTGCTCATTGCAAGGCATACTTTTTTGTGATTTTGGAAGATCAGGCCGAAACGTTGAGGGGGTGGGAAGGAATTGGACTCTAGCTATCAAAGAGTGTGTGTCTACAAGATATGAAACCTCTGATAAACTGAGACAAATTTGGTGGTCAGGAAACGTCTGGATTTTGAGAGACGGAGAGCAAAAAACAATACCGGCGTTGTTCCACGCCCCACAAATAGCGCAGACAGATTTTGTTATATTGCTAGTCACTCCCAAAAAATGTTACAAACCGCACTCAGACAAACACGAGGCCTCTCGAGGAGATACTTCAAATCTGGAGCCAGTTTTGCTACGGATGCGAAGCCTCTGGGTGTGAAGACTGCGGACCTTATAATCGGCGTGCCCAAGGAAACGTTTCCACTAGAGAAGCGCGTGGCCGCAACGCCTGGTAAGTTTTCAGTTTCGTAAAAGTACATAAGATTTATCTGCTAACATCTTCAACCTCCCCACAACCTCCCCACAACCTCCTCCTCTCAACCCCTCCCTCCAACCCCTCCCCACAACCTCCTCCTCTCAACCCCTCCCTCCAACCCCTCCCTCAGAATCTGTCGGCAAATTCCTCAAATCTGGTTTCAAGGTTCAGGTTGAGTCCGGAGCGGGCTCCGCGTCCTTCTTCAGCGACGCGGATTACACCGAAGCGGGAGCCTCAATCGTCTCGGACCCCAAAGCGATCTACAAGTCCGACATTGTATTGAAGCTCCGCCCCCCCACAGTGGAGGAGGCCACCTTGCTCGAAAACCGCACCCTCCTCTCCTTCATCTACCCCGCGCAGAACCCCGAGCTAGTTTCCCAGCTCGAGAAGCAGAAAGCTACGGTCTTCGCGATGGACTGCATCCCCCGGACCCTCTCCAGGGGTCAGTCCTTCGACGCCCTCTCCTCCCAAGCGAACATCAGCGGGTACAGGGCCGTCCTCGAGGCTTCGAACGAGTACGGGCGGTTCTTCGCGGGACAGATGACTAGCGCGGGGAAGGTTCCGCCGACGAAGGTTCTGGTCATTGGCACGGGAGTCGCGGGGTTGGCTGCGATACAAACGGCGAAGAACATGGGGGCCATTGTTAGGGCCTTTGATGTTAGGCCTGTTACGAAGGAGCAGGTTGAGGCCATGGGGGGGACGTTTCTGGAGCTCGAGTTCAGTGAGGACGGTAGTGGCAGCGGTGGTTACGCCAAGGTAAGGTTTCAGATGTTTTTTTGGGGAAATATTTTGTTAACACAACCTTTCTGCAGGAGATGAGCCCCGAGTGGCACAAGGCTGCCGCAAAGCTCTTCGCCGACCAGGCGAAGGACGTCGACATCATTATCACCACAGCGCTAATCCCCGGTCGAAAGGCCCCCCTGATGATCACCAAGGAGATGGTCCACAGCATGAAGGCCGGCTCAGTCTGCGTGGATCTCGCCGCCGAAAATGGCGGCAACATCGAAACGACCGTCAAGGACGCCAAGTTCGTCACCCCCAACGGCGTGACATGCCTCGGGTACACCGACCTTCCTTCTCGCCTTCCTAGCACCTCTTCAAGTCTGTACAGCAACAACGCGCAGAAGTTTTTGTCCTCTGTCGGTCCGATGACCACCAAGGTGAAGGACTACTGGCACATTGACCACGAGGACGTGGCTGTTAGAGGCATGCTAGTTCTCGAGAAGGGCAAGATGATGTGGCCCGCGCCGCAGCCCGCCCCACCCGCCCCCCCATCCGAGGCCGAAGTCAAGGCGAAGGTGAGCGAAGAGGCTGTAGAGCGAGCTTTTGAGGAACGACGAGCAGCGATGAATTGCGCGAAAAATGGCTACATACGATCAACATCAACTACTAAACCGTTTACCACTCGTTTTTGCTCCTGCTTCATTAAAAATGCACCTCGCACTTTCTTCGCTCGGTGCAGCTCCTCGCCGAAGCGTTGGCCGAGCTCCCCCCCGACTACAAAATTCCGTACGTGTCCGGCGCCAAGACAGCCGGGCTAATGGGCGTCGGGATAATGGGCATGGGAATGGCCGCTCCCGACCTCGCCTTCTCCTCGATGCTCACGACGTTCTGCCTTAGCAACATCATCGGCATCAACGCCGTTTTGGGCGTTGCGCACGCGCTGCACTCTCCGCTCATGGCCGTGACCAACGCCATTAGCGGCACCACGGCCCTCGGCGGAATGCATCTGCTCGCGCACAGCACGTCTGGAACTGTTTCCACCCTTGGAGCGCTCGCCACGACGATTAGTAGTGTCAACATTGTGGGAGGATTCATCGTTTCTGCCAAGATGTTGGACATGTTCAAGCGTCCCGACGACCCCCCCGAGTACTACCACTACTACGGCGCCCCCGCGGCCGCCACGTTGGGTGTGTACACCGCGGCCAACTACGCCGGCTACCCGATGGTCAACGAGGCTGCTGGTACCATTGCTGGAGTTTTGTGCATCGGCGGAATTGCTGGATTGAGGTGAGCGAGCGGAGTGAAACGAAGCGAAGCGAAGCGAGTTAGTCTCAACTAGTGTATGGGTTTGGGGTGATTTAGTTGTTCGCCTTTTTTGCCTTTTTTTGAGTTTCCTGATCTGGACCGTCCCTGAACAATCGCTTTGGGCAAAAAGATGCGCTTGGCCGAACCCGCCACCGTGTTCAAATTTGAGCGCTTAAAACCTCCATACGTTGGAGTTACGGCCGAGGTCACGTTTTTTGCCTTTTTTCCCTCGCTCAGCGTTTTTGGCTCATTCACTCCTCAACCCACTCCTAACCCACTCCTAACCCACTCCTTACTCGGCGCAGCAACCAAAACACCGCCAGGCTGGGACAGGCCAGCGGACAGGCTGGCGTTGCCATGGCAGTCGCGTCGACGATGGGCACGTTGCACTGCGGATTGGGCGCCACGAGCAGCATTGCGAGCTGCATGGCGGTTGGAGGAGGGCTTGGCTACTATATCGGAAATAAGGTTGAGGTAAGCGAGCGCGAAATAGCTCCACATCCACCACATCCACATTCACACCCACACTAATCTAACCCGCTTCACCAACCCCCAGCCAACCTCGTTGCCCCAAACCGTTGCTGCGTTCCACTCGCTCGTGGGTCTTGCCGCAAGTTCGGCAGCCATCGGAGACTACATGAACACTGCAGACGTCACTCAGCTGGACGGCGTTCACCTGACGAGCATTTACTTGGCCAACGTGATCGGGAGCATCACAACCACTGGAAGTCTTGTTGCGTTTGCCAAGTTGGACGAGAGGATGGACAGCACACCTTTGAAGCTCGAGAAGCGGGACCAAATCAACATGGGATTGGGAGCCGTGACGCTGGGATGCGGGGTGGGGTTGATGGGGGCGCCGGCGTTTGGAACGGGCATGGCTATGCTTGGGACGAGTTTTGCAGGGGCTGGTGCTTTGGGTTACCACATGACCAGGAGCATCGGCGGTGCTGACATGCCAGTTGTCATCACCGTTTTGAACTCGTACTCCGGTTGGGCGCTGTGCGCCGAAGGTGAGTTTCATTCCGTCTCCGCTCGCCTTGTGACAGAAGAGTGCGAAGCTCTGTGCGAAATTGCTAGGCATGTCTTCATCCACTGTTGAACTAACCTACTCGAATATGTTTGCTCGCTCGCGCTCTCGTGCTTCGTTGAAAATGCGCTTCGCTTCGCTCGGCTCAGGTTTCATGCTCAACCAGCCCGTCCTAACCACAATCGGTGCGCTCATCGGATGCTCTGGTGCCGCGCTCACCAAGATAATGTGCGACGCCATGAACAGGGACATCCTCTCCGTGATCACCGGCGGGTTCGGGACCAAGGCGACCGCCGGAGGAAGCGCCATGACTTTCGAGGGGGAAGCGACGATGACCAATGTTGAGGAGGTTTCCACCTTGTTGAAGGAGGCGCAGGACATCATCATTGTTCCCGGCTACGGGCTGGCTGTTGCCAAGGGGCAGTACCCCCTGAAGGACATGTGCGAGGAGCTCATCAAGCAGGGAAAGAAAGTCAGGTGAGTGAACTGGGCTTTTAATTGAAATGATGACGATGGACGATGGACGATGGACGATGGAGAGTCACACAGCTAAAACAACACAATTGTTATGCGCAGATTCGCTATCCACCCAGTGGCTGGGCGCATGCCTGGACAACTCAACGTCCTCCTTGCAGAGGCCGGAGTCCCTTACGATATTGTTGAGGAACTCGAGGAAATCAACGACGACTTCAGTGCTGCGGATGTCGTGCTAGTGATCGGAGCGAACGACACGGTGAACAGTGCTGCGGAGGATGACCCCAATAGCGAAATAGCCGGGATGCCCGTCATGAGGGTGTGGAACGCTAAGCAGGTCATCGTGATGAAGAGGAGCATGGCGGCTGGCTATGCCGGTGTTGACAACCCGGTCTTCTTGAAGGACAATACTAGCATGTTGCTTGGGGATGCGAAGGATAGCTGCGAGAAGCTTGTAATCGGAGTCAGGGAATAGACAGGACAGGAGGGGAGGGCGAGGTGAAAATTTAAAGCTACTAAAAATCTAAAATCTAAAAATCACTCCAATTCATTCAAAGCACAAGCTTCAAGTACTCCTTTCCTTGACCTCCCCTGTTTCGTATGCAAGCAAGACCACGACTCACCGCGTCCCTCACTATGAACTGCTCTCCAATTGAGAATTTACTGTCAGGGTTGGCCATGGTCTTGGACTTGGACTTAGCCTCTCTCATTTTAACAAAATTGCGGAACCAATTTTGCGTGGCGCCTCCTTCGCCCATGCTCACGCCATAGCCACTGGTACTGACATTGCTGTGCGATGAAGCTCCAGCTCCAGTGTTGTTCTTCTTAAGCAGGCTCACCAGACCAGCACGGAAGTCCGCTACTTGGGCATTTGAACCGCCCTTGGGGAACAGGAGGCCGGGGCAGGAGAGAATGTAACCAAAATCGCCCTGGAGCTCGTCTTTGCGTTGGCGTTGGTAGAACTCGGAGGAGTTTGCACCCTGTGATGTGCCCTTTTCAACCTGGTTAAATTTTGTCCTTTGGGCAGGTGGACAAACAATCAGTACACCCAAGCTGAGTAAAATGTCAAGAGGGTTTGCTATTGCTATTGTTGTTGTTTTTGTTGTTGTTGTTGTTGTTGTATCTCCTCGCTTACGCTTCAACATATTCACAAGCATCTCCTTCTCGTCGTACTCGCAAAGGGCCATAATTCCCTCCTTGGAGAAGACAACGTTGTTGAAACCAGAAGTGGGCGACAAATTTGATCGCGACTGACTGTGCGATTTCGCAAGATTTGTCAAGAAAAGCTTGACCAATGGGGCATGGGCATGGGATTCCTCATCGAGGCCGAGGCTGGTGATGTAGCTCTTGAGCGAGGTTACCATTACTCTCCCGAAGGAAATCAACCAGTCCTGTTTGACCCTTTCGTTGCGGGCTTTCGTGATGGTTATCGGAATCGAATCGGTTGGGTTCAGATCAGAAGGGGGGGCATGGCGGGTTCCTGGAGTGAGAAAAGGGATTGGAAAGTCTAATTCTAAGTCAGAATTTTGGAGGAACTCGTCCACCACAAACCCAGTGGCTGTGATTTCCTTGAAACAATCTAAAACGAGGCCAACTCGTTCTCTATTAGGATCATAAGCAGACGATTTGGATTGATTTGTTGATTCAGCATGGCAGTCTGAAACTGATTGGAGGATGTTCAGGAAGGTGGTAACTTTGCATCCTGTTGAGGTGGTGAAATGGGAAGAGGGGTTGGATAAGAGGGATATGGTCAGGGAGGAAATGAATTGAGGGGTGCAAGAAAGAGTTGTGGATGGGAAATTGACACTTGATGGCAAATTCATGTTTTTGTTGCTGTTGAGGTTGTCGTAATCGTCGCTGTAAAATTTTCATTTCTAATTTAAAATATCATCTTGTAATTGAGCATCGTCTCTCGCTATTGCTATTGTTGACATACTACGACTGGAAAGTTCCAAAGCTCCGCGTCCAGTACCTGCACATAGATCAGCTGCATTGACAACTCGGTCAATCTTTCAGATTTCAAATATAAAGATGTTTGGAAATTTCCTCCTTCTCTTCATCCTCGTCCAAAATTCAGCATCCCCTGTCCCTACAATCTTGCACGAGGACATCCGGTTGGTTCGAAGACTTGATGGTGGCAAATTTTCAGATGTGTTTGAAGGTTATCTAAATTCAGCATTGTCTTCCTGTCGTCCTCAACTCGTTGCCCTGAAAGTATTCAAGCAGGGTGTAAGCATTGACAAAATCAACCGAGAAGTAACAATTATGACCGAAGTTCAGTCGACAATCAACAATACCTGCACCCTGCTTGGTGTTTGCAGGACAGGCAACAATGAGGTGACCACTCTGGTTATGCAGCACGCTGCTCAAAACAAAACCCGCAAAATTCAGTACTTTTCCAACAAGGGCGGCTTTGTTTCATCCAAGCACAAGACTCGCACTCCCCCTTTGACGATGCCCGAGATTAGGTTCGCTCTCTTTGAGCTACTGAAAATTTTAGATGCAATGCACGAGAAGCACATTATGCACCGCGACGTGAAACCAAGGAACATATTGCTCTCTCGGAGCGTGGGAGGAGGGAGAATTAGTGGGATTTGTCTTTGCGATTTTGGCTTGAGTGATTGGTACGAGATTGACCGTGCTACTGGGTACAGCTTCAGAGTAGCTACGAAAAGCTACAAGGCTCCCGAACTCATAACAGGAAGCTTGGCAAATGGACGAGCTGTCCCCACGCACCGTCCTCCGTACGGCCCCCCCGTCGACATGTGGGGGGTCGGTTGCATACTGGCTGCACTGCTGTTCGAGAAGGAGCCGTTCTTTGGGGGCAAGACGCTTGTCGATGTGAAAAATGAGGTTGAGGGGTTGTTAGGGCCGATTGATTGCGAAACCGAAAACGAACAGCATGGAGACGGACAACAAACAAAAACCTGGGAGAACCTAGCCAACTCGCGCAACAAGGACATTCCCAGAACAGCTCTTGACCTCGCCACGAAACTGCTGCGAATAAACCCCAAGCACAGGCTGACAGCGAGGGAGGCAATGGAGCACGAGTTCTTTTTGAACGTATGAAACGCAATTAGATTTAGGAGTGGAATAGATTGGTGTAATGGTAGTGATATAGAGAACAGTGTCGTTTTTGTTGCTCTCATTCGCATACTTTCAAATTGAGCAACGTCTGCAGCTCCCTTCCCAACAAACCGTGCACGGTGCAAACTCACGTTCTACTGCTCCGCCGAGTGCCAGAAAGAAAGCAGCGTGAAAGAAGCAAAAGAAGACGTGCAAGGCCCCGACAACCCCTCCCGGCATCCACCCTCCGAGGCAGCAAGCAGCCTTCACAAGGGCATTGCTCTTCTGAACATGTGCATCCAGAGACCAGGGGCTGGGGATGGACCAACCAGCGTTGTTTTGCTGGAGTTCCTGTTGCCAGGTCCAGCCTATTGATCCAGCGTTGATTAAAGAAAAGGATGAAGAAATGAATATTTTTTTTATTTTCCTTTTTAGAAGCCTCTTCCTCGCCCCATGGGGGGAGCCATAAACCCTCCCCCCCCATTTACGCCAAACGCTGGGGCTGCTCCCAGCCCCATCATTGGTACACCTCCCATAGCAGGAGGGGGGGCGATGGCAGCTCCACGTCCCGCGCCAGCTGCAGCCCCAGGGCCCCCAGGAGCCTTCCTTGTGGCCGCCGAGTTTGGTCCAGGGCCCTCAACAGTGATGGAGACAATGTTCTCTCCGCGGAGAATGACCAATCCCAGCTTGCGTCGCTCCTCACGATCCACCACAATTCCAGCCTCGTTCTTCTTGCCCTTTGTACGGCGAAACTCGGATGTGTCTGAGAGCACCATGTTCATGTGTTTGTCAAATGCCATGAACGTCCCCACCAGACTGCGCGAGTCGGCAATTGTGATTTTAATACGCGCCCCAACATGCTGCAGCAGCTTGGATGACTTTCCACCCGAGTTACTTGTGGACATTGTTTTTGTTGTTTATTTTTTTTTAATTCGGGATGAAGGGACGACGGGGGATCTGGAATAAGGCGATTCTGTGTTCAGGGAGCTATAGGGAATGGTATGTGGGATCAGGCGGGAATAACGAATAACGTGAGAATTTGATTTTGGGAGGTGTAAAATTGACTGAAAAAATTTGAAGGGGTAATTGCCCATAACTGTAATACCGTAAGGTCGTCTCTATAAATTAAACTCTCTTAATACAATTATTACGAGGAAAGCCGACCCGATTACAGAAGGTCGACCTTCAACGATCCACATATGGCGAACTTCTTTAATAATTCAAAGGGCTATTCGTCCCCCCAACGAGTCCCCCCTCCACCGCCCCCAACCTTTGATTTCAACGACCCAGAATCTTTTGCAAATGGAGAACAAAACACTCGACGACGTGCTCCTTCGAATGGTGCTTCCCTTTTAAACATGGCTCTGTCCCATGATACATTTATTAACCAAAAATCATCATCATCAATCTCCCAACGAAAATCATCAGTCTCCCAGCGAAAATCATCAATCTCCCGATTGGGCGAGCTGGACTGGCGTGGTTCTACAGAAGAGCCGACGAGCTGGTTGGAGATGGCAAAGCAGCTGGATGACGAGAAAGGGGTGCGACTCTCCAATACAACGATTCCAATTGAACCACCCCGTGAGTGGGGCTACGAGCAGGCACAAACTGGAGTTAGTGCAATGAATTTGTTCCAGTCATACGAAAAAACGGTGTTGACGAACTTCTTCTTGAGGCACGAGAATTTGCGACACCGCATTTACGAAATCGATTCAATATTGGACGAATTCGGCGACAATGCGAATGCTTTATTCGAGATGTTGGAAGAAGACTATGGCGAGCCTGTTGTTCCGGGCAAAACTCTGGTGAGGAAAAAAGCGCCACCCCCTCCCGACGAGACCCAGAACCCCACCAACCACTTGCTAGCCAGCAAGTTCGGTGTAAAACGACTGAAAGAAAAGCGAAACTCGCGATCAATTTTCGACAAGCTCACAGACACGAAGCAATACACTGGAACCCACGCTCACCGGTTTGACAAGAAGGGTGTTGGTAGAGGCATGGCAGGGCGAGATAGATTGCACGCCGGAGTCGGCACAACTGGTCACTACGGTGACAGTGATGTGTTTGACGGCAACACAAACCAACTAAAAAAGCGGACGGCCAGTGCTGGCGACAGTGGTTTGATGGATGCTTCTCAGTTCTTGACCCGGCAATTTTAGATATTTTAAAAGCACGTTTTACATTCAGGTTTACATTCCAAGAAATCATATTCGATAACCCTTATTAAGCTGGTGGAACAAATACTTCAGCCCAGACTTGCTCCGATTGCCAATGTCTTCTAACGCCAATTTTTGGGCATAATCTGGGTGACCAACGTCAGGCTCGTTGTAGTAGTAGCTGGAGTTGTGGTAAGAGTTGGATGAGTATGACAACTCTTCATTAACACGTAGCCTTTTCTTTTTCGGGGTGGGGGTAGGAGGGGGGGTTGGGATTGGGGTGGGGGTAGGAGGGGGGGTTGGGATTGGAATGGGGGAGGGTGTTGCGCTTATTGAAACTGGGCTATGGGCTTGTTGTTGTTTTAAACGCTCAGATTCGTGTTTTTCCGCCAAACCAAGCAGGTCATCATCATCATCATCATTATGCTCGCTGCCGCTAGTGGGGTCGTCATTCTCAGTTTCATCAACGAACGACAGCAAGTTCTTCTCCTGAAACCTTTTCTTCTGCCTCGATTTTTTGTTCCTCTTTCGCTTTTTTTCTCGGTCCTTCTGATCGTGAGCAATTTGTATTTGTTGATCAACCGTTCGAACCGGCGAAACCGTTCGAACCGGCGAGGCTCTTGGATTTCCAACAATGATGATGATGCTAGGGCTGTGGATGGGTGCCAACCTTAAATCTATCTGAAAAATCAAGTGCGGTCCAAAGTAGCAATGCAAACAACTGGGGAGATATGGGGATGAAGATGGAGGATGCGTAAACAAACTCGACAATTTTTTAACTAGAAACCACACAAATTTTACTTTTCAGTTTAACCTTATAACCAAATTATCACAATGAAGACACATGAACTCAACTCTAATCTCGTAAACAAAGCTTGCTCGGCCTTGCTGAAGCACGTTTCCAGCTCGTCCACAAAAAAATCCTCCCTTCTAAATGACACTTCTCCAGTGTCTATTCAGTTTACTCTCCAGCGGGTCCCGACCAACGTTTCCTTGAAGCCCGTCCGTATTGCCGTTCCAAATCCCATCCGAAACATCTCCCAAGCTGCCGGCGATGGCGACCTTCCCTCTGTTTGCCTGTTTGTCAAGCAGGAGTCCAAGAGTTGGGTCAAGGAATTCGTTGCTTCGTCCCCTTCTCTCTCGAAACTAGTAAAAAAGGTGATGGGCCTCCAATCCCTCCGAAAGAACCACAGCCGCTACTCGGACAAGCGTGAGGTGAGTTAATTTTCATTTTCGACTGCCTCTCATTTTCATTTTCATTTTCAATCAATCTCACTTCACCTATCATTCCCACAGCTCTTGCGCACTTACGATTTCTTCCTGGCTGACGATCGCATCCTTCCGATGCTCTCCAAGGCCCTAGGCAAGAACTTCTTCGAGGCAAAGAAGCAGCCAGTTCCCATCAAGCTCACTCGCAAGGAGTCGCTTGTCAAGAGCGTTGAACTGTGTTTGCAGAGCACGTACATGTTCATGCCCAGCGGAACGTGCATGAACGTCAAGGTTGGGGACGTTTCGATGGGCGTCGACAAGCTCGCGGCGAATGTGGAATCGGTTGTCGACGAAGTGACGAAGAAGATCCCCAAGGGTTGGGCAAACGTCACCAACATAAATATCAAGACTGCCGATTCCCTCGCCCTCCCGTTCTACTTCAAGAACGCGGACGAGCTCATGGAAACCGCCAAGTTAGCGGGAGTCGCAGAGGAGAGCGAGCTTGCCGATGCGAAATCGAGCAAGGGCAAAGGAAAAGAAGTCAGGGAATTAAAAAAGGTTGAGAGCGGAAAGAAGAGGCCAAGGGAAAAGGAGGAGAAGGAGGGGGAGAAAAAAGCGGTGGTTGAGGTTAGCGAAGAGGACGAGGAGGATGATGATGATGGGGAGGAGGAGCCGAAGGTAAAATCGCCTCTTGTGAGAGCTTTGAAGAAGCAGAAGAAGGAGAAGGAGAAGGAGAAGCAGCCGAAGAAAACCACCACACCAGCAAAATCAACAACAAAAACAACAACTACCAAGAAAACGAAAGAAAAAGAAATCGAAATCGAAGACGTTAACCAGCCGAAAAAAAACAAGGAAACTGCAAAGCCAACTCCCGAATACATCAAGGCGAAGAAATTCACAGGCCCCAAGAAGGGCATGTGCTTTAAGTTGGGGGGCAAGGGCATGGGTTACTACTTGGATCGGGAGCCAAAGTTTGACGCGGTTGGGGTGCAGGCTTTGAAGAATAGCAGAGTAAGGAACACGCCAACACGAGGAGGAAGCCAGAAGAGGAAGAAGCGATGAAAAAGTTGGAAAATATTAAAAATTGTATTTATGGCACCTACTTAGGTTTTTTTATTGCCCTTCTTCTCCTTTACGATCTTCTCCTTTCGCATGTCCATGTCCTTCTCCCTGTCCAATCTCTTTTCCTCCCTCCTTTTCTCCTCCTCGATAGCCTCTCTTTCCTTCTCCTCTTTCTCCTTCTTCACCAATTTCTCCAACTCTTGCACCTGGGGTAAGTGGTAAGTGGGAGAGTTACGGAAGAGATTTGGGGATTGGGGTGATATTATGAAATTTAGTGGATTTGACCCCTTCGAGGAATGCTCACTCAAAACTCACCTCAGAATTCTCTTTGATCAAAATTCCCTTTCGCTTCTCTTCCATGAGAGCAACAACCTCCTCCTTAGCCACGTCCATGGATTCCAGCACCGCCCCTCCGAAAGGGAGGGAGAGAAGCGCCGAGTCTGAGAGGGGGAAGAAGGTGTTTAGGTTAAGTATTTGTCCGAGACAAACAACAACAACAATACAACAACAAAACACTCACCTTGCGGCAACACAGGCACCATTGCACTAATAAATTTGCTCCTTGCCTCAAGGGATTTCACGTGCTCGCTGCTCACTGCCGTTGCGAAGATTTCAACTGTTGGGAACAGCCTCTTCAGTACGCTCACAGCCCTGTTCGTTTCCGTCATTGTGGCCAATGTTAGGATGATCTTCTTCGCTTTACCGCAGTTGAAAGCTTCTGCAACTTCCGGGCGAGTAATATCGCCGAAGAAGACAGGAAGTCCCTTGTTCCTCGCCTCGATGGCACGCTGCGGGTTGAGCTCAAGCCCTATGTACTTGATGAACTTCTGCGCGGAGCCAAACGAATTGAGTTAGATTCGTGCATTCCTATTCCTATAGGATCGCTCGCATGCTCCTTCACTCCCCACTTACTTTGTTCAAAAGATCGCACACGATTTTCCCCACGTTGCCGTAACCCACGACAACGACGAAATCGTCGCCGCTGTCCTTAATCTCAATAGCGTCCTTGTCGTCCACCAAATAATGCTCGAAACCTGTTTTTTCCTCCAACTTTTTCCCAATCTTTCTCGCTAAACTAGCGACGAGCGGCGTCGTGCTCATTGTGAGAGCGACGGATGTAAGCAGAATCTTGGTCTGCGCCCCAAACGAGTTGAGTGGGTTAGTTTTAGTTTAGTAGTTGATGTGGGTGGCTCTAGCCATTTCATTTCATTTCATTTCCGCTCGTTCGCTCGCTCTCTCACCGTCCTAGCGTCGAAAATGCCCAAAGATTTGGCCAAGCCGAACGCGACAAAAGCGAATTCGCCGCCCTGAGAAAGCAGCAGACCCGTTTGCTGGGCGTTGGAGAAAGACAGCCCGAACCACATAGCCAATAGAGTCGTGACTGCCGCCTTGGTGAAAATGATTCCAGTGACGAGGGAAAAGATGAGCTTGAATTGGGAGAGGATGAGAAGGATGTCAATCTCAAAGCCCACAGTGCAGAAGAAGAGCCCAAGGAGGATGCCTCTGAAGGGAGCGATCTCGGCCTCAATCTGGTACTTGTACTTGGTCTCGGATAATAGTACCCCGGCCAAAAACGCGCCCAGGGTGTTACTCAAACCCAAACCTTGCGTCAAGAAGCTCATGCTCAACACCGTCAACAGCGTAACGCCAAGAAATGCCTCCTGGCTCTTGGCCCCAGCCACAACGTTGAACATCCTGCGCCGAGTGAAGAAGGTGCGAAGTAAATTGAGTAGGTTAAATGGGAGGGAGTTAATAATAGTGGCTCGGCTCGTATGCTCGTATTCCATTCCATACACAAGGCTCGCTCACCTGTTCAAAACCGTTCTCCCGATGAACGCGATAGCGCCCAACGCCATCGCCGCCTTCAAAGTCGCACTGCTCAGCGCCTTCACAAGCCCGCTCCCTCCCCCGGCCAGTATTGGGATGCTAACCAGCAGCGGAACGACCGCCAAGTCCTGAAACAACAGAATCCCGAAGGAAGATTTTCCGTGCCTCGTGCCAAGCTCCTCCTTGTCCTTCAGCAGCTGCGCCGAGCGAAGCGAGATTGTGCGCATTTTTTGTTGGAGCAGGGGGGGGAGCGAGTGAGCAAAACGAATGTAATGTAGTGAATTTAAATAATACAGTGTCTAGTTTAGTAAGTGGCTCGCACTTTCGTCTTCCTCAAGGCTCGCTCGCTTCGCTCACTCACCTGCAGCACAAATGCACTCGAGCTCAGAGCCAACCCGCCGCCCAGAACCACCAGCTGGTTCGCAGGCAGCCCAAACACCTTCAAACCCACCAGCGCGATGGCAGTCGCAGTGACGAAAAACTGCGCCGAGCGAAGCGAGGCGCATTTTTAACGACGCACGATACAGCGCACAGCCGAGCGAGCAAAAATAGTTGAGTAGGTTAGTTCAGTAGTGGGATGTTAGGATTTAGCCATTCTGTCACAAGGCGAGCGGAGACGGAATGAAACTCACCTGACTCAGCCCCAACCCGAACACGTCCTTCTTCATTGATTTTAACCTCTCGGTGGAAAGCTCGATTCCCATCTCAAAAAGAAAGAAGACTATTCCCAGCTCGGCTAGGAGCTCGGTCGAGTGAACTGCGCCGAGCGAAGAAGGTGCCAAAGAATTGAGTTGGTTAGTTCAGTAGTGGAAGTGGATGTAGGATGTAGCCATTAAATTATGTCTGTAGCCATTTCGCGATTGTTGATTCATTGCGAGTATGCTCGATTTCCTCAAGGCGAGCGGAGACTGAGTGAGACTCACCTTGCGAAATAAGACCGAACCCGTTCGGTCCGATGAAGGTGCCTGCGGCCAAAAAACCCAAAATTGGGCTGTGCGCCAAACGAAAATTTGGGTGGGTGGTTGGTTTGCTTAGTAGTGGATGTAGCCATTTCGTCTGTAGCCATTTCGCGCACTTCATCGCGAGTATACTTCGTATTCCAAAAGGCGAGCGGAGACTGAGTGAGACTCACCTGGTGGACGCGAGCTTGCAAAGGGGGGTGATCAAGCTGGTGGCGAGGAGGAGGATGAGCACGTCGGTTTTACCCCCTGACATGAAGAGATTGAGATCTCGGAAGGCGGAAAGGAAAGTTTTAGAGGATTCGGTGGCTAGAATTGAGCCGGCTGATGATTTGACGACTTGTTTAAGGGAGAGGGGGGTGGAGAATGGGGGTGATCGGATGGCAGTCGCGAGCGTTATCGCCGCAACGAGGAGGAATTTGATTTGGCGACGTCGTCGGCCTTGGAAAAAGGTCTTAATGGTTGTCTTGACGTTTGTGAGTTTTGAGGGTGGGTGAAGGTTATCATTTGATAAAGGGAAGGCAGAGGATTCCAGGGGTCCAACACGTGTCTGCTGGAGGGAAAGTCTAAAATGGGATTTTATGGGCGATTTCGTGGTGATGGTTGCTTGGAAGGAATTTGATAATGTCGTAAGCGCCAATAATATTGTAATTACGTGTCTCATTTTGTTGATATATATGAGTGTTCGTGATAGACGAAGGGAGGGGGGATAAAACCTTGAAAATTGAAAAACACTCATTTTTACTTTTCACAAAACTAAAATTTAAGTATAACCTCGCTATGGACTTAACGCACGCTAACTGGGCGTTAGAGTCACCAAAGCTGCTTGAGCTCCTTAAAACAGCTTCATTTGTGGCAATTGATGAAGAAATGACAGGGATCTCTACACCTGACCAACAACGAATTCATGTCGAGGAGACTCTCCAGCAGCGGTATGACAAGATTCGTGCTGCCCCTGAAACCTATTCCATCATTCAGGTTGGGATTTGTCTGTACCACAAGGTCAATGGCGATGATAAATATGTTGCCACACCCTATAACATCTACACCTTCCCCAACAATGGCCGGGATATTTCACTGTCAATGGGATCTATCAAATTCCTCAAGATAAACAATATGGACTTTGGTTGTTGGATATCTTCAGGCGTAACTTTTGAGAATAGTGCAGGGGAGGCGAAGTTGACACAGGAATACGAAAAGTTCGCAAAGAAGATCACCGAGGACGTTGAGGCCAACATCAAGGATAAAAGCAACAATAGCAAGAGCAAGAGCAAGAGCAAGAATAGCAACAGCAACAAGCTTGTTGTCCCGGAGCGAGAGAGCGATGTGTTGTTTGTTGCAAGATCCTTGGCAAGCATCAGGGTGTTCTTGGATCAGTCAAGCAGCAGCAATTCGCTCACACTTGAGCCTTGTAACAGCTTTTTGAGGCGTATACTGTACCAAGAAATCGAATCAAACTTTCCAGGACTTTCAACAGAGAAGAGGGGAAACGACAGGATCGCCGTGCTGCGATTAAACGACAACGAAAAGAGGGCGCGAGCAGATTCTTTGAAGAGAGAGGGGCTTGCCAAGTTAGAAGCGGCGGTGGGGGTGAGAAAATTGTTCACGGCGTTGTCGATCGAGTGCAAGTCACGCTCGATGCCAATCGTTTGCCACAACGGCACGATGGATCTACTTTTTCTGATGAGCCACTTCCACTCCGCTGCGCTCCCTCAAGATTGGGAGAGGGCAAAGGAGGAAATCAACTCATTCTTCCCCGTCGTTGCCGACACCAAGTACCTCCACTCGCTCCTCGAGAGTGAAATTCAAGAGATGAAAATTGCCAACAGCTACGCTCAGCAACGCCACCCGAACAACCTCATCGACCTGTACACCTACCTGCAGGTGAGCGAGTGTTTTGCGGAGCGGAGCGGATAATACAATACACTCGGCCACGCCACGCCAATCCACGCCAAAAACTAACATTGTTTTGCTTGGCGCAGAACCCACTCAACTTCGACAGCCAAACATTTGGCGGCGACGATGAGGACGGCGATGACAATGCAATCGACATCGTGTTCGCCGATGGCTTCAACAAGTACAAGCAGGGTGGATTCGAGCACGAAGCGGCGTTTGATGCGTATCTCACAGGAAATTGTTTTCTCTTTTTGCAGGCAAAGCTGCGCACAATTGAAACAAATCTGAAGGGGGGTAACACCAGCAACATGCTGCTCGGCATAAATAGGCTTTACACGTACATGATGCTGTGGAGCACCAACTTGGCTGGGGATGACGTGTTCGTTGGATGTGACCGAAACCTCGTTGTGAGGAGCGAGTTGAGGAAGACGATCAGAATTGAGGTCAAGAACGGAAACCGGATAAACATGAAGAACAGCGACTTCACAAAGCACCTGTGGGCTGGCGCTGCGTATGCGACCAAGTGGACAAGCGGCGGAGTGAATGCGAACGTGATGGATGTTTTTCTGATCAGTTTTGCGGTGAGGAGTGAAGAGGAGGAAATTGCGGGCTTCGTGGAGAGGCTGAAGGAGGGTGAGCACGGAAGTGACCTGGCGGAGGTAAAGAGCTACGGAGAATTCTTGGGCGTGGGCGGGCCGGAGAAGAAGCAAAATGTTGGTGGGGGAGGCGGAGGAGGAGGAGAGGGTGTATTTGGGTGGCTCAAGGGAATTCTGATGGGCGTGGGGGGGGCGGCGAAAAAGAGAAAGAGGAATGTGGGGGACGATGATGAAGATGTGATAGCTATTGGTAACAAGAAGAGGGTCAGGATATAAAGCAAAATAAAAAAAAGCAAATAAAAGTCAAAAAAAGTTCAAGTTAATTTTTTTGTTAACAGCAACATCTATCTCAGCAGTAAAGCTTATGTTAGGGCAACTACCACTTTCAGCAATAAAAAGTTACACACAATACAGCACCATCTCAGAAATAATAAAGCTTAATGTTAGAGGGCAACACCACTTCGATATTCACAAGTCTTTGCCAACAATACCACAACATATCAGATGGTTTTATTCCGGGCTGCAACTTCCCCCTAAACTCTGAAACATCCTGCCTCACAACTTATGGCGATTCCCTCACTAATTACCAGACAGCTTGTTTGGTTTACTTTCTGGTCGGTCTTTTCATCTTTTTGATTTCATCCGTCGTTACTCTACAACTCTATATCATCCGCAACTACCGGGATGAGCCTACATCAATGCTCAGCGAGAAGATATCACGTGCAACATCGGTTTGTAGCTTTTTCAATTGCCTTAACTCAATCGATGTGGGAGGCTACAACAATTCTCTCCCCTACTCATTCACCCTCTACTTCGCCGGTGCTTGCTTCTTCTCAGTTAGTTTCATTGCCATTTTTTCCATCAATAAGTGGATAGGCTTCTTGACGCAGCAAGGAATGCTGAAGGAAGAGCCGAAAGTGAGTGAGCGAGCGATGAGCGATGATGCGCGCGAAAACCCAAAACAAAACTTAACCCCACCAACTCTTTCTCTTGTCGCAGTTCTTGAAGCCAACAAAGTATTTGAGTTTATCTTTGATCTTCATTTTCGAAGTGTTCACCTTCTGCACCTTCGAGCAGGGCCAAAACCTCAATACCGTCGCCTTCATCTACGACGGTGTTTCGAACAATACGTGGCTCAAAATAAGGGAACTTTCTACTGCTATGATCTTCGTCGCAAATACAATTCTTGGCCTTTTCTTTGCCCGCGCTGCGGGAACTAGCAACACGCGCAACTCCAGCAGGGACCTTGACGGCGACAAAGTCAGCGGAATACCAAAAAAAATGTGCGTAATGGCGGTTCTAATGCTCGGAGCTGCGGCGTATAAGATTTACAGTTTTGCAGTCTTGGGCGAACGCCAGTATACATTTCGGGGGCCGCCGTGCGAGGACGAAGTGCTGTTTCCACAAACGATAATGTACCTGCTTTGTTGCATCTTCCTAGTGCACCACCACGCACCAAGTTTGAAGCTCTACAGAGAAGCAGCCAAAGAGAACGGCGTGAATTTGTGGAAATTGGATTTGGGAAAGCAAGAGCCGAGCGACTTTGGCAACATGTTCAGGAGGAAGAGTAGCGTCAACTGGAACTTCCCCGCAGCGTGGATGGACAAGGGTGGTGGAAAAGTTTATCCCAGGTCATCTCCCATGACTTCCCAGTTACCGGAACGCGTCAACAACAATCGGGACACCCCAAAACCGTCAGAAACGAAAACTTTCTTCCCCCCCCCCCTCCCCCCCCCCGACTCACCTGGTACGGCGGAGGAGACAAAAAAGAAGCAGGGGGGACACATCATTAAGAATAGGAAAAGGGGCTCAGCCATCCTCATTCAGAAGATGTGGAAGGAGAAGGTCGAGGACAAAATGGAAAAAGATCGGCTCGAGTTTAACGCGAATTTGGAGGAGGGCGAGGAACCACTCGAAAAGGGCCAGGTTTGGGCAAAGAGGCGCATTTGCGAGTTGTGCTCGAAGAAATATTTGAGCCTGAGTGGGGACCAAAATGCCTGTCCAAAGTGCAGACCTCCAAAGGTGAAGGTGAAGGTGAAGGTTAAGGTTAAGGTGAAGGGGGAGGGGTCAAAGAAGAAGAAGAAGAAGAAAAAAACCGAAGACAAAGACAAAGACAGACAGACTGAATTGGAAAACTTCATCGAAGAAACGAAGCGGCGCCAAGAAGAGGAGGAAGACGAGATAGAATCGGACTCAGAGGAGGCGGAAGAAGCAGAAGACGACACAGAAGAAAAAGCTCCGCTTTAAACGAATACAAAAAAATTCGCCAAATTTATATCTCATCCTATATATCAACTCAACTCAGTGTCTGAGCCCAATCGACCACCCAAGCGGGGAGAAAACAGACGACGTGCCTTAAAAGGTGGGCGTCGATTCCCACAACGTACCTCGCCAGCGGGTGCCGGTTGCACAACGCGTCAACAACGCAATCTACAACACCTGGAACTCCCCCGGACAACCAGTCATTTGCAACTTCGCTCGCCTGGATAGCCTTAGCTGTTGCAGCCATTTTTTGTTCGTAGTCGCCGTAGGGCCCGGATCCCTGCTTTTGTGCACCATCCGCGCCGTTAGCTGAGCCTGAAGCAAGCAGGTCGGTTCGGAAGAAACCTGGCTCGACGAGGGATACACGAACCCCGAACTTATGGAGCTCCTGCCGTAAGCACTGGGAGAAGGAAACCATTGCCGCCTTTGTCGATAAATAGGCGCTGCCGAATGCGCTGGGCGCGTGGGCACCAATGCTGCCCATATTCACAACTCGCCCCCTACTCGCACGGATCATTGGCAGGAACGCTCTTGTTACCCGAACCGCACCAAAATAATTCACGTCCATGTTGATCTCGTACCGTGAGAGCGGTAGCATTTCGCAGTAGCCAAAGGCAGAAATGCCGGCGTTGCAAACGACACCATGGAGAATCACACCACTCTTTTCCACAATCTGGACACAGTTGTCGATGTCTTCTTGCTTCGTGACATTCATCACAACGGGCTCGATCACACCCGCGAAGTCTGCAGCAATCTTGGCAAGGTTTTGGCCATTATTTGAATCCATGACCCCAGCAAAAACAACGGCCCCCTCTTTAGCCAGTTGCAGGGCGATAGCTTTTCCAAAACCGGTGTCGCATCCGGTAACTACAACTCCACGATTGGTTAAGTAGGCCGAGTTCCGCAAGAAATGCCTCATGAATCTATAGATCATCCAAATCATAGGAAGAAGAAGCAGGTCGGAGTTGTATATTTTTGCCAAGTAAAAGAACGTAGCTGCGCCCAAGAGGGGGAGGGCGCAACAAATTGTAGATGAGAGGAACATCCTATATATATTTTTTTATTTAAAAGAACATTTCAGTTTTATATACTTTCCATCGCGTCATGGGTGCCAACAAGCAGCCAAAGCTATTCAAATCAAATTCAAATTCACGAAAGGCGAGCGCAAGTTTACATCCATACAAGCTTGCAACGACTGAAGAACATCGTGCTCGTCTGCAACTTCCATCTCAGCACAGGCTGGAGCAGCCCAACAACTCGACAGCAATCTTAGGTGGAGTTACGATTGTGTTTGTTGTAGCGGCGTTCTACTTCTTAGTGGTACACAAGCAAAAGAAGGACAAGTTAAAAACGTTTGATGAGTACGAGACTGATGATATCTTTAACATGGAAGGCGGAGGGGAAATGGCAGCAAGCAAGTCGAGTCCTTGGCAAGGTACTCATCTGCATCTCGAGTGCCCCCCAGAGTCTGCAAGACGGCGAAAGTACAGCGGTGAAAATGTCTCTTCTTCGCCGACGAACATTTCCATTCCTTCTGGAGTCGGTTCGCCCTACGCGCTTCCGCTTCCGCTTCCGCTTCCAGCTGGTGTGGCGCGAAAATCTCATTACCACCATCCTCCTCAGCATCAACATCAGCCTCCCCCCCCT
>Ga0302114_10000763_pt1 | contig 21887 bp, 27 predicted proteins | sample AG5_Surface_MG_FD_203107 | JGI IMG/M metagenome (GOLD analysis project Ga0302114, IMG submission 203107) | Marine microbial communities from Western Arctic Ocean, Canada - AG5_Surface | ecosystem: Environmental > Aquatic > Marine > Oceanic | place: Canada: Western Arctic Ocean | collected...
CGGTGGATGTGGTGTCCAGTGGAATATCGTTCGTGGACGGGACCGAGGCGGTGACGCTGCTGGCACACGCCGAGCGCGATGGATATGGAATCGACGGCGACGGTTCATCTTCCCGAACCGGGATCGATTCGATGCCTCCCGGGTCCGCTGGGGTGACGCACACCGCGTGGTCCAGGCACAAACGCCTGGACAAAAAACGTGAAAAGAAAAAACTCGCCGAGGGTTCATCCCGGGACGACGACGATGTCCCGGGTGGTGTCCCGATGTCCAACGACGAGTTACGTGCCGTGTTGCGAGGGTTACGAACGGGCGAACGCGTGGGGAAGACGTCGAAGTTCCCGGCGTTGCCGCGCGAGTCCGTGACGTGGGTGGACTCGGTTTCTTTGATTCACGAGATGCGATCCGCAGTGCTCGATCCATCCACGAGATGCGACTCTTCACTTGTTCACGATGGACCCTCATCAGGTGACGATGGCATTAATCACGATAGGGCGCCCTGGGTCGTTGGTCTAGACGCGGAGTGGCGGCCGCATAAGCACTCGCCGGTGGCGCTGCTGCAAGTCGCGGTTCGCCACCGCGCTTTTCTCGTGGACGTCGCGACGTTGATGAAACGGCCGGGCGACGACGGTTACGTCCCAGGGAACGAAGAAGCCTTCGACCATTTCCTACGTGACCTGTTCGCCGCGGAGGAGATCGTGCGGCTCGGTTTCGGGTTTGGGTACGACCTCCAGAGGCTTCGAAAGGGATACGCCGGAAGGCTCCATTCTTTGGAAATTTCTGAAAGTGAAGATGACGGAAAGGGAAAGAGAGAGCCTTTGGTGTCCGAGTTCGGCGAGACTGGGCACGCCGTCCTGGGCGACGCCGTCGTCGACGTCAAGGCTGTCGCGTTGTGCGCTTTTCCCGGGAAGCAAAAGCTCGTACGCGTCGGCCTCGCCACCGTCGTGTCGTCCGTGCTGGGAGCGTACGTGGACAAGACTGAGCAGTGCAGGTGCGTTTATTTTTATTTCCTTATTACGGGCAATGTGACTGACTGACGGCACGTGTGTTTTATTTACAGCGACTGGGAGCGGAGGCCGCTGACGGACGCGCAGATCGACTACGCCGCGGCGGACGCGCACGTGCTCACCGTGCTCTTTGACCGGTGCTTCCACCACTCGCCCGACGCCATCGCGACGGCGCTGGCGGATCCAACGAGGCCCCTCGCGGCGGTTCCCGAGGCGCCCAAGGGAGCAAGAGTGAACAAGCGGGAGCGAAGAGACAAAGCGGAAGAAAACCACCGGCGCCAGGTTGAGCGTTTCATCGCGCCCGTGGGTCCGCCCCCACACCCCGGCGACGTCCCGTCCGTCGTCGGGGATGTCTTCGAGGGACGTAAGCAGGTGTCCGCGGCGTTTGGGGGTGACGGTTCATCTTCCGGAAGGGGCGGCGGCGTCGACGAGTGCGGCGACTTTCTCGCGTTGTTCGTCAACGTCGGGCGGACGAACCGGCGGTACGCGAACGAGTTTTGGGTCGAGTTCGAGTCCAATGAGGTCTTAGGTTCGAAACCGTGTGGGGGCAAAGTCATGATGTCGTGGTTCCCCGGCGGCGGCGGGCTCCGGGAGATCGCGTCGGCGCTGGTGGACACCGAGGGAGAAGATGGGAAAGAGGACTTGGGGAAAGCAAAAGTGGGGAGGTTGAAGACGCCTTTGCTTTTTCTTCGCCCGGCGAAGGGGGCGTACACGTGCGTGGGGCGGTTGGATCCGGTGCGCACGCGCGTGGGTGGGGAGGGCGGCGCGCGCGTGGATTTTCACCTCGTGGACGCGCCCGTTCTTCACGGCGTGGATCCCGGCGCGTTCGCGCGGCTCGTCGGGGTTGGGTTGACGACTGAAGAGTGCGACCGGTTTCTCGGTAGTTTGGCCGTGGGCTGATTATTGAAAATATGGTGTCCGTGAAAACCGGCACTTCCTCCGAGACTGACGCTTCGTGTGAACGCCGCCGAAATAGAGCACCGAGTTTCCCGCCCAAAATATCTCGTGTGCGCCTGAGGTCAGAGACAGATCGGCCTTGACCTTATATAGGGTTAACCTCGCTCAGTCGGCACCGAGCTCGCGTTCTCACGACTTCAATAAATACCGACCAACGCCCGCCGGCGAACGGCACACAACCAGCCGCCGTGCGAGTCAGAGCGCGAGCAGGCATCAGTCGCGCACATTCGCTGCGCAACGCACTCGCACGTGGGTAGACGCGTTCGGAGTTAAGCGATCCGTGGAAGAGACGGGACGCAAAGGGAGTCGAGAGATCGATCGCACGGGAGAGAACACACACACACAGATGGCGAAGCACGAGATTCAGACGCTCTGCTCGATCACCGGCCAAGGAGAGGACGATGTCGTCGCCATGCTCAAGAAGTACGGCGGCGACATGGACGCGGCGACGAACGCCCTGATTGACAGTGAGTCGACCGCTCGGAACCCGCCCGATTGTTCGTTCGCCGGCGCGCTTTCCACGCCAGCCGGAAAACCAAATGGCGGGGAATAGACCTCACGCGTGCCCCGCCGGCGCGCGCGCTCCTCGCCCCGACCCGCGCTGACCGGCACCCACCCGTAACCCCCGACCCCGCAGTGGAAAAGTTCGAGACGGTGGCCAAGAAGGGAACGAAGAAGAACGTGAGTGATCCCGCATCCACCGCCGCCCGCGCGTTTCCGGCCGGGGGCGGCGTCCTCCCCGCGATCGGAAATCTCGCCCCACGGAAACCACCCCAAGTGGCGGTTGCCAAAACCGCTGACCGCTGACCACCCGCAACTGCTACTGACCCCGACTCCCCTTCCGCCCTCCTTCCACGCCGCAGGCGCCCAAGCCCGCGCCCCAGGGTGCTAAGCCCGCGGGCCGACGCGAGCGGGACAGGCCGAGGGATGGCAAGCGCGAAGAACGCCGAGGTGCGTGTCCTAGATCGGAGGTCGCGTCGCGGGCGCCACCGCGCGTTCCGGCGCGGTCATGCGCGATCGCCGCGAAAACACTTTTTCCATCTTCCCGATCTCGACACCCCCATCCCTTCCTCTCTTGATGCCGTCTCTATCCCATGCCTCTCGGATGTTCTCTGACCGACGCGATCTCTTTTATCTTCCCATCGTGACATCAGGCGGCAAGGCAGCCGGTCCCGGCGCCGGCAAGGGCATCCCCGCGCCCAAGAACGCGGCTCCCAGGCCCGGCCCGCCCCCCGTCGCCGCTCCCGCGCAGGCTCCCGCGCAGGCGGCGCCCGCGCCCGCGCCCGCGCCCACCGCCGGCCCGGGAACACCCGCGCCGGTCGCGCCCAAGTGGGGCAGCGGTGCCACCGCCGCGGATATCGTACGCGGCGGTCGACCGCAGCCTCCCGCGCCACAGGTACGCCCCCGTTCCCTCATCCCATCGACAACCGCGCACAATCGCAACCGCGCATCGCGATCGTTTTTTTGGATTTGCCAAACGATTTGCCAAACAAAACCTCACACTAAACCGATCCACCCCACATCCACCACCTATCCACACAGCCCACAATCCAGCCCAAGCAGAGCATCGGCAAGATCCCCGCGCCCGCCACCAACCGAGGAGGCGGTAACCTCCCCAAACCAGGCTCCAAGCCCCTCCCCCGACCGCTCGGAGGCGCGAATCTCCAAAACGCAGAAAACTCCCTCGCGGGGTCCATCCATCGAGCGCAATCCGACGCGGCTTCTGGAAAGTCTTTACCGACTCCCAACCTCGGCGGCGTCCCCGCGCCTAACGCGCACGCGGGCCCCAACGACGGATGGGGCAAGCCCGCACAGATGAGTCATCAGTCCGGACAGTCGGCGGGTGGCGCGTTTGGTTACGGGTTCGGGCCGGGTTCTGGCGGTGTCAACGCGGCGACGGACTCCATGGGTGACTTGTCGGTTCAAGCCGGCGGATCCGGCGCGAAAGGCGTGGGCATGGACGGCGGTTTGGGCTTGCAGTTTGGAAACTTCGGCGCCATGGGAGGAGGCGCGGGTGGCATGGGTGGCGATTTCGGGTTTGGGTTCGGCGGGGCGGCGGCGGCGGCGGCGGCGGCGGGGATCGACCAGCATGGATCCAAGCAACAGGATGCGAACCCCTACGGGAACGTCTACGGCGCCGCGCCGGTGGCGCCCGCGGCGCCCACCGCGAATTCCAAGCCGGATGCGGTCAAGCTCCCCGACGACCTCAGCAAGGATGGCGCGTCTCCGAGCGGCCAAGTCATCAACGGAGCCGGCGTCGTTCCCCCTTACGCCGCGTACGGGAACCCGATGGGTGCGTACAATTACATGATGCCGCCGCAGATGGCGGTGCCCGGCGCGGAGGCGTACGGCGCCGCGGCGTACGGAGCATACGGCGCGGCGGCTGCCAGCAACGGGTACGGCGGGGACAGCGCCGATTATTACAGGCAGCAATTCGGAGGCGGAGGCGCCGGGTCCTCCGCCGGCGCCGCCGCGGATGGAACCACCCAATCCGGCACCAACGGAACGTCCGATTCGACGCGAAACAACACGCAACAAAACAGCCAGCAATCCGTCGGGTCTAACGCGGCGTCCAACGCCGCCGGTTCATCTTCCGGCGCGATGGCGGGTGCCTTTTCCACGATACCGAACATGGGCGCCGCGGGATACCCCTACATGGGATACCCTTACATGACCCCCGGCATGCCCCCCGCCGCGGGGTACGCGGTCCAGTCCCCGTATTACGGCTACCCGCAGGCGAACATGTACGCCGCGGCTGGCGCGTACGGCCAGCAGTCAGCCGCTCCGGGTGCCCAATCCGGCGGCGGTAAGTCTGGCAAGGGCGGCTACGGCGGCTACGGCGGCAACCAACGGAGCGGCGGCGGCGGCGGCGGCGGCTACGGTCAGCCCCCCGCGCCCCCCGCGCCGCCGAGTAACGACAACGCCGGTAACTCGCAGTTTGGTTACAACTACGGGAACTACAGTCAGTCGGCGTACGGAAGGTGAGGTGATCGCGAGGTGATCCCCATCCTTTTTTTTGATCGCGAGGGTTGTTTTTGCGAGGACGAGTTGAGATTAGCGGCTCTTCCACGTAGAGCGTTTCTTCATAAGAGATTCCTAAGTCCGGGCGAAAACTAAGTCATCGCGTCGCACTCGTCTCTCGCTGGCTCACCAATTAATTACGACGGATCCGCCGTCGTTTGAGTACACGTAGTTCACCTTGTGCCGGTTCAGCAGATTCGTGACCATCATCCTCAGTACAGGCCCTCCGGCGCCGCTGTGGTTACCCGCGCCGGTGATGACCTTCAAGCCTCCGTAACTCATGCTGAGCGCACCGGACAAACAGGTCAAGACACGTTCGAGCGCCCCACGCTCCGTCATCCCGTGAAGATCGACCCTGGCGAGCTCCGTGTTCGCGTTGGACGACCGCATCGCCGCCAGCTTGTTAACCTTGGCTGTTTTGAAGTCGATATCCTTCATAAGCTTATCAATTTCGGGCCTTAACCCGTTCGCGGCGTCGTGATCTTTTCGAGCCACGGCGTTGGAACGATGCGCCCGTAGCGAATTTAAGGAGCGTCTGAGCACGGTGAGCTCATCGTGATATCTGGCGATGTCCTGCCGCTGTCCCGCCGGTCCTCGATCGCGATCCATGCTCGGGTCACCGGTACCGCCCCCACCTTGCCGCTCGCGAACCTCGTTCATGATCTTCGCTTCGTCATCGTCCGTGTGATCGTCCATGATGGAGCTGACGAACTCACGAGCGGAACCGTACCTTCCACCGCCGGCGAGGTATGTAGCGCCCCCGAGCACCTCCCGCGTGATGTCCACTTGTTTGGCCTTGCCCGGTTTCGGCTTCGGCTGCCCAGATGCCCCAGACGCGGCGGCGAGTCTGTTCGATTCCGCCATCCGCTCCTTGCGTTCCTTCGTCAACATCTGTCCTTCCAGCTCTGTCAGCGCGTGCCTCGCGCTGTCGATGTTCCCGCGGTACACTTCGTACAGGCTCCGTTCCACGACGTCGGCGTCCAACCTAGGGAACTCCCGGCACAATTGCCGCACTTTGAGCACGTCGCTCGCCGGCCGGCGCCAATCCCCCGAGGGATCCGACGGCGCCACGGGCGCAGGTCCCAACGTCGCTCGCCGCGCCGTGCCGTCTTGTACCTCCCGTTGCTCGCGCTCCAGCGCTTTGTAGTCGAAATCTTCGCCCCAGTCATCGTTTCCCTGACCGATGGGGTCCGCGTAGCCACCGCCGTCGTAGCCGCTAACGCCGGGGACGTACTGCTCGTGTTCGTGTTCATCCGGTTGATATCCCCCGAGCTCGCGCGTGAGGTTGTCCAGCGCCTCGTGCGCGTCGTAGTGGTCCCAGTTACTCGCCTTGAGCGCGCGTATGATCTCGTCGTTTACCCTCAAGCCCAAACGCGCTAGTTCGCCCGAGAACTGTTGCGTCAGTTGCACGCTCATCGCCAACTTTCTATCCTGGTCGGGTTCATCCGGCGGCGGCGATTCATCCCGCGGTTCATCCCGCGCCGCCCCGAACATACCCCCGTCGTTGAAGAACAACGACGAAGACGACGGAGGCGACAAACTACTAGAAACGTGACTAGAAACGCCCGCCGCCGCCGCAGCCGCAAACGGATCGTCCTCGTCGGTTCTCGCCGATAAACTCGACTCCCAGGCGATCTTAGCCTCGGCGAGCGCAGCCTTGAGCGCGGTGTTGGCGGCGGCCTCCGCAGCCTTGGCTTCGGCCAGCTTGTTCCTCGCCGCCGCCGCCTCGTTCCTAAACTTTTCCTCCACCTCGACGAGCTCGGCGCGGCTTCGACCCGTCGTTCCCTGTTTCAATGCGTCGATGCGTCGATGCGTCGATGCGTACAATGCGTCGATGCGCGCTATCGCTGCCGCTGGCGCGTGCGCTGGTTCCGTATGGGCCGCCGGGGTGTCGAACGGGTCGACGTCGCCCAGCCTCCGCCGCGTGTCCTCGAGCTCCTCGAAGGAGCAGACGCGAGACGACGACGACGCCCGTTCGCCGCCTGTACGAGCGAGCACCCTGAAGTTATCGTACCTGCCGCGCGGCGCCGGTCGTCGTGAATCACGGGTGGTGGCCGGTGTTGGCGAGTTTTGAGTGCGTGGTTCGTACGCCGAGACGTCCCACTCGAAGTGTTTGCCGTCGTCGACGTCTACCCATCCGAGCCGGCCCCTCAGGGACAGCGGCGCGAAGTCTCCCGTGTCCAAGTAGTCCCCGGTCGCGACGGCCTGGGTGAGCATCTCCGCGCTGACCTTCGCCTGCGTGTCGGGCGCGTACGCGATGGTGACGTGATGAACCTGGGCGGAGTCGGCGAGCGAGAGGGGCGGCGAGGTCAGATCCCGGAGTAAGTTTATTCAGATGCAAATGCGCGGCGGAGAGACGAGGGGTCGGGAGACTTATGTGCGTACCGGTGCGTCCGGGTTGGGGATGTAGTCCGGCACGTCCACGTGCACGGCGAGCGTGCGGTGGTCCTTGGCCACCCCGAGCACCTTCAGCTCGCACCGAAAACCGCACATGCCAGTATACTCGACCATGCGCTCCGGGCTCGGCCGATGCCAGAGCGTCAGGTGATCGGCACTGGTGGTCCACTCCGGCGGCACCACGTGCCCAACCTCGGACGTCCACGCGAGCAGCGATACCCTGCTGTCCTCGTCCAGGAGGAACGCGGTGTAGCGAACCTCTTTTGGGGGCCGGCCTTCACTCATGGCCGGCGGCTGCTCGACGGACGACGCCTCCCTCCAACTGATTATGGGCACCCCCCGACCGTGCGGTGGTAAAACGACATCTCATCCGAGAAGAGCGAAAGTGCCGGTCGGTGAGTCTGTCTGCGATAGTGCTACCTGTGAATAAAGATATGGCTTTATTCCTAACTACGTGTATGTTCACTTAACCGTATATTTCGTCTTTATCTCTATTTCATGTAAATTAATTATTTTGCACATGTTTTCACCCATGATCCACGCCCAAAAGACACATCATCGTGACGACAATGCCTCAGGGTCGTGCACCCCGCTTCCAGGGACGTGAGTCAGCGTTGGTTATTCCACTGTTCGCAGCGCTGATTGCGCGTCGTGCGATGGGAGGAACGGGTGACCATGGTCATGACATCGCGGTCATCGACCTCGTGCTGCACATGTACAGCAGGGCGCCGACGCGGAGGAGGCTCTCGGAGCTATGGTGCGTCGCGCCGCCCGGATCCCGCCGCTTTTTTTAACGCCCCGCATGATGTGTCTCCCATCCAGAAGAAAGTCGGCTCGGCCGGCCCGTCCCGTCGGGGCGCCCCGATCGCGCCTCGATGGGAGTCCCGAAATAACTCTCAATGCATACGCCTCATGCCGGCATCGAACCCACGCTGACCGAATCGTGCCCCGCCCATCCAACCCATCAAAACGATACAGGAGCAAGTACACGGATGACTCCGTCGACGAACGCAAGTCGAAGGGATTCGAGCTCGTGCGCGTTCACCATCAGACCTTGACCCGCATGTTCTGCGACGATCCCGACGGCGACTACCTCGACATCGACGACATCCGGTGCGTGTGGGAGGAGTTCGTCGACGCACTCCGGGACGCCACCGCCAAGGCGGGCGACCCGCCCCCCGCGCCCACCTCGATGGCATACGCCGAGGTTGAAGGACCGGTAATGAAAAGATCGCCGTCGTTCGCAAAGCTCGTCAAGGATCTGTCCACCGAGGCATCCGCCCCGGCGTCCCCGACGATCGAACGCGTGTCGGGCAAGGGTATGATCCTCGGCGTCGGGTGCTCGTCCAGGGACAACAGCGCCAGGGGAGGCAGCGAATACTTCCGACGGATGCAGGCGGAGAAAGGCAAGGGTCCGGACGGCGCTAAGATCATGGAACAGCTCAGCGCGAAAGGACTCACCAGACGACTCTCCGGCACCTTCGACGCGGGCGCGCAGTGACGAGAGTACCCGTACGCGATTGATGAAGGAATTATTAGTCTCGCACTCTATTAAGTTTTATGTCGTTGAACTCGATTGAACTCACTCGTCGAACTCGTCAATTGAATTGTTCACTCCGCCTCATCATTCCGCGTTCTCTCGAAGCCACTTCGGTGAGTACGTGACGTCTATCGTGTCCAGCTTGGCCGCCAGGACAAAGTCGTGCAGTGACAACCCATAGATGGCGTGCGTGCTCGCGACGACCTCGACGTCCCTCCAGTTGGTCAAGTGCACGTCCGGGTGATGCCCTTCTTCTTCCGCGACGATTGAAAGTTGGTTGACGAAGTCGACGGCGGACTTCCAGTTCTTGGCGGTGAACTTTCTGGAGATGGCGACGCCTTGCGGGTCCAGGGTCCACGTGGGCACAGCCTTGAGTCGCGTCTGGATCTCCTCCGGGCTCAGCTTGGGGGTATCCCTGGATGGATGGAGGTGAAAGGTTGGAATGGTGAGTTTGATGTTTGATGTCGATGTGCGTTTGAAAGAAACGCGGGTGCCCGGTGGAGACGGGTACACGGTGTCCTGTCGATGATGGGTGGATTCGTGGACGATTGGTACCTGGAGCACGCGCCGAGTGCCGCGCACGACTGCGCGATGAGCTCCTCGGCACCCTCGCCCTTCGGAAGCGACGCCATGGCGGCCGCGTCGCCCCTGTCGTTAGTGCTGCTACCGGCGGTGCCTTCTCCCCTGGGGCGACCGCACGCGGGGAAGTGGTGGGTCCTGGACGAGGACGCGCGGAGGCCGGCTGTGACGTGGCGGAGCGGATCGGTGGCCTTGGACGAGCCCGGAGAAGCGCCGCGGACGAGACGGAGGTGCTTCGCGGCGAGGCACAGCGTCGCGCGTGACATACGAAGTGGGGCTCGCCCGAGTCAGTCAAATCGAAGAACGCCGACTGGAGTTATCAAATCTTTAACAACCTGACGAACTGGATCTGGCCGAAACGCGCAGAAGAGGGCGCGTCTCGGGTCGCACGCGCGCGGGTGTCGTCGTAACCGTCCCCCGGGTGCCGTCGCTCGCCGCCCACACGCAGGGGCGCGGACCCTAACCCCAAACCCGACGGGGGCGCGAAGGGGCAACCGGAGACTCCGCGTCGCGTCAACAAATTTAACACAATGCTTTACGGGCACCTGCCCCCGCTGCGGGCGGTCGTGGTGGTCCTCGCCGTGCTCATCGGCGCGTACGGCCTCGAGCCCGGCGCGCTGACCACGGTGCTGCTGCTCATCATGTACGCGACGGCCAGGTACGCCGCGGTCACCGGCCTGGCGTGGTTCCGGTTCACGCGCCGACGCATGAGGGGCATCACTCCAGTCAAGCTGCTCGACGACACCCGAATGCTAGCCTTCCAGCGCGTGACGCTGCGCATCTTCGACCTGCCGCACCACCCGCGGCGGCTGCGGCAAGCCGTGCGACGATGGCGGGAGTGGCGCACGAACCGCGAGCACGTCCTCGAGATGAACGCGCGACGACGAGGAAACACAGCTGTGCACGACCGCGGCGACGGACTCGCCAATCTGCACGACCCCGATTCGTACCACGTGCACGATAAAACAGCCGGGGACGAGATACCGCGCGCGGGTGGCCACGCGCGTAACAACAATTCGACCGACCCAGGATTCGAACCCAGGACCTCGCGGACCAGCGACCACATCGACTCCCTCTCCCACGCCATCGAGCGATCCCCCGCTTACGCCGCGCTGGAAGCGTGCGCGCTGACCAGGTTCGTTCATTTTTTAATTTCTCGTATAGGAAGTTAGACTGACGTCGTGTTTTTTTAACAACCAGGGCGCTCCACCCCGAGACGCTCCGACAGCTGGCCAATAACTGCATGCGCGAGGTCCACGTCGCCGCGGGTGAGGACGTGTACCGCGGGCGTGTGCTGGAGGATGAGCTCGCGGTGCTCGTCGCCGGGACCGTCGCGGTGGGCGATGACCGTGCGCACGGAGTCGGCTTCGGCGGGGACCAGAGAATGGGGACTGAATCAATGATGTCCGGCGCCTCCCATGATGTCGACTCTGCCGCGGAACCGACGGTGTTGTCCCGGCCCGGCACGTGCGTCACGTCGCTGCTGGACGTTCTGGAGGGATCCCAACGGGTCGCGCGCGGGGCGTCCGCGGCGCCGTCCGTCGCGCCGTCCGTCGCGCCGTCCATCGCGGGCGACCTGAACGACGATACCAGGTCCGAAGCGGGATCAGTCGCCACGCTGCCGCCGACGGACCTAGGTACCTGGGAGAAGGATTCACACACGGGAGACAACGCCAAGGACGCGACCGACCCAGGGGAGCCAGCGCCGGGTGAGCCGAGGACCGTCACGTTGAAACGCCTGGCGGAAGCCGCCGCGGCGGCGCACGCGAGCGTTGCCGTGGGTGGCGGGGGGGGCGGGTCCGCGCACGGAGCCGATTCACCCACGGGGTCCGACTCGGGAATCGGGTCCATCGTCACCGCAACCACAGCGGACGGCGAGCACAATCGCGCCGTGGTGGCGACGTCCCCGGGTGACTCATCCGCCGGGGCGCACGCGCCGCCCCCCACGCACGTGGACCGCCCGCCCTCGCACATCCCGCCGGCTAGCGTAGCGTCCGCGAGTGTAGCGTCGGGGCACTCGCCGCGGTCGTCGCACCCGACGACGCCGACGCGGGGCGGACCGCGGGGAAGCGGCTTAAGCGCCAGGTACGTGTCAGCTCATCAGCGCGTTCCTTTCCATATTTCCATACCCAAACACCGCTCATCGAGTATCACCCAATTACCACCCAATTACTGACGATTCACCCCCCTACTAACCACCAGCCGCGTCGGAGCCGCCGTCGCCGCGAGGATCTTATATCCCGGAGTCAACCCCGCGGAAGGAGTCATCGGATCCGGTGTTCCCGGGCACCTCACGCACCACCGAACCGCGTTGGAGTTCAGCGGTGGACCGGGCGGGTTGCCACGGCCGCGAGTCAGGGGCGGCGACGGCGGGTGCGTCCTCGCTGTTATCCCGCTGGCGGTGAGTTTCTACTTTTATTTCCGTACGGGCAATTAGAATGACGTCGTGTTTTGTTTTTATAATTACAGGATTTTCACAAAGCCGCTGGGTTCCAGCTGGGCGTCCAGGCAGCCGCCATGCGTCTGAACGGCGGATACACCGCGCTGTGCCACTACCTGTGCATGCCCAACGAGCTCGGGCGGCTCTGGGTGGACGGACCGGACCGCGTTCACGGGATGTCGAACGATAAATCGATGATCGGCGGCGCGACGTTCGCGTTGGCCAGGCTATTGGGCCCGACGGCGGCGTCGCAGGTGAGAGTTTCTTTTAATCATCGTACGCGCAATTAGACTGACGCCGTGTTTTGTTCACAGGTTGACAAATCGGGTTTGGACTACCTCCTGGAACGTCGCGGGTACAAGCCGAGGTGTAAGAGCGCTGGCCACTACGAGCGCCCGCCCAGCGACGGCGACGACGACATCGGGGTCGACTCGGACACGGACCGCGACTCACTGGCGTCGTCCACCCGCATGGACACCGGGCCGACGGGTTCGCACGTGGGTAATCACAAGTCGGACACGAGTCGGACACATGTCGGACAAGCCGGCCGCGCGGGCGGCCCGGGCAGCCGCGGGGCTGGCAGCGGTAGCAACGTCACGGGCGCCACCGGGCGCGCGGGGAACACCACGGTTGAGTTGGAAGCGTGTGAGTTGGCGCCTGGGGAACTGGCCAAAGTTCGCGGCTCGTCCAATTATTTGGCGTGTCTGTTGGTGGTAAGTTTATTTTCATTTCCGCATGGGCAATTAGACTGACGTCGTGTTTTGTTTACAGGAGCGAGGTAGTTTGGAAGGGTACTGGTCCCCGCCCGACGGCAGGCACGGATCGGGTACGGCGCCAGGTGTCACGCCGAGGGCCAAAGGGAAACGTTCCGGCAAACGGCACGTACGAGTAGGGCGCGAACGAGCCGGGGAGGATGGAAACGGGTTTAATACTCCCCGATGCTTCGTCGCGGGACCCGGTTGCAGCGTCGGGGGTTTCTTGCTACTCACCGGACAGAAAGCCGCGATGACGGTCCGCGCGGGGCCGGGCGGTGCGGTCATCGCGGCGCTTCCCCACAGCGCCGTCGCGCGGCTCGCGCGCGCGCATCCGCACGTGTACGCGCACGTCGCAACAGAGTTGGCCAGGCGGTTAAGGCCCGCGTTGCCCGCCCGGCTGTGGGACAGATGCGGCGCCGAGTGGTGCGCTCTTCGCGCGGGTGAGGCGCTCGTCAACTCTGCGCGCGGGATGTCGCACGCGGGCCGGCACCCGGAGGGTGTGTACGTCGTGGCGACCGGGTGCGTGCGCTTGGCGGGTGACCCCGCGGGGAGTACGCACGGGGACGGCGGACACTCGAACGGACACTCGGACGTTCATCCACACGCCGGTCACTCGGTCAACTCGGCTATGGGTCACGGAGTGACGGACGACGGTGAAGGAGAGGCTGGGGCGCCTCGCGCCCGGTTCTTGGGCCCGGGTGAGGCTGTGGGTGAGGATACGGTGTTGCGCGGGGTGGACGGGGAGGCGTACGGTGACGCGGGGGGCTTCGGGAGAGCGAACTCGGGGTTAAAGGGACCTTCGCGAACGGGACGGGACCGAGGTGAGTTTATTTTTATCATCGTACGGGCGATTAGATTGACGTCGTGTTTTGTTCACAGGTACGCACGCGGCGTCGTTCGGCTCGGAGCTCTCGAGGGCACGCGCCGTGCGTGACGCGCAGTTACTGTGGATCCCGTCCGCGGGGCTTGAGGCACTCGCGGCGCATTCGCCTCGCGCGTTCGTGTCCCTCGCGTGGAGAATGGGCGCCAGGGCTCGCGGTCGATCGGGATCGTCGAGTTCTCCCGGCGGCGCCCAATTGAACAAAAAGGGCGCCGACGGCTTGTTCTCCGCCGCGGGCATCTCCGGCACGCACTCCAACCACCCCGGGCTGGGCGTGCACAAGGGTGGGCAAATAGGCGCCACGTTGGATGAGACTCCGTTCGCGCCCAGAACCGTCGCGGTGGTCCCGGTGTCCGAGGGCGCCGCGCTCGCGCTCGACGAATTCGTCGGCGCCGTTCACGCCGCGTTGTCGCGGACGTGCGCCGCGAGGGTGGCGGATAGCGCGCTTCGCCTCGCGGAGGTTGGCCAGGCGGGCGTCGGCCCGTTGGCGAACGAGGCAACCGCGCACTGGTGAGTTTCTCTTCTTTTTATTGAGTTTCTTTTTATATCCGTAATATGGCGACGTGACTGACGGCACGTGTGTTTGTGTTTTGTGTACAGGCTCGCCCAGTTGGAGGCTGCGAACGACGTGGTGTTGTTGAAAGCGGACCCGTTCCCGTCGCGATGGTGCGTGATGTGCGCCCGTCACGCGGATGCCATTCTACTCGTCGCCGCCGCCGAGGACGACGAGGCGCCAGGTCCGCACGAGGGCCACGCGCTGCAGGCGAGGCTGTTGGGCGGGGTTCACGGCGGCGGGCTGGCGCAACGGGAGCTGGTGCTCCTGCACAACAGCACGGAGGTGACGCCGACGGGAACCAGACCGTGGCTCGAGGCTTTCAGCGTCCACCGGCATCACCACGCCGCGAGGGCGCCCTCGCACGGCCTCGCGCCCGCGCACGCCGCGAGGCTGGCGCGTTCGTTGCGAAGGCAGAGCGTGGGGTTGGTGCTGGCGGGCGGGGGTGCGCGGGGGTTCGCGCACGTCGGGGTTTTGATGGCGCTCGAGGAGGAGGGGGTCCCGGTTGACTTGTTGGGCGGAACGTCCATGGGTGGGTTTCTTTTATTTTCCGTACGGGCAATTGGACTGACATCGTGTTTTGTTCACAGGCTCCTTTGTTGGGGGTTTATACGCCAAGGAACCCACCGCGTTGTTGACCCGCATCATCGCGCGGCGGCTTGCGGTGCACATGTCGTCCACGTGGAACCAACTGATGGACCTCACGATCCCGGTCGTGAGCTACTTCAGCGGGTTTCGCATGAACAAAGTGCTGGAACCTCTGTTCAGGGGCGCGAAGATCGAGGATTGCTGGCTGCCGTTTTTCTGCATGACGCTCGACCTGGTGAGCTGCGTGCCCATCGTGCACAGGAACGGGACGCTGTGGAGGTACGTCCGTGCGTCCATGGCGCTCGTGGGGTTCCTCCCGCCGCTGTGCGACTGGGCGCCGAGGGAGGCGGCGGGCGCGGAGGGAACCGACCCATCATCCCCGCGGACTTCCTTGGATGGAAAAACTTCCGAAAGCGCCGCCAGGACCTCGTTGGATAGACCTAGATCCGAGTTACCGGACGATACGAAGCCCACCCGCGGCAGGCGGCTGTCGCGCGTGGGCCGGCAGGAACCCGGCAAGCTGCACGTGCTCGTCGACGGCGGGTACGTCAACAACTGCCCGACGGACGTCATGCGAGCCATGGGCGCGAGGGTCATCGTCGCCGTCGACGTCAGGTGAGTTTCTTTCTATTTCCGTATTTGTATTTCCGTAGATACGGGCAATTATACTGACGTCGTGTTTTGTTTATCACAGCGGTCACGGCTTGCCCGAGTCGCGTATGAAGCCGTGGGGCGACGCCATCAGTGGTTTCACCCTCATCGCCAAGTCGTGGCTTCCGCAGTGGTTGGGCGGCGGCCCGTCGTGTCCCACCATGGCGGCGATGCAGTCACACCTGCCGTACATCACTGTGAGTGTATTTGTATTTCCGTACGGGCAATTAGAATGACGTCCTGTGTGTTTTGTGTACAGGATTACGCCAACGCGAAAAGGCGGTGGCGAACGGTGGACGTGATGGTGCGCCCGCGCGTCACCGACGTTCCCATCCTCGCGTTTAACAGGTACGCCGAGGTGGTCCGCGCGGGACACGAGGCTGGACTCAGGTGAGAGTTTATTTTATTTCTAAAATAAAAGTAATTGGACCGACGTCGCGTTTTGTGTACAGGGCGATACGCGCGTGGAAAGTGGCCAACCCCGACGTGCTGCCCATCCTGGACGACGGGATGTGGCGCCCGAGTGGCCCGCCCGGCGACCGCGGCGTGCTACGCGAGGTTGGCAGCAAAGGTCGGCTCAATCAGAGGGGCATGGCGAGCGCCCGGCTTCCGAGCACCGAGACGTTATCGAGGGGCGCGGGTAAGTTTATTTTAACTCTCGTATGGGCAATTAGTATGACGTCGTGTTTTGTTAACAGGGCCCGGGCGGATCGGCAGCGTCGGCGGGAGCTCCAGCGGCGGATGGAGCGGCACCGACCTCAACACTGCAGATGGGTACACCGGTCGTGCCGGGAGCCCGAACGTGCCCAACGCGGAGATGGTGGAGGCGATGGAGCGCGACCCTTTCGGCCTCGGACTCGGCGGCGGAATTGGAAGTCAGTCGTCGGCGCTGCGGATGGCTGAGGACGACTACGTGGAGCGTCACGCGAGCCGCCGCGTCCGCGTGGAGCACTCACACCGCGCGGCGTACGCGGCGGAACACTTGCTGAAGGATGCGGACGCCCGGCGGGTCGAGGTGAGGCGGATGGAGGGTGCGATGGGGGACCACGGGTCGGGCGGGGGGCCCGGAGCGTCGGACGACGTACCCGAGAGCGGGTGGACCCGGAACCCTCTGCACCGCGACGAGGACAACGAGGACGACGGCGTTCCGGGCGGGCACGCGGCGGGGCGGGACAGGACGGAGCAGTGGCTGACTCGCGTGGGCAGCGCGCCACGTGAGTTTTTAACCCCGGACCAGCCCAGAGTTCGCGGCAGGAAAGCGTGGGACGCCCGACCGTCTTGAATCGATTGATTCTTTTATGATAGTTCCTTCTACTCTAACGCTTAGCTAAAGCTACCGACGCTAATAATACCGTTCTCCTACGTCGCGTTGTAAGGTTTACGCGAGGGCGGCAGCTCGCCCGACAGTCGCATCTTGTGCCACTTGCCGCCGTCGTGCTCCGCGAGCTGCGCCGTGGACGTGAAGGCTTTGCGACACAGAGCGCAGTGCGGAACCCCGGGTGGCGGTTTCGGCCCGGGGAACGGGCGTATCGGTCCTCCGCTCTGTGCCCCGCCCAGTCCCCGTCCACCGCGTCCGTGCATCGTCGCTTGCTGCTGGCCTCCTCCCCTGCCACCGCGCCCGCCGCCCTGCCCCACGTAGGATGCGGCTCGCACGGCTCGCGCGTGCGCCTTTCCCTTGCCGTGTTCCTCCAGTTGCATCCGCGACGTGAATTCTTTGTCGCAGACGTCGCATCTGAACTCGGCGCGCTGTTCGCGGCGCTTCTCCAGCAGCGTCAGGATGGCGGGTTTCGATGTTCCCGTGTTCGGTGTCCCGTCTTCCGTGGCTGGCTTGGACGTCCCGGCGGCGCCGGCGGAGGTTCCCGCGTTTCCGTCGTCGCCTCGCGCGTCAGCGGCGGCGGCGGCGGCGGTCGCGAGAAATCCCGTCTTGAGTTTTTTCCGTCTCTTGCCGACGCCCTTCGCGGCGTAGGCGTTGTGCTCCGGGAGGCAGCTCGCCGGGAGGGGCACGATTGGTGCCAGCTCGCTGTCGCTGTCGGCATCATCCGAGGATGACGAACGCGCGCGCTTCTCCTTCTTCTCCTTCTTCTCCTTCTTCTCCTTCTTCTCCTTCTTCTCCTTCTTCTCCTTCTTCGACTTCTTCGACTTCTTCGACTTCTTCCGCGACGTCTTCGCTCCCGCGTCGCCGCCGGACTCGCTGTCGCTACCGTCGCTGTCGCTCACGCCGAGCTGCGCCTCGAGCGCGGCGAGCTGAGCTTCTATGTCGTTCAGGCTCATCTCCTCCCGACACCCCGCCACCCGCGCGGAAAAGAGTGTGGCCGGCAATCTCACTCGTCACCGAGGCTTATTTTACACACATCGAAGCCGTTCGTAAGCGCAGTCGCCGTCGACGCAAACAAACGCGTCGTCGTCGTCGTCGTCGTGTGGATTCAAATCATAAAATCATATTAAAGCAGTGCGTTGTGATGTGTTGAAGTAACTAGAGGTACACAATCGAACGATGTCCGCGGCACTACGCGCCGCGGCACATCGCTCGGACCAAAACCAATAAAACTCAACTCAGTCAAATCGGCGGCTCTTTCATCATCCGGCGTTCACCTACTTCGCCACCAGCATGACCGCACCCCTCGGCGCGACGTTGTACCTCGCACCGACACCGCCTTCACCGTCGGCGATGAAATCGTTCGGCGGCGGCAGGTTCGTGTCCACGACCCTGTGCCAAGATTTGCCCCCGGGGGGGGGCGGCAAAGAGGCGTCGACGAAAAAGTCGTGTTGGTTAAACGCGATGTATAAATCGCCGCCGCCCTGGCCGCAGTCGTGCAGCGTGTACGCCAGGAACAGCGAGTCCGGGTTGTCCCAGTTGTCCTCGTGCCACGTGATGTCGTTGTCGTTGAGGAACTCGGCTCGGCCCAACAAGGGATGGGCAAGACGGAACTTGACCAGGCCGGAGTGGTACCGGAAATACTGCTCCCGCTGCGCCTCCAGGGCGCTCCAGTCAAAGTTGTTGAGCTCGTTGTCGTGCCCGTAGGTGTTGTTGTTCCCCTTGCGCGTGTGCCCGTACTCGTCACCCATGAGCACCATCGGCGTGCCCTGGCTCACCATCAGCGCGAGGTGCATGTTACGCATCTGCCGCCACCGCAGCGACGTCACCGCCTGGTCGTTGCACTCCCTGTTAGAGTTGAACAAAACACGACATCAGTCAATCTCTAATTGCCCACACGAAGAATAAAATAAACGTACCCTTCTTGGCCGCAGTTCCACGAGTGGTTATCGTTGCATCCGTCGCGGCCCTCTTCTCCGTTCTGGTGGTTCGCCTTCTTGTTGTACGACACCAAGTCACGTAAAGTGAACCCGTCGTGCGCGGTGATGAAATTGAGGGAGTGATACGGCTTTCGCGCATTCACGGCGTACATATCCGCGCTGTAAACAAAACACGTCATTCTAATTGACCATACGTATGAAAATAATAACAAAAGAAACGTACCTGCCGCACAGCGACGACGCGAACTGACTCTTCAGCCCCGGGTCTCCTTTGAGGAAACGGCGGGCGCAGTCGCGGTATATGCCGTTCCACTCGCCCCACCTGTCCCAGTTGGGAAACTTACCGACGAGGTAGCCGTCCATGGAGCAGTCCCACGGCTCCGCGAAGAGCTTACACCGACTGAGGGTGTTGTCCTTGGCGATGGCCCTGACCACGGGGGGCGACGTCATGATGGCGCCGCTGTTTGGATCGCGGCACAGGCAAGACGTCAGGTCGAACCTGAAGCCGTCGACGTGGTACTCCTCGACCCAGTGCCTTAAGCTGTCCAGCACCAAGTTCGTCACCGGCTCGTGGTTACAGTTGAACGTGTTACCGCATCCCGTGTAGTTTTTGTACGCCGTCTTGCCGTTGAGGTCCTCCATCATGTAGTAACTCTTGTTGTCGATTCCACGAAAGGAGAAGAACCGGCCGCTGCCCTCGCCGGTGTGGTTGTAAACGACGTCGAGTAACACCTCGATGCCGTTGGCGTGCATCGTCTTGACGAGGTGTTTGAACTCCCGCGCAGCCTATACACAAATCACGACGTCAGTCTTCTAATTGCCTATACGATGATTAAAATAAACTTCGTACCTGCTGCGGCCCCGCGCCTTTCGACGCGTACACCGTCATCGGCGCGAAGAACGCCATGGTGCTGTACCCCCACGTGTTCAACATGTGATCACGCGGGTTGGGCGACAGTTGGAACTCCATCTCGTCGAAATGGAAAACCGGGAGGAGCTCCACGGCGTTGTATCCCGCATCCTTGATGTGCGCCACCTTCTCCGCGATGCCTAGGAAAGAACCGCGCGTGTCGTCGTCCAGGCCGCTCGTGGCGGACGCGGTGAACGCCCGAGGAGTGCACTCGTAGACGACGAGGTCCTGTGCGTACGCGCGGGTGGTGCGATTGGTCAGTGATTGGGTGTGGTAATTGGGTGGTAATTGGGTATTTGAGTGTGGGTCGCGTACGAGTTAACACTCACCTGCGGCGGAATGTTCGGGGGTTCCACGTCGTTCCAGTCGAACGGCGTCTCGTCCAGCGCGAACGCACCCATCCACGCCCCGGCCTCTCCGTTGGGACACGATTCGTTCTCGCCGTACACCCGCCGGCCCTCCACCAGCGGCGCGTACGGGTCAACCATGAGCTGGTTCGGCTCCCAGTAATCCCATCGATCCGGCGATTTCCCACCTGTAAAAAGAAAACACAACGTCATACGAATTGCCCATATGAGAATTACCAAAAATAACCAAAAATAACCAAAAATAACCAAAAATAACCAAAAGAACACGACGTCAAACTAATTGCCCGTGCGATAATTAAAATAAACTTACCGTCCACGAGGTACCCGTACCGGATGACGTACCCGTCGCCGCCGCGCGGGATGTTATCCAGACGTACGTGCCACACGTCCCCCGTCTTGTTCTTCTTCGGGTCCAGCGGGATGCGCAGCGACGGCTGCTTGGACGTGGAGCTCGGGTCGAAGTAGATGAGCAGGTCGATCCCGGCGGCGGCGGCGGAGTGGATGGCAAAGTTGACACCCGGGTTTATGACGTCGCCCGCGGGTGTTGGGCCGAGGAACCCCGGGGCGTAGTAGCCTTCGGAGATGCGTATGCGGTCGACGTCGATGTCGGGCGGGGTGGTGACGGGCGGGAAGCAGGGCGGTGGGACGAAGGTTCCGGCGCCTCCGGACCCGGTCTGCGGCGGGGGTTGGGGCATCCAGGCGGGGAGATCTCGCGTGGCTCCCCCGGAGGAGGTGGGTACGTCGCCCCAGGAGTACGGCTCGACCTGCGCCATCGTGCGCACGGGCCCGCGCGTGTTGGTGTCCTTCACGTTCCGGGATGTCCGTCCGTGGGGTTTGAGGACAGACCCGGGGAGGGAGACGGGCGCGCGAGCGGACACCTTCGACGATGGGAAAAAGGACGATGGGGCCGCGCGGCGAGGATTACTGTTCCCGGCGGTCCGACGCCGCCCCGATGCCACGGCCGTCGCGACACGCGCGGCGGTGATCCCTGCGGGGGATGGGGGGGACGCGGGATACATCATCGGTCAGTCCGTGGATCATCGCGCGAAGGACCGCGTCGCACGGGCGCGGATGCGGGCGGGGCGAAGACTCTGACTCGACATCCCGGGAAGTGCTTTTTGACAGGGCACGGTTTTGAACCCGCGGTGGTGATTACACGGTGAGAGGTGAGAGGCGGGGTATCGTACCTGCTCCGGGCGACATCACAGCCCTTCGAGTCGCAGGGACGTTCGGCGTTGGGAAATGACCGGGTGCACTCCCTCGGCGTTCTAGTCGCCACGTAGCGGTCGCCCCGCGTTCGTTGTGGACTGCAACAGAAAACCAATAACCCTCACAAGTTGAAAAATATCTGGCCAATCGCACGCAGGCTCGGCACCGACGGCGAATCCAACCGCTTCTGTTCCTCTCCTGTTGGCACTGGCGCTTTTAATCATTTCACAGCCCGCCGCTAAGTCCTACGTGATGCTACACACAAACGAATCAAACACACACACACACAAACGCGCACACACTCAGTGCCCGTACACAGCCTCCGGCCCCCACACGCTCTGCACGAACTCGTCCCTCCCACTCAACGAACGGTAGAACCCGTACCGGGTCGAATTGAGTCGGTAATAATCTTGATGATACCGCTCGGCGGGCCAGAACGTCTTTGCTTCTTCCACGGGTGTCTTGATCGCACCCGGGAACCGTCCTTCCTTGGTTAACCTCGACACGCTCTCCTCCGCGGCGGTGCGCTGCGTTTCGTCCGCGACGTATATCGCGGACGTGTACTGGAACCCAGAGTCGAGAAACATGCCGTCGTCCCGCGTCGGATCGATCTGTAAACAAAAAAAACATCGTCAATCTAATTGCCCATACGGAAATAACCAAAAATAACCAAAAATAACCAAAAATAACCAAAAATAACCAAAAATAACCAAAAATAACCAAAAATAACCAAAAATAACCAAAAATAACCAAAAATAACCAAAAATAAACACACCTGTC